>Ga0157370_10003525_pt1 | contig 18342 bp, 14 predicted proteins | sample C35metaG_FD_113463 | JGI IMG/M metagenome (GOLD analysis project Ga0157370, IMG submission 113463) | Corn rhizosphere microbial communities from Kellogg Biological Station, Michigan, USA - C3-5 metaG | ecosystem: Host-associated > Plants > Roots > Rhizosphere > Soil | place: USA: Michigan...
CGTGAAGATCGGCCCGGAGGGCGTGGAGCCGCTCGCGCTCTCGGGTGCATCCGTGCTGAGTTCGACCACGCGCGCCGACGGCTTCGTGGTCGCCCCTGCCGAAAGCGAAGGCTTCGGCGCGGGAACCGAAGTCACTGTCCATCTCTACGAATGCCCGTGAAAGCCCAATCCCAATTTCTCGATGTCGTCACGCGGGACGAGGCCGAGCGCCGTTTTCGCGAGCACCTGAACCTCGCGCCGCTGGGCCGCGAGAGCGTGCCGTTGCACGCGGCGCTGGGCCGCGTGCTCGCCGAAGACGTGGCCGCGCCGATCGACGTGCCCGGCTTCGACCGCTCCAACGTCGACGGCTTTGCCGTGCAGGCCGCCGACACCTGGGGCGCGATGGAAGAACAGGCGCGCTCGCTGGCCCTGGTCGGCGAGACCCTGGCACCGGGCATCGTGCCCCGGCGCGAAGTGGCGCACGGCCAGGCGACCGCGATCGCCACCGGCGGCATGCTGCCGCGCGGCGCCGATGCGGTGGTGATGGTGGAGCACACCGATGCCGACGATGGCCGGGTGCAGATCCGCCGCGCGGCCACCGAGGGCGAGAACGTCAGCTACGCCGGCACCGACATCGCACGCGGCGAAACCGTGCTGCGCGCCGGCCAGCCGCTGAGCTCGCGGGAGATCGGCGTGCTCGCGGCGCTGGGCCTGGCCGAGGTGGGTGTGTATCGCAAACCGCGCGTGGCCATCTTCTCCACCGGCAACGAAATCGTTGCGCCCGGTGCGCCGCTGCCCACGGGCGCGGTGTACGACTCCAACGCCGCCATCATCGGCGCCGCGGTCGAGGAACTGGGCGGCCTGCCGGTGCGCCTGGGCGTGATTCCGGACGACGAGGCCCTGCTGTCGGCCGCCCTCGCGCGAGGGCTGGAATGCGATGCCGTGGTCTTCTCCGGCGGCACGTCCAAGGGTGAAGGCGACCTCTCGTATCGCGTGGTCGCCGCGCTCGGCGACCCGGGCATCGTGGCGCACGGCGTGGCGCTCAAGCCCGGCAAGCCGGTGTGCCTGGCGGTCACGGGCGGCAAGCCGGTCGTGATCCTGCCGGGCTTTCCGACCTCGGCGGTCTTCACCTTTCATGAGTTCCTCGCGCCCGTGATCCGCGCCTTCGCAGGCCAGCCGCCCGAGCGGCGCGAGCACATCGCGGCCACGCTGCCCATGCGCGTGAACTCCGAGCGTGGCCGCACCGAGTATTTGCTGGTGGGCCTGGTGCCCACCGACCGGGGCGTGGCCGCCTACCCGATGGGCAAGGGCTCGGGCTCCGTCACCACGTTCAGCAGCGCGGATGGCTTCATCACCATCGGCCAGCACACCGAAATCGTCGATGCCGGCGCGCCGGTGCAGGTGCAGTTGCTGGGCCAGGGGCTGGACCCGGCCGACCTGATCTTCATCGGCAGCCATTGCGTCGGCCTCGATTGGCTGACCGGCGAGCTGATGCGCCAGGGCCTGCGCATCAAGGCCATGAACGTGGGCAGCACCGGCGGGCTCATGGCCGCCCGGCGGGGCGAATGCGATGTGGCGGGCATCCACCTGATGGACCCGGCGACCGGCGTCTACAACCTGCCGCTGCTCACACCGGCGCTCGAGCTGGTTCCGGGGTACGGCCGCATGCAGGGCATCGTCTACCGCCCGGGCGACAAGCGCTTCGACGGGCTCGATGCCGCCGCGGCCATCGCGGTCGCGACCACGCAGCCCGGCTGCACCATGGTCAACCGCAACGCCGGCAGCGGCACGCGCATCCTCATCGACCGCCTGCTCGGCAGCGCGAAGCCGCCCGGCTACGGTGTGCAGACCAAGTCGCACAACGCGGTGGCGGTGGCCGTGGCCCAGGAGCGCGCCGACTGGGGCATGGCCATCGACACCGTCGCGCGGCAGTACGGCCTCGGCTTCATTCCCGTGCAGGAAGAACGCTACGACTTCGTCGTACCCAAGGCGCGGCGGGACCGCGCGCCCGTGCAGGCCTTCGTTGCGCTGCTGCAATCGGCCGCGGCCCGCGAGGCGCTGCGCGGCCTGGGCTTTCGCGTTGACGACGCGCCCGGCGCAACTGCTGCGGCCTGACATCCGATGCATTTCCAACGCTTCCAACTCTTGAGGACCACCGCACGATGACCTCCCGCAGACGCTCCGCCCTCCTCGCCCTTGCCGGCGTTCTCGCCGGCGCGCTCTTCGCACCGCTCGCGCAGGCGCAGGCCAAGTTCATCGTGCTGGCGTCCACCACCTCGACGGAGCAGTCCGGCCTCTTCAAGCACCTGCTGCCACAGTTCACGCAGGCCTCGGGCATCGAGGTGCGCGTGGTGGCCGTGGGCACGGGCCAGGCGCTGGACATGGCGCGCCGCGGCGATGCCGATGCGCTGTTCGTGCACGACCAGCCGGCCGAAGAGAAGTTCGTCGCCGAAGGCTTCGGGCTCCCGCGCCACGCGGTCATGTACAACGATTTCGTGCTGATCGGACCGAAAGCCGACCCGGCCGGCGTGCGCGGCAACGACATCGCGGCGGCACTCAAGCGGCTGGGCGCAACGGGCAGCGGCTTCGTCTCGCGCGGCGACAAGAGCGGCACCCATTCGGCCGAGCTGCGGCAGTGGAAGCTGGCCGGCATCGACCTCGCCGCCGCCAAGCCTGCCGGCTACAAGGAGTGCGGCTGCGGCATGGGCCAGGCGCTCAACATCGCCGCCTCCACCAATGCCTATGTGCTCTCCGACCGCGGCACCTGGCTCAACTTCAAGAATCGCGGCGACCTGGGCATCGTGGTCGAAGGCGACAAGCAACTGTTCAACCAGTACGGCGTGATCGTCGTGAACCCGGCCAAACATCCGCACGTCAAGAAGGAACTGGCGCAGGCCTTCTCCGACTGGGTGGTGTCGCGCGATGGGCAAGCCGCCATCGCCTCGTACAAGATCGGCGGCGAGCAGCTCTTCTTCCCGAACGCGAACCAGTGAACGGCGGCAGTTTGGACGGAGAGGTTCCGGGTGCCGTGCCGTCCGGCTACGGCCTGCGGCCTCCATCGCTCGCTGCATGACCATGGCCTCGCGCTTGCAGCAATAGCCGTCCTGCGATGAACACCATGACCGAAGGCTGGGCGCTGGCCTGGCAACTCATCCGCCACGCCGACCCCGAACTCGTACGCATCACGGCGCTCTCGCTGCAGGTGAGCGCAACGGCCTGTGCGATCGGTGCGCTGTTCGGCCTGCTGCTGGGCGCGTGGCTGGCGGTCGCGCGATTCCCGGGGCATGTGCTGGCCGTGTGGCTGGTGAACACGCTGCTCGCCCTGCCCGCCGTGGTGGTCGGCCTCCTGGTGTACCTGCTGCTCTCGCGCTCGGGGCCGCTGGGTGAACTGGGCATTCTCTTCACGCCGACGGCGATGGTGGTGGCACAGAGCGTGCTCGTCACACCGCTGATCGCCGCCCTGTCGCGCCGGCTCGTGATGGCGGCGCTGGCCGATGGCGGCGACCAGCTGCGCTCGCTGGGCGCAGGGCCCCTCACCACCTCGCTGCTGATGCTGGTGCACGACCGGATGGGCGTGGCCACCGTATTGCTCACCGCCTTCGCGCGGGCCATTGCAGAAGTGGGCGCCGTGATGATCGTGGGCGGCAACATCGCCGGCGTCACGCGCGTGATGACCACCACCATCGCGCTGGAGACCAGCAAGGGCGACCTGGCGCTCGCGTTGGCGCTGGGCTTCGTGCTGCTGGCGGTCGTCGGCGCAGTCAACGGCGCCATCGGGCTGCTTCAATGGATCGCCACCCGCCCGCTGCGCGCCGTACAGGTGGCGCCGCATGTTGCGGTGCCGAAGCCCAGCCTTCGCGCGCCGGTCGCGGCCGAGGCAACGCCTTTGATTCAGGCGGAGAACGTCACGGTGCGCTTCGGCACACTGGTCGCACTGGACGATGCCTCGCTCACCCTGAACCGCGGCGACCGGCTCGTCCTTGTCGGTGCCAACGGCTCGGGCAAGACCACCCTGCTGCGGCTGCTGCACGGCCTCCTGCCCTGCGAAGGCCGCTGCCAATGGTTGCCGCTGCAACCCGAAGGCCGCCTGCCACGCGCGGCCATGCTGTTCCAGCGCCCCTTTCTCTTGAGCCTTTCGGTGGAACGCAATGTGCGCGTCGGCCTCTGGCTGGCCGGCGTTGCGGCGACCGAGCGCGGCCCGCGCTGCCGCGAGGCGCTGGCGCGCGTCGGCCTGCTCGAACTTGCGGCGCGGTCCGCCCGTTCGCTCTCGGGCGGACAACAGCAGCGCCTGGGCCTCGCGCGCGCCTGGGCGCTGCAGCCCGACATCCTGTTCCTGGACGAGCCGACCGCCAGCCTGGACCCCGGCGCCAAGAACGAGATCGAGGCCCTCATCGAAGAGGTCGCCAGCAGCGGCGTGACGATCGTGATGAGCACCCACAACCTCGGACAGGCCAAGCGCCTGGCCACGCGCGTGGCCTATCTGCATGCAGGACGGATCGTCGTCGAGCGTCCGGTTGCGCACTTCTTCGATTCAGAGGATTTGCCTGCCGAAGCCGCCCAGTTTCTCCAGGGGGAACTTGGCTGGCACCTGCGGCCGTAGCGCTTCCACGCGGCACCGAGGCGTGGGCAGTCGCCAGCCGGCTACGCTCGATCTGCAGACCCGGCGCATGTCGCGGCATGGCAGGCCCGATTCAGTTGATGATCTCTCCCATGCCTGCGCGCACACGCTCCTTGAGCTGCCGGATGTACTCCGCATCAAAGAGCTCCCAGGTCTCCAGTTCGCCGACGATGCGAAGCGGCTCCCGACTGCGGTACGAACGTGTGGGATTGCCCGGAAACTTCTTGTCGGTGACGTTGGGGTCGTCCTCGAAGGCGCCCGTGGGTTCGACGATGTAGACGCGGCCACGGCCCTCGCCCTTCGCCATCTCGGCGGCCAGCCCGGCGCCCTTTGGCCACGCGGTGAAGTAGATGTGGTTCATCACGACGCGGCCGTCGTAGTTGGAGCGGAAGCCTGCGGTCAGCAGGTCGCCCACCTGGAGGTCCGCTCGCGTGCCATGGAAGTAAGGACCGGTGTCCAGGACAGTCATCGCCCATCGCTCCTCTGCAGTAAGAAAAGGCCGCGGAGTTTACTAGGGGCGTATTCACGTGAGAGGGCCAGCAGGACCTCCGGGCTACGCCGTGCTCAACGTGGAGGAAGTGAGGTCACCGAGGGAAGCCCTCATCGCCTACACGGCAGGAAGGTGAATCGACTCGGCGTCGGGTTGGCGCCTTGTTCGGCTCGCGCGCTCGGCAAGTGGCGGCATGAGCGTCGAGGCGACTTGGATTTGTAGTGAGGCGGGTGGCTGGGTAAGCCCCAATCAACCGGCCGCAAACCCGCATGGCATATGGAGAGCTGGAGCGGGTGAAGGGAATCGAACCCTCGTATGAAGCTTGGGAAGCTGCCGTTCTGCCATTGAACTACACCCGCAGCAGGCGCGGATTCTACCGTCAGTGCCGACGGTCACCCGGTGGCGGTCTTTCAGACTGGGAAGGCTTGCATGACGACTCGACGGCTTTGAACGGACAGAGAGTGATCGATCGATAGCCCACCGCGACCGCCGCGCTGCTGGCGGCGCTGGGCGACATCGGCGATGCAGGGGCGCTGCCCGCACTCGAACTTGCTGCGGACGATCTTGATCCCGAAGTGCGCAAATCAATCGGCCCGGCTGGCCATCGTGCGGATCGGCGAGGCGACCTATGGCGCCTGAGTCCATCGTCGATCACCGCGCGCGGGCTGCGCTGGAGTTTTGCTGGGGCGATGGGGAGCGGTATGTGGCGACGTACCGGATGCTGCGGGCCAGTTGCCCTTGTGCGGATTGCAAGGCGCTGCGTGCGGTTGGGGGCGATGGCGATGCGGGTGACGACGTGCAACTCGCGGACATACAGCCGGTCGGGGCTTATGGCGTGCAGTTCGTATTCAGCGATGGGCACGACCGGGGGATTTTTCCTTGGGGGTTTTTGAGGGACTTGCTGGCGGGACGTGTGCTATCGGCCGTGACACGCTAACCACCTTATTGCCTTTTTTTGCTCCAAGGTCTGGATCTCAGCGGTCGGCCGAAAGCCGACACTCGCGTGGTTGCACTTGATGGATTCAGGAGTGTCTCCGCTGAACTACCAAGCCAAGTCGGGAAGGATCGTGTGCGGCATCTATTCAAAAGATTTCCACGCAAGTCGCTTGGGTGCATGCACATTGAGAAAGGGGCGTGAGCACGAAAGCGCCTCCCCACAAACACGCACATTTTGGAGGCGTTCACCTCATCTGTATGTCGCCCGTCCCTGTTCCATTCTTCTGATTTCTAAGATGACTTCAGGCCGGCATCCAAAATCTACTTCTTGACCGAAGATGGATATACGGCGCAAAGGAAGTAATTTACTGCCCCTGACTCACGCGTGAAACTAGTCTTTAATTTTGGCCTAAATACTCGTTAGTATTCCGCTACCAGGAGTGCGTAGCGCTTTAAGCCAACGAGCAAGAGAGGCTCTTTCTTCAACCCTCACTGGATATGACCGTGCACTACACAAACGTTGAGACCCCGGAGCAATACGAGATGATGTAACTATTAATCCGGATTCTGCCCCTTCGTGAACAACATCAGCCCAAAGCGCTTTAACAATCACCTGCTCAATTGAGGATTTCTGCCTCTTGCATTGAATGAGAATTGTCGGAGGATTGCCATTTTTGTTAATTTTCGGTTTCCACACTCGAATATCTACCCCGCCATCTCCGCGACCAGGCCCCATTTCCACATCGTATCCAGCACGTGAGAAAAATTCGCCAGACAAGCCTTCGAACTTTCGCCAATTCATTGTGTCAATGGCCGAAAAGTTTGCCCCTAAGTAGTCAAGAAATCTTTGATCGATGAAATGTCCATTAGGCGCATCCAATGATTCACTTGAAAATAACTCTTTTAATTCTATTGTGCCATTCCAATCTATTCGTCTGAAGCGGTCAAACTCGCATAAGGAGCCGATTCGATAAAGGTACATCATGTCAACGATCTCTTTTGCCAGTTCTTGCCCCAAATACCCCCATCTTTCTTCTGCATTTCTAAGAAATTGGCTCAACTCCAATCCTGGCTTTGGCAATAGCCAATCTTTCTCCCCTGCGAGTAAATCAAAAACTCCTTCGATCACTGACTGACGAATCGCGTCATTTCTAGGTGAAAACCGAAAGAACGTTGGGGCATGATAGGCGACCGGATGGGGCAACACTCCCAATCGATGAAGAATCATCTGAAACGAATCCAGCAATTCGTGATGATGTATAGACACATGAGTGGCTTCGGCGCTGGAAAGCTGGGTGTGCAGCTTGCTTTTTATGTCGGTGTGCGATATCAACTCATCAAGCGACAAAGCCAATCCAGATTTAAATCCAATTTGTTCACTGATGTAGGCAACAAAGAGGTCGCGAGGCAAAAAGATGCCGCTCATAAAATCTCTTGGGGAGTCATTTATAATTGACTTCCATTTCAAAATGATGGAAATAAACGACGGCTCGAATAGAAGTTAATCTACCTATCGGGATAGGGGCTGCGGCTTATTTCAATCCAAATTTCTGTTCCTGGTCGACTGCAGTCATATCGGCGCATCAATTATGATGCCGTGTGCCGATACCACTTTTCAGCGGGAGACCCACTATTGGATCGTGGCAACGTATTTGTCGCATTCCTTGATAACGAAGTGCGGGACCAATTGGTATTCACGCGGGTTGAGTTGATAAATGTAGTTATTCTCGATGTGAAAAGCCTCGTTGATAAACTTCAAGATGACATTGGACTTGACCTGGTCTTCCTCATGATCAAAAAGAATACGGTAGAGGTGCAGCTTTTCGTAGTTGCTGAGTGAAGCATGGTAGAGCTGCTTCATTTGCTGTTTATCAGTGACCAGACTAAGGGCTGCCGCGTAACTGAAGTCGGGAATTTTTTCGAGGACAGCCTCACATCCCGCTTTGATTTCTTCGACAGTCATATCTCGCAGTTCTCCACCTTCGAATTTCTTTGGAGCGGGACGCTTGTGAAAGACGTTTGACAGAATGTCAAACGCATTGCCCTTTTGCTGCGTCACCTCCAGCAGGCGGCGAAGGTAGACAAGTCTGTTTAAAAGCGGGATCGGCTGTGCAATATTTTCATGATTGATGTCAATGAAAGTCTTAATCTGCGCCCGCGTAATGATCTTCTCGTAAAGAATGCCATCCTTGTTTTCAAGGAAGGCGACGGCGGGCTTGGTGAATCGGTCTGAATGGTGAACGACCATGTCCACCACGGGGTCAAGATCATGAGTCAGCAAAAGCACGGTTTTCCCGCGCAGTGACTGCCCCCCTTGGAAGAGCATTTCGATGATGGCGTACTTCTTGTTCTTATCGAACGATGAAATGGGGTCATCCAGCACGATCAATTTGGGATCGGACCTGACCGCATCGAACATGAAAAGGACCAAGGCGATGGCGTTTCTTTCGCCAAAACTCAGGTGATCCCGCACATTGCTGACCGATTGCTCAGGAAACTCTAAATGCGTGAGTAGTAGCTTGTGTTTGGAATCCGCACCTTCTCGCAATTCGACTCTATAAGAGTAGCCCGCATTCGCGAGGAAGTCATTAATGTGCGTGCTGTAGGCTTTGACTAGACGTTCGATCGTAGTTCGCTGCTTAGCAATGGCACCCTGCAATGCACCCGCCTTTTCGATCAGAATCTGAATACTCTCGTTGATGATCTGAACCTTAGCTGCGGTTTCCTCCGATTTGAGGTGGTAATAAAGTCCCAAATCAATTTTGTACGATCCTAATTCGTCAATAACTTTTGTGACATCTTTGAGTGAGCCAAAGCCGATGGCTCGGTTTTGCTTGAACTTCCCGGCCAAGCGTTCAATTTGCGTTTTTACCTCATTCAGAAAGGCGACTTGCTCGTCCGTATATTTTTCAGTATTTTTGACGAATTCTGAAATCTTGTCTTTCGTGGCCGTTGAGAAGTATTTGTTAAGGCGGTCAAAAGTGCTGACAATTTTGTTGAGCGTTTCAATGGATTTCGGGTCGTAGGCTTGCGAGACCTTGTCTATTGTTTCGCGTTTGGTCTTGATGTCGCTGGTGCAGTACGGGCAATCAGAACCGAAAGGGAGGTAGCTTGCTCCCTCTTGCTGCCACCGAATCCACTTGTATCCGGATTCGTGGCGGATGTACGGTGTATATGCTTCCAGTCCGACAGGGATATTTGCAACCTTGTTGCCGTCCTTGAAGGCCTTCGCGATGTTGCCGGCTGCATGGATACCGGTCTTCACCGGCTTGCCGAAACTGCTGCTAATCTCCTCAAAGTCGGCAAGAAGGATGTCGACTTCGGGGTCCGTCGAAATCGAACTCTTGAAGTCTTGAATCAGTTCCTCGATCTTCTGCAGGCCATCGTCGTAGTCCTGCGTCTTGATGAATATCTCGAAGCTGCCCTTCAGCAAGTCATCTTGCTGAAAAACAAAGCCGTTGATGTAATCTTCGTTGAAGATCCTCGTGGACGCGATGTCGTCTATACCCGTGATGCTGGGGACTGCTGTGGCAGCTGCGCGGTGTTTGAACGGGATTAGGTTGGCGAGTTTTTTCGCGGCACCATTTTTTTCTTCGACCGCGTACGCTATTGCCTTTGCGATGGTGCTTTTGCCTGTGCCGTTGATCGCGTATTTGATGTTGAGTACGCCCTCGGTGATCGCGATCTGGCCGCGTTCGATGTTGTTGCAATGCTCTAGTTCGACCTGCATTCCGCCCTCCGTTGTACGTACTGGTCACATATCGGAAGGGTAGCCGGAAACCCATGATATTTGCGCGTTCTTTTATTAGGTATTTCCGCCGAAGATGAGCCGCTGTGCAGCGGCTATGCGCCACCTTCGCTCGGTCGAAGTGAACGTTGGCGCGGCTCTAACTGGCAACACACGAGCACATCATCGTTGTCCAACTAGCGGCCATGACCTTTGCCTCAGCATGAACGGATTGCTGGCTCGTCCTGATCTCAATAGCCGTACGTGGCAGCGACCACCCGGACTGCAAAGGCAAACACATTCGCGTAGCTATACTGCGCCCCGTCACGTCAGAACAGACGTGATCGGGATTGGCCTCCCGTTGAAATCACTGCGACGCAAGCCGCAGTTACCCCCGCAGGGTCTGCGGCTTCGTCACTCTTGCTTCCTGTTTAGGCGGCTCGATGGGCGGGCGCAAGCCCGGCCGGTTTCACGCAAGTGGTTTCCCGGTAGGCCAACCCGTCGAGCCGCCGCCTCCGATTGGCCTCGGGTGCGTCGGTTTCAGTAAACCGAAACCCTTGGAGGCCATTCATGGCTCACGTTCCCCCGCTCCCCGAATCCCTTGACCCCAGCAGCGCCGCATCGCTCGCGCTGCGGGCCTGCGACAACATCGACAGCCTGCACGACGTGCGGCTCGCCTACGCGTGCATCGAAAAGCTCGTCGTTCCGCAGCATGTGAACGACACAGAAGAAATCCACCCCATCCGCAGCGAGCTGGGCGCCCTGATGCAGCTGGTGAACGAAGAACTGCAGCGCCGCATCGACACGGCCGACGCCACGATTCAATCGCTGCGTCTGGCGCTGGGCTAGATGTCCCTGTGATGAGGTAGCGCCGCTGCTGCAGCGCAGATCAATGGACTGATTCGTCCTCTGCCCGGGTCTTCGGCTCGCACGGCGCGAACCGAAGACCTCGACTCCCCTCAAGGCGCCAGCGTCAGCTTGAAGATCTGGTTGCCATTGGATGCCCCCACATAGATCGTCTGGTCCTCAGCCACCGCCACACCGATCGGGAAATTGAACGACAACGCCGCGCCGGTGCTGTCCCGCAGCGTGCTGATCTCGCCCGCGGGCGTGACCATGCGCACCACGCCGTCCCAGGCATGCGTGAGGAACACGTTGTCATGCGCATCCACCGTCACGCCGTAGGAGTACCCGAGCCCGGCCGGCGTGGCGGCCGTTCCGTCGACGACGCCGGGGCCCGTGCCGGTGCTGCAATCGCCCAGCAGCGTGCTCACCGTGGCGCTGGCCACGTCGATCTTGCGCAGGCACAGACCGTCGGTGTCCGTGTCGTACAGCGTGCGGCCATCGCGGCTGATCGCCAGGCCCTGCGGGCGTGCGAGCTGGGCGCTCGTGCCGACGCCGTCGAGGTAGGCCTGCGTGCCGTCGCCCGCCAGCGTGCTCGTGGTGCCATCGGCCGCGACCTTGCGCACGCGCTTGTTTTCCAGGTCCGCCACGAACAGGTTGCCCGCGCCGTCCAGCGCGATGCCGGCAGGGGTGTTGAACATCACCGCGGCCGGGCTGTCGGCATACCCGCTGCTGCCGGTGCCGACCCAGGTGCTGTAGGTCGTGGCGTTGGGAGTGATCCTGTTGATGCGATGCTGGTCGCTCACGTAGAGCGTGCCGTCGGCGGACAGTGCAAGGCCGAATGGCGTGTTCATGCTCATGCCGGGCGTCACCTCGGCGCCGCTGCCGCTGGCCGTGTCGATCCTGTAGACCGCGCCATTGCCTCCCATGGCCACGTACAGGTTCGCGCCGCTGGCGTCCACGACCATCTGATAGGGACGGTTGTAGGTCACCCCGGTCGTCGCCAGCACGGTGGCGATCCAGGGCTTGACCGTCAGCGTGGCGGCATGGCTGGTCACGCTGCCGTTCGCGCCCGCCACCTGCACGCGCAGTTGCTGGCCGCTGTCGGCCAGTCGATTGGCCGCCGTGGTGAAGCTGTCGCCGGTGGCGCCCGGCACATCGGTCCAGCTGGTACCGCCATCCACGCTGCGCTGCCACTGGTAGGCCGTCGCGTGCGTGGCCTGGACCTTTAACGTGGCGGCCGCGCCCTGCCCCACCGTGGTGTCCGACGGCTGCGTGGTGATGGCGGTCGTGGTGTCTTCCCGCGTGGGCGGCGGTGTGCCCTGGGCGGCCGGGGCCGGGGCCGGTGCGGGAGCGACGGCGAAGCCGGGGAAGCCAGCGCCTGCGCCTCCGCCACCACCGCAAGCCACCAGCACCATGTTCATCATCAGCAGTGCGGCGGGTGTACGCCATGCACGGGAAACGGTACGACGGGTATTCATGAAAGGCCTCCTTTTTTCCAAGTGGAGTGGATGAGAAGGCCTCCACGTTAGGTTCGGCGATACCCTCGATCCAGTGTCGAAGGTCATCCGCCCGCGGCAATAAATCCTTGCTCAGGAGCGCGTGCAAACGGGCTGCGCATCGTGCTGCACCAGCGATGCCAGCGCCTGCAGCAACCGGTCGGCGGCCACGGGCTTGAGCAGCACCTGCAACCCGGCGTCGAGCATCTGCTGCTGTCGCTGCGGCGCGGTTTCCCCGGTGATCAACAGCACCTGCAGGCCGGAGCCGGAACGCGCGCGCAGCCGCTGGGCCGCGGCCAGGCCGTCGGCACCGTCGGCCAGCCGCACGTCGCACAACAGCACTTCGACCGGGAGCCCCTCCTGCGAGGCCTGCGCCAGCACGGCCTCGGCTTCGGCTTCGCCCGCTACGGCGTCGATGGCCACGCCGTGAGCCTGCAACAGCCCGGTCACGGCCTGGCGGATCGCGGCTTCGTCATCGATGAGCAGCACGCGCTGCGGCAACGGCAAGGCAGCACCCGGACATACGGCGAGCGGCACGACGCCCGAGGCCGTCACCGCCGGAAGCACCAGCCGAAAGTGACTGCCGCGATGCAGCCGGGAGCGCACCTGCAGCGGATGCCCCAACAGGCGCGAGAGCCGCTGGACGATAGACAGGCCAATGCCCAGCCCCTTGGCCCGGTCGCGCCCCGGATTACCGATCTGGTAGAACTCGTCGAAGATGCGGCCCAGGTGCTCGTGCGCGATGCCAATGCCGGTGTCGCGCACATCGATCCACACCAGCGGGCCACGCGCACGGGCGGCCACCACCACGCCGCCGCGCGGCGTGTACTTGAGCGCGTTGTCCACGAGGTTGGACAGCAGCCGCTGCAACAACTGCAGGTCGCTGAGCACCCGGCAGGGCGTGGCGAGCAGCCGCAATTGCAGATCCCGGTCGGCCGCCTGCGCCGCGAACACATTGTTGAGCGCAAGGAACAGAGGGTTCAGTTCCACGGGACGAATCTGCGGCGACACCTCGCCGGCATCCAGCCGCGAGATGTCGAGCAGGGTGTCCAGGGAGTCGCCGAGCGTTCCGACCGCATCCATCAGCCGCGCCGCGTGGTGCCATTCCTCGCTGCCCTGCAGCTTCTTCTCGATGACGGCCCCGAACAGCGCGATGGCGTGCAGGGGCTGGCGCAGGTCGTGGCTGGCCGCGGCAAGAAACCGCGTCTTCTCCGCGCTGGCACGCTGGGTGGCGGCAATCTGGTGGCTCAGTTGCTCGGCCAATGCCTCCTTCTCGAAACGCATGGTCAACGCGGCGGTCAGCAGCCGATGGTGCTGCAGCGCGAAGATGATCATGACGCACATGTACAGCAGGCAGCCGGTCGCCAGGAACAGGTGCACGGTGTCGCCGCGCCAGGCCAGCGCCAGGGTCAGGCTCGCCATGCTGGGCACGATGAAGCGGGGGATGTTGCGCTTGAGAACCGCCAGCGACAGCGCGCCGCCGGCACAGCCGCCCATCATCATGACGATGACCATGACCCACAGCCCCAGGTTGCGCCCCGGCGGAACGCACAGCCAGGGCGCCAGGCCCCAGATGCAGGAGCGCAGCAGCACGTTGCGCGCATTGAAGCGTGCCCAGTACTCGGGCTGCGCCGCCGCATCGGGGCTGCGCTCGTAGCGCCGGTACGCGCGCCGCAACGTCAATGCCAGGTGCAGCGCCATCCACAGCAGGACTTGCCAGCGCCGCGTGGCGACGAACAGGCCGATGCCCAAGGTCTGCGCGGTGAGGAGGTCCGCGAGATAGGCCGCCGGTGCGTTGGCATGCACCGCGGCGACCTGCTCGCGCAGCACCCGCTGGGTCAATCCCGGTGGATGCACGTCGGCGTTCATCGCAGCCATGCCGGAATCGTCATCTCGAAGGCCGCCCGGCAAGCCAGCGTCGTCACCTCAGGCTGCTGATGAGCTGGGCGCGCGAGCGCATGCCGAACAGCAGCAACAGGGTGGACACGTGGTTCTTGACCGTGCCCTCGGTCAGGTGCGAGAGCTGCGCGATCTCCTTGTTCGACTTGCCGGCCAGCAGCCAGTCGAGGATCTCGACCTGGCGCACGTTGAGCTGCGGCGGCAACTCGGTGGTCGCCGGTTTCGCATGCACGGCGACGGGGGCCGCGGACGGCAGCGCCGGCAGGCCGACCAGATCGTTGTCCCGCACATAGCGCAGCACCTCGCCCAGGTGACCGGTCTTGGGCAGGAATGCCTGCGCCCCGAGCGCCATCGCCCCCTGCACGAGCGCGTGACTGTCCTTGCCCGAGAGCACGACCACGCGCGATGCGGGAAAGGCGCGCTTGAAGCGCACCAGGGTGTCCAGTCCCTGGGCGTCGGGCAGGTCGAGATCGAGCAGCACCAGGAAATGCAATGTCAGATGGCGCTCGTAAAGATGCAGTGCATCGGCCAGGCTGCGCGCCTCGTACACCGGCACGCTGGCGGTCTCCGCCAGCAGCAGCGCCCGCAGGCCCAGGCGCACCAGCTCGTGATCGTCGACCACCAGGATGCCCCGTGCGGGGATCGCAAAGCCGATTTCACTGCGCAGCGGTGTAGCGTGCGGCGGCTGTGGTGTGGCGGTGCCCATGGTCCGGGCATGTTAGTGCGGGCGGTTGCGAATCTGAAATGACCAAAGTCATGAAGGACGCGATCCTGGCACGCAGGAAGACATACGCAAGAAGGCATATGCCTTGGGCTGCAGCCTCAACGCGCCAGCACCAACACCCCCACCAACGCGACCGACACCACCGCCAGCAGCGCCGTCGCCCCTTGCCAGAACCGCACCGGATGCCGCTCGATCAACGGCGGCATCCGCGCACGCAGAAACTCCCGCCCGGGCGCGCGCAGGTCATGCACAAATTCGGACACGGCCTCCTGCCGTTTCGTCGGGTTCGGGTTCAGCGCCTTCTGCAGCACCGCATCGACCCACTCGGGCAGGTCGGGCCGCAGATGGCGAACGGGCATGTAGCGCAGCCGGTTCACATCAGCGGGCGACCGCACCCGCGACACCTGCAGCCCATACGGCAACTGCCCCGCAAGCATCTGGTAGACGATCACCGCCATCGAGAACAGGTCAGACCGCGCACTGCCGCCATTTCCGGTGAAGTACTCCGGCGCGGTGTACTGCAGCGTGCCGGTGATCGCGAGCGGCCTGCCCTCGCCCGCCCCGTCTGCGAGCCCCGCCACGTGCGTCGTCGCGAGGTCGATGATTCGCACGGTGCCGGTGCGGTCGATCATCACGTTCTCGGGGCGCACGTCCTGGTGCAGCATTTCCTTGCCGTGCAGCGCCTGCAGCCCGCTCGCCAGTTGCTCGGCGATGCGGCGCACGCTGTCGAGCGACGGCTTGGGGTTGTCGACCATCCACTGCGCCAGCGTCTGGCCGTCGACGTATTCCATGGCGACGTACAGATGGCCGCGCGTGCGGTCGATCGCGCTTGCCTTCAGCACATGAACGTTGTCGATGCGCCGCGCCACCCACTCTTCCAGCACGAAGCGGTCGAGGTACTCCGGGTCGTCGCGCAGATCGACCGAGGGCAGCTTCAGCACGACCTGCTGCCCGCTCGCGTCGTCCACCGCAAGGTGCACGTGGCTGCGCGAACTCACATGGAGTTCGCGCACGAGGGTGAAGCCTTCGAAGCGGGTGCGGGGGGCGAGCGGCGGTGCGATGGCGAGGCCTTCGCGTTGCAGCGGAAGCTGCGCGGCGTCGGCCGGCGGCAGTTCGTCGATGCGCACGAGCTGCACTGTGCAGTCGTCGTCGCTGCCGCGGGTTCGCGCGGCCTCGGCCAGCAGCCGTGCGGCTTTGTCCAGATCGTCGCCGCTGCGCGCCATCGCGTCGTGTACCGCAGCGGCATCGATGTGCGTGTAGGCGCCATCGGTGGCCAGCAGGTAGACCTCGCCCACCTCCGCCTCCCAGCAGCGGTAGTCGATCTCCACGTTCGGCCCCGCGCCGAGTGCTCGCCCGAGGTACGACTCGACCGACGACAGATGCACCCGGTGGTCTTCGGTGAGTTGTTCCAGCCCGTTCGGATGCAGCCGATGGATGCGCGCATCGCCCACGTGCAGCATGTGCACGTCGCGGCCCTTGAAGACGAGCGCGCTGAAGGTGCAGACGTAGCCGCTGTCCTTGTCGAAGCGCGCGTCGCTGCGCATCGTTTGCGCGTGCAGCCACGAGTTGGTCGCGCCCAGCACGCGCTGGGCTGCGCGGCGCACCGACCATGCATCGGAGGTGGCGTAGTAGTCGTCGAGAAAGCCTCGCACCGCCGCCGCGCTCGCCACCTGGCTCACGCGGCTGGAGCCGATGCCATCTGCCAGCGCCACGGCGATGCCCTTGGACATGCGCAGCGTTCCCTCGGGCAGCATCGCGCCGTGGAAGTCCTGGTTCACCGCGCCCGGCTTGGCCAGCGAGTGCTGGCCGAGCGTCACGCGCAGCGCCTTGTGCACAGGCATCAGCATCGGACGATGCGTGCGTGGTGCGTGAGTGAGGAGTGACCGGTGCTCAGCTGGCCTTGCGCTTGGGCGCCGTCTTGTAGTGCGTCGAATACAGCGTCAGACCCACGAAGGTCAGGCCGCCGACGAGGTTGCCGATGACGGTGGGAATCTCGTTCCAGATCAGGTAGTCCATCAGGGTGAACTTGCCGCCCAGCAAGAGGCCGGTGGGGAACAGGAACATGTTGACGATCGAGTGTTCGAAGCCCATGTAGAAGAACACCATCACCGGCATCCACATGCCGATGGCCTTGCCCGACACGGTGGTGGACATCATGGCCGCGACCACGCCGGTGGAGACCATCCAGTTGCACATCACGCCGCGGATGAACAGCGTCAGCATGCCGGCGGCGCCATGCGCCGCATAGCCGACGGTGCGGCCTTCGCCGATGTGGCCGAGCTTCTCGCCGATGGCGTTGGGTGCCTCGCTGAAGCCGAAGGTGAAGATGATCGCCATGAACACCGCCACGGTGAGCGCACCGGCGAAGTTGCCCACGAACACCAGGCTCCAGTTGCGCATGACGCCGCCCCAGGTGGCGCCAGGACGCTTGTCGAGCACGGCGAGCGGTGCGAGCGTGAACACGCCGGTCAGCAGGTCGAAGCCCAGCAGGTACAGCATGATGAAACCGACCGGGAACAGCATCGCGCCCACCAGCGCATTGCCGGTGTTCACGGTGATGGTCACGGCGAAGGCCGCGGCCAGTGCCAGGATCGCACCGGCCATGTAGGAGCGGATGAGCGTGTCGCGGGTGGACATCAAGAGCTTGGATTCGCCGGCATCGACCATCTTGGTCACGAACTCGGCGGGGGCTAGGTAGGCCATCGGGATTCCTTGGAGAAGCGAAAAAGCGAAGAAGAAAAGAAAACGAAGACGGCCGGCTCAACCCAGCGCTACGAGCACGCGGCCCTCATGAACACGCACCGCATGGGCGCGCACCGAGTACTCGGGCGCCTCCAGGCATTCGCCGCTGCGCAGGTCGAAGTGGTTCTTGTAGAGCGGCGAGGCGACCACGATGCGGTCCCCCAGGCTGCCCACGAGGCCGCGCGAGAGCACGCTGGCGCCGGCCTTCGGGTCCACGTTGTCGATGGCGTACAGGGCCTGCTCCCGGCCCACGCTGAAGATCGCGACATGCACGCCCTCCACCAGCGCGCAGACGCCGGTGTCGGGAAGGATGTCGGTGGCCGCGCACACGGCGGTCCATTGGAGGGTGTCGGTGGTCATCGTGGAGATCCTCGGTTTTCGTCAGACGGTTTCGGCGTCGGCTTCGGTGCTGCGCTCTTCGGCGCGGGCCGGGCGGATCTGGCCGCGCTCCTTCACGAACACGATGTGCTCGTCGGGCTTCTCGCTGTTGACGAAGGAGCGGAAGCGCTGGCGCGTTGCGGGGTCGTTCACCGCGGTCTTCCACTCGCACTGGTAGGTGTCGACCACGCTCTGCATCTGCGCCTCGAGTTCGCCGGCGATGCCCAGGGTGTCCTGCAGCAGCACGCCCTTGAGGTAGTCGAGCCCGCCTTCGAGGTTTTCGCGCCAGGTGCTGGTGCGCTGCAGGCGGTCGGCGGTGCGCACGTAGAACATCAGGAAGCGGTCGATGAGCTGGATGAGCTGCGCCTTGGTGAGGTCGGAGGCGAACAGTTCGGCATGGCGCGGCTTCATGCCGCCGTTGCCGCACACATAGAGGTTCCAGCCCTTCTCGGTGGCGATGATGCCGACGTCCTTGCCCTGCGCCTCGGCGCATTCGCGGGTGCAGCC
>Ga0157370_10003530_pt1 | contig 18314 bp, 15 predicted proteins | sample C35metaG_FD_113463 | JGI IMG/M metagenome (GOLD analysis project Ga0157370, IMG submission 113463) | Corn rhizosphere microbial communities from Kellogg Biological Station, Michigan, USA - C3-5 metaG | ecosystem: Host-associated > Plants > Roots > Rhizosphere > Soil | place: USA: Michigan...
CGTAGCGGCCACCGAAAGTCACGCCTGGGATGTTGAATTCGAGGCGGGCATGCGCATCGAAATGCAGGCCCGCGAGCTTGCGTTCGGCGTCGCCCTGCGCGGAGGCCTCTTCGAGTTCGGGCTTGGCCGCGAAGAGGCCCACCGAATCTGCGAACCTGCGCGCATAGCTCGTGTTGCGTTCGGCCAGCGGTCTGCGCTCGGCCTCGTAGCTGGCGAGCAGCGCCATCGGTGCGCGGCCGCGGATCACGCTCGCGAGCTTCCAGCCTAGGTTCACCGCGTCCTCGACGGCCGTGTTGTAGCCCAGCCCGCCGGTGGGCGTGAACAGGTGGGCCGCGTCGCCCGCGATGAAGACCCGTCCCTTCTGGAAACGCTGGGCCACGAGGGCGTGTCCGGCAAGCCAGGTGCCCATGGAAAGTATCTCAATCGGCACGTCGGCGCCCAGCGCCTGCGCGAAGACTCGGCGCGCATCGGCTTCGGTCCAGCCGTCGGCGTCTTCGCCGGGGCGCAGCGCCGCATGGAAGGCGTATTCGGACTGGCCGTCCACCGAGGCCATGAAGGCGCGGCGCTCGGGGTTCACGGCCACATACATCCACGCCTTCGGATGGCGCAGCACGTCGAACAACCGCGGGGCGCGCAGGTAGATGGCGAACATCTTCCCTCCCATGAACTCGCGCTGAATGCCGGTAACGCCGCCCCATTCGATGCCCAGTTGCTGCCGCACTAGGCTGCGCGCCCCGTCGGCGCCGACCAGGAACTTCGCGACCACGTCCTGCGCCAGGCCGGCTTCGCCCGGTCGTACCGTGGCGCTCACCGATGCACCGTCATCGCTGAATCGCTCGAGCCGCCAGCCATATCGCACTTCGGTGGAGGGCCACGCCTGCGCGTGGCGGCGCAGGGCTTGCTCGACGAACTTCTGAGAGACGCGATGCGGCAGTTCGGCGGCGCTCCACGAGCCCGTCATCGTCTTGACCTTGACGGCGGCCTCAGCGGCCGTGGGCAGCCGGATGCGCGCCAGTTCGTGGCCGGCGAAGCGCGTGAAGTAAGCGATGTCCGTCGGATGGTCGGCGGGCAGCCCGAGTGCACGAATCTCATGCGCGAAGCCGAGCCGGCGGAAATGCTCCATCGTGCGGGCCTGCGTCGCGTTCGCCTGCGGATTGAAAGCCGTGTCCGGCTTGGCATCGACCAGCAGGCAATCGATGCCGCGGCGGCCGAGCTCGTTGGCGAGCATCAGGCCGCAAGGGCCGCCGCCGGCGATCAGAACATCGGTCTTGAGGGGCGCGGGGCGAGTGGCCGCGGATGGGGAAGTGGCGCTCATCGAAGGTCTCTTCTTTTCATGCATCAGTCGGCGCGGATGCCGCGATCCCGTATCACGGCACCCAGCCGCTTGAAGTCGGCTGCGCTCTTGTCGCCGAACGCTGCAGGCGTCAGCGGTTCGGGCACGTTGCCGAGGGTTTCGATGTGGGCCCGGACGGCCGGTAGTGCCAGCGCGCGGTTGACCTCGGCATTGATCCGCTGGATCACAGCCGGCCGCGTGCCCGCCGGTGCGTACAGGCCGAAAACAGCGTCGGCGTCGAAACCCTTGAGGCCGAGCTCGTCGAGCGTGGGCACCTCCGGCATCTGGGGCGCTCGCTTGAGGCTCGCGACCGCCAGCATGCGCAGCTTGCCGGTCCTCACATGCTGAATACTGATGCCCGGGTCGAAGAGAAAGTCGATCTGGCTGCCCAGCAGGTCGGTCAACGCTGGCGCCGCGCCGCGGTAGGGCACATGGATCGCGCTGGTCTCGGTCTGCGCCGTCATCATCTCGGCCGCCAGATGCGGCGAGCTTCCGTTGCCGGGCGAGCCGAAGGATCGCTTGCCGGGGTTTGCCTTGAGATCGACGACCAGGCCCTTGAAGTCCTTGACCGGGCTGTCGGCGCGAACCACCAGGTAGAACGGAACGCGAGCAACGGATGCGACCGGGACGAGGTCCTTCGCAGGATCGAACGGCATCTTTGCGTAGATGTGCGGATTGATCGAAACCATACCGCCGGAGCTCATCAGAAACGTATAGCCATCGGGCTGCGACTTGGCGACGAAATCGCCGCCGAGGTTGCCTCCGGCGCCGCCCTTGTTCTCGACGAGCACTGGCTGGCCGAGAGCTTCTTGCAGCGGCGCGCTCATCACGCGGGCTAGTTGGTCGGCTGCGCCGCCGGGCGCGAAGTTGGCGACGATCTTGATCGGTTGTCGGGGCCAGTCCTGGGCCTGGGCAATGCCGTACGGGCCGAGGCCTAGTGCCAGCGCTGCGATTGCAAGCAGGGATTTCATGGGCTGTCTCCTGCTTTTCATCAGAATGGGTAGTGCCGGTCGGTGGTCTGCACCGTGAGCCAGCGCAACTCGGTGAAGGCGTCGATGCCGGCCTTGCCGCCGAAGCGGCCGTAACCTGAGTCCTTCACGCCGCCGAAGGGCATCTGGGCCTCGTCGTGCACGGTCGGGCCATTCACATGGCAGATGCCGGAGTCGATGCGGTTGGCCACGTCCCAGGCCCGTGCGATGTCGCGCCCGAACACCGCCGCAGACAGTCCGTAGGGGTTGTCATTGGCCACGCGCACCGCCTCGTCAACGCCATCGACACGCACCACCGGCTTGACGGGACCGAAGCTCTCTTCATGGTAGATGCGCATCTCGGGCGTCACATGGTCGAGCAGCGTCGCAGGCATCAGCGTACTGTCGGCCTTGCCGCCGCACACGAGCTTCGCACCCTTGCCGAGCGCATCGTCGATGAGCGCGTTGCAACGCTCGACGGTGCTCACATCGACTACCGAACCCAGCACCACTGGCCCCTTGCGCGGATCGCCCAGCGGAAGCTGCACGGCCTTGGCCGCGAGCTTCGCGACGAAAGCATCCGCGATCTTGCGGTCCACGATGATGCGCTCGGTGCTCATGCAGATCTGACCGCTGTTGGCGAAGGCGCCGAAGGCCGCACCGTTGACTGCGGCATCGAGATCGGCATCGTCCAGCACGACCAGCGGGGCCTTGCCGCCAAGCTCGAGCACCGCCGGCTTCAAGTACTTCGCGCAGGTCTGCGCGATCAGCCTGCCGACGCGGGTGGAGCCGGTGAAGTTCACCCGCCGCAGCGCCGGATGGGACACGATTGCCTCGACCACCTGAGCCGCATCCGCCGGTGCATTGGTCACGAAGTTGACGACACCCGGTGGGAATCCGGCATCCTTGAATGCCTCGACGATCAGGCCGTGGGTGGCGGGGCTGAGTTCCGAGCCCTTGAAGACGACAGTGTTGCCGCAAGCCAGCGGCGTGGCAATCGCACGCGCGCCGAGAATCACTGGCGCATTCCATGGCGCGATGCCCAGCACCACGCCGGCCGGTCGGCGCAGGCCCAGGGCCAAGCTGCCAGGCACGTCGGAGGGGATGACTTCACCGCCGATCTGGGTTGTCATGCCCGCCGCTTCCTGTAGCATGCCGGCGGCCAGGTGCACATTGAAGCCGGCCCACGAGGCGCCGGCACCGGTCTCGGATGCCATAGCATCCGTCAGAGCCTGGGCCTTCGCCTCGATGGATTGTGCCGCTTTCAGCAGCAGCGTCCTGCGTTCGCCCGGGCCGGTGCGGGACCAGGCCGGAAACGCGGCAGCGGCGGCTTCTACCGCTGCCACGGCGTCGGCCTTCGTGGCGGCTGGTGCGATGGTCGCCACCGTCCCGTCGAGCGGGTTGCGGCGCTCGAAGGTCGCACCGTCCGCGGCCTGGCGGCTTTTGCCATTGATCAACATCGATATCGTGCCCATCGTCTTGTCTCCTTGTAGATTTGGAAAAGCGGAAAACCGTCAGGCCACTTCGATCTCGACCAGCATCGGTGCGGTCGATTGCAGGGCTTGGTGCAGTGCGGGACGCAGTTGCTCCGCGGTGTCGACGCGCAGCCCCTTCATGCCTTGCGCGCTAGCCAGCGCGACAAAATCGAGATCGGGCAGGTCGGTGCCCGGAACATGCTCGTCGGGCCGGTAGCCGAAGATGCGGGCGAACTCGTACAGCGCGGCGTAGCGGCGGTTCTTCAATATCAGGACCGTGACCGGCAGCGCAAGCTGCGTTGCACTCCACAGCGCCTGGATGGCGTACATCGCCGAGCCATCGCCCACCAATGCAATGACCCGTGCGCCCGGCTTGCCCAGTGCCACCCCCACCGCGGCCGGAAGGCCGTAGCCTAGGCCGCCGCTGCACATGGTGTAGAAAGTTTCCGACTCGAAGATCGGCAGGTGGCCGTGCATGATCGGCCGCGCGCTGGGCGCTTCCTCGACCAGGATGCTGTTGCGCGCGCGGACATCGGCCAGCGTCTGCAGCACCCACGCAACCGGCAGGCGTTCGCCGGGCTCGGGCTCTGCCACGCGCGGCGGCCGCACGTGGGCAGGTGGTGCCGGACGATCGCGCGGCGTGCTGCACTCGAGCAGGTCGAGCAATCCGAGGCGGATGCTGCCGACCACGGAGGTTCCTGTCGGCGCCCAGGCTGCGACCTGCGGATCGTCCGTCAGCTGCACCAGCTCGGTTCCTTCGGGCAGGTGCGGTCCTTGGCCCGGCACATGGTAGGTGAACGCCGGCGCACCGAGCGCAAACACCAGGTCGTGGCCGGCGAGCCTCTCGCCGATGCGCTCGCGCATCGGCGGCAGGAATCCGCCCCACAGCGGGTGATCTTCCGGAAAGCTGCATCGGCCCGACATGGGCGCGACGTACACGCGGGCGTTGTGCCGCTCGGCCAATTCAACTGCCTCTTTCCAGGCCTCGTCGCGATCAACCGCGGCGCCCACCACGAACGCCGGGGAGCGGGCGACATCGAGGGCTGTGGCAATGCGCGCGAGAAGATGGGGGTCGGCGCGCACGTGGCGGCTGACCTCTCGTGCATCCACCGGCAAAGTCTGCACGTCCCAGTCGTCCGACGGGATCGAGACCAGCACGGGGCCTCGCGGCGGCGTCATCGCGATGTAGTAGGCCCGCGCAATCGCCAGCGGAACGTCCTCGGCTCGCGCGGGCTCGACGCTCCACTTCACATAAGGCCTGGGCAACTCGGGCGCTTGCGTGGAGCCAAGGAAGGGTTCGAAGGGCAGGATCGATCGCGCCTGCTGCCCGGCTGTGATCACCAGCGGCGTGCGGTTGCGAAAGGCCGTGAAGATATTGCCCATCGCATGCCCGACGCCGGCGGCGGAGTGCAAGTTGATGAATGCTGCGTTGTGCGTGGCCTGCGCATAGCCGTCCGCCATGCCCACCACAACGGATTCCTGCAGTCCAAGTATGTAGTGGAAGTCTTGCGGGAAGTCGATGAACATCGGCAGCTCCGTCGAGCCCGGGTTGCCGAACACGCGGGTCATGCCGAAGGCGCGCAGCAGCCTGAAAACCGCGTCTCGCACGGTCAGGGTGCTGTTGCTTGAGAGGGGTGCTTGCGCGGAATGTTCGACGCGTCGATCCATGAATGCTCCTAGATGAGGTCCGCAGTCTTGCTGTTCTCCTGGTATTCATCAATGCAATGAAATATCTAAAGCAAAATAAGGAAAATGCATACAGAAAAAGTGGACATGAACCTGCTCCGTCTGTTCGAGGCGGTGTACCGCCTGGGCAGCGTCAGCCGCGCGGCAGATGCCCTGGGGCTGTCGCAGCCGGCTGCAAGCCAAGGTCTGACAAGGTTGCGGCTCGCCTTGGGCGATACGCTGTTCGTGCGCGCCAACGGGCGCATGCGCCCCACATTGCGCGCAGAGCGACTGGCAGGCGTCGTTCAGCCGGCGGTGGCCGCCATCGAGGGCGTGCTGCGGGACGAAGACACCTTCGATCCCTCACGCTCGCGAATGACCGTTCGGCTGCATATGAACGACATCGGAGAGGCCCGACTGCTGCCGGAATTGATGGAAGCCCTGCATCGCCAGGCACCCGGCATGCGAGTCCATACGACTCCACTGCCGCACGCGGAGATTACCGATGCCCTTGAAACGGGGGCGATTCATTTCGCACTAGGGTTTCTGCCCTCGGTCAGCGGAACGGAGCGCGTCGAACTGCTGCGTGATCGCTACGCGGTTGTGGTGCGGGCAGGGCATCCGATGGTCAAGGGCTCGAAGGCTGCGAATGCCCGAATGACTGTCCAGGACCTGCGGCGCCTGGAGTATGTAGCCGTGCGATCGCACTCGGAGACTTTTCGCATCCTGCAGCAACTCGGGCTCGATGGAAGGCTGGTGCTCAATTCGGCGCACTTCTTGGCGTTGCCGGCGATCATTGCGCGCACCGATTTCGCAGTGGTGATGCCACAGGCGATCGCGCGCAGGTTCATCGAGCCGAAGCGCTACGCGGTGCTTCCCGCCGACCTTCCCCGCAGCGCTTTTACTGTGTCGCTGCACTGGAGCCGCAGGTTTGAATCGGATCCAGCACACCAGTGGATGCGGGATCTTTTCATAGGGCTTTTCGACGATAAAAACCGCGACGATCGCTCATAGCGGCTGGCCCTTTTCGAGCGGACCTTCCCTAGGCTTGCCTGCGTTCGATAATTGGCCAAGTTTTTCGGGTGGATCGGCGCCGTCCGGCTGTCGAGCCGATTCACAACGCTGTTGATAGCGGGCCTTCAAGCTGATGTTGGTCGTGAACAGCGCGCGGGCTGTTGACTGGCACCCACGGAAGAAGTATTTGAGCGTCAGCGTCACACTGCTCGCGGCGCGCAAAGCTCACGGCGCATTTAGGCGCTGGCCATCGCGCCCAATGGTTGACGACATAAGGTCTGCGCTGCGGCCCCTAACACCGCAATGTTGTAGGTGCCATCGTTGGCGACTGGCGTGACGAAGGTAAGGGGCTCGCAGTGCCTAACGAGATGCTGTTGGCGCGGTTCTCCTGCAGCGCCACGATGCCGGTCAAGCCCAAGAAAGTTTCCGCCCACGGCTCGGCTTGATAGCGCACGTCACGCCGATATCGGTGACTTTGACTTCGCAAACATCGTGTCGCTGCCGTTGGACCTGGTGCAGGGCTTCGCGGCTTGCTTCATTCGCGTCGTCATAGCTATGCGCAGCACAAAACCGGAGGCCGGAAAACTGCTGAGCGACGCGATCTCCAAGGTCATCGGGCTTCTTGTTGGTCCAAGCTGAGGCGATCGGACATGAAGTCCAGAAAAGCGCGGATCTTGCTGGGCATGCCCTTGCGGCCGAGCACCAAAGCGGTGGCATGCATCGAAGGGCTCTCCCAGTCCTTCAGTACTCGTTGCAGCCGCCCCGATCGCAGGTCGTTCGCACACATCACGTTCGGCAGCATGCTCAGCCCTACGTGGCCGATCGCCATCTCCCGCGCGATCGAGATATTGTTGACAACCACCTTGCCCTCAATGTTCGCAAACCGGTGTGTGGCCTCGTTGCGCAGGGTCCAGATGCCGTCCGCGCGCTGCTGCGTCGTGATGATGCAGTCATGCCGATGCAGTTCGTCCACCGAAAGCGGCACGCCGCGGCGCTTGAGGTACTCGGGGCTGGCGTAAACGCCACGCGTGATCGTGGCCAGTCGGCGATAGGTCAGCTCGGTGTCCTTGAGCGGCCCCAGTTGGATCGTCAGGTCGTAGGGGTCTTCCCGGGGATTCACGGCCCGGCTGTTCACATCGACCTCCAACTCAAGCTCGGGGTATGCCAGCACGAACTCGGCAATTGCCTTGCCGATCCATGAAACGCCGAAGTCAATCGGTATGCTGACCCTTAGCGCGCCGCGCATAGACGTCTGCAGTTGCAGCGTGTCGAGGCCGGCCTGCGCCACCTCGTCGACCACGCGTCGGCAATGCTCATAGAAGCGCGCGCCGATCTCCGTGGTCGTCAGGCGGCGCTGTCCCTTCTTCAGCAGGATCGTGCCCACGTTCTGCTCGAGCTGCGTGAGCTTGCGGCTGATGGTCGACTTGGGCATTCCGAGTTCAAGCGCCGCGCGCGTGATGCTCTGTGCGTTGACCACGTCATAGAACAGTTGGAGCGAGTTCAGATCGAGTTTGTCTGTCATGGCGTGTTGTCTGTCGGCATCGAGCAGGCGCGAGGTTAGTCGACAACGCTGCCGCTGCGCGGCTTTAGCGTTCCATGTCTGGAACGCCCGGTCCACATCTGATGCTATTCGGAACGCTGGCCGCTTCCTAACATCGCCGCAAAGAGAGATACCGAGCGCAGACCGCAAGGCCGGCGACGCGCCATCCAACTCAAGAACGGAGACAACCAGTGAACAACTATCCAATTTCGCGACGGGCGTTACTGAAGGCCGCGTCGGCCTGGGCACCAGCCTCGGTGCTGGGCGTCGGCCTCGCATCCGCGGGCGGCGTCAGCGCCCAAACGGGCCTCAAATGGGCCAACCTGTCGCCCGGCTTCACCACGCTGCTAACCGACTACATCGTCGCCAAGGGCCTGGATAAGTCGAACAACCTGCGGCTGGGAAAACCCACCGCGTACACAGCCGTCACCACCTACTACAACGACTTTGTTGCCGGGAACTACGACGTGTGCATCGGCAGTTGGGACACATTCGCCTCGCGCTCCATTGCGGGCGTGCCAATGCAGTACGTGTGCTCCGTGACCACGGGCAACATGATCAACATTGTCACGCAGGCCAAGGGTCCGGCGACGATCCAGGACATCAAAGGGAAAACCCTTGCGGCGCCGCAGTCGACCGGGACCTACCGGATGATGCGCGCAGTGGTCAAGGAACTCGCGGGCATCGACCTGGAGACCTATGCGGTGGTGCAGAACGTGGACAACCCTGCCGCCTCAGTCACGTTGGTCATGGCCAACCGCGCCGACGCCGGCCTCACCTGGGAGCCCAACGTGTCAGTGGGGCTCAAACGCGTGCCCGACATGCGCGTGCTCTACAACGCCGGCGAGGAATACCGCCGCAGGTTCAACCTCGACCTTCCTTACTTCGGCGTGGCGGTGCGCAAGGACGCCGTCGCGCGCGACCCCCAACTCGTCGCACGGCTGAACAAGGCCTTTGCCGAGTGCATCGAAGGCATCAACGGCAAGACACAGGAAGCCGTGACCGTCGCAGGCGCCAACTCGGGCATTCCCGCGGACGTGCTGAAGACGGCCATTGCCTCGAAGCGGCTCGAGTTCAAGCACGTCTCGATGCAGAGCGAGGAGGGGCGTCGCAGCATCCTCACGGCCAACGAGTTCCTGGTGCGCAACGGCGCGCTCGCCAAGCTGGTCGACAACGGCTTCTTCGCGGCATGAACGTCATGAAGCAGGCAGAACTTCCCGCCGCCGCGGCGTCCGAGGTCGCGCCGCGCGCACCGGCGGCCACAGCGGCGATGGCAAAGGCGCCCAAGGTATCGAACGGGCGTGATCGCAGCGAAATCAAGGCGCTGGCCGTCGTCGTGGTGCTCATCTGTGCCGCGATGGAGGTCGCGAGTTGGTACGTGCCCGACTACGTAATGCCCTCGCCGCAGGCCATTGCCAAGGCACTGGGAGAGTTGCTCAGCACCGACTTGCTCCACGTGGCCATCACGCTGGGCCGGCTGTGCGTCGCGATCATTTTTTCGGCGATTGCGGGCGTCGCGATCGGGCTGCTGATGGGAACGTCCAAGCGGGTGGGGCCATACCTGAAAGCGCTGGTGGTGGTCGATACAGGCATCCCTGCGCTGTCATGGATGCTGCTGGCCGTGTTCTGGTTCAAGGACCCCGAGGCGCGGATCTTCTTCATTCTCACGGTGATCCTCCTGCCCTTCTATGCGCTGAACGTCTACGAGGGCGTGCGGGCGCTGTCCACTGAGTGGGTCGACATGCTGGAGAGTTTTCGTCCTACGCGCTGGCAGATGCTGCGTTACTTGGTCGCACCGCATATCGTTCCCTACATCTTCCTGACTACGAAGTCGGTGATCGGCTACGCGATCCGCATGGTGATCTTCGCGGAGCTGGTGGCGTCGGCCTTCGGTATCGGTTCTCGCATGAGCTTCGCGCAGTCGACCTTCCGCATCGATCAGGTGCTAGCCTGGACCGTCCTGCTGGTTGCGCTCAACCTCGTGATCCAGTGGCTCGCCACCGTGGCCGAAACGCACTTGCTGGGCTGGCGCAAGGAAGTGAAGGTGCGCTGATGACAACGACCATGAACACACCCGTTCCCATCATCGAGCTGCGCGACGTCAGCAAGCGCTTCGGCAGTCACACCGCCATCGACCATCTCTCGATGGTGGTGCGCGAGGCCGAAACGGTGGCCTTGCTGGGGCAGACTGGGGCTGGCAAGAGCACCGTGATGTCGCTGCTGATGGGTACGTCCTCGGCCGACGAGGGCTCGGTGCAGGTGGCCGGCGTTGACCCGGCGGTCGATTTCACCGCGTTGCGCGGCAAGCTCTCGGTGAGCTTCCAGACCGACCGCCTGCTGCCCTGGCGCACTGCGCGTGAGAACGTCGAACTGGGCCTGTTGCTGCTCAAACGCCCCAAGGCCGAAGCGCGCCAGCGTGCACAGGAATGGCTGGAGCGAGTGAAGCTGGGCGATGCGGCGCATAAATACCCATCGGAGCTGTCGGGAGGCATGCGCCAGCGGGTGTCGCTCGCGCGCGCCCTGGCCGTCGATCCGGCGCTGGTGCTGCTTGACGAATCGTTCAGCCAGCTTGACCACGTGACCTCGCAGACGCTGCGGCGCGACTTCGCGGAGATCGTGCGCGAGCAGCGCAAGACTTGTGTCTTTGTCACCCATCGCATCGAGGACGCGCTCGAGATTGCCGACCGCATCCTCGTGCTCGCGGCCCCTGCGCGCGTCTGCCTCGAACTCGCGATCGGCGCCGAACAGCGCCAGGACGCGGAATGCATGGCGCACATGCACCGCCAGGTGGAGCGCGCCATCGGCGGCGAAGCGCCGCTGGCTTCCCCTATCTCCCCAACACACCACTAGTAAGAAAGCGGATCTTCAAGATGAGCTACCAAGACATCATCGTCGAGCAGGTAGAAGGCTGGCTGGAAATCACCATCCACCGCGCCGAAAAAATGAACTCGCTGCGCGAGACCACGGCCGAGGAAATTCTCGACGCGCTCGGCGAGGCGGAGTCAAAGCGGGAGATCGCCGCGGTGATCCTACGCGGCAGCGACAAGGCCTTCTGCACTGGCATCGACACCAGCGAATTCACCATCGGCGACAACGAGTACTTCGACTTCTATCGCAAGCGAAAGCGGTCGCGCAAGGTGAACTCCCTGTTTCGTGAGTTGCCTGGCTACACCAAGCCTGTCATCAGCGCCATCGAGGGCTTCGCGCTTGGCGGCGGCCTGGAACTGGCCTTGGTCGGCGACATGATTGTTGCCGGCGCCAACGCCAAGTTCGGCCTGCCAGAGATTCGCCTTGGCCTGATGCCCGGCGGCGGCGGCACGCAGACGCTACCGCGCCTCATCGGCCCGGCCCTGGCCAAGGAACTCATGTGGACCGGCCGGCGCATCACCGCGGCTGAGGCGCGCGAGTACCGCTTGGTCAACCACGTGACTGAGGCCGGCAAAGCGATCGACAAGGCGCGCGAGTTGGCACGCACCATCGCCGGCAATGCACCGCTGTCGGTGATGTTCACCAAGGCCGTGATCGATCGCGGGATGGACCTGCCGCTGGCCGAAGGCATGGCCGCCGAAGGCGACGTGTCCTTCATGCTGTATTTCACCAAGGACCGCCAGGAGGGCCTCGGTGCCTTCCGTGATAAGCGGATCCCCGATTTCCGAGGAGAGTAAGAGATGAAGAAAAGAGACATCGTGATCGGTGGCTACGCCGAGACCCCGATCGATTTCAAGACCGGTCGCAGTGCCTACGACCTGGCCGGCGAGGCGCTCGATCAGCTGCTGGAGCGCACCGGCATCGACAAGAGCGAGATTGACGGCCTGTCGGTCACCACCGCACTGTCGGAAGCACAGAATCCCTTTTTCGCGGTCTACATGACCGAGGCGCTGGGCATCACGCCGACGTGGCTGAACTACGGAGGTATAGGCGGCTGCTCGGCCACCGGCGGCGTGGCGCGCGCCATGTCGGCCATCCGCGATGGAATGTGCAAGCTGGCGGTGGTGATGTCGTCCGACGCACCCAGCTCCAACTGGCGCTCCAACTACGGCGCCTACCGCGGCGAGTTCCAGGACCCGCCCGGTGTGCAAGGTCCGCCGGCGACCTTCGGGTTGCTGATGAGTCGCTATATCCACCAGCACGGCCTGGACCCCGAGGCGCTCGGCAAGATCGCGGTCACACAGCGCGCGCATGCGCTGCACAATCCCAACGGCTACAAAAAGTTCCAGAAGGAACTCACGATGGAGGAGTACCTGAAGTCGCGTGTCATCTCCGACCCACTGCGTGTGCTCGACAGCGTGATGTTCTGCGACGGCGCCAACGCCTTCATCGTGACCACCGAAGAGAACGCCAAGCGCCTGGGCCTGAAGAAGATGGTCTATCCCGTAGCTTACGGCGAGGTCACCAACTTCAACGGTGCTGATCCGCTGGCCGACATCACACTGTCGGGCTTCACCAAGATCGGCCCCGAGGTGCTGCGCAAGGCCGAACTTGCTCCGAAGGACGTGCGAATGTTCCAGCCCTACGACGATTTCACCATCGCGGTGATGATGCAGTTCGAGGCCTTCGGCTTCTGCGAGCGTGGCGAAGGTTCGGCCTACACATTGCGCACCGACCTGTCCTTCAGCGGTGACCTGCCGTTGAACACCGGCGGCGGGCAGATCTCTGCTGGCCAGCCTGGGCTGGCCAGCGGCGGCCTGAACCTGGCCGAAGCCGTGCGCCAGATGTTCGGCGAAGGCGGCAGTCGCCAGGTGGCGGATCCGCGCAACGCGCTGGTCACTGGCATCGGCGTGATCCCTTACGGCCGCAACTGGGGCACCAGCTCGGCCATGGTCCTGGAGGCATGAAAACCATGAGCGAAACCACTTCAACCCCCACACCGGTTGCACCCGCCGCACCAGCGCGACCCGTGCCCCAGCAAGGCGTCTATGTCGACAGCAAGCCCTTCTGGGATGGCATCGCGCAGGGCAAGCTCGTGCTTCAGTACTGCACGGTCGCCAAGCGCTTCCAGCACTATCCCAAACCCGTGAGCGGCTTCAGCGGCCGCCGCACTCTGGAATGGCGCGAGGTGGCCGGCACCGGCACCATCTACGCGTGCACGGTCGTGCGCATCGCGGGTCCGGGCGTCGAAGGGCGGATCCCGCTGTGCGTGGCCACCGTCGAACTCGATGAGGGCGTGCGCATCATCGCCAACGTGCTGAACTGCGCGCCGGCGGATCTGGCGATCGGCAAGCGCGTGAAGCTGGCGGTGGACCACCTCACGCCCGAGCAGCCGTACCCCGCCTTCGAACTGGCTTAGGAGCACCATGCGTCTCGAACACTTCATGGCAGCGCATGCCTTGCGCATGCCTGCGAAGCCGGCCGTGGTCGTGGGCGCGCAGCGCCTGAGCTACGGCGAGCTGCTTTCGAGTTCGCGCTCGCTGGCGGCCGGGCTGCGGCGCGCCGGCGTGGTCCAGGGCGATCGCATCGTCGTGTATCTGCCCAACTGCGTTGAGTTCGTGCAGATCATGTACGCGGCCTTCTCTGTCGGCGCTACGGTGATTCCGGTCAACACCCGCAATACGCCGCGCGAACTGGTGTACTTTGCGCAGGACAGCCAGGCCCGTCTGCTGGTGTTCCATGCCGAGAGCGCTGAGGCGATCGAGGCGCTGTCGGCCGAGTTCGTGGGCATCCGCCGCGTGGCAGTGGGCGGCGAAGTGGCCGGCGCGGAGTCGTTCGAGATGCTTCGGACCCACTCCGACGAGCGTCTGCCCGAGCTCGCGCTGTCTCCTGACGACGCGATGATCCTCTATACCTCGGGCACCACCGGCAAGCCCAAGGGCGCGGTCCTCACGCACGCCAACTTCGTGATCGGCAACGCCTTCGTGAACGCAGTGGAGTGGGGTGTCACGTCGCACGACGTGTTCTTGGTGACCACGCCGCTTGCGCACCGCACGGGCCTGGCGCGGCTCATGAACTCGATGTGCCTGGGCGCCAAGCTGGTCGTAATGGAGCGTTTCGACGCGCAGGCCGCGGTCGAGATCATCGAGCGCGAGCAGGTCAGCGCCGCGGGCATGGTGCCCACCGTGGCCCGCATGCTGATGCCGGTACTCGAGATGGAGGCTGCGCGCTGCGCTAGTCTGCGCCACATCATCGTCACCGGGGAGGCGTTTCCGGTCGAACTCAAGCGCCGCATGATCGGCTATCTGCCGCAGGCGCGGCTGCATTCCTTCTTCGCGATGACCGAGGTCGGCTCGGTCACCGTGCTCGACCACGAGGAGCAGTTCACCCACCCCGCGTCGGTGGGGCGCGTCACGCCGGGCGTGCAGGTCAAGCTGGTGGACGACAAGGGCCAACAGGTGTCGGTGGAAGACGTTGGCGAGATCCTGGTTCGCTCGGGCGAGGCCGGGCGCTTCACCACCATGAAGGGCTACTTCGGGCGCCCCGACGCCACCGCCGCCACCATCGTCGATGGCTGGGTCCACACCGGCGACATGGGGCGCTTCGACGTCGACGGCTACCTCTACATCGTCGACCGCAAGAAGGACATGGTGCTCAGCGGCGGCTTCAATATCTACACCAAGGAAGTTGAGCAGGTGCTGGTCGAGCATGTCGACGTGGCCGATGCGGCCGTGGTGGGCGTACCCGATGAGATCTTCGGCGAGGCGGTGACCGCGTTCGTCGAGCGGCACCCGGGTCGCACGCTGAGCGTGCAGGCGCTGCAGGAGCACACGAAGTCTCGCATTGCCAGCTACAAGAAGCCCAAGCATGTGTTCTTTGTCGACGCGCTGCCACGCAACGGCGTGGGCAAGGTGCTCAAAGCCGAACTGCGCGAGATGGCGCTCGCGCGCATGGCTCAGCCTGTGGCATGAGCGGCGCTACCGTGCCCTGGGACACGCAGGCCGCGCACTGGATTGGTGGCCAGTGGCTGCCTTCGGGCCCTGCCTTCTCATCGACCAATCCCGCAGACGCATCGCTGATTGGTCATGCGCCAGACGGCGGCCCGGCGGAGGCGCAGGCCGCGATCGGTGCGGCTCGCCACGCCTTCGACACTACGCCTTGGCGGCACAGCCCGCGCCTGCGCGCCCAGGTGTTGCTGGACATGGCGACGCGTCTCGCGGCCGACGCCGCATCGCTGGCGCTGCTGCTGACGCTGGAAAACGGCAAGGTGCTGCGCGAGTCGGCCGGCGAGGTCGAGGGCGCCGCTTCGGAGTTGCGCTACTACGCGGGCATGGCCCGCAGCGCAGCCGGCCGCGTGGTCGAGCCGGCGCCAGCCGTTCGCTCGCTCATCACACATGAAGCTGCGGGCGTGGTGGCGATCATCGTGCCGTGGAACGCGCCCCTGATCCTCTTCGTGCGCTCGCTCGCGCCGGCCCTGGCGGCCGGCTGCACCGTGGTTGTCAAGGCGGCGCCGCAGGCCGCGCTCTTCATGCACCGCGTGGCGCAGCGCATGGCCGAGACCGAGGGGCTGCCGCCTGGCACGATCAATATCGTGCACGAGGCGGGCAGCGCCGTGGCGCAGGCTTTCGTCGCCTCGCCGGGCGTCGACGTCCTGAGCTACACCGGCAGCACCGCCGTGGGCAAGGCCATCATGGCGGCAGCCGCGCCGCAGCTCAAGCGCTTGTCGCTGGAGCTTGGCGGCAAGGCTCCCTGCGTGGTGTGCGAAGACGCTGACCTGGGCGTCGCGGTGCGCGAGATCCTCGCGGCCGGCACCATCCTGTCGGGTCAGCAGTGCACCGCTGCTAGCCGGGTGCTGGTGCACCGCAGGCTGTATGCCGATTTTCGCGATGCGATGGCGTCGGCCATGCACATGCTGCGTGTGGGCCCGGGCCACCTCGCCGAGAACGCCATGGGCGCAGTGATCGACTTGGCGAACCGCGATCGCATCCTGCGCCTGGTCGACGAACTGGGCGAGCAGCACCGTGTGGTGGTGCGCGGGGCGCCCGTGCCGGGCCTTCCCATGCACGGTGCCTTCGTGTCGCCCACGTTGGTGGAAGTCGACGACCCGCAAACGCCGGCCGTGCAGGACGAGCACTTCGCGCCATTGATGAGCCTGGAGGTCTTCGACGACGACCGTGGCGCGGTCGCGCTAGCCAATGCCACGCGCTTCGGGCTGGGCGCGAGCGTGTGGTCGCGCGACAGCGCACGCGCGCAGCGTATCGCGCGCGAGATCCGCTGCGGCACCGTATGGATCAACGCGCACAACAAGCTCTTCGCGGAAGCGGAGGTCGGTGGCTTCAAGGAGAGCGGATTCGGCCGGCTTCACGGCGCCGAAGGCATGCACGACTTTCTTGAGATCAAACACGTCTACCAGGAGATCGGCAGCCTCTGAGGCCGCCGCCATTGCCAAGATGCTCAGACCCGAATCGGCCGCCGACGCGGCCTTCCGCAACGAGGTCCGCGACTGGCTCGCGGCCCACGCACCCGACGCGCTGCGTCACCGGACCTTCCGGCCGCTGCCGGTCGAGGGCATGCCCTGGTACCGAGCGCTGTCGCAGCGCGGCTGGATTGCGCCGCATTGGCCGCGCACGCATGGCGGTATGGGTGCCAGCGCGGTGCAGCAGGTGATCCTCATGGAGGAAATGGCGCGCGCGGGCACGCCCGATTTTCCGACGCAGGGGCTTAACCACATCGGTCCGCTTCTCATTGCGCGCGGCACGCCGGCGCAGCAGCAGCGCCACCTGCCGGCCATTCTTTCAGGCGACGCGATCTGGTGCCAAGGCTATTCGGAGCCGGGCTCGGGCTCGGATCTGTCGAGCCTGCGCACCCGCGCTGAGGTGCGCGGCGGCCCGGATGGAGATAGGCTCGTCATCAACGGGCACAAGATATGGACCACTTGGGGCCACCATGCCGACTGGATGTTCGCGCTGGTACGCACTACCAGTGCTGGCAAGCCGCAACACGGCATCACCTTCGTGCTGATCGACATGAAGACGCCGGGCATCCGGCGCCGGCCGATCCGCACCATCGCGGGTGACGACGAGTTTGCCGAAGTGTTCTTCGACGAAGTGGCAGTGCCGCTGGACAACGTCGTCGGCGAGATCGACAAGGGCTGGCAGGTGGCCACCGCAGTGCTGAGCGAGGAGCGGTTGCGCATTGGCTCGCCGGCTCAGGCGCTGCGCGCGCTGGAGCGCCTGCGCATGATGCTGCGTGCCACGCCTGCGGACCGCTTGCCGCCCAGCGTGCACGAAGCCGCCGCATTGGCCGAGGTGGAGGTCGAGGCGCTCATCGCCGCCTACCTCGAAGCGGCCGAAGCCGTCGAACAGGGCGTTGCAGCTGACAGTTCCTACTTGAAACTGCTGGCCACGGACACCGTGCACCAGCTGCTCGACCTCGTGCAGCGCGTAGCTGGACCCGCCGCCGCGTTGCGAGATCCGGTTCGCCGGGGTGACGACCTGCTCGATGCCACCGAGATGTTCCTGCAGGCACGCCGCCTGGGCATCTACGGCGGGAGCAGTGAAGTGCAGCGCAACATCATCGCGACGCGGGTGCTCGGTCTGCCGGTCGCCGGAGCCAAGTCATGAATGCCGAACACAGCGCGCCCCTGCGCATGATTGCCGAGAGCGCGGCGAACGCCGCTGCCTCGTTCGGTGGCCCGGCACGGGCACGCCGGGTGCACGAAGGCGGTCCCGCGTGGGAGCCCGCCACGTGGAAAGCGATCGCCCAACTTGGCTGGCTCGGGATCGCGGTTCCCGAATCGGCGGGTGGTCTGCAGCTGGGCGCGCCGGCGCTGTGCGTGGTCGCCGAAGAAGGCGGTCGCGCGCTGCTTGCACCGCCACTCACGATGGGCATGGCAGCTGCTGCAGTGCTGGCCGAGGCAGGCGAGGTTGCGGTGCCGACGTTGCAGGCGCTGGTCGAGGGATTGGCGCACGTCGTGCTGGTGGATGTCGCCGAGTCCGCCGACGCTACCCTCGCCGCGCATTTGGTACCCGACGGCGACGCGGCCGCGCACTGGCTGGTGGCTTGCAGCGCGGGGCACGAGTTCAGTGCGCGGCTGCTGGACCCCGGCGCACCTGGTGTTGCGCTTACCGTGCGCCACGCCGTGGATGGCAGCCGCTTAGCCGATCTGCACGTCGGCCGCGCCATCTGGAACGATGCTCCACAGGTGCTGTCGGGCAGCGCGGGCGAGGCCGCCTGGCGGCACGGCCGGCACCTCGCGTGGCTCGGCGATGCTGCCTACCTCTGCGGCCTGATGGACGCGGCCCTTGCTCTCGCGCTCTACTACCTACGTCTGCGCCGCCAGTTCGGCGTGCCGATCGGCAGCTTCCAGGCCCTGCAGCACCGTGCCGCAGCTTGCCATGTCGACGTGACCGCCGCGCGCGCGCTGGTGCACGAGGCAGCGCGCGCGACCA
>Ga0157370_10003532_pt1 | contig 18313 bp, 10 predicted proteins | sample C35metaG_FD_113463 | JGI IMG/M metagenome (GOLD analysis project Ga0157370, IMG submission 113463) | Corn rhizosphere microbial communities from Kellogg Biological Station, Michigan, USA - C3-5 metaG | ecosystem: Host-associated > Plants > Roots > Rhizosphere > Soil | place: USA: Michigan...
ATAGCCGGCAAGCTTTATCAATATACTGCAATTGATGATTGCAGCCGTTTTAAAGTTGTTGAACTCTTCACCAGGCGAACAGCAACTAATACTTTGAGATTCCTTGAAACAGTAATAGAACAGATGCCTTTCCCTATACAACGCATTCAAACGGACAGAGGTAAGGAGTTTTTCGCCTATACATTTCAAGAAAAGCTTATGGAGTACGGCATTAAGTTTCGGCCGATCAAGCCGCGCTCTCCACATCTCAACGGGAAAGTAGAAAGGACTCAAAGAACCGACTTAGACGAGTTTTATTCGACCATTGATATTAAGGCCCCAGATTTGCCTAATCTGCTATCACAATGGCAATTTCACTACAACTGGTTTAGGGCACATAGCTCTTTAAAGGGAAAATCTCCCATACAAGTGGTTAATGACCTGGCTGATAAAACACCTGTATGGGACGAAGTCGGTAGCATGTATGATCCTTTGAAAGAAAGAATTAAGGTGCAAAATTATTGGCTTGATTCTAAGCTACATAAGTGAAACGATGTCTGTAAATCCCACATTTTATGACCTGCATGGCATTAAAAACAAAAATGCCGATGCTGTTCCAATAAGAGGTTTAGTTAGTTAGTGAATTGGCCCCGGCGGTGGATACTGTACGGGGCCTTTCTTATCTGCGAAATACCTTCTAATACCTGAGGAATAACTTTTAGTACCTCCGGGTATACTCGCGCTGAGGTACAGTTTATTTTATTCAATTGGTTGAGAAAATCCCTCATTGCGAGAAGACTTTTTCAGCCGACGAAGTTTGTCTGCAACAGGCAATCTTACAACGATCGCTACTTAGCGAGTGCATTAAGATTGCTTCGTTCCCTGTAATGACGAGAATTCTATGAGTTTCTGTAATGGTAGTGTGTTCGTTCTCGCTCCAGGCTACCTTTTAGTAGCACCAGGTATATTCGCCGGGGTACGGAACGACATTTTTCTCCTGCTGAGTGTGTTCGTTCTCGTTCTGAGCTACCTTTTAGTAGCTCCAGGTGTATTCACCGGGGTACGGAACGACTATTTTCTCCCCCTGAGTGTATTCGTTCTCGTTCTGAGCTACCTTTTAGTAGCTCCGGGTATATTCGCCGAGGTACGGAACTACTTTTTAGTACTTACGGTCGTGTTTTTTCTACTTCCGAAGTACCTTTTAGTACTTCCGAACACCAAATTAGTCTTCGGAGGTACTTTTAAATAGCTGTAGAGGCTGTTTTAGGTTATGGCCTTATTTTTAACGGATGATCATAACCAATGGCTTATATCCGAAATTAAAAGAAGAGTATATTGAAAAATAAGGTAATGGCAAGCACAATCATACCCAGATATAGCGGGTTGGTATACCAGGTTTTGCTTTTTAAATCTCGTTTTGGTGTTAAACTATATACCAGACCAACCAGTTCTTTCTCGTCTTTTGCTTTGGTAAATAAGCTAATGGTTATGGTTGATAAGAAGCACACGATAAATGAAATTGAAGCAATCGTAAACGCCTGCCCGGTTGCCGAATAAAAATCGAATAAATGAGCCAGCCAGCCACCTTTACCTTCGGCTACCGATAAACCGTGCGTTATGGCCGCAGCACCTGTGCCTAAAAGCAAGCCCCAAAATGCACCATGGCCGGTACTACGTTTCCAAAACATACCTAAAAAGAATGTGGCAAATAATGGCGCATTAACGAAACTGAATACCAGTTGCAATAAATCCATTATGCTGTTAAAGCCTTGCGCCACATAAGCTGTAGCTATAGAAATCAGGATTCCGGCAATTGTAGTGGCTTTCCCTACCATTAAATAATGCCTGTCGGAAGCGTTCTTTTTGATGTGTGTTTGGTAAATATCGTAAGTAAATACGGTATTAAAAGCGGTAACGTTACCAGCCATGCCACTCATAAACGAAGCAATTAGTGCCGTTATACCTAAACCAAGCAAACCTGTAGGGTATAATTTCTGCAACAGTAATGGCAATACCATATTGTAGTCTTTATCGCCATTTACATTAACAGGCAGTTCAAAACCTGTGTATTGCCCCTGTAAGGCCAATAAAATAATACCGGGAAGAATTACGATGGCAGGCATTAAAATTTTAGGAAAAGCAGCCAAAACAGGTGTACGCTGTGCTTCGTTCAGGTTTCGGGTGGCCATGGCACGCTGTACTACCAAAAAATCGGTACACCAGTAACCAAAAGCTAAAACAAAGCCCAGACCAAAAACCATACTAAAGGCATCGACCCCCATCGGGTTATTGGCGGGGCTATCTAATCCCTTCCAAACATGAAGCTTCGCCGCATCAACATGCTGCACAATACCCGCTATACCACCTGCCTTATCCAAACCAATATAAACCAATGGGGCTATTCCGATAATGATCAGAAAGAATTGTAAAACCTCGTTGTAAATAGCACCTGTTAAGCCTCCCGAAAAGGTATAAATTAACACCACCCCTGCAGCCAGCCAGATAGACACATCGAAATCCCAATCCAAAATCACTTTCATTAACATGGCCAGTGCATACAAGGAAACGCCTGATGAGAAAACAGTCATGGCTGCAAAAGTAAGCGCGTTAAAAGTCCTTGTTTTTTCGTCGAAACGCAATTTTAAATACTCTGGTACACTACGGGCTTTACTGCCATAGTAAAACGGCATCATGTAAACGCCCAAAAAGATCATGGCCAAAGCAGCGCCAAGCCAGTAAAAATGCATGGTGTACAAACCATATTTGGCACCATTTGCGGCCATACCCAAAACCTCCTGGGCACCTAAATTGGCAGAGATAAAAGCCAGACAGGTAATCCACAGCGGTATATTGTGTGAGCTCAATAAAAAGTCGTTACCTGTTTTAATTTTCTTTTTCAGCACTAAACCAATGCTCATTACCAGTATAAAATAAATGGCAATAATCAGGTAATCGAAAAATTCCAGTTTCATGTTAAAAGCAGTATTATTTGGTTAGTATTATTATTTTCAGGCCAAAGCCAATTGCGGTTTTTGTTGTTTGTAAGTGGCAGCTGCTAGCCCGGTTACGTTTAATTTTACCATAAACAAGGATCCGCTGTGCGGGTATTTTTTTAATTCCTCTGCACTTAACCCATCTTTTGCAGTAGTAATCATCATCTGGTTCATCAGCTTACCGCCAAAAGCACAACTGGTAACATTGGGTGCATTAATTTCGATCTTTCCTATACAGGTACCATTATGCGGATTATACCTGTTTACACAACTCCCACCCCATATTGCTACCCAAAGCATCCCTTCATTATCGATGCACATCCCATCAGCCAGCATATTGGGGCCGGTTATTTCTACCACAATCCTCCCGTTACTGATATTACCTGTGGTTAAATTGTAATCGAAAGCTTTAATGTGATACAAAAAACTATCGATATAATACATCGTTTTATTGTCAGGCGACCAGCAAATACCATTAGAAACGCTCGTGTTTTTTATTTTTTTTACCAGCTTGCCGTTATAACAGTAAAGATTTCCGGCATGATGCCTGGCATTAACATGCATGGTACCCACCCACAACCTGCCGAGCGCATCGCAGGCTCCATCGTTACTTCGGTTTTCTGCATCTTCCTTAAATTTAATTAAGGGTTGTGTTTTGCCTGTTTCAAAATCCAGTAGCACCAGCTTGCCTTGCAAAGCCACCAAAAGCCGATTATCGGCAGCGGGAGCCAGCATACCAGGCATTTCTGCTATTTTTTTGGTAAATAACTTGCCACTTACAGGATTACAGGTACCGATTAATTTACCCTTGATATCGATAAACAAAAATTTTTGCCATTCAGCATGCCAGCGGGCACCTTCGCCTAAAGTTAAATCTGCCTTGTAAATTAAATCAGGCTTCCAAATATCCATACATTTGATATCTTACATTTTCCATCATCCATCTCACATCTTCCATCTCCCATCCTCCCTCATACATTTTACAACTTCCATCTCACATCTTCCATCATCCCTCCTAACTATCCTGCATTACCGCACTTCTGCCCCCATCAACCAAATAGGTAACACCCGAGGCAAAAGCGGCATATTCGCTTGCCAAAAACACACACCAGCCGCCAATTTCTTCTACGGTTCCTAATTTTTTTACAGGGTGAAGATTTACGGTGCGCTGCCGCTCTCCATCAGGATTTTTGAAAGTATTAAACCATTGCTGGTTGCCAGGTGTATCTATAAAACCGGGCGCAATGCCAACGGTTCTGATTCCCGGCCCCCACTCTATAGCCAAACTTTTTACCAAACCAGTTAAAGCAGTTTTGGCAATACTATATGGCGAACATCCCGGTATAGTAGCGAAAGCATGATTAGAAGCCATCATAATAATTACCCCGATATGCTCTGCAAGTAGTGGTTTACAGCTTTTAGCCAGTCGCCAATGTGCAGTTAGGTTTAAATCGAGGTTAAACTGCCAGTCTTTTTCAGTGCTGTTTTCTAAACCGGCAAACACATTTTGCCCGGCGTTGGAAACTAAAATATCCAACCGACCGTAATCGCTGGTAATATCGGCAACCAGGCTTTCAATCTCTTCTGCAACGGCCATATCGGCTTTAAAATAATCGGTATGGGCATCATAAGATTCCATTTCAGCTAAGAACAGCTGGGCTACATCACTCGTTTCGCTTTGCTCTGCACAACCAATTACTGTGCAACCGGCTTTGGCCATCATTTTGGCAATGCCCAAACCAATACCCGAGGTAACACCGGTTACCAAAGCTATTTTTCCCTTTAAATCTATCGTTAGTGCCATAATATCTATTAAACATAGAAACCTGCCCTGGGTGTTAAAATTCCCGGGTGTTTTTCCATTTCTTCTTCAATTAAATCTACCCCTAAACCTGGCCTGTCGCTCAGTTTTAAATGGCCGTTCTGAACCATATCTGCAATGGGATGTGTAATGATTTCATCGCGCCAGGGCACATCGTTAAACATAAATTCCTGTCTGAAAAAATTAGGTACCGAAGCGCAAACCTGTGCCGATGCCAATGTAGAAAGCGGTCCGTTGGGGTTATGCGGTGCCAGCAATACATTATAAGCCTCCATCATGGTTGCCATTCTTTTCATTTCTGATGGGCCTCCGCAGCGGGTAATATCGGGCATCATTACATCGCAGATGTGTTTTTCTAAAACATCGCGAATACCGTGACGGGTATAATGGCGCTCGCCCACGCAGATGGAAACATTTGCAGGAATCCGGTCGCGCATGGCTTTTAAGGTATTGGCATTTTCGGGTCCTGCGGGTTCTTCGTACCAGGTAATATTCAGTTCAGAGAGCCGTTGCGCCATGGTAACGGCTACACGATAATTGAGCATGGCATGGGTTTCGATCATAATATCGAACTCGGGGCCAACAGCATCCCGTACAGCCTTGCTCACATTAAATGCCAGATCTTGCTGAGCGGCAGTGAGCTGCAGGTTCGAAGATAAATCTTCGCCGTACAAATAATTGGTATGGGCAAAGGGATCGAATTTTAAACCGGTAAAACCTGCTGCTTTAACTTTTTGCGCCTGTGCGGCGTAATCTACCGCATTATGGCCTCCACCTGTAAACCAGTAATTGGCATAGAGTAAAATATCTTTTCTAAAAGCGCCCCCCAGTAGTTCGTAGCAGGGTACGCCCAATACTTTTGCCTTTAAATCGAGCAGTGCCATATCGATACCACTGATGGCACACATACTGGCACCAAATGGACCCATCCAGTTTAAATCGCGGTACAGCTTAGTCCAGATAAAATCGGTTTTCATCGGGTCTAAACCAATAATGCGCTCACCAACATGTTTGGCAGCTTCGAAAACAATGGGGCTACCCGGCCAATTGGTGGCTTCGCCCACTCCGGTGTGGCCGGTATCGGTATATATTTTTAATAATGTCCAGTTGTATTTTACACCTTCAACCAGCCATACTTTTACATCTGTTATTTTCATTTTTGTGTTTTTATTTTTAATCTGTGCTGTCGGATGTTTCCATCCCACAGTTGATAGCTTATTTATTCGATTTCCTTTGCAGTTTGTTAGGTTGAGCTTGTCGAAACGCCTTAAACTGTGTTAAGGAAGGTCCTTCGACAGGCTCAGGATGACAATTCTATATTTACGCCTCCCTTTCCACAAAGATGAACAAGCTATTGCAACCTAAATTTAACGCTTCCCTTCAGCGTTTTACCTTTAATATTTATACGTCCCTCGGTAAACGGGCTGCCATAAAATGGTTCGGAACCACTGTTCCAGTAATCGGCTACCAGTAACTGTATTTTTTCGTCCTGCAACCAGCTGCGCGATGCCTGTTTACCATCTGATTGGATAAACAGGCTGTTACTGCCATTACTCAATTGGGTTTGAAGGATCTGCTGTTTAGTCGACCTGAAATCGTTCGATCCCATTTCGTTGGCATCGTCTTTCCAAAGTTCAGCGCCTGGTTTTCCAAATTCTTCAACAGCAGGCAACCACTTTGCATTTAATTTAGCTGTTCCCTTGTCGCGGGCTATATCTTCTGGTGCGTAAGTACTAAACTCACCTCTACGTTTCCAGTTTAGTTCGTCGAAGGTTTTAGGCAGCTGAAAAATCATTCCGTACTGATAAGGTTTTTCGAGGCTTGTTTTTACTTCGTAATCTACGCGGGTATTGCCATCGCCAGAAAAGGTATAGGTTAAATTACCTTCACCATTGGTATAAGTAGCTTTTATGGTAAAAACAATGGCATCAGCAGTTTGACCGGCCTTAATTGTATTGGCAAAAATGGTGTACAGCGGATAGTTTTTAAGCGGGTAAATATTATTCTGATAGGTTTCGCCGGCTACATTGGGTTTGCCCCCATCTTCACTGTTCATGGCCACCACACCAAATACAGGACCTTGTTCTAAAACTTTCCGGCCTTTAACAGTTGCTCCTGATATGACACCGGTAATTTTGTTGATGGTGTAATTTACATCGCCCTGGGTTACGAAATAGGCCATTTCGTTTTCGGTATACAACAATGCTACTTTACTGGTACTTAACTTTTCTTCGGCTGGTTTTAAAACAATACGCTCTTCATTTACTACATTACCCGATGGATCTTTAAATGAAATATAAACTTCTTTTGTATCGGCTTTTACCGGCACCAGTAATACTCCTTCAGCATGAGGTTTTATGGCCGAGGTTAAACGAATTGCCTCTCCATCAACCTTTGCATTAATTTCTACATCGCTCAGTGAGATAAAATCGTGACGGTTTTCTATCTGTAATACCAATTTACCATTTTTAACTGTGGGTTGAAAAACGTTTTTAACTACAACAGGTGCATAAGCCTTTTTCATGCCCCAATATTCGGGTTTCAATCTACGCCAGGCATCAATTGGTCCCCAGGGGCCGTAGCCTACAATATTGCCATCGGGCAGGTGAAAAGTATCATCAATCCCACTCCAGATTGCACCGCCTAAATTGCCCTTGTGCACGTACATACTATCGTACATTTTAACCAACGATGGGCCATAACTTGCCCTTACACCCGGATCGGTCAACAATTCGCGACGGTTATAAGTACTTAGATGGGCATATTCGCCAAATAAAGTAGGCCTTTTCATGGTATCGGTAGCTTTCGGGCCATTAATACCCGGGTAGTGGTAATTGGCAATATCAACTTTGTTACCTCCATTGTTAAAACCTCCCCAGCATTGATCGTGGAAAGAAACAGGCCGCGTGGGATCTAACTTTTTGGCTTCATGGTAAACCTTATCCCATAAAGGGCTCCAGTAACTCTCGTTACCCAAACTCCATATAATTACCGATGCATGGTTTTTAGCGGCCTGCATTTTTTCGATATTGGCGGCCAGCACATAGGGATAAAATTTCTCGTCTTTATAATTCCACAATTTCCAGATGGGCGAAGCGCCGTGCTGGATCCAGGTTAATGAGCTTTCGTTCTCTACAAATAAACCAATGCTATCAGCTATGGCCAAAAACCTTTCGCTTGGCGGGTAATGCGAAGTACGGATGTAATTACAATTGGCTTGTTTAAATAATTCGGCATCTTTTAACTCCAGCTCATCGCTTATGGCACGGCCGGTTAGCGGATGTACCGAATGGCGGTTTACACCCCTTAATTTTACAGGTCTTCCGTTTACCATTAACTGGTTTCCGAGTACCCTGACTTCCCTAAAGCCTACTTTTTGGTGGTTGATTTGAACTGGTTTTCCATCTATCAACAATACCGTTTGTAAATTGTACAGGTACGGACGGTCTGTATTCCATTTTAACGGATCTTTTACGGTAAAACCTTTTTCGGGTAATTTTAGTTCCGTTGCTGCGCCAACCTGTTGCGCTGCTGTTGTTTTAATCAGCACAACCTTGCCGCTTTGGTCTGTTAAAGTATAGGCCAGTTGTACCGAACTATTGCGCGGGCTTTGGTTATCGATGGTGTTTTTAAGCAGTAATGTAGCATCCCTGAATTTTTCGTCTAATGTGGTCACTACCGTGAAGTCAGCAATATTTACTTCTGGCAGGGCAAACAAAGTTACATTACGCAAAATACCACCAACAGTATGTACGGCATATTGCGAGGTACAGGCTAAAATATCGCTGATGGTATTGGCCTGTACTTCAACTTGCAATACATTTTCGCCAGTTTTAAGTGCCTCGGTAATATCAATTTCGAACGGCACAAAGCTACCTTCGTGCTCGACTAGTTTTTTACCATTTACCTTAACTATAGCATGCGAGCTTACCCCATCAAAACGTAATTTAATGCGGTTACCCTGCCAGTTTTTAGGTATTGAAAATGTTTTGCTGTAAGTTGCGGTTTCGCCAGTGTTAACGGTATAACCTTGCATTACCCACTCTCCCGGTACTTTTATAGCCGAAGTTTTAGTGGTGTGGCCTGCAGCAAAAAGCCACTCCCCGTTCAATGAAATAGTTGTTTTGCTATTGCCCTGTGTAACTGAAGGTATGGGCGATAAAGTACTGGCTATACCACTGTTTTGTGCCAGCAGCGGTAAAACTGTGCTGTATATCAAAGCAAGCGTAAGTAATATTTTGCGCCGTGATTTGTAGTTGTTAATTTTCTTTGTCATTAAGGTAATCATATCTTATTTGTCTCCATAGTACTCGTTTGTAAAGAGAATTCGCAAGGACAGTAATTCCATCGCCTATTGCATTTATCACATATTAAAAATGTGCCCTTCTTTTATCCTCGTTACAAACGAGGACAATTATTAGTTATTTATCAGATTGAAATGGCCATACTTTAATTATTTGAGCTGAAGTATAACCCTATCCTGTATTACATCACCTGCTTTTAGCGGTCGGTCCATTTTTTCGGCATGCCCCCTAAAAAACCTTTCGGCTCCCATATTGCTATAGCCTGCTACCAGCGTTTTAATTCCACCCGTTTCTTTCCAGGCCCTGATATGTTGCTGGCCATTAGCGGTTACTTTAAAAGAGGACGTTCCGTTGCTTAAAGCCGCTTGATTAATATACATTTTTGTTGAACGGAAATCGTTGGTACCCAAATCATTTCTATCTAAATTCCAGGGCGTAGCAGGCAATTTATCCGGGCCAGCAGGGCCCGAAATCTGATTGGCTGAGCTTAACTGCGCTTTACCTATTGGCCTACCGATATGATCGGCGGGGTAATAATCCCATTGGGCATTTCTGTTCCAATCCAGTTGCTGAAAGCTACCTGGCAAGCCAAATACAAGTCCCCACTGGCGTGGGTTAACATCCTTTTTAATGGTGTACTTATAATCAATATTTACGGTACCATTGGTCAGAAAGGAATAGTTCGTAGTTCCGCTGGCTTCGCTGTAAGTATCAGTTACCTGAACGGTAAAGCCATTTTTAGCTTTATCGAGTTTAATCTCTTTCACTATGCGGTTTTTGCATACATCGGTAAAAGGATCAAATTGCTGGCTTTCGCCTGTCATTTGTGTACCTCTGCCTTCGCCTGTTAGTGGCAAAACCATGAGGCGTGCGCCTGCATTCCAAACCGATTTACCATTATTGGTTACCTGCATTACATCGCCGCCGGCCAGGTTAAACTGAACATTTATATTGCCGCTCTTAGCCGTTAAAGTATTGCCTGTTTGGCTGTAACTCCAGGGCTGGCCAACTGTTTTTTGTGCTGAAGTTAAATCGCTAACTGATGGCACAACTGCAAACTGGTAAATATCAATAAGTACGCCACGTGGATCGTACACTTTAATCGTCATTTTATCAGCTGGTGATGGTTTTTTAGGCACTGCAACATGGGCTGTTGTTTTACCATTCCTTTTTAAATCGGCTGTAATTAAGCCACTTTCGTTAGCTAAATTCCATTCTATTTTACATTCGTTCAGGTTACTAAAAAGTAATCTGTTTTCCAATTCGACAGCTATTTTACCATCATTCCAGTTGCCTGCAAGTTTAATTTTTACAGGCGAATATATTTTTTTCATGTGCCAGTATTCTGGTTTTGGTCTTCTCCAGCCATCAAGCGGCCCCCAGGTACCGTAACCTACTGTTTTGCCATTGGGTAAAAAGAAAGTATCATCAATACCTGCCCAAATAGCGCCACCTAAAACGGCATCGGTACGGTACATGTTTTCCCACATCGATTCAAAACCAATTCCCCATGCATCGCGAACGCCAGGATCGGTAACCAGTTCTAACCGGTTATAGGCATTTAAGTGCACGTACTCATCAAAAACGATCGGGCGTTTATAATTACGGTAAGTTTGTGGTCCTGTTGGGCCCGGATAATGGTGATTGGTTATTTCCAGATCGCCTTCATCGGCATCGGGTCCGTACTGGCTAAAATTACGCGGACGTGTAGGGTCGAATTGCTTAACCAGCCTGGCTGTTTCTTTAAAATATTCTTTGTATTTACCGCTTTCGTTACCTATAGACCAAATGAGCACCGCAGGATTAGACCTAAAATAGTTAACCATATCTAAAGTCTGATCGACCATCAGGGTTTGATAAATTTCAGTACCTGCCGGAACTGCCGTATTTTCGGCCCAGCAAAAAGGAGCTTCTACTTCTAAAAACATCCCCAAACGGTTACAGGCATCGATCAGTTCTTCGGCAGGTGGATAATGTGAGGTACGGAAATAGTTTACGTTGCCTTCTCTAAACAGTTGCACATCTTTTTCCCACATGTTTTCGCCTACCGATCGGCCACGTAAAGGCATGGTTTCGTGGTGACAGATTCCACGGAGTTTAATGGGCATATTGTTTACGAAAACCCGGTTTCCCCTTACCTCTATCTGCCGGAAACCAATGTTTTTGGTAATTACATCTTCGGTTTTACCAGCCTGTATAATACTCAGTTTTACCACGTACAGATTAGGGTGCTCCGGATCCCATTTGGCTGGTTTTACTACATCAAAACTGATATTCTGCTGCAAAAATTCACTTCTGGCAATGGTTTTATCAATACTAACCGTTTTTTCGGCAACTTTAGTTGTTCCATCAGCTTTAAAAAGTTCGGCCTTTAAGCTAAGTTCATTTGTTTTCCTTTCCTGTTCGTTGGCAATAATTACATCGGTGCTAAGTGTGGCATTTTCGTAGTTTTTGTCTAAAATGGTTTTAACATCGGCATAGGCAAAATTTACAGGAGCCAGGGCCATTAAGTACACTTTTCGTGAAATGCCACCCAAAGGATGTACTGCATAGGTAGATGCACTGGCCAATGAATCGGCTTTGCTTTCTGATTTTACTTTTACCAATAGCTCATTGCCGGCACCCCATTTTACGGCATTGTTAATATCGATTTCGAAAGGTGTAAAACCTCCCAAATGAGATGCAGTTTTTTTTCCGTTAACCCAAATTTCGGCATCGCTGTATACGGCATCAAAACGAAGTTTAATGCGTTTGTTTTTCCAGCCCGCAGGTACTTCGAATGTTCTCTGATAACCGGCATAAACTGAGTTTTTTACTTCAAAGCCCTGCATTACCCATTCGCCGGGTACCTGAATATTTTTATCCGCAGGTTGCGCGTTGATATCGGCCGAGAACTTCCAGGTACCATCCAAAGCAATTTTATCGGGCTGCTTTGAGGCAGCTGGCGAAATACGGTTTAGTTTTAATGCCTGCTGCTCTGCTGTGGTATAAGTAATTTTTTGGATTTGGGCCTGCGCCACAGCACCGAGCATCGTTAAAACGGCAAATATTTTATAAAATAGTTTCATTTGTGTGTTTATTATGATTAAAATATATTTACATAATACCGTATTTATCGAATGCTTCTTTGGCACTCATACCTTCCAAAATCTTCTTCTGTACCATTTTTTCGCCCCTGGCTTTTTCAAGCGCCCGCGACATTACTTCTACCTCGTGTTGCTTCGGCACAATACAAACTCCATCTATATCTCCAACAACGATATCGCCTGGATTAACCAAAACACCTTTAATTTCGATAGGTACCCTAAAATCGATTACCTTACCTCTTGGAGCCTGATCCTGCGCGTAATTCCCATAAGAAAACGAAGGAAATTTTAACTGTAATATTCCTCTGGTATCTCTCGAGTAGCCATCAACCACAGCTCCTGCCGCACCTAAAATCTGTGCACGGGTACTCATGAGTTCGCCCCACAAGGCATAACTTGGCGATGCTCCTGTGCAGATGTAAACCTCATTTTTTTTCAGGTCATCGAGCGCCTCCAGCATTAAACCAAATGGCTTTTTAAGGATGGGATTACTGCTTTCATATGCAGCACATTCTAACACATCGGCCTCAAGCACGGTCATTGCCCTGCCAGCTACAAACATATCAGGATGTAAAGGCTGTATCTGGGCTGGTAAAAACTGATGTAAAAGGCCCATTTTATCCATAATATCGCCTATTACAGCCGTATATAATTCTGTTTTTACGATCTTAAAAAGTTCATCGTCATTTTGCCATTCGATAATATCAGTGGTCATTTTCTTTAAATATTGGGATGATGGTATCATGTTATATTGGTTAGTCAAAAATGTATAATTAGGATAAAAATCAGTTAAGCATAGTTACCTAGTTTTTAAACTTTTTTACCATATTAAAAGCTAATAAAGCAACAAAAAAGACAAAATAATTCACTTAAGAATTAAATAGCACCCGATGATTTATGGAGTAATCATTTAAATTTATGCAAAAAAAATAGCGACCAGGATAAGCCTGGCCGCTACAATCATTGTGTGTGCATAAGTAGATGCATCTATTTTTGTTTATGTTAATTTAATAGCCCTTTGCAGATTGTTCGGCTTTTAAATTAGCATTTCTATCCAAAGCTGCTTGCGGATAAGGCATTAACATAAATTTTGTTTGCCAGATACGATCCTGAACAATTACATTCGCAATATCTTTAGGGGTTTTCATTACATTGGCAGCGATGTTCCAGCGTCTGATATCAAAATACCGTTGCCCTTCACCTGCCAGTTCTATTCTACGCTCGTTACGGATAACTTCCCTAAGTTTTTCTTTGGTATTATTAACCGTTTGATCCACTGGTGGCATGCCTGCACGGTCGCGTACATCGTTTATGGCAGCGAAAATAGTTGCATCCGGTCCGCTTACTTCATTTTTAGCTTCGGCAAAGGCAAGTAAAATTTCTGCATATCTGATAATGCTATAATCCTGTGGCGCATCAAACTCTAAACCACTTACTAACGATGCCGGATCTAAGTATTTTTTAAAGGTATAACCTGTATAACTCTCACCTCCACCCGGGCCCGACCAGGTAAAAACATAACCATCTTTGTATTCATTCCAGGTAGCTCCTGGAAATAAAATACTTGCGTATAGACGGGTATCGCGGTTTTTAAACTCGTTAATGTAGTTGGCTGATGGTGTTTTTTTAATATTAAAATCAATTGCCCTTTGCTCTGGTGTAGGTGGTGTAAAAGCTGTACCATCACCTTTCCAATATGCATCTACTAAAGCTTGTATAGGCGTAATTGAAGCCCAGCCACCCATATTTGGAGTAGCCAGTAAAGTTCTCAATCCGTTACCATAAGGCGCATAACTCTGGTTTTCCTGAATATTCTGCGATACAAGTATGGCCTCTTTACTGCCTTCATTAGCTGTCCAGAACTGTTGCTGATAACTGGCTAAACCTTTATAAAATTTTTGTTTAGCCGCATCATCTGCAAAATTCACTAAGGTACTATAATCATCTTTTGTATCGTTAGCGGTTAAAGCTGTTTTTCTAAAAAGCTGATAACCTGCTGCCATTACTTTTTGTGCACTTGCTACGGCATCGTTATATTTACCATATTCTAATTGAATACGGGTTAATATCGCCCATGCAGCACCGTTAGTAATACGGCCAGTTTGGTTTCCAGTACCTCCTGCATAGCTGGCTGGCAAATCGGCCTCAACCGCCTTAATCTCATCAATAGCAAATTGTATTACACCAGCAGCAGGAGTTGGTGCCACAGCAGTTTCTTCCGGATTTGTGTAGCTCGCTTTTAACAAAGGCACCGGTCCAAAATAATGTGCAAGCTCATAATAGGTAAAAGCCCTTAAAACCCTTACTTCGGCAATAAAACGTTTCCTCACTGTTTCATCCATAGTAGCTTTACCCACGTTATCTAAAAAGTAGTTATAGCGGCGTATGAAAGTGTAACGTCCATTATATCCGGCATCAAGCGTCGCATCTATGCTCCCCGCAGATACAAGCGTGGCATTGCTTTCCCAGGGATACTGACAATAAGCATTATCGGCAGCTCCATCATCATAAGCATAATTAAAGGCATTGGCTAAATAACCGTAACATCCGTTTAAAGCCAACTGCACATCATTTTGCGTTTTCCAAAATGTACCGGCAGAAAGCTTGTCCTGCGGAACAAAGTCTATCGATTTCTTACAGCCTCCCAAAACTACAAAAGCGATAAGCGATATATATATAAATTTTTTCATGGTTATTATAGGGTTAAATTTAGGCCAACAGAAAATGTTTTTAAAGACGGATAAGCTGATCTTTGTGAAGGAGCTTCAGGATCAAAGTCTTTCAATCTTTTATCACCACGGATGGTAAAAGGGTTATTACTTGATGCGTAAACTCTTAGGCCTTTAATTTTTGCTTTATCTAAAATATGTTGAGGAATGGTATAACCTAAGGTTAATGCCTTTACCCTAAAGTAAGATGCATCGAATAACCAAAAACTAGACATGCCAAAGTTCTGGGTATCGCTGGTTACCCTTGGGTATGCTGCATTAGGGTCGGGATTTGATGTAGTCCATCTATCCAGAACATAATTTTTAACCCCTGCGCCATTAAAGAAAGCTTGCGAAGCCTCAGCTTCTAAATAAACCTTTACATTACTTACCCCCTGGGTTAATACACTAAAATCGAAACCTTTATAATTGGCCGATAGGTTTAAACCATAAGTAAAATAAGGTACATCGTTACCATTAATTACTCTGTCGTTACCATCTATTACGCCATTACCATCCTGATCTTTATATCTGATGTCACCAGGTTTTGGATTATTGGCTTGCTTAGCATGGGCATTAATATCAGCCTGATTAACAAATAAACCTTCTGCCTGCCACATATAGAAAGAACCCACCGGCTGGCCAATACGGTTAATATAATAACCACTTGGAGCAGTTTCGTTTGCTCCACCCAAATCAGTTACTTTATTCCATATCTTACTCACGTTGCCTCCTATCGAATAACCAAAATCATTTATTTTTCCATTGTAGTTTAGTGAAAGTTCAAATCCATTGTTTTTAACCGCTCCCAAATTTACAGATGGAGACTCTCCACTACCTAAACCTGCTTCAGCCGGAATATTTGGATTTGGCAATAAAATATCTTTGGTAATGCGGCTAAATACATCTAATTGTAGTGTAAGTGATTTAAACAAGGTTGCATCTAAACCGGCATTATAGGTAGTTAATTTTTCCCAGCTTAATAAAGGATTCGCCAGTTTACCAGGGCTTACACCATCTTGTTTCGATTCATCTAAAATTACAGTGGTACCCACATTTAAGCCATCATAAAAATCATAATTGCCTACGTTATTAATGTTACCCAGTTTACCTGCCGATAAACGTAATTTTAATTCATTAACTACAGTCAGGTTTTTCATAAAATCTTCCTGCGAGATACGCCAGGCTACTGATGCAGATGGATACCATGCTGCACGATGGCCAGGAGCAAATCTTGATGAGGCATCGTTTCTTGCACTTGCCTCAAACAGATACTTATCTGCATAGGCATAGTTTAAACGTGCAAAAACAGAAGCCAGGGCACTTTCACCTACCCCACCATTAGCACCATTGTTATTTACGGTCGTATTTGCCGGAAATGTGGATCCTCCTTCAATAGCGTTTAAGTCGTTATTTGGAAAGCCTTTACGTGTTACAATTAGTGTTCTGTTCTGGGCTTTTTCGTAAGATGCTCCAGCTAATATCTTAAAATAATGTTTCTCAATATTTTTTTCGTAACCGGCAGTAGCTTGTGCTAACAGGTTTTGTGAACTTTCCCAACGTTCTGTTAACTGATTGGTTAATACCGCAGTACTGGTTAAAGGTTTTTGAGTAATAAATCCCGTAACAGGGTCTATGGTATTTATAAACGAACTATTGAAATAATTCAGTGAATTATAAGAAAACAAGCCAGAGATATCCAAACCTTTTACCGGAGTATAAGTTCCGTTTAAATTACCAACAAAACGATTGGTATTATAGTTTGTTCTACCACCATCCTGCAATAAGCGCAGCGGGTTTTGACCAGCTATCGTAGCATTTTCCTTTCCGGCGGTTACACTACCCCATTGGCCATTGCTTTGTTGAGCTACCGACAAAGGAATAGATCTGCCCACGCCTGTAAAACCGATTTCTAAATTATCGTTGTTATAGCCATCTCTAATAAACGATAAATTACTCCCTATTTTAAATTTATCACTAACCTGAGTTTCAGTATTCGCTCTTAATGAGTATCGTTTTAAATCTTTTCCGGGGATTAAAGAGTTTTGGCCAAAGTAAGTACCACTTAAGTAGTATTTCGTTTTATCTCCACCTGAAATACTTACCTGATGCTCCATCATAGGTGCGGTTTTACGTAAAATTAGCGAGTACCAATCCGTATTAGGATACAGATCCGGCTTAGACTGGCTTCTTATTGCATCTAAAGCAGTTGCATCATAAAGAGGTGTTCTGCCTGCATTGGTTTCAGCTTCATTACGCAAAATGGCATAATCATATCCATTGGTATAATCTGGCAGATAAGTAGCCGATTGTCTGCCATAATATGCATTATAGCTAATAACCGGTGCTCCATTCCCTCTTTTGGTTGTTACTAAAATTACACCATTTGCAGCTCTCGCACCATATATTGATGAGGCTGAGGCATCTTTTAGCACAGAAATAGCAGCTACATCGTTAGGATTAATACGAGCGAAATCGCCTTGGGTAACCACCACACCATCAACTACAAATAAAGGCGATGATGAACCGAGATTTGCACGCCCCCTTACATTTATAGTTCCTAAATCGGCACCCAGATCTCCCGGAGCAGACTTAATGGCTACACCAGGTACTGCTCCCTGCAACGCATTTGTTAAAGAAGTTACCGGTCTGTTAACAAGTGTTTTGGTGTTTACAGTATTTACTGCGCCTGACAAGTTTACCTTTTTCTGTGTACCATAAGCTACTACTACCACCTCATTTAAGTCGTTACTTTGAGGCACTAGTGTAATTTTTAAACTGGCAGCAGCTTTTACCTCTTTGCTTTGATAGCCCAGGTACGATATTACCAGAATGGCATCATCAGTAACACTGGTAAGTTTAAAATTTCCGTTTTCATCGCTGATAGTACCTTGTTCTTTACCTTTTACTTTGATGCTGGCTCCGGGTATACCCTTGCCAATTTCGTCTAAAATGGTACCGATTACATCAATTACTTTATTTACGGGCGTTTCCTGCTCTATTTTATTGGCAGGGGCTACATTTGCAGGCCTTTCTTTCACTACAATGGTGTTGGCCTGTATAGAATACGTTAAGGGCTGATCTTTAAAACACTGGTTTAAAGCTTCGGCCAGCGAAACATCTTTAACATCAATACTTACAGCTTTTGATTTTTTTAAATCGCTCTGGATGAAAAACACATTAAAACCGCTTTGGCTTTTAATGGCTTTGAGCACTTTTTGCAGAGATGCATTTTTCTCGTTAAGCGTAATGTTCTTTTGCGCAAAACTGCTTGCATTAACATGTAAAAAAGCTACAAAAAGGAATAGAATGGTTAGCTTCATGGATAACAGAATTTTATGCTTTATACTGCCCGGGCGGTATAAATTAAAATCGTAAATTTTCATACATTTGTTAGGTTTTGGGTTGATATAAATGCCTA
>Ga0157370_10003533_pt1 | contig 18310 bp, 23 predicted proteins | sample C35metaG_FD_113463 | JGI IMG/M metagenome (GOLD analysis project Ga0157370, IMG submission 113463) | Corn rhizosphere microbial communities from Kellogg Biological Station, Michigan, USA - C3-5 metaG | ecosystem: Host-associated > Plants > Roots > Rhizosphere > Soil | place: USA: Michigan...
GGGCGGGCCGACCCTGATCCGGGTCGCGTCGTCGGCGGCGACGGCGAAGGTCGCGCCGTCCCTGGCGAGGTCGTTGCGCGCCTCCAGCGGCAGGTGCATGCGGATCTCGGTGCCTTTGTCGGCCCCGCCCTTGATCTCGAAGCTGCTCGATAGCGCGGCGATCAGCGTCAGGCCGATCCGCAGGCTCGGGCGTTCCACGTCAGGGCGCGGCCGGATGCCGCTGCCATGGTCGCGGATGACGACCGTCAGACCGTCGCCGTCGGTCTCGGCCTCGACCTCGAGAGGGCCCGGCTCCGTGCCGGCGTAGGCGTGGACGACCACGTTCATGCAGGCCTCGGTGACGACCGTCTTCAAGTCGGCGAGGGAGGCCTGGTCCATCCCGAGTCGTTCGGCCAGGCCCGCCAGCGCGTGCCGGACGACAGCCACGTTCTCGGCCCGTGCCGGGAGGGACATTTCAAGCCCCGAACGATCGTTGGTTGAGCTATTCAAACTTTTGGCCTGCCCCCAGGAGCTTCGAGGCTCGTTATCGGAGTCGCGAGCATATCCGGCTGCCTCGCGTCAAGAGGTGCTTACCCCTGGCGCCCGCAGGCAAAACAGCGTGCAGGCGTTTAGACATCCTGCGATAGGATCGACGGCGGTGAATCCCGCCCCGTTCGACGTAAAGGTAGGAGACCTCGAGCATGGCGTGCGGACGATTTCGGTCCGCGGCGAGCTCGACTTGAGCACTGCCCCGGAACTTGAAGGGCCGCTCGAGCAGGTGCTCGAGAACGGCGACGGTTCGGTCTTGATCGATCTGACGAGCTGCGAGTTCATCGACTCCACCGGAATCGCCCTCATCGTCCGTGCCTGGCAGCGCCTCGACAGCGGCGAAGACAGCCGCTCCCTGGTCATCTGCAGCCAGAACGACCAGGTCCGCCGCGTCCTCGAGATCACCGGCCTCGAGCTCTCGATCCCGGTTCACAGCACTCGCGACGAGGCCCTCGCCGCGATGGCCGGCTGAGCGTGTCATTCGTCACGAGACCGCCTGGATCGGCATAGGAGCGCCAGGCGCGGGGTAGCCGAACCCCGATGCCTCCTTCGCCTCGCCGCCCGCGGCTCCCCCGGGAGCTGTTCGAGACCCGCAGCCATGCCTGGCACTCGCTCGGGCTCGGCGACGAGCTGGCGCCGCGGTTCTCGAAACGGCAGTTCGGTGGCCTGCTGCTGGCGCTGCTGCTGATCGCCGGGACGCTCTTCGTCTACTACAACCGCAAGAGCATCGCGCCGGGCTACGGGCAGTGGATCCGGATCGGGACCGTGGCGGTCCTGATCATCGTCGGCACGGCGGCGACGCACTGGCTGGCGCGCGGCCTCTCCCCACGCCTCTACCGGCGGCTCGACCCGGCGACGGCGGGGACGACCGGCTTCGTCATCCGCCTCCTGGCGACCAGCGCCGTGGTCATCCTGGCGCTGCGGATCGCCGGCGTGACCGCCAGCACCCTCGCCGTCGGCGGCGCCTTCACCGCGGTGCTGCTCGGCCTCGCGGCCCAGCAGGCGCTCGGCGGGATCTTCGCCGGCATCGTCCTGCAAAGCACCCGGCCCTTCCGCGTCGGCGAACGGGTGCGGCTGGTCGGCGGCGCCCTGGCCGGCTCGATCGAGGGCACCGTCTCTTCGCTCGGCCTCTTCTACACGACGCTGAGCCAGGGGGCCGACCGGCTGATGGTCCCCAACAACGTCCTCCTCAGCCTCGTCGTCGTGCCGCTGCGGGAGCCCGACAAAGTCGACGTACGGGTTCGCTTCCCGATGCAGACGAGCCCGAAGCAGGTCGAGGACCGGTTGCTGCAGGCGATCACCGTCCCCACCCGCTACAAACCCAGCGTCTCCCTGGAGGAACTCGACGCCGACGGGGTCGTCTTCCGGGTCAACGCGACGCCGCTGCGCCCCGAAGACGGGTCGAAGCTGGCCGACGAGGTCCTGGAAGCGCTGCGGCGCGAGGAACCGGCCGAGGCACGGCCCTCCTAGCTCTGCCGCAGGCTCGGCTCAGCTGAAGATCAGGATCGCCGCGTTGACGAGGATCGCCAGCGGCGTGATCGTCAGCGCCACGGTGCGGAAGGCCTTGGCGGCGCCGCCGCGGTAGCGGATGCTCTCGAAGAGGGTGAGGCCGACGACATGGGCGAGGTTCGCCAGCGCCACGCCGATCGCGATCAGGATCGCCACCGCGGCCCACCCGGTCTTGGTGCTGCTGTTGGCGGCAACGGCTGCCGCGAGGATGGCGACGATGATCGTGCCGAGAATGCCGGCGGCCATTCCCGCCAGGTCGGCGCGGGTCATCCCGGGCACGTAGGCGCCGCCGCTGAATTCCTTGTCGGCGATCGGGTTGACGGTCCCGAGGCCCGTCTCCTCGACGTCGACCACGTGGTCGGGCTGGTTCTCGGCCTGCTCCATCACGACCAGGCGCAGCGGCGGCTCGAGCGATTCCTGCGCTCGCTGGTAGAGGCCCTTTTCGTACCACTTCTCCTGCCCGTCGCTGTGCTCGAAGATCAGGATCTCGTCCGCCGGCCCTTTCAGCAGCGCGTCCTGCGCCGCCTGCACCGGGTCGGGGTCCCCCACCTCGCCACTCACCCGGACGTCGTCGCGGTCGCCCAGCAACTGCAGCGTCCGCTCGAGCCGTTTTTTCGCGTGCTCCTTCGGCTCGTCGATGTCGCCCAGGGTGTGGCGCAGCGGACTTGCCTCGACGGCGGGGACGACGACCCGCAGCTCGACGCCAGCGCCATTGGAGTTGGCGCAGATCTGCTCGATGGGCTCCTTGCCGTGAAGCTCGTCGGTGACGATCGCGATCACTCGGCGGGGCATCGGCAACCTCCTACTCGTCCTGGTGGATCCCTTGGTCCGGTTCGCCGTAGGCGGCGTCGGTCGGCTCCTCCGGTTGCCCGACATCACCATCCGGGAAGCGTTTTTCGTCGCCGTGCTCGGCGTTCTCAACCAGCTCGGCCTCGGCGAGCTCGAAGCCCTCGGCCTCGCCCTCGCCGCCCTCGACCAAGGGCCGCTGAGCGGGATCGTCGACCTGGTCGTCCGGCGCCGGGCCCCCGATCTCGGCCGCTTCAGCCGCGGCGGCGTCGGCCTCTTCCTCGGCGATCGGGTCGCGCTCTTCCTCGGGGGGCATCACTGACGCTCCCCGCCAGTGGTGCTCAACGAGGCCGTAGCGGCAGTGCGGCCAGCGATCCATCCAGCCAGGGCGCCGAGTGCGCCGCCGAGGCCGAGCAGCGTCGCCGTCTGCATCGGGTTGCGCTTCAACTTCGACGCGGTGCCGTGGGCGGTGTGCTTTGCCGCCGTCTTGGCGGCCTTACGGGCGAGGGTGTTCTTGACTGACATACCCAATCCCTACCCGGGTACCTCGCCTCTATGCCCCTGAACGCAATTCTCGACATCGACGGCACCCTCGTCGACACCAATTACCACCACGCCATGGCCTGGCACCGGGCCCTGCACGCGCACGGTCACCAGACCCAGATGTGGAAGGTCCACCGCCACATCGGCATGGGCGGCGACCAGATCCTCGAGGCGCTGATCGGCGAGCAGGCGGCGGCGGCCGACGGCGACGCGATCCGCGAGGCGGAGGCGGCGGCCTACGGTGAGCTGATCGGCGAAGTCGAGCCGATGGAGGGGGCGCGGGAGCTGATCGAGAAGCTGAAGGACCAGGGCTCGACGGTGATCCTCGCCAGCTCCGCCAAGCAGGAGGAGGTCGACCACTACCTCGATCTGCTCGACGCCCGCGACCTGGTCGACGGCTGGACCACCTCGGCCGACGTCGAGGCGACCAAGCCGGAGCCGGACCTGGTCAACGCGGCGCTGGAGAAGGCGGGGAACGACAACCCGTCGGTGATGGTCGGCGACTCGGTCTGGGACGTCGAGGCGGCGAAGCGGGCCGGGCTGCCGACGCTTGCCGTTCTCACCGGCGGCTTCTCCGAGTCGGAGCTGCGCGAGGCCGGCGCCGCTCAGGTGGTCGAAGCGATCAACGAGCTGCGGATCGACGATCAGGCGTTGGCCGAGCTGGCGAGGTAGACGGCGGCGAGATCCTCATCGCCGTGCTCCTCGGCGACCGCGTCCATCCGCTCCCGGATCGCCTCCAGCATCGGCAGCGCGAGCCCCGCCTGCTCGGCGGCGTCCAGCGCCAGGCCGGCGTCCTTCGCCGCCAGCGAGAGCCGGAACGAGGGGGTGAAGTCCCCCTCCAGCATCGCTTTGGCCTTCAGCCGCATGTAGGGGAGGTCGAGCGGGCCGTCGGCGACCGCGTCGAGGGTCATCCGGGGGTCGATGCCGACCGCCTCGGCCAGTGCCAGCATCTCCGCGGTCCCCTCGACGACGCTGACGATCCAGCTGTTGACGGCCACCTTGAGGCGGCTGCCGGCCCCGGCCTCGCCGGCCCACAGGGTGCGTTTGCCGATCGCGTCGAAGAGCGGCTGCAGCTGCTCGCGCGCCTGCTCAGGGCCCGAGCCGAGTATCACCAGCTGGCCTTCTTCGGCGGGTTTCTTCGTGCCGAGCACGGGGGCGTCGACCAGGATGACCCCCGCCTCCGCCGCCAGCTCGGCGCAGCGCGCGGTCGCCTCCAGGCCGATCGTGCTCGCCTGCAGCCAGATCGAATCCGCTCGCGCATCGGCGAGGGCGCCATCGGCGCCTTCGACCGCCGCCAGCACCGCGTCGCCGTCGCTCAGCATCGTCAGGACCACATCCGCCCCGGCCGCCGCCTCGCGGGGGCTCTCGCAGACCTCGACGCCATCGCGATCGGCGAGATCGCCGATCTTGTCGGCGGTGCGGTTCCACGCCCGGACGCCGAAGCCGGCCGCGGCGAGGTTGACACCCATCCCCCTGCCCATCGTGCCGCCGGCGCCCAGTAGGGCGACGGTCTTCGGATTTTGGGTCGTCTGCTCCTCAGGGGGCATTGGGCCATGCTTCCCAGGAGAGGCTGAAGGTAAAACCCGCCGCCCCATTTTCCGGAAAAGGTAGACCGAGAAAGCCAAAAATTGGGGTGGCCGAGTCAGCCTCCATGCAGGAGGTTTCTCGTGTGGCGCAGAGGGGGCCCGGGAGGGGCAAGCAGGAACTGGTGCGAGCCTTGTCGCACCCGGTCAGGGTGGAGATCCTGCAGGCCCTGCACGGCAGAATCGCCAGCCCCGCCGAGCTCTCACGCGAGATCGGCCAGCGACCAGCCGTCGTCTCCTACCACGCCAGCACGCTGCTCAAATGCGGCTGCCTCGAGCTCGTCCACACCCGCGCCCAGCGGGGCGGGATCGAAAACTTCTTCGCCGTCACGCCCCGCTCTCTGCTCAGCGGCAGCTAGCCCTCGATACCCCCGACTCTCGCGGGACCGCGAATCCAGCGGGCGCGAGTAGTCCTAACGCCCGCTGAATTCATTGCTTCAGCAGACGGTCGCGGTTTTGAAAATGATGATTGAAGAAGCTAGATCGTTAAAACCGGTGAGCAGCGAATTGCTGGAGTTCGGCTGGAGGCAAATCTGGCCGCCGCCACCGTTGATGTCCTGTGCGAGCTTTGCGTCGTCGTTGGTCCGATTTCGCCACGCCGTCGTCTTGTCGTTGAAGCCGTAATCGGTCAGGTTCTGCCAGAACCCACGACTCTGAAACTCGAGCATCCGACCCGAATATTCTTTGTCTTCCCAGAGGCAAACCCAGCCATCAGGACATTCATTGAAGCTGGCAGGGGTCACCAGCTTGGCGCCATCCGAAAACGTCGTCACCGACTGACCAACTGAACTGGTAGTCGAGCTGACGACCGTCGGTGCCGAGCTTTCTTCGGATGCCACGGCGACGCTTGAGATAACGCCGAGGACCGCGACGACCGCGAGCAAAACCTTGGCGATACGCATAGAGTTCTCCTTCGTTGATTAATAAACTATGCGTACTTTACTTAGGAAATCTTGGGTATTCAACCTTGAGTTGAACTCCTTGATATTGACCTTATGGCATATCTGCCTGAAAGATGTCAGCGTCAGCGAACAGAAACGTATCAGTGGTCAAACTCCATACACCAGTCACTCCGGACAACAGCCGCGAGCGCCGTTTCGAAGCATTTTTCCGGGAGACCTACCCGCGCGTCCTCGCCTTTGCGCTGCGACGGTCGGCCGATCGAAGCGTTGCCGAAGAGGTCGCAGCAGAGACCTTCCTGATCGCCTGGCGCAGACTCGAGGCGGTACCGGAGGAACCACTGCCCTGGCTACTTGGCACCGCCCGAAATGTGCTCGCTAACCAGCGGCGATCGACTCGCCGTCGGGAGGCCGCCGGCCCACAGATCGCGCTGGAGTCCATTGACCTCCCCGATCTGGCGACGCCGGTTCCTGAGCAGGTCGCCGATCGCCAAGCCTTTGCCAGAGCGTTTTCGACACTGCGCCTGCGAGACCGCGAAGTTCTCTCCCTGAGCGCTTGGGAGGGACTCTCGCCACGCGAGGCAGGTCAGGTCATGGACTGTTCTCCGGCGACTTTCTCGCTTCGCCTGCATCGGGCGCGCGGTCGGCTACTGAAAGAGCTGGCGGCCAGCGGACATTCCCTAAATGAGACTGCGAATCAATCGTCTGGCGACGTCGACACCTCGGAGGCAAGATGAGCCGTAAAGCTGACCCACTCACCCAACGCCTTCGCGAGCTGGATCCCGTCCCCCACCTGCATGAGGATCCAGCGGCCCCTGATGAGCTGCTGCAGACCATCCTCGCATCTGACATTGCAGACTCCGCCGCGACCCCGCGCCGCATTGCTCCTCGCTGGAGACGGAGGTGGGTGCTGGCGCCGCTCACCGCCGCTGCTGCCGTTGCGTTGGTTATGGCTGTCGGTTTGCCGAGCGGCGGGGGTGGCGACGGCGGGACCGTCGGGGCTCTCGACAACGTGGCCGCCGCCGCTGCGGCCGAGCCTCCGGTAGGAGACCTGCCGTACCTCTTTCTGAAGACGCGATCGTTGACGGTCAACACCACGATCGCCGACGGTGAGGCTTGGTCGGTCTTCGACACCGAGCTCCGCGAAGAATGGGTTTCGCCTGACGGCTCCGGCCACGTTCGGACCGAATCGCAGCCCCCGGCCTTCGTCGGGCCAGGTGACCGCGCAGCCTGGGAAGCAGCGGGGAGCCCGAACTTCCTGTCGAACGGCTTTGCCGGCAGCTCGAGCGAAAAGGAAATCCCGACGGGCGGCTTTGAAGATGCCTCTGATCTGCCCACTGATCCGGTCCCCCTGGCTCAGCAGCTCCGCCATGAAGCCGAAGAAAGCAACAGCAGCGCTCCCTTGGCGGCCCGAATGCTGGAACTGATCGCTGAAGACCTTCGTAACCCGGCCGTTACCCCAGAACAGAGAGCAGCGCTATACGAAGCCGCCCAGGAAATTCCCGGAATCGAATACTTGGGGGAAACCTCAGACCCGACTGGACGACCCGGGGTGGCGGTCGGCATCCACTCCAGCTACTCAGGAGGCCCCACCACCTACAGCCTGGTCTATGACCCGGCGAGCACCGAGGTGCTGGCGTACGAGGTCAGGACGCAGGACCCCGCTGCTTACGCCGACAGCGAAGGCCCCCTCCTGACCAGCGCGACCGTGTATCTGGCTTCGGGGTCGGCGGCTAGCCGGCCCCGCTGACCGCCTTCTGCAGTTCCTGTTTGTTCATCTGCGAGCGGCCTTCTATGCCTAGCTTCTTGGCGTCGTTGTAGAGCTGCTCGCGGGTTCGGCCGCCCGGGCCTTTGCCCGACTGTTTGCCGCCGCGGCTGCTGGCGGAGCGGCCGTTGGTCGAGCTGCGCGAGGCGGTTTTCCGTTCGCCCGAGCGGGCCTTTTCCTTGTTGACGGCGCGGGCGGCGATCTCCTCCGCCCTGCCCTCCGAGCGGCCCGCTTCCTTCTCGCTCTTTTTGATGTGTTTGTACTGGCGGTCGCGTTTGCTTCCTTTTTTGACGCCGCGTGGTGGCATCGCTACTGCCTCCTCTCGGGTGTTAGCTGACGTTTGCCTGCGGGCGCTGACCCTCGTGCACGCCCTCGGCGAACTCCTCGACGATCTTGGCGTTGAAGGCTTCGAGGTCGTCCGGTTTGCGGCTGGAGACGAGCCCCTGGTCGACGTGGACCTCCTCGTCGACCCAGTTGGCGCCGGCGTTGCGCAAATCGGTCTCGAGGCTGGGCCACGAGGTGAGGGTGCGGCCCTCGGCGACGCCGGCGTCGATCAGCGTCCACGGCCCGTGGCAGATCACGCCGACCGGCTTGCCGGCCTCGAAGAAGCCGCGGACGAACTCGAGCGCCTCCGGTTTCGTGCGCAGCTGGTCGGGATTCGCCACTCCGCCCGGCAGCACCAGGCCGTCGTACTCGCTCGCATCGGCCTCGCCGACGGTGCGGTCGACCTCGAAGGTGTCGCCCTTGTCAAGGTGATTGAAAGCCTGGACCTCGCCGGATTCCGGAGCCAGCAGCTCGGCCTCCGCCCCCGCCTCGCGAATCGCTTTCAGCGGCTCGACCAGCTCTACCTGCTCGACGCCCTCGTTGGACGTCAGGAATGCGATTTTCCTGCCCTGCAGACGATCGGACATGATTCGCCCCTTTCCTCGTTCTCTCAGTAGCTGTGTCTTTCCGGCTACCCGAGGAGGGGGTGCCTTAACGCAGAGCGGCCTGGGCGTCGGAGGCCGGCGGGACAACCGGGGCGGGCTGCTCGTGAACGTCCTGGCGGTCCCAGCCGAGCTCGAAGGTCAGAGGCACCTGGACCTTCTCTTTCGCCAGGCACCTCGGGCATGAGGTCCAGGACGATGCCGCCTGGGCTGAATATCCGCTTCCACAGTTGTCACAGCGAAACATGGCTCTCCCGCTTTCTTCCCGTTCGTCTAATCCCGTCCCCGGCTCCACTACCCCTGGGCCAAGGAGGCAAACGGCGATTACCGCAAAGCGGGGACCGCATTGGAGCGAGCTTTTCGAAGGGGTAGTTTTCCAAGCGGGATGAGTGAGCCACAGGAAATGGAGCTGTGGCGTTACCTGCAGAGTCAACGCGAACTGGCCGCGCGCCTGATCGAGGGCAACTCTCTGGAGCAGGTGGCGCCGCGATTCCTCGAAATCGTCGCCGACCTGCTGCGCTGGGAGGCCGGGGCGATGTGGGAAGTGGTCGACGGCTCCGAGCCGCTGCGGCTGGTCGCCGGCTGGAGCACGAAGGAGCTCGACGCGCGGCCGCTCTGGCGGCGCAGCCGCGAGCTCAGCTTCAAGCGCGGCACCGGCCTGCCCGGGGACGCCTGGGACACCGGCCAGATCGCCCTTGCCCCCAACTACCGCGACTACCCGACGACGATGCCGCGCTACGAGGTCTCAGCCGAACTGGGATTGGAGGCGGCGCTGGCGATCCCGGTGCCGATCGGCAGCCCCGAGAACGTCCTCGCGGTCGCCGAGTTCCACACCCTCTCCTTCGAAGCGCAGTCGCAGGAGCTGATGGCCCTGCTCTCCGGCTTCGCCGACCAGCTCGGCACCTTCATCGCCCGTCGCCGGGCGGAGGCGAAGAGCGCCGAAGCCGAGCGCTTCCGCCAGCACCTGGCCGAGGTCGTCCGCGGCACCCAGGACGCGGTCCTGAGCAAGGACCTCGACGGGATCGTCACCACCTGGAACCCGGCCGCGGCCCGCCTCTACGGCTACACGCCGGAGGAAGCGATCGGCCGCCACGTCTCCTTCATCGTCCCCTCCGATCACAAAGACGAGGAGAAAGTGATCCTCGCCCGGGTGATGCGGGGCGAACGCCTCGACACCTACGAGACGGAGCGGATCCGCGCCGACGGCGCCCGGATCTCGGTCTCCCTCACCGTCTCTCCGATCCGCAGCCCGATGCGGGGGCTGATCGGAGCCTCGGTCGTCGCCCGCGACATCACCGCCCAGGTGCGGCGCCAGCGCGCGCAGGAGTTCCTGGTCGCCGCCAGCCGCCTGCTCGACAGCTCGCTGGACCCGGAGGAGACGGCGCGGACGATCGTCTCGACCGCCGTGCCCGAGCTGGCCGAGATCTGCCTGATCGACTTCCGTCGCGCCGACGGCTGGTACGGCGACAGCATCGTCGCCGGCGCCAACCCGGAGATGGCGTCGCGACTCGAGCGGATCCGCCGCGAACAGCCGCTCGACCCCGGCGGCGAGCACCCGGTGGCGCAGGTGCTGCGGCTGAGCCAGCCGATGATCTGGCGCGACCTGAAGGCGCCGGAGGTGGTCGACAAGGTCTCGCAGAGCGACGACCACCTGCGCCTGATGCGCGAGGCCGGCTACAACTCGGCCGCCGTCGTGCCGCTGGTCGCCCGCGGGCGCACCCTCGGCGCCCTCTCATTCCTCCATGCCCACGGCGACATGCGCTACGACCCCGGCGACCTCGACTTCCTCTCCGAGCTCGGCGAGCGGGCGGCGCTCGCCCTCGACAACGCCCGCCTCTACCGCGAGCGCGACCGGGTGGCGAAGAGCCTGCAGCGCGGGCTGCGGCCGCCGCGGCCGGCCGAGGTCGAGGGGCTCGACGTCTCCGTCGTCTTCGAGGCGGCGGGCGAGGGGATCGAGATCGGCGGCGACCTCTACGACGTGCTGCCGACCGAGGACGGCTGCTGGCTCCTCGTCGGCGACGTCGCCGGCAAGGGCAGCACCGCGGCCAGCGTCTCCGTCGCGGTGCGCCACGCGGTGCGCGGCCTGACCCGGGAGATCGACGAGCCCGACGAGGTTCTGCGGCGGGTCAACGAGCTGCTCCTCGCCGGTGAGAGCCTCAACGACTTCGCGACGGTGATGCTGGCCCGCCTGCAACGCGACGAGGCCGGCTGGCATCTCAACCTCGCCTCGGCGGGTCACCCGCCGGCGGTGCTGACCGAGGACGCGGAGCCGGAGCTGCTCGGCGGCGGCACCGTGCTCGGCGCCTGGCAGGAGGCCAACGTCGAGCGCCACCAGCGGGCGCTCGGGCCGGCGGCGACGCTCGCCCTCTGCACCGACGGCTGGCTCGAGGCCGGGCCGGTGGCCGGCCACCAGGGACCGGAGGCCTTCGCCGAGATGACGCAGGCTCTGGCGGGGCTCGAGCTCGACGAGCTGACCGCGCGCCTGCGCGCCGACGCCGTCACCCGCAGCGCGGGGACCCTGCGCGACGACCTCGTCGTACTTGCCGTCCGCCCCCGGGCGAGCTCGGCCGAAGCCGGGTCGCCGCGGGGGCTGGCGGTCGGAGCTAGCTAGACCGTTTCGCGGTCGCTTTTTTCGTTTTCCGCGCCGCTGGTTTTTTCGCCCGAGCTTTGGCGGGGCGTGATTTTTTCGCCGAGCTTTTTGGTTTCGACGATTTCGCCCTCGTCGTTTTGGCTTTCGACGATTTGGCTTTTTTCGTTTTGCGCCCCGAGGAGGCGGCCCGGCGCAGCGAGGCGGGGATGTCCTCGCGCACGACCGCGCTGGTCAGCTGCTTGATCTGGCCCTGGAGGAAAGAGGCCATTTTTTCCTCCTCGCGGCGAATCGCTTTCGCGAGTTTCGCCGTCTCGGAGTCGCGGACTTTTTCGGCCAGCGTCTCGATCGCGAGGTAGGTGGCGATCTCCTCGTGCTCGTTGAAGTACTCGGTCTTGGCGTTCTTCAGCATCTTCTCCTGCTCGCCATCGCCGCGGATCGCGTGCAGCGGGCCCTTCGCCAGAGCGGTGACTTTGCCGACGGCACCCTGCAGCGTCTGCCCACCGCCGCCGAGCTGTTTGATCCGGCGCTCGACCTGTTTGGCGTGGGATTTCGTCTCTTTGAGGTGCTGCTGCAGCCGTTTTTTGTACGGCCCTTTCACCGTCATCGCGATGTGCGCCTGCAGGGCTGCCTCCAGTTCGCGCTCCTTGCCGTACGCCTCGCTCAGGTACTGGACCAGCTTCGCATCGCGCTCGTTCATGTCCGCCATCGCGGTTGCGCCTCCTAGTTGGGTGGTTGGTGAAAGTAGCTACCCAGCGCTATTAGCGTGAAACTGGGCGCGGGCAGGGTAAGGGGCTTCGCGTGCGAATGCTCGCCCGCCTCATCGTCGCCCTCCGATTCCTGATCGTTCCCGCCTGGATCGCGGGTGCGATCTGGCTGAGTTTCAGCCTTCCCTCGATCTTCGGCGCCGAATCGAACGACCTCGGCAGCCTGCTGCCGCGCAACTCGGAGGCGATCAAGGTCGAAGAAAAAGGCATCGAAGTCTTCGGCCTGCCGGTGCTGAGCCGGACGATGGTCGTCGCCCACCAGCAGGGCGACTTCACCCTGGACCAGGGCAAGGCGGCGGCGCGCTTCATCGCCAAGGTCGACGGGGTGCCGGAACGGTCGGCCGAGCTGCGGGCGGTGCCCCTGCTCGACGCCCCGGGCCTGCTGGAATCGAAACGGCTCGGCTCGACCCTCGTCGTCTACCTCTACATCGACCCGGCGCTGGGGGAAGGCGAACAGGTCGAAGCGGTCGACGGGTTCGCCTCGGAACTGCAGCAGGCGACGAACGCGGAGACGGTCCACGTCACCGGCGCCGTGCCGGCCAGCCGGGCGGAAACGAACATCGCCAACGACGACCTGCTCTGGGTGACGGTGGCGACGATCGCCCTCGTCCTCACGATCCTCGCGCTCTACTTCCGCTCGGTCGGGATCCCCCTGCTGGGCCTGGGAACGGTGGCGATCGCCTACCAGGTGACCGACCACGTCCTCGGCTGGGCGAGCCAGCGCTACTCGATCTCGATCCCGCGCGAGGTCGACCCGGTGATCGTCGCCCTGCTCTTCGGCGTGCTCACCGACTACCTCGTCTTCTTCGCCTCCGACTACCGGCGCCACCTGCAGGAAGGCCTCAACTCCTGCGAAGCGGTGACCGAGGTGACGACCGAGCTGCTGCCGGTGATCTCAACCGCGGCGCTGATGATCGCGGGGGCCACCCTGACCCTGCTGCTCTCCGGGGTGCGCTTCCTCTCCGCCTTCGGGCCGGGGATGGCGGTCGCGGTCGTGGTCGGCGCCGCCGTCGCGCTCACCTTCATCCCGGCGACGCTGGCGATCTTCGGGCGGATCCTGCTCTGGCCGAGCTGTCCGAATCCGGAGACGAGCGGGTCGCACCCGAAGGAGCGCGGGCCGCGCGGGCGGGTGGTCGGCTTCGCCGCGCACCACCCGGCGATCGTCTCGATCTTCTGCCTGGTGCTGCTGCTGGCCGCGGCCAGCGGGCTGCGCAAGCTCGAGCTCGGCAACCCGATCATCAGCGGCCTGCCGGGCTCGACCGACGTGCGCCAGGGCTACGAGGTCGCGAGCGAAAACCTCGGCCCGGGGGTGGTCGGGCCGACGATGCTGATGCTGGAAGAACCCGGGATCGGCGACAAGCAGCCGCAGCTGGCCTCGCTGCAGCTGGCGCTGGGCGAACAGAAGGGAGTGGCGGAAGTGATCGGGCCGGCGCTGGAACCCCGGGACAAACGCCCCTACGGGATCCTCGTCTCCGAAAACGGGAACGCGGCGCGCTACGTCCTCGTCCTCAGCGCCGATCCCAATGGCGCCGAAGGGACGCGGATCCTCGCCGACCTCGAAGACGAGATGCCGGCGATGGTCGAAGAAGCCGGGCTCGGCTCGGCCACGATCGGGATGACCGGCGACACCTCGATCGCCTCCGAACTCAGCGGCGACACCTGGACCGCCTTCGAGCGGGTGGCGCCGGCGGCGCTGCTCGTCCTGCTCGTCCTGCTCTGGGTGCTGCTGCGCAGCCGCATCGCGCCGCTCTACCTGGTCGGGGTGAGCGTGCTGACCGTGGCCGCGGCGCTGGGGCTGACGGTCTACGTCTTCCAGGACCTGCTCGGCTACGGCGAGCTCGCCTTCTTCGTCCCGATCGCGACGGCGATCCTCCTGCTCGCCCTCGGTGCCGACTACAACGTCTTCCTGATCAGCCGGATCTGGAGTGAGGCGGAGCGGCAGGACCTGCGGCCGGCGATCCGCACCGCCGGCTCACGGGCGGCGCGCGCGATCACCGTCGCCGGGATGATCCTCGCCCTCTCCTTCGCCGCCGTCGCCCTGATCCCGATCGACGCCTTCCGCGAGCTCGCCTTCGCCCTGAGCGTCGGCCTCCTCCTCGACACCCTGCTCGCTCGCACCCTGCTGATCCCGGCTCTGGTCAGCCTCTTCGGCCGCGACTAGCGCGAACTGCATCACTTTCTACTCCTGGTAGGAGGAAAATTTGATGCAGTTCGCTTGTGGGACTTGTCGCCGCCCTACTTACCTCCGTGCTGCTTGCGGGTTCGCCTGCCCCGGCTGGGCGAGTGGCGCGGCCGCCGATCACGAACTGGCCGATTCCGTTCGGGGCGAAACGCAAGCACGAGATGGCGGCTTACTCGGAGCGGCACTACGGGCAGCGGACCTGGCGGCTGCGGCACCCGCACGTGATCGTCGAGCACATGTCGCAGACGAGCAGCGCCGGCGCCGTCTACAACACCTTCGCCCCTGACGTTCCCGACGTCGAGCTGCACGAGCTGCCCAACGTCTGCTCGCACTTCGTGATCGGCTCATCGGGGCGGATCTTCCGCCTCGTCAACCTGCGCACCCGCTGCCGCCACACCGTCGGCCTCAACTGGACCGCGATCGGGATCGAGCAGGTCGGCTACGGCGACCGCGATGCGCTCGGCAACCCCCGCGAGCTGGGAGCCTCGCTGCGGCTGACGCAGTGGCTGCGGTGCAAGTTCCACATCCGCGTCCACGACGTGATCGGCCACGCGGAGAGCCTCAGCTCCCCCTACCACCACGAGCTGGTGCCGAGCTTGCGGCGGCAGACCCACGGCGACTGGCGCCATTCCTCGATGCGGGTCTACCGCCGCAAGCTGAGGCGTCTCGGTCCCTGCCCCGGCTGAACCCGGCCTACAGCCGGCCGAGCAGGAGCAAGACGAGGAGGATGATCGCGATCAAGCCGAGGATGCCTCCCGCCACCGCGACCTTCAGCAGAACCAGCACCAGCGCAATCACGATCAGAACGGCAATCAGTCCACCGACCATCGTCACTCCTTTCGTCGAACCCTTGAACGGACGCGCGACCCGTACCCCACGCCCAGATCGGGAAACCGAACCGGTTGCGCCGGCAAGGGCGAATACACTCGGCCGATGAGCGAAGAAGCGATCCACGGCTTCAAGCAGGGCGACAAGGTCTGGGTCCAGGACGCCGACGGCAACCGCCACCCGGGCGTCTTCGTCGGCGACAACGAAGCCGCCGGCTGGTTCGGCGGCGGCCCGAGCGCCTACGTCGCCCACCCCGACGCCCACCAGGCAGAGGTCGTCTCGGTCTTCCGCATCACCCCTCGCGAGGACTGACCTCCGCCAGCGCCTTGATCCCGTCGCGCTCGAGGCGGTGGATGATCCAGTCGTCGAGGCGTTTTGCGCCGAGGCCCTCGTAGAACTTCAGCGCCGGCTCGTTCCAGTCCAGGGCCACCCACTCGAGCCGGACGTGGCCGCGCTGCTCGGCCAGCTCGGCGAGGTGCTCCATGACCGCGCGGCCGATGCCGCCGCGGCGGTGCTCGGGGCGCACGTAGACGTCCTCGAGCCAGATGCCCGAGCGGCACTCGAAGCTCGAGAAGGTGGTGAAGAAGAGGGCGTAGCCGATCGCTTCGCCGTCGGCGGTCTCGATCAGCAGCGCCTCCGCTGCCTTCTCCTCGAACAGCGAGCGCCGCAGCACCTCGGGGTCGCCGGACACCTTGTCGGCGAGCTTCTCGTACTCGGCGAGCTCAAGGATCAGGTCGAAGAGGAGCTGGGCGTCTGCTTCGGTGGCGGCGCGGATCTGGACGTCGTTGGCGTCGGCCATCGGCCGCAGCCTAGACAGCGGCGGCGAGACGCGGGAGCACCTTCGTCGCGTAGACGTCGATCGCGGCGATCGGGTCGGCGCCGGAGTTGTTCATCAGGGCGACGGTCGTCGCTCCCATCTCCTCGACCTCGCGGATCCGTTCGGCGTGGACCTCGGGATCGGCGGCGACGATCAGGTCGCCCTTCAACTCCTCGTCGGAGACCTGCCGCTCGCCCTCCTCGTACATCTCCTGCGGGTCGTGCCAATCCTCTTTGTAGAACTCGTCGGGCTGCGAGCCCTTCCAGACCCGGCAGCCCTCGAGCGCCGCGTCGTCGTCCTGGGCCCAGGAGAAGGCGGCCTGGAGGACGATCTCGCCCGGCTCGCGCCCCGCGTCGTCGGCGGCGCCACGGTAGGCGTCGATGATCTCCGGCACCGATTCCGGGTCGGCCAGGGTCCATAGCCCGTCGCCCTGGCGCCCCGCCACGGCCGCCGCTTCGGGGCCAAAAGCGGAGACGTAGATCGGCGGCCGCCGGTCCGGTGAGCGGCTGTGGATCCTGGCCTGCTTGGTTGTGAAGTGCTTGCCGGCGTCGGTGAGGCGCTGGCCGTCCCAGAGGGCGCGGATCATCTCCAGCGCCTCCTCCATGCGCTCGATCTGCTCGCCGACCGGTGGCCACTCGCCGCTGATCGGGGACTCGTTCAGCGACTCGCCGGAGCCGACGCCGAGGTAGGGCCGTCCCGGGAACATCAGCTCGAAGGTGGCCCAGGCCTGGGCGATCAGGACCGGGTGGTAGCGCGGCCCCGGCGGCGTCACCGCGGTGCCGAACAGCACCCGCTCGGTCGCCTGGGCGGCGGCGCCGAGCCAGACCCAGGCGTGCCCGGCCTCGCCCGGCTCCCACCAGGGCTGCAGGTGGTCGCTGCAGCCGATCCCGTCGAAGCCGGCGCGCTCGGCCGCCACCGCCTGGTGCAGCAGCTGGTCAGGCGGGAACTGCTCGTGGGCGCAGAGGTGGAAGTAACGCATGGGGGACGCGCCGCGGAAGCGGCTCTCAAGCCTTCCCTTCGAATTCGTACTCGCGCAGGAAGCCCTCGAAGAGGCGGCGGTGCCCCTGCTCGTCGCGGAGGATGGTGATCACCATGTCCTGGGTCACCGGGTCGACGCCCTCGGTCTCCTCGATGATCCGCGTGTAGTGCTCGATCGCGCCGCTCTCGGCCTCGATCACGCCGCGGATCACGGCGACGACGTCGGTCTGGTGCTCGGGCGGCTGCAGGAAGCTCTGTTCGGCGCTGAAGCCTTCCGAGCCGGGGACGACGCCGTAGAGCTCCTTGATCCGGGTCGCGAACTCCTTCGCGTGACCGAGCTCCTCTTCGATGTCCGTCGCCAGGGACTCGCGGATCTCCTGGGCGCGGACGCCGTCGAGGTTGGTCGAGGCGGCGAGATAGCTCATCACCGTCTCGATCTCCATCCAGTAGGCCTTGGTCAGCAGCTCGACGATGTGCTCGCGGTTCCCGGAGCTGTCGTCGCTGAAGATTCCCTTTTCGAGGCTTCCGGTCTCCATTGCTTCCCCTCTTCTCTCGTCGTCGCTTGACGTGGTCGTCCGTAGCCCGCGGCTACCCCGGGGACGAGCGGGGGAAACGCTCGCCTGGTTAGGCTGCCGCGCCATGGACACGATTGACGAGCTCTTGGAGAACAACCGAAACTTCGCCGCCGGCCTCGCCGAGCGCCACCTCGACGTCGAACCGCAGCGCCGCCTCGCGGTCGTCACCTGCATGGACTCGCGGCTCGACGTCTTCGCCGCGCTCGGCCTCGGCCCCGGCGAGGCGCACGTGCTGCGCAACGCCGGCGGCATCATCACCGACGACGTGATCCGCTCGCTGGCGCTCTCGCAGCGGCGACTGGGCACGCGCGAGGTGATGCTGATCCACCACGACGACTGCGGCATGCAGAAGATCACCGAGGACGGCTTCCGCACCGAGCTGCAGGAGACGACCGGGATCGCCCCCTCCTTCGCGATCGAGTCGTTCAGCGACGTCGAGGAGGACGTGCGCCAGTCGATCCGCCGCGTCCGCACCTCCCCCTTCCTCCCCCACCGCGACGTCGTGCGCGGCTTCGTCTACGACGTCGACACGCACCGGCTGCGCGAGATCGAGGTCGCCGAGGAGGCAGCCGCCTAGACTGCGGCGATGCCGACCGTCGCCCCTTACGGCTCCTGGTCCTCGCCGCTCGACGCGGCGAGCGTGGCCAGCTCCGGGCGGCGGCTGGGGGCGCCGGCGCTCGCCGCCGACGGGGCGATCTGGTGGGCGGAGGGCCGGCCCGAGGAGGGCGGCCGCGTCGTCTTGATGCGACAGCACCCCGGGGGTGCGCCGGAGACGGTGACGCCGGAGGGCAAGTACGTGCGGACCCGGGTCCACGAGTACGGCGGCGGCTCCTGGCTCCTGTCGGCGCCGGACCTGGTCCTCTTCGTCAACTTCGAGGACCAGCGCCTCTACCGGCAGCGGCTCGGCGAGCAACCGGTGGCGATCTCGCCCGAGCCCGAGGAGCCGGGGGCGCTGCGCTACGCCGACATGCGGGTGACGCCGGACGGGGGCACGGTCGTCTGCGTGCGCGAACGCGACGCCGAGCCCGAACCGGTGA
>Ga0157370_10003534_pt1 | contig 18309 bp, 15 predicted proteins | sample C35metaG_FD_113463 | JGI IMG/M metagenome (GOLD analysis project Ga0157370, IMG submission 113463) | Corn rhizosphere microbial communities from Kellogg Biological Station, Michigan, USA - C3-5 metaG | ecosystem: Host-associated > Plants > Roots > Rhizosphere > Soil | place: USA: Michigan...
CAATGTGCTGTCCGTCGATAAAAATCTGAGGAACGGTAGAAGGACCGCCAGTACGCGCGATCATCTTTTCACGTTTGTCCGCATCGCCATCAATGGCGATTTCTTCAAAAGCCGCGCCCTTGCTGTTAAGTAACGCTTTCGCACGGTGGCAATAAGGACAGGTTGCCTTGGTATAGATTTCAATTTTAGCCATGGTAGCCACCTCAAGTGTCGTAGATGTATTACTGAGTAATTCGAAGCAATTACTTACCGCGAGCCAGTGGCAGGTTTTCGCTGCTCCAGCCAGAGATACCGTCTTTCAGGGTATAAACCTGTTCAAAACCAGCACTCACTAAGCCTTCTGCCGCAGCGCGGGAAGAGGTGCCATTGGCGCAAACCACGATAACTGGCTGTGCTTTATGCTTCACCAGCTCACCCAAGTTGTTGCTCTTAATGTCGGCGCTCAACACGTTTAAAGACGTGGAGATATGGCCTTTACGGAATTCTTCGCGTGCGCGCACGTCAACCACAACGGCGTCTTCTTTGTTGATCAGGCGGGTCGCTTCACCACGGGAGATCTCTTTTACTTTAGAAAAACGCGTCTTAAAGGTGGTCACAATTACTGCAATCAGCAACGCAACCCACGCCAGGCTGAGAACCGGATGCGCACTAATGAACGGCATAATATCTTGCATGGGGTGTAGCAACTCCCGTCAGTTGGGGGAAAATTCAAGGCTTGAGAGTATACCTGCGCGCTGCGGCAAATACAGCCAGTATGCATCTCCTAATGCCACAAACTGCGGCATATCTCGGAAAATTAACACGCATTTATCCCACTTGTTAATCCATACATTGCCCAACTTTGATCTCTCAGGGCTATTTGTGTTTTCACTCTGACGTAAAATCCTCTCGCAAAAAGTGGGAATAGCCACGCCAAACCCGTGCTGCGGACCACGGCGAGCCTATTCAACATTTACTCTTTTAATGAGGCTTTTGACATGTCGAGCAACAAAAAACCTATGGTACTGGTGATTCTGGACGGCTACGGGCACCGCGAAGAATCACAAGACAACGCCGTTTTGAATGCGAAAACGCCGGTCATGGATAACCTGTGGCAGACTTACCCACATACGCTGATCGCCGCGTCGGGTCTGGACGTTGGCTTGCCTGACGGCCAAATGGGCAATTCCGAAGTCGGTCATGTCAATCTGGGGGCGGGCCGCATCGTTTATCAAGACCTGACTCGCCTCGATAAAGAAATAAAAGAAGGTGATTTTTTCGACAATGCCGTACTGGCAGGAGCTGTTGAGCGTGCCGTGGCCGCTGGCAAAGCCGTGCACATCATGGGCCTGCTCTCAGCGGGCGGCGTTCACAGCCACGAAGATCACATCATGGCGATGGTTGAACTGGCCCACCGTCGCGGCGCTAAAGCCATTTATCTGCACGCTTTCCTCGACGGTCGCGACACCCCGCCGCGCAGCGCCGAAAGCTCACTCCAGCGCTTTAGCGAAAAATTCCAGCAGCTCGGCACTGGCCGTATCGCCTCCATTATTGGCCGTTATTACGCCATGGACCGCGATAATCGCTGGGACCGCGTGCAGCAAGCTTATGATCTGATGACGCAGGCCAAAGGCGCGTTCACCGCCGATAACGCCGTGGAAGCCCTGCAAGCCGCCTATGCTCGCGATGAAAACGATGAGTTCGTCAAAGCCACCGTGCTGCGCCGCACGGGCGAAGCCGATGCCGCGCTGGAAGACGGCGACGCGATGATTTTCATGAACTTCCGTGCCGACCGTGCGCGTGAAATCACCCGCGCATTTATTAGCCCCGACTTTGACGGCTTCACCCGCGAAAAGGTGATTAACTTCGGCGATTTCGTGATGCTGACGGAATACGCCGCCGATATCGATGCCGAGTGCGCCTATCCACCCGCTTCACTGAAAAACACCTTGGGCGAGTGGCTGATGGCCCACAACAAAACCCAGCTACGCATCTCCGAAACGGAGAAATATGCTCACGTCACCTTCTTCTTCAACGGCGGCATGGAAGAGCCGTTCGCCGGTGAAGATCGCATTCTGATTAAGTCGCCGAATGTCGCGACTTATGATTTGCAGCCGGAAATGAGCTCGGCGGAACTGACCGACAAACTGCTCACCGCCATTGGCAGCGGCAAGTACGACACCATCATCTGTAACTATCCAAATGGCGACATGGTGGGTCACAGCGGCGTGTATGAAGCGGCGGTAAAAGCCGTGGAAACGCTGGATGAATGCATTGGCAAAGTGGTCGAGGCGGTGAAACAGGTGGGCGGCCAGCTGCTGGTGACGGCCGATCACGGTAATGCCGAACAAATGCGCGACCCGGCAACAGGGCAGGCGCACACCGCGCACACCAATCTGCCGGTGCCGTTGATTTATATCGGCGCAGACGCGCAGGTGGTCGAAGGCGGCAAGCTTTCCGATATCGCGCCAACCATGCTGTCGCTGATGGGTATGAAAACCCCAGCGGAAATGAGCGGTAAGCCGCTATTTATCGTTAAATAGTCCTGAACGACGTCTAAACGGGCCGCATTTTAAGCATTGCGGCCATTTAAAGGACGTCTGTTATACACTACAGTTTTAAGGCGTATTAGCGCGGCTAGTACGCCTTTTTTGTTTGTGCATCAGGCTGTTGATTAGTGGTACGATAACCTGAAGGACAGCCAGATTGTCTATCATCCACGGTCGGCAAGCAGGAAAAAGTTTGAGCAAATTCATCAATTTCAGCGCAATGAAAAACCGTCTTTCTATTAATGATAAGACGACATCAGGCAGCCCGGCGTCCGCATTTTTGCTTTGCGCCTCGTTACTCGTTCCTGCTTTTGTTGCTCATGCTGACGACAATAAAGACCAGCTCAAAACCCTGCAGCAAAGCATCGCCGAAAAAGAGAAAAGCGTTAAGCAGCAGAAACAGCAGCGCAGCTCGTTGCAGGATCAGTTGCAGGCGCAGGAAAAGATCATCGCCTCGGCCAGCCGTGGGCTACGTGATACTCAATCGACCCTCGCCACCCTCAATAAAGACATCGCCAATTTAAATGCCTCGATAGACAAACTGCAAAAACAGCAAAAAAGTCAGGAAGAAATTCTGGCGAAACAGCTGGATGCCGCCTTCCGCGTTGGTCAGCACAGTGGGTTACAACTGCTGTTGAGTGGCGAAGAGAGTGAGCGCAGTGAACGCATTCTGGCCTATTTCGGCTATTTCAACGAAGCCCGTCAGAAGTCTATCGAGCAGCTTAAGCAAACCCGTACCACGCTGGCCGCGCAGCGCGTCTCGCTGAAAGCCAAACAGACCCAGCAGAAAAGCTTACTGAGCGAACAGCAGAGCCAGCAGCAGAAGCTCGAACAGGCCCGCGCCGCGCGTAAACAGACGCTGAGTTCGCTGGAAAGCTCCTTGCAGAAAGATGAGCAGAGCCTGTCCGAACTGAAGGCCAACGAAACGCGACTACGTGACAAGATTGCCGCCGCCGAGCGCGCCGCCCGCGCTCGCGCTGAGAAAGAGGCCAAAGAGGCCGCGGCTATTCGCGCCAAAGAGCAGCAAGCCAAGAAGAAAGGCTCCACCTACAAACCGACGCAGGGCGAGCAGGCGCTGGTGTCGCGCACCGGCGGGCTGGGTCGTCCATCGGGGCAAGATATTTGGCCAGTTCGCGGCTCTATTCTGCACCGATTCGGCGAACAGCTGCAGGGTGAGCTACGCTGGAAAGGCATCGTGATTTCGGCTCGGGAAGGGAGCGAAGTCAAAGCCGTCGCCGATGGCCGCGTTCTGCTGGCCGACTGGCTGCAGGGCTACGGTCTGGTGGTGGTTATCGAGCACGGTAAAGGTGATATGAGCCTTTATGGTTACAACCAAAGCGCGCTGGTGAACGTGGGTGATCAGGTTAAATCCGGTCAAGCCATTGCACTGGTGGGTACCAGCGGAGGTCAGGGCCAGCCATCGCTGTATTTTGAAATTCGTCGTCAGGGCCAGGCCGTTAACCCACAGCCGTGGTTGGGAAGATAGCATTGCGATATAAAAAGTCCGTTTTAGCCGCGCTGTGCGGCACCGTCCTGTTTGCCTGTCAGGCTCAGGCAGCGAAATTAGCCATCCTTATTGATGATTTTGGTTACCGCCAACAGAATGAAAATCAGGTGTTGCAGATGCCCAAGGCCGTCTCCATCGCGATTTTCCCCAATGCGCCTGATTCCCGCATCATGATGGAGAAAGCCCACCAGCAGGGCCGTGAGATCCTGATCCATCTGCCGATGGCACCCCTGAGTAAACAGCCGCTGGAAAAAGATACCTTAACGCCGTCGATGAGCAGCGAAGAGGTAAAACGCATTGTGGATCAAGCGATTAAGAGTATCCCTTACGCCGTCGGCATCAACAACCATATGGGCAGCGCCATGACCTCCAGCCTGCCGGGTATGGAGAAGGTGATGCAGGCCATGAACGCCCACAGCCTGTTTTTCCTCGACAGTATGACCATCGGCAATACCAAGTCAGTACAGGCCGCCGCCGGGACTCAGGTGCGCGTCATCAAGCGAAACGTCTTTTTAGATGATGTGCAGAACGAAGCTGAGATCCGCAAGCAGTTTGAGCGCGCCATTCAGCTCGCTCGCCGCAATGGCTATGCCATCGCCATCGGCCACCCGCACCCGACCACGGTGCGCGTGTTGCAGCAAATGTTGCCGAACTTGCCGTCGGATATCGTCTTAGTGCGTCCAAGCGATCTGCTCAATGAGCCGACCCGCAGCGCGCCGCCGGGCAAAAACCCGACCAAAGTCACGCCGCCGAAAACGCTGTTTAAAGGGGCGCGCCTCTGTACCACCAAGCAGCCCGTGGCGCCGGTGTATGCCGATACCATGTTCAAGGTTATTGGTGAGAGCGTGGCGCAGCTGCCTGCCGTCACCTTTGTTGAGCGCACTTGGGACACATGGTTCGACGATGCCCCTAAAGGAGTGGAAAAACCGTAAAACATCCCGCGCTTTCAATGCAAAAGGCCAGCAAATGCTGGCCTTTGTCTTTGGTGCAGTTGGAACTTACTCCCAGTTCAGAATCACTTTACCCGACTGGCCGGAACGCATGGCGTCAAAGCCTTTCTGGAAATCATCGATAGAGAAATGGTGAGTGATAAGCGGGGTGAGATCCAAACCAGACTGGATCAGCGCCGCCATCTTGTACCAGGTTTCAAACATCTCGCGGCCGTAAATGCCTTTGATAAACAGACCTTTGAAAATCACCTGATTCCAGTCAATCGACATGTCGGAAGGCGGAATACCCAGCAGCGCGATGCGCCCGCCGTGATTCATGGCGTTGAGCATGGAACGGAAGGCCGGTGGCGCGCCCGACATTTCCAGACCGACATCAAAGCCTTCGGTCATACCCAGCTCGGTCATCACCTCTTCTAGCGTCTCATTTTTGACGTTGACCGCGCGGGTCACGCCCATTTTGCGCGCCAAATCCAGACGGTATTCATTCATATCAGTGATGACCACGTGGCGTGCGCCCACATGCTTACAGATTGCCGCCGCCATGATACCTATCGGGCCAGCGCCGCTGATCAGCACGTCTTCGCCGACCAAATCGAAGGAGAGCGCGGTATGCACGGCGTTGCCCAGTGGGTCGAAGATGGCGGCGAGGTCGTCAGAGATGTTGTCTGGAATTTTGAAGGCGTTGAAGGCTGGCAGCACCAGATACTCGGCAAAGGCCCCCGGACGGTTCACCCCGACGCCCTGCGTGTTGCGACACAGATGGGTGCGACCGCCGCGACAGTTGCGGCAGTGGCCGCAGGTGATGTGGCCTTCGCCAGAGACGCGATCGCCAATGTTGAAGCCTTTGACTTCCTGACCAATGCCGACCACTTCGCCGACATATTCGTGGCCGACCACCATCGGCACCGGGATGGTCTTCTGCGACCATTCATCCCAGTTATAGATATGCACGTCAGTACCGCAAATGGCGGTTTTACGAATTTTAATCAGCAGATCGTTATGGCCAAGCTCAGGCACTGGCGCATCCGTCATCCAGATACCTTCTTCACGCTTTAATTTTGCTAACGCTTTCATGCAGGTTCCTCAGGCAATCACGCCAAGCTTTTTACCAATACGGGTGAAGGCGTCCACCGCCTTTTCGATTTGTTCGGTGCTGTGCGCGGCAGACATCTGGGTGCGAATGCGCGCCTGACCTTTTGGTACCACCGGGAAGAAGAAGCCGGTGACATAGATGCCTTCGTGCTGCAAGGCCGCCGCAAACTCTTGCGCCAGCTTCGCTTCGCCCAGCATCACCGGGATGATCGCGTGGTCAGCGCCAGCCAGCGTGAAACCGGCGGCGGTCATTTTCTCGCGGAACAGCTGGGCGTTGCTCATCAGCTTCTGGCGCAGTTCACTGCCCTGTTCCAGCATGGAGAGCACTTTCAGCGAGGCGGCGACGATGGAAGGTGCCAGCGAGTTGGAGAACAGATACGGGCGCGAGCGCTGGCGCAGCCAGTCAATCACCTCTTTGCGACCCGCGGTGTAGCCGCCGGACGCGCCGCCCATAGCTTTGCCGAGGGTGCCGGTGATGATGTCCACGCGACCAATCACGTCGCAATATTCGTGGGTGCCGCGACCATGCTCGCCGACAAAGCCCACTGCGTGGGAGTCATCGACCATCACCAGCGCGTCAAAACGCTCGGCCAAATCGCAAATCCCGTTCAGGTTGGCAATCACGCCATCCATGGAAAATACGCCGTCGGTGGCGATCATGATATGTCGCGCGCCCTCGGCTTTGGCCTGCTCGAGACGGGCTTCGAGTTCGGCTAAATCGTTGTTGGCGTAGCGATAGCGCTTGGCTTTGCACAGGCGCACGCCGTCGATGATCGACGCGTGATTCAGTGCATCCGAAATAATGGCGTCTTCAGGCCCCAGCAGCGTTTCGAACAGGCCGCCGTTGGCGTCGAAGCAGGAAGAATAGAGAATGGCGTCGTCCATGCAGAGGAAGTCGGCCAAGCGACTTTCCAGCTCTTTATGGGCATCTTGGGTGCCGCAGATAAAGCGTACCGAGGCCATACCGAAACCGTGGCTGTCTAAACCGGCCTTGGCGGCGGCGATAAGCTCAGGGTGGTTGGCGAGTCCAAGGTAGTTGTTAGCACAGAAATTGATGACCGGTTCACCACCAGCAACGGTAATTTCCGCCTGCTGTGCTGAGGTCAAAATTCGCTCTTCCTTGAACAGACCATCGGCACGCGCCTGATCAAGTTCTTCTTCCAGTTGGCGGTAAAACGAAGCGGACATAACGTTATCTCCTGAAAATGACTCATTCGTCAGACACATTACTAATCCGGCTAACGAATAACGAGTGAAGCTGTCAGAATTTCTTTATTTTGTAGCATAGTTCACGCCTTAAGCCCTGATGCACTAGAATCCAACGAATCAGATAGCTTCCGAATGTGACTGACATAATGAAGTGTTATGATATTGCCAACTGTATAGACCGCGCATGGTGCGCAGTTTTCTAAATGATTAAAGGTGAGTCCCATGATAATCGTCACTGGCGGCGCTGGTTTTATCGGCAGCAACATTATTAAATCGCTTAATGATATGGGATATCGCGATATTTTAGTGGTCGATAACCTGAAAGACGGCACCAAATTCGTCAATCTGGTTGACCTCGATATTGCTGATTATTGCGACAAAGAAGACTTCATCGCCAGCATCGTTGCCGGGGATGACCTTGGTGATATCGACGCAATTTTCCATGAAGGTGCCTGCTCATCCACCACCGAGTGGGATGGCAAGTATATGATGGATAACAACTATCAGTACTCCAAAGACCTGCTGCACTTCTGCCTTGAGCGCGAAATTCCGTTCCTCTACGCCTCTTCCGCGGCCACCTACGGCAGCCAGAGCACCAGCTTTGTGGAAGACCGTAAATACGAACAGCCGCTGAACGTCTATGGCTACTCCAAATTCCTGTTCGACCAATATGTGCGTGAAATTCTGCCGCACGCCCAGTCACAGATTTGTGGTTTCCGTTACTTCAACGTCTATGGGCCGCGCGAAGGCCACAAGGGCAGCATGGCCAGCGTGGCTTACCATCTGAACAACCAGATCAACGCGGGCGAGAATCCAAAACTGTTCGCTGGCAGCGAAGATTTCAAACGTGACTTCATCTACGTGGGTGACGTCGCCGCAGTGAACCTGTGGTTCTGGCAGAATGGCGTTTCCGGCATATTCAACTGCGGGACCGGCCGTTCAGAGTCCTTCCAGGCCGTGGCGGAAGCCGTGATCGAACATCACCAGAAAGGCCAAATTGAAACCATTCCATTCCCTGAAAAACTGAAAGGCCGCTACCAGTCTTTCACTCAGGCTGATATGTCTGCATTGCGCGCCGCGGGTTATGACAAACCGTTCAAAACCGTTGCCGAAGGCGTGGCTGAATACATGACGTGGCTTAACCGCGCGGTCTGATAATCAGTGTTGAGTTAAGGAATGTGTAAGTAATGAAAATGCTGGTCATTGGCCCTTCTTGGGTGGGCGACATGATGATGTCGCAAAGTCTTTACCGCACCATCAAGGCCATTGAGCCAGCGGCAGAAATCGACGTGATGGCACCGGCCTGGTGCCGTCCGCTGCTCGATAGAATGCCAGAAGTCAGCCGCGCCCTGCCGATGCCCCTAGGGCACGGGGCGCTGGAACTGGGTGAGCGTCGGCGTTTGGGCGTTGCCCTGCGTGAAAATCACTACCAGCGCGCCTTCGTTCTGCCTAACTCCTTCAAGTCCGCACTGGTGCCCTTCTTCGCCAAGGTTCCGCAAAGAACCGGCTGGCGAGGCGAGATGCGCTACGGCCTGCTCAATGATATTCGCGTGCTGGATAAGCCCGCTTTTCCCTTGATGGTTCAGCGCTACGTGGCGCTGGCCTATGACGCTAAGCAGATTCACTCCGCGGCCGACCTGCCTCAGCCTCTGCTGTGGCCGCAGTTACGCGTCACGGAGACCGAAGTCGCCGACGTCAGCCAGGCCTTCGCGCTGTCTGCTGCAAGGCCGGTGATTGGCTTCTGCCCCGGCGCCGAGTTTGGCCCGGCGAAACGCTGGCCGCACTACCACTACGCCGCATTGGCCGAAAAGTTGATTGCCGATGGCTATCAAGTGGTGCTTTTTGGCTCGGCAAAAGACCATCCGGCGGGTGAAGATATTCGCGCTGCGCTGACGGATTCCGCGCAGGCGCTGTGCCTCAATCTGGCGGGGAAAACCTCGCTCGATCAGGCCGTGGTGCTGATTGCCGCCTGTCAGGCAGTGGTCAGCAATGACTCCGGCCTGATGCACGTCGCCGCCGCGCTGAATAAGCCGCTGGTCGCACTCTATGGCCCGAGCAGCCCTGATTTCACCCCGCCGCTCAGCCAGCATGCCAAAGTGATTCGCCTGATCACCGGCTATCACAAGGTGCGTAAAGGGGATGCCGAACAGGGTTATCATCAAAGTCTGATCGACATTCAACCCGAGCAGGTTTATCAAGAGTTGTCGCAGCTGTTGGTTTCAGGAAAGGATTTGTAATGCGGGTACTGATTGTCAAAACATCATCAATGGGCGACGTCCTGCACACCCTTCCTGCGTTAACTGATGCGATGAACGCCATTCCGGGTATCTCATTCGATTGGGTGGTGGAAGAAGGGTTTGCACAAATTCCTAGCTGGCACCCGGCTGTCGATCGCGTTATCCCGGTGGCCATTCGTCGCTGGAGAAAAAACTGGTTTGGCTCGGAAACGCGTCAGCAACGCTGTGATTTCAAAAGAGAACTGCAATCGCGCACCTATGATGCGGTGATTGACGCACAGGGCTTAATCAAGAGCGCGGCGCTGATCACCCGCGTCGCCAAGGGCCGTAAACATGGGCAAGACGCCAAAAGCGCCCGCGAGCCTTTCGCCAGCTGGTTTTTCAACCAACGCCACGAGATAAGCAAGCAGCAGCACGCCGTCGAGCGTACGCGCGAGCTGTTCGCCAAAAGCCTTGGCTCTGAGAAGCCAGAGACTCAGGGCGACTACGCTATCGCTGCACGCTTTTTGGCAAACCCGCCTGCCGATGCCAATCGCTATCTGGTTTTCCTTCACGCCACCACGCGAGCCGATAAGCACTGGCCTGAAAGTCACTGGCGCGAGCTGATTGGCTTATTCAGCAATCAGGACATTGTGATTAAACTGCCTTGGGGCGCGGAGCACGAACATCAGCGCGCTTGCCGTCTGGCGGAGGGTTTCGAGCACGTCGTGGTACTGCCGAAGATGAGTCTCGAACAGGTCGCCAGCGTGCTGGCCGGTGCGAAAGCCGTGGTGTCAGTAGATACCGGCTTGAGCCACCTCACCGCGGCCCTCGATAGGCCTAACATTACGATTTATGGCCCGACCGACCCAGGATTGATCGGCGGTTATGGCAAGAATCAGCAGTCTTTAACTGCGGAAGACAAGGACATGTCGTCTATTTCGGCGGCGAGGGTATTTGAAGCTTTAGGTGGGCAACGCTAATGAAGAAGCTGCATGTTATTAATTTGGAAAAGATGGGAGGCGTTGAACGCCTTTTCCTTCAATACATTAATAATGATCCTGACAACATTAATGAGATTCTTTGTATAAACAGTCAGGTAGGCAGCGAAATAGAGAAAAAGCTGGCCGGAAAAAAAGTGTCATATGCCAACCGGATATTCAACGGCTTCTCAACGCGTTACCCTCAGTTTTTGCGAAAGTTTGTACTTAAACATAAAATCGAAAAAGCCAATGCTGATGTGATTGTCGTATGGGACTTAGTGCCAGTACTTGCCGCAAAACCGAAACGCGGAAAGTTCATTTATTACGATCATGGCTGTTCGTGGCGCTATCCCAAAAACAGCAAAACCTTGGGCTTCTTCGCTATGTTAGATGGCGTGATGTCTGCCTCATGGGCCTCGAAACGCGTGATGGAGCTACGATTCAACTTGCCGATTGCATGTGAAGTGGTACCGAACAGAATTGAAACACCACCCGGCGTACATTACGAAGCCAAAACGCTGCCTGAGACTGTTCGGATTGGTACTGCATCAAGATTGGTCACACTAAAAGGAATCAGCGTTTCGCTTCTCATGATGCGCGAGTTGCTCAACCGTGGTCACAAAGTGAAACTGGAGATTGCCGGTAAGGGTCCAGACCGGCAATTGCTGGAAGAATTGACTGAAAGGCTTGAGTTGAAAAATCACGTTACCTTTAGCGGTTTTCAGGACAATGTGAGTGAATTCTTCAATCGCACCGATGTCTACATGAGCACGCCGGTGACCGAGCCATTTGGTCTCTCCTGCGTTGAGGCGCTCTATTTTAGCGTGCCGGTTATTTTTCCCTTTGTGGATGGGCAGCCCGAGGCTGTGAAAGATAAAGAGTGTGGGCTGGGATTAGTCCCTAAAGTTAGCGTTGCAGAGCACCAAAAACTGACGGGGATTAAAGTTGATTTCCCTTATGAGGTTTATGATCCGCTTGAAGATAAATTAGTTACACCAAAACTGCTTTGTCATTTAGAGTGTGCAGATGCGTTTGAACAAATGATTCAAGAACCTAACTATCAAAAATTACGAGAAAACGCGCACAGGTTCACAACGCAATCTTTAGATTACAGCGCCTTCAAAAAACAGTTTGAAGCTATCCTCGCTCGTTACGTTGCCGAAGAATAGGCTATTTGGAATATAAATAGATGATCAGAAGAGAAACGCCTCATCCAATTTTTAGTTACGCGATATATTTTGGATGCCTGCTCAGCATTTGTACTGTTTCTTTTGACTGGGGCAACGGCCGCAACATTTTGTTTATCACCAGCTACATTGCTTTTATTGCGCTTATTTTTAACTTCAAATACTACACTCGTCAAAAGTGTTTATTATTAGCCCCCCTGTCCTTTGTGGTGCTAGGACTTGCCAACCTTTTTTGGGTTGAAGCTTTCAAAAAACCTGACGAATACATTGACCTCTATCGGGCATATTTTGTAACTGGGAAAATATTAATTGCAACAGGATTTATATTACTCATTGCACTTAATGAGCAGTTAAAAGTAAAAAACTGGCTTATTCCAGCACTTATCACCTTGGGCATCGCTGTAAACGGTTACGCTATATACCAGTCGATGCATGCTACCTCTTTACGTATTGAGTTAAATTTTGATAGAGCAACCGTTGCAGCTTATATAATAACGGCCATTAATATTTTAATGCTCTATTCCCTGCTTCAGCTTAAAAACAAATTCAATGCCATCTTCTTTTCTTTGGGCTTCTTAATTAGCTTCGTTTCAATTATTCATACAGAGACACGCGCAGCAATACTTGTTTTCCCAGTAGTCAGTGTATTGATGTTCACCTTTTCTAGAAACGTCTCGACGAAACAGAAATACACTTACGGCATAGCCGTGGTTGTACTGATAGCCTTAAGCTCTTACTTTCTTAAAGATGTTATTGAAAAAAGAATAGCAGCATTTAGAGCAGATATAGCTCAACAATCGATCTCGACGCGTGAAAACTCAGTGGGTGATCGGATCGCGATGTTGAAAGCGGGGATTATTACCGGTAATAAACATTTACTTGGCCAATCGGCTGAGCAACGCGGTAAGGATATCGCCGCGATAGCACTTAAAGACCCCGAATTAGCTGATGCCGTACCCTATGTAACTATTCACCTGCATAATGAGATTATTGATAACTACTCTCTTCGTGGCGTTTGGGGGGTGATTCTCTTATTAGCGCTGTATATAGCGTTGTTAATCCTTGCTTTTAGAGTACAAAAAAATGCTGCTCTCTTGGCGATAACATTAGCCATGATGACCTACGGTTTAAGTGATGTACTGTTCTTTAGCTCCGAAGCAGCTGCAATCTTTGGACTTGCGACAATTTTGAGTGTATTAATTGGTAATACGGCGATAAAAAAACAGTCGCAGCTTCGGGAAAATGAGAAAAATGTCGTTGTCTAAGCAACCATTGTTATCAGTTATCGTTCCTTTTTACAATAATGAAAACTTCATTATAGATGCATTACGATCCTTGTTTTCTCAAATCAATGACGATGTTGAGGTTGTTATAATTGATGATGGGTCTACAGATAACTCTAAGACTTTAGTGGATCGTCTCCTTCAGACGCTGAAGGCCTCTAACTTCTCTTTCATCAGCCACGAAAATCAAGGCATTGCGGCGACGCGAAATGTAGGTTTACATCATGCAAAAGGCACCTATATCACCTTTTTGGATGGCGATGATATTCTGAGCCCAGATTACTATGCGACGCTAGCACCTTATTTACATCAAGGTGAGTTTGATATTATCGATTTCAACTTCCTGCAATTCACCGACACCGTGCCACCGGGTATTTCAGATGAAACACATCGCTGTATACCCTATGACAGCTTGCAGCCCGAAAGTTATTACTTAAAGCCGGTATTTGAGCGTTCAAACTGGCATCTGTGGAGCAGGATCTTCCGCAGGGAAATACTCAATGGAGAGAGTTTTGAGAATGGCTGTCGTTACGAAGACGTGATTTTCACGCCCTTCCAATACTTTAAAACCAAGAAAATTGCTCATATAGACAAAGTACTTTATTACTATCGGGTCAATAACTCAGGTATTACGAGAAATATTCAAGCCAAAGACATTGATGATATCTTATTCGCGATGAGTAAGATGCTTGCATATATCCAAACATGTCCAAATCGCGATAAAGTTGCGGAGATTGTCGCGCCAATGATTGAAAATTGCTTTATTGAAGCAAAAAAAATGACTAAGAAAGTACATGGCTATTACTATTATACGCCTGAAAATATCGCGCTTTTCAAACTCGCCGCTGAGCTATGCAAAAATACGTCGCTCTCTAGGAAGAAATATTTCCAGATGAAGTATCCTTTCATGGATACCTTCATCTCGAAAATAAATTATCGCCTAAGACTTAGACGATAATTGCTCTCACTGTTTATCTATAAGCTTAACGTGTGAAACCAGCTCAGCATAGACTCTTTCGGGCTGGATAACGCCCATAGGGCTAATCTCTTCCAAATCTATTGTGTAGCCGGTCCGTGATACCTGAATGATACGATGCAACTCAGTATCCTGGATAGGACCAGTAGATCTTGAATCTGCGGTAACAAACAGGCTGATGGTTTTGGTCTTCACACCCACGGCAAGATGCAATGGGCCGGTATCGCCGGTGACTAAAACATCAAAACCATCAATCAAAGTGATCAGCTGCTGTAAGTCAGTCTTCCCAATTTGATTAGTCACGATTCCTTTATTTTTATCAGAAAGCTGGCGAAGCAGTTCTTCACCGCGAGCTGTGTCAGTGCCCCCGCCAATCAGTACTATTTTGACCGCCGAGTGACGCTGAGCAATCATATCAATCAGCTTAGCGAAATGAGCTATCGGCCAGCAACGCGACTCGGTGGAAGCGCCAATTTGCATACCAATGACCGTCGCGTCGGGATCTTTTATTCCGGGCTGATAAGGCGATGGAATTTCCATTGCGACAGCATTCGGATCGCACCCCAGTACACTGACGAGTTCCATTTTTCTACGTACGAAGTGACCGTAATAATAAAAAACATAATTTGAAAGCCACTCTTCGAGCCCGCTAATACCATTCATATAATTATCTCTAATTATATATTTAACGCCCGCCATGGCGGCGCTAATGACATCATAAGGCAGATGAGAATGGAGAATCAAAGCCAGATCAGGCTGATGTTCTTTCAGTGACTTAACTAGAACCGGCAATGATTTAATCTTGTTATCCCAATAAACAACGCGATCGTAATGAATGCCATTTTCCACCAGTTGCTGATTTTTTTTATGAGCAACCAGGGTGATATAAGCGTTCGGATAACGCCGTCTAACTTCACGGATTGCTGGGGTGTTAAACATAAAATCACCCAGTGCCGTCGTGGAATAAATCACAATGCTGTCGAAATGCGTTTGTGCATTCAGGGTAGATTTATCGAGCAATCTACCTTTTCTTGGAACGTAACGACGCAAGAACCAATTGGTTAACTTTACTTTCCACTTTTTAGACATCTTGATTCACTTTCGTCTGATAATATTCTGCCAGCGTCATACCTTGGGTACGTTCCTTAAGCCATTCAAACAAACTTTCTAAATCCTGATACAAGATCTCAATATCCTCTGGTGTCTTAAATGTCGGGCTGCCGCCGGGCATAAATTCAGAGGAATGGAGCATAAACTCAACAAAATCGTGGCCCTGCTTAAGGCTTTTGGCAGCAACACGTTTCATATTTTCGGCATTACCGCCCGAAGGTCGCAGCCAATGCACGGAATGCGGACGCTTTTTGCCGCGCAGTGCGTTAATGCCCTGCTTTAAGCCATTAATCCAATGTGGATATTTATACTGGATACTCATTGGGACTTCGAGCAGCGTTGACTGGCCTGATTGGGCAATATTTTCCGGATCGATAAAATAGGAATGAGATGGAAAATGGCGATAGTCCGTCCCGCCTTTGCCCTCGGGTGCGCCAGGCGAAGTCTGCCAGTTCACCTTCGGCGTGACCGAACAATCGACCTGATAACCGAATTCCAGCAGCAATGAAGCATAATACTCATTCATCGCCCAGCGACCCGCGCGGTGACTCAGCATTTTTGTCTCGAATGCATCTTCCAGCAACCGCGTCATATACTCGACTTTCGCTCGGATTTCTTCACGAGGGAATTCGATAAGATAAGGCTTATGACGCCAGTCATCATCCGTCAGCGGAGAGATAGGTGGGCTGTTCCAGGCATGAAGATGCATACCCACTTCGCCCTGACCACGGGCAATCACGTCACGAGCAAACTCCACGTACTCGGCATCTTTCGCCATTTCATAATTGGTGAGGTAGACCGGCTTGAAGCCATAACGCTCACACAATGCCTGAAAACGCGGCAAAAAATGCGTGTTCTTCGTGAGAATATGCTCATGATTTTGCCAAAGATTGTCGCCTTCGGTGTCAATCGTGATGATAAATGCGGGTTTTGTCATAAAACATGCCTGATGAAAACTGTTGGGGCCAAATGACCCATTCGCACGGAATAATACATAATGTATGTGTGTCCATGAGTCGATTTGGACAACGCTCTGCACTTTTTGTTGCTTATTCTTTGGTATTTTCCCCAGCAAGGCAAGAAAGGCGTGGAAGTATGGCAACATCCTCCAGCGTCCTTTAGAATCAAGCTTTGATTTCATAGATAGTGATGAATGATGGCAAATGCCCAACCGATTAAGCAATTCGCGCCACCGCGGCGTATTCTGATCATCAAACTGCGTCATCATGGCGACATGTTACTGACGACGCCGGTCATCAGTACGCTGAAACAACACTATCCTGAAGCTGAAATTGACATGCTGATGTACCTCGAAACCCGGGATATGTTGGCAAGCGAACCCGATTTAACAAATCTGTTTACCATCGACCGTACCTGGAAAAAGCAGGGAACCCTCGCTCACCTGCGTCATGAATCCCGCCTTATCAAGCAGTTGACCGCACGTAAATATGATTTAGTGGTTAATCTTGCCGACCAATGGCGCAGTGCGTTGGTGGCGAAGCTCACGGGTGCGCCTGTCCGATTGGGCTTCGACCTGCCTAAACGCAAAGGCAAGTTATGGCAGTTTTGCCACACGCATTTAGTCGATGTGTCCAATCACCATCAACTGCATACCGTTGAGCAGAACCTTTCCATTCTAGCCCCTTTGCAACTCTCTTCGGTCGATACGCGCGTGACCATGAGCTATTCCCGAGAGGATGCTGCCTATGTCGCAAAACTATTGGAGAAACAGCAGGTTAATGATGATTTCGTGGTGATTCAGCCCACTTCGCGCTGGTTCTTCAAATGCTGGACTGATGAAAAAATGGCCGAGACGATCACCGCCCTGCACGGTGAGGGTAAAACCATCGTTTTAACCAGCGGCCCGGCGGAAAACGAGCTACAAATGATCGACCGCATTCTGGCTCTCAGTCCAAAAGGCGGGGTGGTTTCCCTTGCCGGCCAGTTGTCATTACGCCAGCTGGCCGCGCTGATTGATAAAGCTAGCCTATTTATTGGGGTGGACTCCGTCCCAATGCACATGGCCGCCGCCCTGCAAACGCCACTGGTGGCGCTGTTTGGCCCATCAAAGCGCGTTTTCTGGTCGCCATGGCAGGCAAAAGGCGAGGTTATCTGGGCAGGGGATTTCTGCGAACTGCCGGACCCGGATGATATCGATACCCATACTTCCGAGCGATACCTTGACGCCATTCCGACGCAAAGGGTTATCGACGCAGCGAGGAAGCGACTCCTATGAAGCATTTTCGACTGGCGTTAGTTCGCCAAAAATATCGCCCAGACGGCGGCGCCGAGCGCTTTGTTTCCCGCGCTCTTGAGGCCCTTGAAGATCAAAACCTCGACTTAAGCGTCATCACTCGCGAATGGCAGGGCGACGTCAACCCGAACTGGCACATCCATCTTTGCAACCCAATGAAATGGGGCCGCGTCAGCCGCGAGCGCGGTTTTGCCAACGCCGCGCGCAAAATCTGGCAGCAGGAGAAATTCGATATCGTCCAAAGCCATGAGCGCATTCCCGGCTGCGATATTTATCGCGCAGGGGATGGGGTGCATCGCCGCTGGCTGTTGCAGCGTAGCCGCCTGCTGCCAGCATGGCGCGGTAAACGCCTGCTCACTGACAGATTCCACAGTTATGTGATGCGCGCCGAGCGAGAGATGTACGCAGCGCCGGAGCTGAAGTCGGTGATTTGTAACGCGCAAATGATTAAAAATGAAATCATGGCCGACTTCGGTCTGCCTGATGAGAAAATCACCGTCATTTATAATGCGATCGACAATCAGAAGTTCCTGCCGGCGACTGAGGCGCTGCGTCATCAGCTGCGCCAGCAGTTCAACATTCCCCAACAGGCGCACTGCCTGATCTTTGTTGGCTCAGGTTTTGAACGCAAGGGGCTTGAGGCCGCGATTCGCGCCGTCGCGGCAACGAACAGCATTTTGCTGGTCGTGGGGCAGGATAAAGATGAAAAAAGCTATCGCGGACTGGCGCAGTCTTTGGGCTGCGAGCAGAGAATTCGCTTTATGGGCGTGCAAAAGCAGACTTTGCCTTTTTATCAGGCGGCCGACGCGTTGCTGCTGCCTACGCTATATGACCCCTTCCCTAACGTGATTCTGGAAGCCATGTCCTGCGGGCTGCCGGTGATCACCAGCCAGACCTGTGGCGGCGCGGAATTCATTCAACAGGGTGTAAATGGCTTTGTTTTTGATGCGCTGGATATCGCATCGCTGGCAGAATCCATCCGCGAACTGCCTGTCGTGGCTCTAGGCTCCGACA
>Ga0157370_10003537_pt1 | contig 18297 bp, 18 predicted proteins | sample C35metaG_FD_113463 | JGI IMG/M metagenome (GOLD analysis project Ga0157370, IMG submission 113463) | Corn rhizosphere microbial communities from Kellogg Biological Station, Michigan, USA - C3-5 metaG | ecosystem: Host-associated > Plants > Roots > Rhizosphere > Soil | place: USA: Michigan...
TCATCGCCTCGCGGGTGTTGCCGGGAAAGTTGAGGTAAGGGCTGATCGAGATGGTCATGCGGACTCCTTAGGTTGGTGGTCGAATCAATCCAGAACTATGTACTGCTTGCCGTCGGTGAGCTCGCGGGCGGCATCGAGGTGACCGGCGTGGGTGGCGGTCTCGACCAGCATGTGCACCATGACGCTGTGCAGATCGGGGAACGCCAGGCCCGCCTCGCCCCACCAGTCTTCGGGGCTGGCGGGCGGTGTGTCGATCGGTGTCGCCTCGATCAGGGCGTCGGACGCCGCCGCGGCCAGCTGAGACATCCGGGCGATGGGCCACAAGGTGGAGCCCGCCCGGGAGTCACCGGCGGTCCATGTTCCGGATTAGTTGTCAATACATCCATTGTTAGGAAAGGCACACCAGCATGGCAGGCGAAGCAAACGGCAGCTCCCACCCATTCACCCCGGCGGCAGCGTGGGCCACCCTCATGGAGGGAAATCGGCGGTTCGTGGAGAGCGTCGCGTCCCACCCCAACCAGGATGCCGCCCGCCGGTCGTCCCTGACGGGCGGGCAGCACCCGTTTGTGACGATTTTTGGCTGCTCCGATTCCCGCCTGGCGGCTGAGATCATTTTTGACATGGGCCTGGGCGACGCCTTTGTGGTCCGTACCGCCGGCCACGTCATCGACAACACAGCCCTGGGATCGATCGAGTTCGGCGAGGAATACCTGGACGTGCCGCTGATCGTGGTGCTGGGCCATGACAGCTGCGGCGCCGTGACGGCCACGAAGGCCTCCGTTGAGACGGGGGCCATGCCGGCCGGGCACGTCCGGGGCATCGTGGAGCTCATCACCCCGTCCGTGCTGGCTGCCCTGCGCATCGACAGTGCCAGCAGCATTGATTCGATGGTGGCCGAGCACGTGAAGCAGACCGCCGCGCGCCTGCTGGAGGAATCGCCCATCATCGCCGAGGGCGTCGCCAGCCAAAAAACCGCGGTGGTCGGCCTGACCTACCACCTCAACGACGGGCGCGCCGAACTGGTCTACAGCAACGGTCCCATCACCGCCTGAACCGTCCGCAGCGACGGCCCGGCCACCGCAAAGGCCAGCACGACGGCGGACCCCGGGTGCCGCCGTCGTCCCCGCCTAACGGCGGTTGTCCTGCCGATTGAGGTCAGGCTGGTGTTTTGTGCTGGTCAGGGGTGCCTCTCGAGTGCCCGTGAGTGCATGACCTAACTTTTCTTGGGTGCCCCAATTCTTGCCTTTGACGAGCCGGAATGCGCGGCGCGGGTGACGGAGTCGTCGGTACGCATGCGCCCGACTTTGGGCCGGCCGCCGGTGGATAGTCACGATTTCCCTGGTACGGCCCATCGCCAACCGGTCAAAGGGATGCGACTACTCGATTGGAACCGCGGGCTGGGCCCACGTCTCATCCGTGAGTGAGATTTCCTTCGTCATGTCATCGAGAAAGTGGATAACGACTTCGCGTTCTTCTGTGGTTAACCGGGCCGCCGCGTGGAATCGTTTGGCCTGTTGACGCCCCACTGTGTCCATGGCGGCCTGACGTGTTTTTGGTGTGATGGCGATGGACAGTGCCCGGCGGTCGGTGGGGTGGGGTTGGCGGGTGATGTGGCCTGCTTTTTCCAGTCGGTCCAGCAGTTTGGTGGTGGACGCCGTGGAAATTTTCAGGTGGCTGGCAATGGCGCCGGGGGTGGCGATTTCGTGTGTGTTGGCCGCGACGATCAGGTAGTGCAGTGCGCGCATGTCCGACTGGTTGAGCTTCATGTACTTCAGTGACGCATCGGTGAGTTGCTGCTCGGCACTGCGCAGCCTGCCCAGCGCTGCCATGAGCTCACCGATATGGGACACCTCGGCGGCGGGCACGCTTGACCGGTCGACGAGCTGGCTCTCCGGGTCGGCGGCGTTCACGTCGTAGATGTTCGTCGGCAACGGTGTGGGGCTTGCCTCGATGCTTGCCATGGCAATAATTCTATCCCGACAACAAAGAAATGAACCAAACGTGTTGCAAGCCCGGATATTTGCTAGCTAAACTAGATTAAAATTTGATCATGTGATGGAGGTGGGTTCATGGCACGACGAGAGAAGACGTCCGCAACCGGGACCATCCCGGGGAATCCGCGACGCCGTTTTGGAAAGGGGCTGAGGGTGCTGCTGCCGGCGCTGGTCATCATTGCCTGGCTGGTGGGCGGCGCCATTGGCGGGCCCTATTTTGGCAGGGTCGGCGAAGTGTCCTCGAACGACCAGACCACCTACCTGCCCTCTTCTTCCGATGCCACCCAGGTTCAGAAGCTGCTGGGCGAGTTCCGGGACTCGGATGAGATTCCCGCAGTCGTTGTATTTTCCAGCGGTGCTGCTCTGGACGAAACTGACATCGCTGCGGTGTCACGGGAGGTGTCAAGACTGCCGGGCATCCCTGGCGTTGGGGCCGGGGTGTCCCCCGGTATTCCCTCGAAGGACGGCCGGGCGGTGCAGGCGTTCGTGCCGGTCCAGGCCAACGCTGATATTGGCTCAGTAGTCGATGCCATTGGCGCGTCGTTAAGGGATGCTGCGCCCGCGGGGGTGTCTGTCCATGTGACCGGCCCTGCCGGTTTCACTGCCGACCTCATCGAGGGCTTTTCCGGCATTGACGGGATCCTGTTGGGTGCGGCGCTGCTGGCCGTGTTCATCATCTTGGTCTGCGTGTACCGTTCCCTGCTGCTGCCGTTGGCGGTCCTGGCCACGAGCCTCTTTGCCCTTTGTGTGGCGTTGTTGAGTGTGTGGTGGTTGGCGAAGGCCGGGGTGCTGATGCTCAGCGGGCAGACCCAGGGCATCCTGTTCATTCTGGTCATTGGCGCCGCCACGGACTATTCACTGCTGTATGTCTCCCGGTACCGGGAAGAATTGCGGGTCAGCACGGACAAGTGGGCAGCCAGCATGCAGGCGATCAAAAAGTCTGCCGAGCCGATTGCAGCCTCCGGCGGTACCGTGATAGCCGGGTTGTTGTGCCTGTTGTTCAGCGATCTGAAGTCCAATAGTTCCCTGGGACCGGTGGCCTCGATTGGCATTGTGTTTGCCATGCTGTCCGCGCTCACCCTGCTGCCTGCGCTTCTCTTTGTGTTTGGCCGCAATGCTTTTTGGCCGCGGCGGCCCAAGTTCGAGCCGGAGGCTGTGGCGGCAGAGCACGGTGTGCACTCCACGGGGCTCTGGGCACGGCTGGCCCGGCAGATCCGGGGCCGCCCGCGCCTGATCTGGACAGTGACCACGGCGGTGCTGCTGCTGGGTGTGCTCGGGGCCACCCAGCTCAATGCCAGTGGCGTGCCGCAATCGGACCTGGTGTTGGGCGCCTCCGAGGCGCGCGACGGCCAGAAGATCCTGGGCGAGCATTTCCCGGGCGGCACCGGCAGTCCCGTGCTGGTGGTGGCGCCGGAAACGCAGCTGCAGGAGACCGCAAATGTGCTGCTGGCCCACGACGGCATAAAATCAGTCTCCGTTGTCACGGCCGATTCACCCAGCGGCTCAGCTGCGGTCACGACCCAAGGCATCCAGCCGGCGGGCCCTCCCGGGAACGGGGCTCCCCGGCCCACGGTGGTGCGCGGGGACGTCCTCCTCCAGGGCACGCTGGGAGCCGCCGCTGACACGGAGGCAGCGGCCGCCGTCGTCCGCGGGATCCGCACCGGCCTGGACGGCACTGTGCCCCAGGCGCTGGTGGGCGGTGTCACGGCAACGGCGATCGACACGAACGATGCCTCGATCCACGACCGGAACCTCATCATTCCCGTCGTGCTTGTGGTGATCCTGCTGATCCTGATGCTGCTGCTGCGCTCGGTGCTGGCACCGGTGCTGCTGGTGCTGACCACGGTGCTGTCCTTTGGCACGGCCCTGGGCGTTGCCGCCTTCTTCTTCAACAACGTCTTCGATTTTCCAGGCGCCGACCCGGCCGTCCCCCTCTACGGATTCATCTTCCTGGTGGCGCTGGGGATTGACTACAACATCTTCCTGATGACCCGGGTACGGGAGGAATCACTGCGCGACGGCACCCGCCAGGGCATCATCCGCGGGCTCGTCATCACCGGCGGGGTCATCACCTCGGCCGGTCTGGTGTTGGCGGCCACGTTCTCCGCGCTTGGCGTGATCCCGATCCTGTTTCTGGTGCAGATCGCGTTCATCGTGGCGTTCGGGGTGCTACTGGACACCCTCGTGGTGCGATCTCTACTGGTTCCCGCCCTCAGCTACGACATTGGCAGGGCCATCTGGTGGCCCTCCGCCCTGTCCCGGAAATCCAAGTTCCGGACAGACATTGACGACGGCGCGATGCCGGACCCGCACGCCCGCCACCGTGGGTAGGGCTCATTGCTGGGTGTCGCCGGTCCGGGAGGCCTGCTTCATGTGTTCATAGGCTGTCAGTGCAGCGGCGCGCGATTCCTTCAGGTCAACCACGGGCTCCGCTCCGAGAGCGGCGGCAAAGCGGGTTTGGTAGGCTCCGCGGGGATCGAACTTTCTGGCCTGCAGGACCGGGTTGAACACGCGGAAGTAGGGTGCGGCATCGGCCCCGCAGCCGGCAACCCACTGCCAATTCGCCGGATTGGAGGCGGCGTCGGCATCAACCAGGGTGTCCCAGAACCATGCCTCACCGGCCCTCCAGTGGATGCCCAGGTTCTTCACGAGCAGGCTTGCTGTGACCATTCGTACCCGGTTGTGCATCCACCCGGTCTGCCACAACTGCGCCATGCCGGCGTCAACCAGCGGGAACCCGGTGTCCCCGGTGCACCACGATGTGTAAAGTGCATCAATGCCGGCCTGGACCGGATCGCAGTCCGGCCCCGGCAGGCTGTTCGCCGCCGGCTGACTGGCTGCGGTCCCTGACTGGCCCGCGGCTGGGCGGGCTGTTGGGGCTGGCAGCAGCTCGGTGGGCCAGGACCAGTCAAAACCATCGAATTCCGGCCGGAGATTTCGCGTGGGAAGCTGGGGCTGGTGGTAGAGCTGGTTCCAGCAGAAGTCCCGCCAGGCCAGCTGGCGCATGATGGACCGGGCGCCTTCGGCCTTCTCCGGGGAGGCAGCCGCCGCGGAGCTCAGTGCCTCCCACACCTGGACGGGGCTCAGGTGGCCCCAGCGCAGCGCGGGGGACAGCCGGGAGGTCCCGTCGTAGTCGGGGCGGTCCCGGCCGGTGGGGTAGCCGGCCGCCACCTCCTCCAGTACCAGGTCCAGGCGTGCTTGGGCGGCAGCTTCGCCGGGCGTCCATGCCGCCGCCAGTCCCGCCGACCAATCCGGGCGCGCCGGCAGCAGCTTCCAGGAATCGAGTTCGTCGCTGGGCACGGGTGCCGTCACCGCCGGCTGGCCGGGCACCGGTGCCGGTGCGGGCAGCACGGGACGCAGGGGAATGTCCTGTGCCGCGTTGTAGAAGGGGGTGAACACCTTGAAGTGGCGTTGTTCTTGGGTCTTCACGGTCCATGGTTCATGTAGCAAGGTGCCAGGGAAGCTGCTGACGTTGCAGCCGTGCTCCCGGAGCAGTTCCTTGATCGCGGCATCGGCGCGGTGTTCACCGCCGCCGTAGCGCCGGTTCCAGAACAAGGCGACGGCGTCACGGGCCAATCCCCAATGTTCACGGAGTTCGTCCACAAGGCCCGGAACCACGGCCTCGGCCGGGCCCTGCCGCAGTATCAGCGGAACCCCCAGTGCTGCCAGGTCCGCGCGCAGTTCGAGCAGGGCATGGTGGAGCCACCACTTTGCCGCAGCACCCAGCGGGCGGATTCCGGGGGATTGCTCATCAAGGACATACACCGCGGTGGTGCATGCGCTGGCGGTGCGGGCTTGCGTAGCGGTGCTGAGTGCGGGGTGGTCGGTGAGGCGCAGGTCATCTCGGAACCACACAATGTTTACGCAGGTCACGGTCATGGCAGCGTGGCTTTCTTGGTTGTAGGGCGCGGAAGTGTCATCGTGTGAATGCATAGCCAATCAGAATCATGGTGATGAAGAAGCCGGTGACATAGTTTAGCCAAAGGAATCGCACCCATCCGGTGTGCGCCCGGCCGGAGTGTTCATCGCTGAGCCAGGCAAAGGGCAGGACGTTGAAGACATAGGGCAGTGCCAGGGCGGCTGCCAGGGGGCCTGGCCACTGCGTGAATAACAGCAGCGCCCCTGCCAGCAAATAAGCCATCGCTGCCAAAATGACAGTCCGGCGGGCGCCCAGGACGGTGCCGATGGAACCCAGCGATGCTGCACGGTCGGGGACAATGTCCTGCACGGCACCAAAGGCATGCGAGGCCATGCCCCAAAAAAAGAACGCCGATGTGAGCGCCACCAACGCCGTGTTGAAGTGCACCCCGCCCAGGACCAGTCCGTACAGCAAGGGCGAGACAAAATGGGTGCTGGACGTCGCGGAGTCCAGAAAGGGCCTTTCCTTGAAACGAAGGTGCGGTGCACTGTAAGCCACCAGTGCTGTCATGGATACCAGCAGCACCACATTCGCCTGCAAAGATCCAACCATGGCCAACACCACCAGGAATGGCAGCAGCACCAGCACGCACGCATAGATTATCTTGCGGTGTCCGGCACGGTCTACGAGCGCTCCCTCGGCCCCGCCCTTGCGGGGGTTGAGCAGGTCAGATTCATAGTCAAAAACATCGTTGATCCCGTACATGGCCAGGTTGTAGGGAATGAGGAAAAACACGGTCCCCACCGCGAAGACCCAGTCAATGGTTCCGGCACTAAGCAGATAGGCGGCAGCAAACGGGTAGGCGGTGTTGACCCAGGAGATCGGGCGGGAGGTCATGAAGAGTTCACGCAGCACGGTCTAGGACTCCTTCTGTGTTTCCGTGGAGGCAGGGGGTTTGGCTCCTACGCGAGCGGGGGACGGCCGCCAGCCAACCACCACAGTGCCGGGGCGAGGAACACCGCGCACACCGGATAGCTAAAGTCCTCGATCGGTGCCAGAAGGATGCGCGGGCCCAACAGGGTCTGGTCCCCGTAGTCGAAGAGGCCTGAACTGATCATCACATTGTCGAACACGGCGGTCAGGAGCAGCAGCACCACCAAAGAGGAAGCAACGGGGGGCAGGACGCTGCGCAGGCCAATGTGCTTCAGGCGGAGTGCCACGAGGAAAAGCAGTATCGAACCAGCCATGAAATAAATGGAGAGCAGCGCAAATTTCACGGCACATCCTTTGTTGTGGTTGACCGGTTGTTCCCTTTGGCTGCGGCCCGGTGTGCCCGCCATTTGCCAAACCCGAGGATCAAGAGCATTGCCTGGTAACAAAAGAAGAGGAGGAAAAAGGCTTCCTCCAAGGGCAGCTGGTCACCGAGCATGGCCCCGGTCATCAGTGGTGATTCGCGGTGCAAGAAGATGCCCCGGTCAATCGCGATGTCGTCCCACAACAAGAAGAAGGCGGTGGCGCCCAGCAAAGTCACAAGCGCCGGCACGGGTTGCGAAAAAACAAACAAATGGTGTCGGGCATCGATGGCCGCCATGGCGCAGCTCAGCACCATGAGTATTAAAAGGTAAGTCACGTTTCGGTCCGCCATCCCTCCGCCGTCCCGGTGGCTGGGAGTGTCATCGGGCCCGGGGCTTTGATGTTGTTGACGCTTTTGGCGACGAGTTCTGCGCTGATCAAGCACATGGGGATCCCAATGCCTGGCCGCACGGAGCTGCCTGCATAGTGCAGTCCGTGAACCTTGCGGTTGCGGTTTGCCGGTCGGAGGAATGCGCTCTGCCGCAGAGTGTGGGCGAGCCCCAGCGCCCCGCCCTGCCACGCATTGACGTTGTTCACGAAGTCTTCCGGGCCGTAGCTTTGCCTAACCATGATGCGTTCGCGCAGGTCTGCGATCCCCGCCCACTCGGCGATCTGGTCAAGGGCGGCATCAGCGATTTTTTCCACCTGTGGGCTTCCCCGGCCGTCGGGGCCGCCGCAACCCCAGCCCGGCAGTGCCGGGGCAGGGATGAGGATGAAAAGGTTCTCACACCCATCCGGTGCAACGGCGGGATCGGTGTGGCTGGGCATGCACATGTACACGCTGGTTTCCGGTTCAAGATCCTCGCCGGCATGAATGCGGCGGAAGTTTTCCCCCCAGTCCCGGGTGAAGAACAAATTGTGGTGGTTCAATTGCGGCAGCCTGCCCCTGATGCCCAAGCACAGCAGCACGGCGCTGGGCCCGGGATCCCGGCGCTTCCACGAACCGGCCGAGTGGGATCTGTATTCCGGCGGCAGCAGTTCGGTCTCGATATGGTGCAAGTCTGCGGCGCCAACGACGACGTCGGCCTCCACTCGCTGATATTTTGGGCCGCTTGTGGCAGTGTTGACCCAACTGACGGCTTCGACCCTGGCTTGGCCTGCGGCAGTGGCCACTTCGATGCGGTCCACCCGGGCATCGGTGATGATTTCAACCCCGGCCTGGCGGCAGATCTGCGCCATCGCATCGACGGTGTGTGCGAAGCCCCCCATCGGGTATTGGACGCCCTGGGTGAGGTCCAAGTGGCTCATCAGGTGATAGAGCGCCGGGGTGCGCTGCGGGCTTGAGCCGAGAAAGACAGCAGGATAGCTAAGGACCTGGCGCAATCGAGGATCGTTGAAGCGCTTCGCCACGAACTTTTCCAAGGACGTGGACAGAAGCGGGGCAAGCCGTGGCAGCAGCTTGAGGAGCTGGGGCTTGAAGAAGGTGGCGGGGGAGGAGAAATCGTCGTACAGGAAGTGCTGCAGGGCCAGGGAGTGGCTGCCCTGTGCCTGCTTTCGATACTCGTGCAGGGCCGCTCCGGCACCGGGCTGCAGGGATTCGAAGACGGCATCCGCGCCGCCGCCGGCAGGCAGGTCCATCGGTGTTCCGGCGTCAAACCAGACCCGGTAACCCGGGTCAAGCCGGACCAGTTCGAGCGCGTCGTCGGTGGTTGTGCCCATCAACTCGAACCAGTGCCCGATGACCTCTGGCATCAAATACCATGAGGGGCCGGTGTCGAAACTGAACCCGTCCCTTTGCAAACGTCCGGCCCTGCCCCCCAGATGCGGCTGCTGTTCAAGCAGCGTCACCTGGTGGCCTGTCGCCGCCAGCAAACCCGCTGTTGCCAGTCCAGAGAAGCCCCCGCCGATGACCACCGCCCGCCCTGGGGCTGTTCCGTGCTGTGCTTTGCCGGTGGCCTTCATCTGTGGCCCTCCGGCTCGTGGATGCCTGGGCGCCGGCATAACTTTTTGGCTAGATGCGCGCCAACAACCCGCAACACTATGGCTGCCTTGCGCCACGGTGCCACGGACACCCGCCGGGCCAGCAACTCCGCGGCGCTGGCCTGGCTCAACTGCTGGTTGAGCTCACTGAACAGTCCGTGCGCCAGGGACACCGCCAATTGTGCCCGGGGCGGCAGGAATACGAGTCCCTGCGCCGCCGCCTCGAGGTCGGCCTTGATTTCCTTGACCAGCAAGTCCTTGTGGCCATTGGTGAATGTCTCCGGCGACAGGCCCGGGAAATAGCAGCGTCCCAATTCGCTCGTGTCGCTTGCCAGATCGCGCAGGAAGTTGACCTTCTGGAAGGCGGCACCGAGCCGCCGGGCGGCCTCTGCTGCTTGATCCTCGCCTCCGGTGGGGGCATGTGGTGCTGAACGGAAGACGCGCAGGCACATCAACCCCACCACCTCGGCGGAACCGTAAATGTACTTCTCCAGGGAGGACCCGTCGTGGGTTGACACGCTCAGGTCATTGCGCATGGAGGCGAAGAAGGGCCGGGTCAAGGTGGCATCGATGCCGCAGCACCGTGCCGTGGAGGCAAAGGCATGCACCACCATGTTGGTGCTGTACCCGGCTTGCAAGGCCGTCTCGGTCTCAGCTTCCAAACTGTCCAGGACCTGCCCGGTGGCTTCCGGGCTGAGCCCTGCCTCACAGGCAACGCCGTCGACGACTTCATCCACCAGCCGCACCAAGGCATACACATTGGCGATGTGCGTGCGCGACTGCGGATCCAGCATCCGGCAAGCCAGTGAGAACGATGTTGAGTAGTTGTTGATCACCACCCGCGCGCTGTTGCTGGCGGTGGCGGAATAGCGCTCCAACGGAGTCGGTCCGGTGGTCTGCAAACCGGTCTCCGCCGGCAATTTTGTTGGCATGTGGTCGCGCACGGCTTATGCCCCCCTGGTCAAGATCAGTGTTGCAAACGCATGGAGTTGATCGGAAACAGTTGAGGGCAGCTCGAGCTGCCGAGCTGATTGCAGTGCATCGTCGCAGAGGTCCTGGGCCAGTTTTCGAGCAAGGCTTTCCGCGTCCGCGGCTTCCAGGACCGAACGAAGCGAGGAGACAGCGGGTGTTTGTGTGCGCAGCCTCGTCAGGTTCTCACGAAATGCGGGCTGTGCGGCGGCCATCGCAGTCAATATGGTGCTTTTCCCTTCGCGGAGGTCGGAGTCCACGGATTTTCCGGTCCTGACGGGATCGCCGAACGTGCCCAGGACGTCATCAATGAGTTGGTAGGCCAGGCCCAGCTGGCCGCCAACCCCGGCCAGTGACTCTGCCTCCGCAACAGTTGCCCCGGCCAGCAGGGCACCGGCCTGCAGGGGAAACCTGAATGAGTAGGAAGCGGTTTTGAGCTCTTCCATGCGCAACACCTGATGCACCGTGGCCGGTGACCGTCCCAGGGAATACAGCAGGTCTTCCAGTTCCCCGGCACCTGCCTGGTGGATGGCGAGTTGGAAGAATGTCTCAAGGGCGGGTGCCTGGGCCAGGGATCTCCCCGCCCGGACCGCCATGGATATGGCCGTCGCGAGGAGCATGTCGCCGGAAATGATCGCCGCCGAGTGTCCGGTGTGTTCAGCTTCCGGAAGGGATCTTCCGGCAGCCACGGCTTCGTTGCGGTACAACGCCGAGAGCGTGGGACGTCCGCGGCGGGTGAAATCCCTGTCAATGACATCGTCATGCATCAACAATGAGGTGTGCAGCAGTTCAAAAGCGCACCCCAACAGAACCACCCGGTCCCCGTCACCAGGTGATTCGGATGGCGGATGATTATCTGGAGGTGAAAACGCGTCGTATCCGAGTTTGACCAAGCGGGGACGGGCCCGCTTTCCGCCTTGCAGCGCTGCCCCGATGCGATGCCACAGAGTTCCTGCCGCCGCGGAATATTCCGCGGCCGCGTTCGTGCAGCCCTGCAGGACGCGGGCCAGTTCGGCCTCGACAGCGCTTTCGTAGCACGAACCGGCCGTGATGGTGCCGTCCACGTCCGGCTCTGCAGCCTTCCAGCTCGGCAAACTCATGATCGGCCCTTCTGCTTCGCCGGCGTGCCTGCAGGCCGGGATTCGCTGTGCACCTGTATGGAGTGGAGTACATCTTCCAGAAACGCCACCACTGCCTGCTGGTTCTCGGGTGTTGCATGGTTGAGGTGTTCATGGGGCTCCTGGAATATCGGTCGCAGTGCAGAGACCATCAGCCCAACGGTCTCAGGACTGGCATGAACTAGGACGCTTCGCCGGTCCGAGGGGTGTGGGGTGCGCACAACATGCCCCCGCGCGCTCAACCTGTCGACGAGTGCAGAGGACGCGGCGGAGGATATCGATAGCTTCCCGGCCAACCCTCCAGGGGTCAGGGGCGCACCAAATACCAAGTGCCGCAGCGCATTGAAGTCCGTTACGTTGATCTGCAGCTGCCGGCACAAAGTATGCGTCAACGTATCACTTGACAGCAGCACTTCATGGAGCAATGCGGCCGCAGGCGGGCTGCCGTCGCTGACATGGGTGGAAATACTTGGTCGCACTTTACCTCGAAGGGTTGATTGCTCGCTTATCTAGATACATTATGGGATATATAACTCACGCTTGTCTAATAATGAAACGCAAACGGAAATCCAGCTCGACAATGCATAGGAGCATCGGATGAAGGCAACATGCACGGCGTCAATGGCCGCCCGGTTCCTTTGCGCAGCCGCAGGTTTGGTGGCGGCATTGCGCGCTTTTGTTGCCCGTGGATCCTTGGTGAGTATGCCATGAGTATCATCGCCGCCACCGCCGCCAACGGCGACATTGGTGGCGGGCTGGTCCCGACACTTCTGGAGGAGGGGCACACAGGGCGTGTTCTGACGCGGCGGAGCCATGCCCTGCGCGGCGTGCCCTGGAGCGGCAGGGTCCATGTGGTAACCGGCGACCAGTCCGATCCTCACGCGGTCCAGAAGTTGTACGACGGCGCAACGCGTTTGTACTACCTGGCGCATTCGATGTCCGACAACAAGGATTTCGCCCCAGTGGAGGAGCAGTGCGCCCAGATTGTGGCAGCTGTGGTCAGCCAGGAAGGCGCTGTGCGGCTGATCTACTTGTCTGGCCCGCATCCCGAAGGTTAGTTGGGCCGGCCCTTGTGCTCAAGGGCCAAGGTCAAGGCTGGCGAGATTCTTGAATCACGCGGCATTGCCACCCTGACCCCGCAAACGGGCCTGATCATTGGCTCCGGCTCGGCCAGCTTCGAGATGGTGCGCCACCTCACCGACCTCCTGCCAGTCATGCCAGCCCCGCGCTGGGTGCTGAACAGTGTCCAACCAATTGCCATCAGGGATGCGCTGCACTACCCTTCTCAGGCCGCCGGTCGTCCACCCGTAGTAGCCGGCCGATTCGACATTGGCGGACCTGAGTCACACAGCTACGCAGACCTCATGCCGCTCGATGCGGAAGCTGCCCCAATCCGGCGCCCACGGATACTCCCACTACCCGTCTTGGCGCCCGGGCTAGCTGCAATGCCGTGAAGTTAGGCTGCGGGTTTTGTTGTCAACCAGTCGTCGGCGTTGATGATGTGTATGGTCACGTGGGCTGGTTGGGTTGGTCCGTGGGGTTTGGTGGCGCGGGCCTGAAACTTTGACATGGCTCGTTTGACGGTTCTTGGGCCGGTGCGGAGCCTGCGTGGGGGCAGGAGGTTGGCCAGGAGGTGCTCTCCGATTCGTCCGGCCAGCCCGTGCCAGCCCCGCCCGGGGTGGGCCTGTGGTGGTGCTCCGGTGATGACCGTGTCCCTGGCCGTGGTCAGTGCGATGGTGAAACTGGCCCGGTCCGCATCCAGGCCGGGGACCGCGTTGGTGGCCTCGCTCATCACGGTGCGCAGCAGCTGATCAGCGATGAGCAGGGCATAGATTTCCTGCTCGACCAATTGAACGGTGCGTGAGCGCAGGACCCTGCCGCCGAGCATCGTGGACTTGATCTCACTGAAGGCCGTTTCGACTTCCCAACGCTCGTGGTAAAGGCGCATCAAGGCCTTGGCGGTGCCCTGGGCCGGGTCGGTAAGGTTCGTGACGAGCCGGTACGTTTCGGTGCGTTCCTCCCCGTCGGCGGTCTGCAGGGCAAGGGTTGCGGTGATGACCCTGATCTTCCTGCCGGCCAGCACCGAGTGGTAGGACCCGTCGGCCAGGGCCTGGTGCACGGGGAGGTTGCGGGCGTTCTTTACCCGCACCAGGTAGTGCGCCCCGGTATCGCTGATCCGGTGCAGCAGGGCTGCGGCGGCAAAGTTCCGGTCAGCCAACACGATCATCCCCGGCCCCATGCTCGGCAGCAGGGCCGGGGTTTGGGTTGTTTCCCCGTCACGGGTCGGCCCGAACACGGCATCAATGATGCTGCGGGTGCCGCAGGCAACCAGCGCCACCACACGGGCCTGCGGGTACCCGGTGCCGCCATGGAGCCCGGCCTGCTTGCTGTACTTGGCCAGGATGTGCCCGGTGTCGGGCAGGGACAGGATCGTGCCGTCCAGGGCACAGACCCGCAACGCCCCGAACCAGGACCCATCCCCGGTAATCGTCGGGGCAGGACCGCGCAGCATCTCGAAGATCCACCGCAGCGGCCCCACCCCGACCCGCCGCCGTGCCTGGCTCAACGCACTGGCACTAACGCCCGCCAGCACCCCGGAGCCCAGGCACAGCTTGCCCAGCACCGACCTGTACCCCAGCTCGGGGAACAAGGCCAGGGCCAGCACGAAATACACGACCACGCGCGAGGGCAGGGACCGGATGCGTCGTTCGCGGGCCAGGGTCGCGGTCAGGGCCTCATCCACCAGCTCAGCAGGCAGGTGCACGGTCAACTCACCCAAATGCGCCGGGTCCCAGACAGACACCGCCCGGGCAGCACGTGGTGTTGCCGGCGCGTGGCCAGGGGTGGATTCGTCATGAGAGGCCAAGGAATGAGACGATGGCATGCAGGAACTCCTGTGCAACATGTGGGCTTGAACATTCACATGTTTAACAGGGGTTCCGCCTCGTTAGCAGGACGTCTCACATCTTAAGACAAGACAGCGTGCAGAACCCCACCGCACCCCGGAGGCCATGCCCCGACCACGCTCCAAGGCACTCAATACCGCGCAGCGATACGGGCTTGCCCCCGGCACCGCCCGCCTAACTTCACGGCATTGGGGCTAGCCGCCCAATGGGTCAACCTTGTCGCCCCCATCCCGCGATCACTGGCCATTCCCTTGGTCGAGTCGCTCCAGCATGATTGCGTCATGAAAAACCGCGACATTGACACTGTGATTCCCCGCCCAAGGAACGGATTGACCGGGTATCGGCGGGCTGTCTTGCTGGCGTAGGCCAAAATGCTTGCACACACCGTGGAAACCACCTGGGTCACGGCACACGGCCTCGAAGCACCGGCCGACCCGCTCCCGTCAGACCCGCAATGGGCCGGCCATACGGTGTACGCCGACGTTCGCCAGCGGGAATCGACGGCCGGACCGGAAAACGCCTTCACGGTGATCCAAGGAATAGGCGGGGACACCGGCTACTACTCCCTGCCAGGGGCATGGGCCCTGCGGGGAATCATGGACAAACTCGTCGGCGGGGTCGGGTGGCGCCGTCGACGGCGCAGCCGGGGAAAACTGGCGCTCGGCGACGTCCTCGACTGGTGGAGGGTGAGGATATAGTGCCCAACCAACTGCTCAGGCTTCGAGCGGAGATGCGTGCCCCGGGCCGGTCCTGGCTCGAGTTCTACGTTGAACGCACAGAGTCGGGCAGCCACTAGACGCAACGTGCCGTCGTCCTTCCCCACGGGATTGCCGGGCGGCTGTACTGGCTGGCTATATTTCCGTTTGACGGCCGGATTTTCTCCTCCATGTCCAAACGCATCACCACCGCTGTGGCGGAGATCGAGGGCGGACAGCGCGACCCATAGCGTGAATCCACTTGGCAATGCCGGTCTGCGGCTGACCGCTCCTGCCGCATTCAGCGGCCGGAGTTATGGTGCCGTGTCGGAAAGCCAGTCACTTACGGCCCTTCATCGCCGACGGCCCAGGAAGGCGCCTCAGGCTTGGGCAACCTGCCCAGGCAGCACGAAACTGAGCACGCACCGCTGCCAGGAGCCAGCGCGCCTTCCTCCGTCACCGCCGGCGAATCAACAGGCTCGCCCCTGTATTGGGCTGCGCGTTCCAACGCCGCGTCGACGAGGCCGGCCACAAAGGAAGGGTCGGTGCCCACGGACTCAGCCCGCAAAAAGTCCATGCCCAATCCTGCAGCGGTCTGGGCAGCCTCCGTGTCGAGATCATATTTGACCTCCATGTGATCTGAAACAAAACCCAACGGCACAACAATGACACCGTCAATGCCTTCAGCCTTGAGCTCTTCCAAGCGGTCGTTGATATCCGGTTCCAGCCACGGCACATGAGGGGCACCCGAGCGGGAACAGAACACCAGCTCCGAATCCAGGTGCAGTCCAAGGCCGAGTTTCGCTTCGAGCCAGGACATCAGCTGTTCATGCTGCCCACGATATCCGGCCGTCCATCGCTCCGACGCCGCCTGCATGCTTTGCGGAATGGAGTGGGTGACGTACAACAGGCGGTGGCGGCGCGAATCAAGACCCCCGACCTGCTGTGCAAAGGCATCGACGGCCCGACGCACGCAGCCCAGCTCTGCATCGGCAAAACCCGGGTGGTTGTAATACTGGCGGATCTTCTCAAACGTTACAGGCATGCCCTCGGCAGCCAAGACATCAAGGGTCTGGGCGAAGTCTTCCCTGTACTGCCGGCAGGAGGAGTATGAGGAATAGGCGGAGGTGTCGATGGCCAGAAATTTGGTGCCCCCTGTTTCTGCCACAAAATCCCGAGCAACATCGGTCAGGAAAGGAGCCCAGTTGCGGTTGCCCCACAAAACCGGGGTTTCCAGGCCGCGTCGTGCCAGCTCCCGACGCAGTGATTCGAGAAGCTTCTGGTTCTGCTCGTTGATCGGCGACTTCCCGCCGAAACCGTAGTAATGTTCACCGACCTCGACCAGCCGTTCGTCAGGTATGCCCCGGCCGCGGGTCACGTTTTGCAGGAAGGGAAGAACATCAGCGTTCTTTTCCGGGCCTCCAAACGACATCAGAACGAGCGCATCGAAAGGTTCAAGATTCACATCGGTCATACGAGCAGTGTACAGATAATGCAACCCGGGCAGAGACATCGCCCGGCACGGATGCGCATTACTGTCGACCGCCGAGACCTGCACGCATGGACCAGGACTTCACCGTTGAACAGCGCTGGACAATACACCGGACAAAACGGGGCCCGGCGGCCGGGCGGGAATAAGCTTGGGCAATGCGCTTGGCGGGCTTGGGGGCGATCTTGTTGGCGGTGGCGGGGTTCACTGTCGTCGCCCGCCTTCTTCCATGAGTCGGCGTGGTGGCGTTGCTGGTGCGGGTGGCGCCGATCCTGTCGTTCGTGGCATCGATGACGGTGGTGACTGCGCTGGCTGGCGAGGCTGGGATTTTTCGGTGGGTGGCCGCGGTTTTCAGTTTTGGGGGGGCGCGGTCGGCATTTTTGGTGTGCCTGGTCGTGGTGATGGTCGCGGTGGTGTGCACGGTTTTCCTGTCCTTGGATGCGACGGCGGTTCTGCTGACTCGTGTGGTGGTTGGTACGGCGCGGCAGGCAGGGTTTTCGGTCCTGCCCCTTGCCCTGATGACGGTGTGGCTGGCCAACACCGCCAGCCTCCTGCTGCCGATGTCGAACCTGACCAACCTGCTGGCCCAAAACACCTTGGCTGGGATCATCCCGGCACGGTTTGCGGCCATGACGTGGGCCCCGGCACTTGTTCTTGCCGGTTGCGCTGCCGGGCATCGGTCTTATTTTCCGGGTGGACCTGGCCGGGCGCTCTGGCAGGAATCCGGCCGGCACGATCCGCCCAGGCAAGGTGGGCAGCGGTGGCGGCCCGGCCATGGGAGGAAGCGGGGCAGCGTCCGGTCGGCCGGCTCCCGACCACGCCTTCCTGGCGGCCAGCTCCGCTGTCCTGGCCGTCCTGCTGCCCGTCCTGGTTTCCGGGATTCAGTTGTGGATCCCGTCCACTGCCGCCGCCGTGGAGTTGGCAGCACTCTTTGCCGTGGGGTGCCGCCAGGCACTCACCATGGCATTGCTCCCGTGGCCGCTGCTGGTGCTCGCGTCGGGGCTGTTCCCGGCCATGGAGGCAGTCCGGGGCCTGGGCACATCACTGATCCTGGGACAGCCGGCGGGGCAGTGCAACGGACTGTGGGACCTGTTGCGGCTGGCAGCCACCGGCGCGGTCGGTGCCAACATCAAGGTCAACAACTTGCCTGCGTACCTGCTCATCGAACTCGCGGCGGGGACGCCGCAACGGCTGGCAGCCCTGCTCATCGGCGTCAATGCCGGGGCCCTGGTGACACCCTGGGCGTCCCCGGCAACACTGCTGTGGCACGGCCGGCACAAGCGCATGAATGTGGTGGCCCCTGGGAAGTGTACGTGCTGTGCGAGGTTGTGGCAGCTCCACTGACGGTGGCGGCCGCCGTGCGGGCCCTGGCTCTGGTGTCCAGGTGAGGCCCATGGGTGGGCTCCTTGCCGCCACGGAACTCCTGACGCCGGGGAACGAGCCGTTGGTGCGGAGCAGGCCCGGCCACAACATCGAAGGAAAGGTGCCCGGAAATTGTCACAGTGCGTTCCAGAATCCGCCGCCTGGCCGGGGCCGTGATAAACCTGATGGAGTGGTCAGCGGATATTCCTGCGACAGGTCACTGGTGCAGCCGCCGTCGGCCGCGCCGGCTGGGTGAAGCACCCGGCAGAATCGGCCATCCGGGTCGGAATCCCGGCCACTTGTCAATACATCCATTGTTACGAAAGGCACACCAGCATGGCAGGCGAAGACCACGGAAACACCCACCCGGGGACCCCGGCCCAGGCTTGGGCCAGGCTCATGGAGGGAAATCGGCGGTTCGTTGAGAGTGTCGCGTCCCACCCCAACCAGGATGCCGCCCGCCGGTCGTCCCTGGCGGGCGGGCAGCACCCGTTTGTGACGATTTTTGGCTGTTCGGACTCGCGCCTGGCGGCCGAGATCATTTTTGATATGGGCCTGGGCGACGCCTTCGTGGTCCGTACCGCGGGACATGTCATCGACAACACCGCACTGGGCTCGATCGAGTTCGGCGA
>Ga0157370_10003538_pt1 | contig 18280 bp, 14 predicted proteins | sample C35metaG_FD_113463 | JGI IMG/M metagenome (GOLD analysis project Ga0157370, IMG submission 113463) | Corn rhizosphere microbial communities from Kellogg Biological Station, Michigan, USA - C3-5 metaG | ecosystem: Host-associated > Plants > Roots > Rhizosphere > Soil | place: USA: Michigan...
AGGTATTTTTATTTGTGTTCTGCTCCACCTTTTCAACATTTCACCAGGTTGCTCTCAGACGCTTGCCAAACAAAATCTAAGTCAGATCATTGCTAAACTTAATACACAAAACGACAGTCTTTCTATAGAAAAACTTTACTTGCAAACCGAGAAACCTACATATCTAGCTGGCGATACCCTGTGGTTCAAAGCTTATTTACTGAATGCTTCCTTTCTAACCTACTCAAATAAAAGCGGGGTCCTTTACCTGGAACTTTCAAATGATAGCAATCGGCTTATTCAACGAGTTATGGTTCCCGTAAACGGTGGAATGGCAAGCGGCTATATGGGATTAAATTTGAATATATAGAGCATTCCTTAAATGAAAAAGCTCTTCATTCAATCTATTTTCAGAATTTTAATGTCTTATCATTCGGATTGAACTTGAGCCCAACCATAAAGCACTCAAGAATCAATTAGTTACAAACTTCAGTTTAAATTTACTCAATTACTCACTCCTCTTCAAATCTTACTATAATTGCTATAACATCTAGAATTATCGATAGAAATTGTTTACTTTTAGTTACAAAACCATTAATGTATGAAAAGGAAAAAATTATCAATTGACTCGTTAGAAATCGGCAGACTAACTGAGACTCAGCAAATGAATGTACGAGGAGGAGGCGACCAGGGCAACACCCAAACATGCAATACAAGTTGTTGTCCAACCACCGCCCCTCCGCCACCCAGACCTACTGAACTATGTCGGTAATTAAGGATAAACAGTGCTGCTATCCGTCGGCACTGTTTATCCTTAATTAAAAAAAATGATAGTGATAATTTTAACTAAGTTGTCCGGGTCAATAAGAATATCTACCTTTTTGCATGTGAGTTATATCGGCAGAAAAATGGAAACCTGTCTATTAATTCTTTACATCATTAGACTACAGAGGACTGAACATTAAAGAAAGGTGAGTAAGTATCCCGCACGCTTACCTTTAATTTATCGTATGCGCTACCTCACCTTACAAGTAATTGTTTTTTAACGCTAGAATTATACGTCAATAGACGGATATGTCGTCAAAATTACATTTAAAGGTAGAACTAAGCTATTTCTTTTCGATCCCCAGACTAGTTCTCTATTTGTTAATTAATTTGGATTTAGAAAGATGAATTGAATACCTTCACTACCCAACAAGGGTTTTCTCTGAGAAACTTTTATATTTTGGTATTGAACTTGACACCACCCCAAAGAGCCAAGCGTTTGAAATTCAAAAGTCTTGAGGTGATTACTTTTCCAATCTCTCTAAGCATAGGCTCAATCGAGCGAGAATCACTGACTTAATGACTTCTTTATATGCCATCAAGTTAAACTTGACTAAGTGGGAGACTAAGCTGATGCGCCTTTTGTAAGGTCAAGCCGAAACAATTTTTTATTCAATTGATTATCGAAATTAAATTAGCCTCCTAACTCAAGTTGATTTCTAACCAATTCAAAATATTCACCTTTTAGAGCTACTAAAGAATTATGATTACCTTGCTCTGCAATCTCTCCATTCTTCATAACGAAAATTTGGTCAGCATTCTTTACTGTACTCAGTCTGTGAGCAACAACAATGACCGTCTTGTTTACAAAAAAAGAATAAAGATTTTCAATAATTTCTTTTTCATTATTCGCATCCAAGGCATTTGTGGCTTCATCGAAAAATAGAAACTCCGGTTTTTTGTATAGCGCTCGAGCTATCAGGAGTCTTTGGCGTTGACCTTGACTTAATCCAACTCCTAAAGCACCAACAACGGTATTCCACCCATTTGGTAGCCCATCGATAAAACTATATATGTTGGCCATTTTAGTTGCTTGGATTAACTGTTGATGATTAATAACTTCATCTGATAATGAAATATTTTTAGCAATCGTATCGTCAAAGATATACCCCTCCTGCATAACTGAACCAAACAAACTGCGCCAATAGAATGGGCTAATCATTTTGAAATTTCTTTCTCCAACATTAATCTCTCCTTTATAATCTGGGAGTATCTTCATTAGAATTTTCAATAATGTTGTCTTACCACTCCCGCTCATCCCGACAATAGCAGTTGTCTTCTGCTCAGCGATGACCATGTTAATGTTCTTCAAAACCGCAGTATCCTGTCCAGGATAAGTAAAATGAAGATTTTTGATCTCAATACCTTTTTTATCAGAAAGATCATTCTGAAACAAGACATCTTTGGGCTCCTCATCTGCAGCGCTATGTATTTCATTAAGTCGCTCTAAACTGATGCTAGCATCCTGGTAACTCTGAATTAATCCAACTAAGTTGCTTATCGGTCCACCTAGCTGTCCGATTATATACTGTATAGCAATCATGCCGCCGAAAGTCATATTTCCTTCAACAACTAGTCGAGCCACCATGTAAGTGATGACAATATCTTTTCCCTGATTAATAAATAGCGCACCTGCAGATTGCCATTGATTATAATTGAGGTTTTTAATTGACAATTTGAATATACGTGCCTGGATATCCTCCCACTCCCATCTCTTACTTTGTTCTGCATTATTTAATCTAAGTTCCTGCATACCATAGACAAGCTGGATCGTTGAGTTGTTTTCCGCGGTGGACAGATTGAATCCCTGATAATTTAGCTTTCGTCTGAAAGGTAAAAATAACCTGACCCAAACGACGTATAACGTATTTCCAACGATGAAAATCAGAAATAAAGTTCCATTGTAACTGATTAGTATAATTGAGTATACGCAAAAATTAACTACGGAATAAATAGTGTTCATAGCAAAATTTGTAATAAAACTCTGCACTGTCTTATTATCACCAAGCCTCTGAATGATATCGCCTGCGCGATGATTATCAAAAAAAGAAAGTGGTAGTCTAGTTAACTTTATCCAGAAGTCGGAAAGTATGGAGATATTAATGATGTTGGTAATTCTAATCTGTATTCTATTACTAATAAAACCGATGATGGTGGAAGTAAGGGTCAGCACCAATTGAGCGATCAATATGAGAGTTATAAAATTCAAGTTTTTAGCATTAATTCCATTATCCACCATACTTTGAGCTAAGAAAGGAAAGATCAATTGAATTAGAAACGAAATACCCAAAGCCATAAAAATCCGATTGATCTGGGATATATTTTGAGCAAAGTATTGAAGATATATTGACCAATTCAGATTTTTCGGCTTTTCCCCTGGTTCTTCATAAAACAAGGGAGAAGGCTCTAAGATCAGCACAGTCCCTACCCTCTCACCACTTTCATTGACATTTGAAATCCATTGGCTAAGGAACTCGTCTTTGTCGTAACTTATCGACCCGACTGCTGGATCTGCCACCGTATATTCGTCATCCGTAGATTGCAATACCACAAAATGATTCTGGTTCCAATGCAAGATGGCGGGAAGAGGAATCTCCTCCAAAATTTTTGCACTAATTTGGCATCCTCTGCTTCTAAATCCCAGTTTTTCTGATGCCCTTGAGAGGCTCAATAAAGATGCGCCGTCCTTTGAAGTACTCATCATCGCTCTAAGCGCTTCAGCACTATAGTATCTGCCATAATATTTAGCGACCATTCTCAAGCAAGTTGGCCCGCAATCGTTGCTGTTTAATTGTTTATAGTAGGTAAACTTTGAACCCATTATTTGGTTTTAAATTAAAAATGATGCTGAACAGAAGCTAAGTTAAGTAAGGCCAAAATATCAAAAAAATTAATCAACGATGACAAGAGATCAAAAATATATTTATTGAAGTAATTTTCATACTTTGCAAAAGTACACTTAAATATTTCAATGATTTTTTTATCCGCTCAACCTGCTCAACCTTATTTTATCTGGCAATTAGCAGTTCAAATCGAAAATTTTAAAAAGCATAAGGTATTTCCCGGAAAGATGCACATACTATTAGGTCATGAGAAAGGCGTCAATCTGCACCCTAAAGTAAAGAAATTTATCAATGACTATGGAGATAAGGCTAGCATTTTTCTTTATCCTGACAATAGAACTTCTAAAAAGTATGTATCTTCTATCCGTCCGAACATAATTAAACAACATTACAAAGCGCTTCCACATCTTGAGAATGAAAATATCTTTTACCATGACAGTGACATTATTTTCACCACTGGCTTACCTGATTTTAATCGGCTAAACGCTGACGAAAATTGGTATTTCTCCGATACAAAATCCTATATCGACTCTCAATATATAATTGAAAGAGGTGGAAAAAGAGCGCTTACGGAAATGTGCAGGCTTTTGCGTATCGATGAAAAACTTGTCACCGATAACGATAGCAACGCGGGTGGTGCGCAGTATCTCATTAAAAAAGTCAATGCTGAGTTCTGGAATCAGATTGAACTGGATTCAGAAAAATTATATACGTTTTTGGATGACAATAAAGCGAAATATGCAAACGCATTCGTTAAAAAAACGGGTTTGGGTATTGAACAATATATCCCAATCTCGACGTGGTGTGCAGATATGTGGGCAGTACTGTGGAATTCATTTAAATGCGCTTCTGTTAAAATAGATCCAAGTTTAGACTTTTGCTGGCCACATTATCCACTAAAAATGTGGAATAAAGTAAAAATCTTTCACAATTCTGGTGTTGATATCAGCAATGCCAAAGGGCTTTTTTTCAAATCATTATACCATAACCACGAACCTTTCGATTCAGATTTTAGTGATTTGGATAAGAAGAAATGTAGTATAATGTATGCCAAACAAGTTCAATCCATTGCCAACAAACAAAGATTCGATGCTTCTGACGTTACTGTCATTATACCACTGAGAGTTGATTCAAATAGCAGAATTGAAAATCTTCTAACTGTAATCGCTTTTTTGAAAAAAAATTTTCTAATTAATATTATCATCCTGGAAGCCGATAAGGAAAGTAAACTGCCCAAAAGTTTCCCTCAGGGTGTTCAACACATCTTCATATCCGATCACCAAGAATTGTTCCACAGAGAATTTTATAACAATACCATGGCGAAAATGGCAAAGACGACTATAATCATTAAATACGATTGTGATGTTATTCTGCCACCCCAGCAACTTCACAACGCAATTCTTTCCGTCCGTCACAAGATAACCGACATGTGCTATCCTTTTGACGGAAGATTTATAAATGTACACGGAGAACTCCGCAAAGCGTTCATGGGGAATCTTGATATTGTTCTAGTTGCTAAATATCTTGATATATATAGACATTCATTTGTTCCTTCTTTCGGCGGTTGTTGTGTCTTAGATCGGAAAAAGTTTATAGACAACGGAATGGATAACGAAAACTTTCGTGGCTGGGGGTTTGAAGACCAGGAATTACATAAAAGATTTAAGATATTGGGATTATCGATAAGCAGAGAAACAGGGCCACTATATCATCTAGACCATGATCGTGGTGTTCATTCATACTTTTTCGATAATGAAGAAATGATAAGTAGTTACCAGGAGTACTGTAAAGTTTGTAATATGAATAGAGTTGATTTAATTACTTATATAAAAAGTTGGTCAAATGCTGAATGACAACATTAAAAATCTTCTATATCCAATAGTGGTCAATATAGAGTACATCGAGGATACAGGCGTTTACTACGGGCTTTCCGGGGCGACTATTTTTCTATTCGCACTAGACGAGAATATAGAACGAGACATCGTTTACAGTCTTGCTTGCGAAAAGACATTTCATATTATTGAGCACTTCAACGTGGGATTGAAAAGCTACTCTACTGGTTGCGTTGGAGAAGCGAGAGCACTGTTTTACCTCAATAAAAAAGAGTTTGTTGATATTAAATATGATCATCAAATTTTCGATATGGTGGATCGAGAAATCTATAGTTTAAATACCTCGGTGACCCTCGATACCGAGTCGTGTGGCATTACGGCCTACGTTATGGATAGATTCTTAGCCGCGCCCTTCACAGAATTCTTTCAACTAATGCGCAACGAGCGAATTATTGCCCATGTGGATTGCATTGATAATTTTCTTAATTCTATAGAGCTGCCCTGGGAGATAGTTCGAGATATATTTGAGTTAAGTGCAAAAAGAGATTCTTTAGAAAATGAGGTACACAACATCACCAATGCTGCGTACATCTTGCAAGGAAGCAACGATTGTAAAGTTTATCCTGAAGTCACTAGGAACTGTCAGAGCCGTTTGACTATAAGGCTGAAAAACCTTCTACAGCAAGTGAAAAAGATAAGCGGCAGCGCATATATCATTGCTGAGTTATTACCTGAGCTACAGCTATATATCTATGAACTAATTAATATCAGTCTATCTTCGACAGAATTTGAAGAACATGATATCCAAGATTATCTTGATATTGCTAATCAAATGAGTAAAGAAATCGCTAACAAGCGAATAACGCGTAGTGTGGTTCATACTTTTCAAATGATAAACATTTTACACATCATACTTCCGAAGCTTTCTGAACCTGTCTTTTCCAAGGCTATCATACCTGGTATACAGCAAGTATTGGAAACCTTGACATCAGAAGTTAACAACTTATATTTAGACTATAAATACAAAGGAAAACTTAATATTGGGCTGACAGGGATATCTGGCATTGGCCTTCATCTAATCAGTAAGGATGACGAGTGGAAAAAACTGTTATTAAAAATTTAAACCCTAAGAAATGAAACCAAGTTATTTTGTCTTTTTGCACGCTTCAAAAGACAACTCGCAAATTATAGATTTTTTTTCTGCTGGTTTATCAGAAAATCTGATAGTATACTTTGTCTTAATTGGCGCAGAAAGGAGATTAATTGAAACTGAGAGAAGAGTTGTTAACATCCCCTTACCTGAAGGCTATGTAATAACTAGTGAATCTAATGATGCTTTTTTAACTCAATTTGGGCGGAGGGTTATTGACATTTTATGTCTTGAAGGTTTACTTGTGCCCAATCCTCGATCTGTCTTTCTCTTAACCCGTAGCGATCTTCATTTCTTTGGAAAAGCATTAAAAGATTTCGCTGCCGGTCGGGTAGCATTGATGTTTGATGGAGTTGCAAGTGACATCCGTAATTTCGTAGAACATGTCGATATTGTACTTTGCAAATCACTTAAAGTCAAACACCAATTAATTAAAACCGGAGTGAACAAAGAAATATATTCATGGGTTCCTGGCGTAAAAAAACCAAAAAGGATTCTTCCAAGTAACTCCAATTTCAGCAATGTACATCGCAGATTATTCTTGTGCCATTTACATGGAATCAACGATTCTCATATCGAGGAACTGACAAAACTATTGGAAAATTTCAAATTATTCACAGATGATTTGGTCATTTTTGGTGACTGCGATTATTCGGCGCTCCTGCATGGCCTGCCCCTTTCGGTGAAACGTAACTTGCGCCTTTACGGTAGATTAACGGACAAGGAAATTCTTAATCTGATTGGCGAGGCTGATGTTTTCATAGAACTTAATGAAGATTATTCTGAATTCAATTTTTGGATTTATGCATTATGTTCTGGTCTTAATTTACTTGTCCCAGAGTTGCCTGAGGACTTTTTAGGCTGTCAAGAAAATATCCTGGCTTCAAGAGATATCAAGCCAACGCAAAGAGGGGCAAAAATCAGTGATTTTTTTGGCGCTAGCGTATCCCGAAAAAAAGTCACCAAGAAAATCTCTTCATTTAACACCTATTATTATGAACATAAACAGTCGCTTTTTCTTGAAATTTTTGACCAGGGATAGATGGTTTCCTATATCTTTTAGCTTTTCTTTATTAATCTTTACGAGCAGTATTGGATTTACACAAACTGTAAAACAGAAGGAAAAAAATGTTAAAGCCTTTGCCGAAATTTCCGGTAATATTCGCTTATTTCATCCATCGGACGAGGTAGCAAAAGTCAACTGGTTTCTATTTTCCCTGTATGGCGTTCACCAAGTGCTCAGAGCTCAAAACGACCACGAACTGATTAGGGAGCTAAAATCATTGATTCTACCCATAGCGCCAACGGTAATAATTGATAGTGTTCCCATATCCAAAAAAGATATGCTAAATAAAATCGTACCTGATGACCTGGCCGAATATAAACTTGTCAACTGGGTGCATCGTGGCTTATCTCTACCGGGTGGCTCACCGATCTACAAAAGCCAAAGAAACAACAGAGATACAGTAACCACAAGCTATATTGACTATCCTCTTTCAACGATCAAAACTAATAAAGCAATAGATGGAGATTATGAATTTACGGTAGAGGTGACTGGCGATGAGTCCGATTGTAAAAATTATAAATTATTCATCGGTGCCTTTAACGGATCGAAGCCGCTAAAAAATAAATCGACAACTAATATTCTTAGTGCAAAATCTGTTCAATATAAATTCCAGGGGAATATTGGCAGGGGTACAAACTTTGTTAATTTCATATTACGGGTCCCAAAAAATAGAGTCGTTAAAATAAATAAACCAAAAATCATTGAGACAGGCAGGAGTCCAAGAACGTTCGATTTCAAAGAACCATATGATCAGAAAAAGGCTGCTGAGAATATCTATTTAACTATTGCAGAAGATAAAAATTTTTATCAGACTCCATCAACTTCCATTTCAGATATAGTTTCTCTAAAACTTGGCAAAAACGTATACGCTGCTGTGCCTGGCAGCTTGTATGCAACAAGTACAGCAACTTACCCACAAGTAGATTCATCAGCTTTTATTGCATTTAAGAAAAAGTTGAAAGACAATTGGATGAATAAGCCACTTGAGTATAATGAAGATGCTAGATTTGCGAACATTGTGATTGTCTGGTCGATTCTTAAGTACGCCTTTCCATACTGGGAAGATACAAATACCAATCCTGAACAACTGTTTTCTTTCTTATTTGCTAGAACAATGGAAGATAAAACTAATCAAGATTTTTTAGAAACACTGAGACTGATGTCCGCCAAATTAAATGATGGCCATATGGGAATAAACTATTCCGGTTCTGACAGAGTTCAGGAGAAATCTATTAGTCTGGTGTCGGAAATGATTAAAGACAAAATTTACATCAAACAAATTCTGGATTCCTCTTTGAAAAAAATTCCAATTGGAAGTACCATTGACTCGATCGATGGCGAGCCCGCGTTGAAAGTTTTTCAAACAAAGTTTAGACTGATTTCAGGTTCTCCTCAATGGCGAAGTTATAAATCTCTACTCGGCCTACTTGATGGTTTGGGCGATACGGTAAAACTCGTGCTGAATGACAACGGCGTCCAAAAAACCTTTAAACTAGCAAGGGCGGGGTCGGCACAAGAGTACCGTCCAATAGCTTTGCCAGGCTTTATTCCTAAAGACGGCCTAGTTTCCGACAATATCTATTATTTTAACCTGACTGGTGATTCAGTAATGAACAAAATTAACGCGTCTCTAAACGATATTAAAGATGCTAAGTCGATCATATTTGACATGAGAGGTTACCCTAAGGAGAACATTACAGAAGCTTTGACTCATTTGTTACGGTGCTCAGAACACACAAAATGGATGCATATACCAAAATTAACAGGCGCAATTGCTACATCCTTTGAAAGCATGGGATGGGATTTGGGGGCAAAGGCACCCTACTTTAACGGCAAAATCATTTTCCTTTCCGACGCATGTGCACAAAGTTTTTCTGAGAGCATTTTAGGTTATGTTAAGGGGTTAAAATTAGGAACGATAGTCGGTAAAGCCACCTCTGGTACGAACGGAGAAGTGCAAACCATCTCGTTACTAAATGATTTCGCAGTATTCTTTACTGGTACAAAAGTTACTAATCCAGATGGAACAAAGAGCCATTTCAAAGGGATAATACCAGATATACCTGTCAACTCTACACCTTCAGGATTAAAGAATGGCAAAGACGAAGTATTAGAGAGGGCCTTAGAATTGGCAAAGCAAATATGAATACAACATCAGAACAACTTTATTCAGTCTTTACAGGTGAGCTAAACCAATATACGGATTTTGACCACATTAGCCTGTATAGTGGTAGATGTGGAGTCTTATTGTATCAAGCATTGAGTCTCATTGTCAAAGAGGATGAAGTTATGGATAGGGCAATGGCTGCTAATTTTCAGATGATCAAAACTATTCTTAATGAAAGTTCTTCCGTATCTGATACGTTTGCAAGCGGACTAGCAGGATTCGGTTGGCTAAGCTGTTATTTGTCAGATATTGGCTTCCTAGAAGAAAACGACTCCTTTCTAACATGGCTGGATGAAACGCTTGAGAAGTCAATTATAAAACATTTAGCTGAAGATAGCGTAGACATTATGCATGGTGCGATGGGTTTGGGCCTTTATTTTTTGAAGAGACGCCGACATAGTCAAGTTGAAATGGTGATTCATCATCTTTTGAAGACCTCAAAACGGAACGAACAAGGAACATTTTGGACACGTTTTGATCATTACAACGTTCAGGGAACTGTGATAGACTTCGGATTAGCCCATGGAATCTCCGGAATTTTATATTTTTTGCATAAATGTTCCGTTGCAGGTGTCCAAAGTGTAATTTGCGATCAATTAATTTCGCAGGGAATTTGTTTTCTTCATAACAACAGACAGGACATGACAGCGTCTGGATCATTTTTCGGCACTTACATACTTGAATCAGAGCACCCTTCACCGTTACCATTATACTCAAGATTAGCATGGTGTTATGGAGACTTGGGCATGTTAAGAACCTTATATCTTATAAATAAGTCAAAAAAGGATAAGGCTGACATTGAAGAGTTATTGCTGCAAACTTGCACAAGGAGAAAACAGAGCCAGACATTAGTAAGTGATATCAGCTTATGTCATGGAAGCTCGGGAGCGGCTCTCCTTTTTTACGATTTATATCATCAAACTGTAAATCCAAAATTTCTGGAAGCTGCATATTTTTGGGCCGAAGAATCGCTCGCTTATTATAATAAATTGAGCATTCCAGATGCAGATAAAAGCCTGCTTACTGGAATTACAGGCATGGGGTTGATGTCGATAGCGCTACAAAATCCTAAACTGCATCAAAAGAGATATTCAGCATGGAAAGAAGCATTTTTTCTTTTATAATACATTTTAAAGTTTAATTCAATGGTACCTCAAGTAATAAACATTATTATCGGACCGACGCGGGCAAAATTGATTACCCAATGCTTCAATTCGTGGACACCCTTAAAAAAATTTGGATTTACCATCAAAATTTGGAACGACGATTCGATTGTTGATTTTTTCAAAAAGAACCATCCCTCTGCCTTGCAAATGATCGCTAACTCGCGTAACCATGCTGAAATAGCAGATTTAGCCAGGTATGCTATCATCTATTATCACGGGGGATATTATGTTGACTGGGACATTGAACTGCTTTATCCGAAGCAATTTTTGGACTTGTGCAAAAGAAGTCCAAAAGGATTTTTAATTCAAGATCCACTCAATCAGACACTGGCTTCTGAATGTTTTTCCGCTGTCAGAGGAGAACAATATCTGTTAAACTTAGTAGAAAATATTATCGAAATTTATAATGGAGGGTTCAGAGATGAATTGAGTACACCTTACTTCTCCGGCCCATTTAGGATGAGGGAAGTTTATTATTATTCAAAGCTTAAAAGCGCACAGAAAGTCTACCCTGTTAAAGAGGTCTTCCGCTATGACTACGAGGAAATAAGGCAAATGCCTGATATCAGATCAAATGCCCCATTGATCCACTACTGGATCCATTCATGGTTTTTTTAACTTATTATTTTATTAAAAACTCTCATACTAAATTTTCCGCCAGGATTTTGGGATCAAGTCTATCGTATTTATACCTGTATTGGCAAACCAGCGTTTTGGGGCTATAACGTGTTTTCCTTCGCGGTTAGACAGCCAGGCTGACCACCAAGAAAAACTACTATTAGCAAGGATAAAATATTTGCAGGCCTGCATAAGGAAGAAATACTGATCATAGTTTGGAGTATAATAACTCTCATCAACAAAGAAAACGTCTGGTATGTGTGATAAATTTTCTCGACACCAGGGGATGTCATCCGAAAAGACATAAAAAACTGGGGTGTGCGCTTTCTTAAGGACTTGAGAAATCGCAGCGTCTACATAATTAACGTCCACTATTCCGTGATAATCTAGCAATGAAAGGTAATCGCCCCTCCTCACGTTAATCATAACTGATTGGGAATTAATTATTTTATGATATAACAAATTCGATTTTTCGTTAAGTGTCAAAAGCATTTTAAAATCACTTTGCAATATTGATTTGATATTTTTGAAATACCTTTCTGATTGCCAATAACCTTCTAAAACAACTATAACTTTATGCTGGCGAAACAATTGCCTGAGATTTTTAATGCCGCTCAAGGGATTCTTATTATAGCAAAAATCGAAGTCATTGAGTGTAATGACATATTGCCATTGACTTAAGTCCAAATCCTTGCTGTCACCGATTTGCACATCGGGCAAATCAAACATATCTAAATCGAAGGAACGGTTAGACTGGTTGTTCAAATATATAGAGATGTCCAAAAATAGTTCGGTTCGGTATGCTATTGACAATGCTCTTCCATAAGCATATTGAAACATTTGATTTCCCAGTCCGCCAATAACTTTAACGACAATCATGATCTTAGATTTTTTTCTTTAAAATACTATAGTAAAACTTCTCAATTAGACGACTTTCTTTCGTGATAATTAGCGCCTTAGCAGTAAGCCCGTTCTTAAAAGGAATTTTAAAACCTTTGGATACTTCTAACCCATTAGTCAATTTTATCGTGGCTAAAAACCCCTTCTCGGTGGCTATAGGAGAAATATAATCTATACTACCGAATATGACACCATTTTCCGTATATGGATAAGCATCCAACCGAAGTTGAACTTGTTGTCCAAGTTCTATTTTCCCAAAATTGTCTTGTGTTAAGTAGGCAAAAAAATATAGCTTGGTCGACCGGGGATTTATATAACCGATAACGGTATTCAGATTGAAATATTGATTCTCCTGGAAAGGCGCGATAAGTGCAACAACCCCATCAAGTTGAGCAGTCAAAATATATTTTTGGCACCACTCTTTCACTAATGATCTTAAAATATTCATTTTTTCAATCACGACTTGACTTCGATGATCAATGTCGTTCCTCAGTTGATCAAGCTCTTTTACTTTATCCTGTTGACTATTTTGGTTTTGAAATAAAGCCACCTGAAATTGTGGAATTGTTGATTTAGCTCTTAGCAAGATGATTCTTTGTCCTTCCAAGTCTAACTTTGATATAACTTTTTTATTAAATAACTCCTGCATCCTAAAATAGGCTGCATCGTTAATTTTTTCTTCCTCAACAGCTATCTTTATTTGCTCCTGTATCTGTTTCTCTATATGTTTTAAATTTTGGAGATCGTTCTTAAGTAATTCCAATTTATGTGAATAGAGACCAAAATCTGAGTATTCAGCATAAGTGACCAGAGAGTACTTGAACTGTTCATAATAAGGCTGTAAGTCGCCGAGATCGCTGAAACGCCGATCAAACAGTGCGAGTAGTTCGTGACTGGAGTTTTCCTTCAGAAGTTTTTCCCCTTTGTCCAGAGATGATTCTAGTTGAATCACTTGACTGTGTTCGGCATTACTTCTTAACCATGCTATTGTTGCACCAGCTTTAACCTCGTCATTATTTTTGCAAAATACTTTTTCAATTTTTGAGTTACCATATACGATAAGTTCCTTAGGCATATTCATACTAGACAAACTGGCATCGGCTAAGATAGTCTCCGGATACTTTATAAACCAAGTCAATAAAATTAATCCGACGAAAAAACCAAAAAAAACAACAATTGCCCATTTTTCTAAAAAGCTAGGCTTTCTTGAAACGACTTCCTGCGCAATTTCTGATCTTATGTTTAATTTTTCCATTGGCAGGTTAATATGACAATTGCCCAGTTTTTGTATTATGGATTTTCATCTTGTAATAACAGTTCATATAATCGTAAATGATTAATTCATATACATTCTGGCTAAAAGGAAATATCCTGTTCATTGCCATATGCAAAATATTAAGGATGAAATCTCTCTTCGCTCCTTCATTCATTTTTGAAACTACGGTCTGGGTTGAAATTAACATCCGATCGTAGCTCACCTGTGTCAATGTTGACTTTACATTTTCAAAAATAAATTCATCACGATAAACATATTTTTTGAAGATTTCTTGTAATTTCTTCTTCGTTTCCTGGGTGACTCCTAATTTTTTATTCAACAGAGAGAGGGCATGCTCGCAAAATTTGTGGCGTTCCCACATATTGAAGTTAAGCTCACAAAGTTGTCGATCAATAATAGTCGCCGACTGAAGCCATTTTTGCTCATTGAATACCGGGTTGGCTTTCAAAAAGCATAAAGTGTACCAGCTGTTAACACTAAAGATAGTTTCTATTTCCTCAATATTTTGTTCACCATAGCGCTCTAACTCCCTATTGTACGTTTCTGCTACGATTTTACAGATGATACCTTTCTCTAAATACGGACTAAATGTTTCAGCAATTGTAGTTACAATCTCCCGATGTCCGGATTCATTTGAAGTCAGAAAACGAAGTCTAAGATGAGGACCATTTATATCTTGGTACAGCACAAAAAAGAACTTGTCCAAAAGCTTTTTTTTGTATAGCTTCTCCACGACAGTAAAAATCTCATAACGCAATAACTTCTGTTGAATATACGAGGAGGCATAGATTTTAAAATAAATCCATTCAGAATCAAGGAACAAATGTCTGCTAACTTTCACTGCCGTTTTTATTTAAAAATATTAAAATTTCATTGTGAAAAAACAAGCCATTTGACTGTACAACTGGATCAAAGTTCTCAAAAAGCATTTCCTTTAATAGGATAAAATCATTTTTAAATTCAGCCTTAAGAATCTTAAGCGATAGTGCGATGCTAAAATCTATTACTAATCCCGAATCATCACCGACTGTGACTTTGTCGGGAATTTGCTTCAACGTCTTAATCCTTAACATTTCTTCGGTAAAATCTTTTTTGAAATCAATATCTTCCCTATAAATTTTCCAGGTAGCCAAGGACAAAATCAGCCTTTTTTCAAAAACAACCCGTGGAAAGAAACCATTTATTGGTTCCAGATTCCCCCAGGAAAACTGCATGATCGGTTTTCTATTTTTCTCTCCAAATAATGTTGATAGAAATCTATAGGTATCGTTACTGGATTTATGGTAGTTATGGGCGGTGGTATTTCTAGGAATAATTCTCTTTTTGAGGGCTTTGGATGTTAATAATATATTTTTACCAGCATCAAGTGAGATATATAAATCACTCAATGGAATCAGTCTATTGTCTAAATGGTCCGGAACTGAAAAAACATTTATTTGCTTGTCCCTGAACGGCGGTCTCTGAAGGACATTACACAATTTGTCATTTTCAGGCAAGTAGTTGATTTCCGCAAAAATGGTATCATCAGGAAGGTCTCTTTCCTCTTGAATAATGATTTTGTCTACAATTTCCTTTACAGCCGGGCTCTCCTGATAAAATCTGCCGAGAATATTTGTACAGGAATTTCCTCCAACGAGTTTTAAATATAGCGCATTTTCTTCAGCTTCTGAATTGTAAATTTCAGCTACCGCGAGCTGTGTCGTAGGGCCATCTTCCCAGTCCGGCAAATAATCTTTAAAATCCATCTGAGTTAGAGTGATCACGTTCAATTGATCTGAAAGTAACTTTTGATATGCCTTAAGCAAGACAGGATGTATAAACGTCAAGCTACTTTCAGCATTTGTCTTATGAGATAACGTGGAAACAATAGACGGAAGAAGTTCACTAGGGCGCTCAAATTGACTTGGCCCGAAGCCGATGCCAATATCTGGATCTAAAGCATGTAGTAAAGGAACTTTTTGGTTTTCAAATCGAGCATGGAATTTATTTTTGAAATGCGACAAATCACTATCGTTTATCGGTGAGGTCAATATGTTAAGAATATCAACACCTTTTTCTATTATGCTCACTACTGATAATTGAATTTGTAGCGGATCTCCAATATTAAACAAATTAGCTCTAAAAATAGAGCTTTTTATTGTGGGAGACTTCCCGACTATTTTTTCAGTCAATAATTCAATGTCCTGGAAGTCAGTGAACCTCGTCCCCTGTTTAAGCTGATTAACTCTCGAAAGTAAACTTTCCAGCTCCAATATGTCGGTAAAGATATCAGAATTTGAATCAATTTTGGCAGCAAGAAGTTTAGTAGAGAAATACTTGAATGATTCAAAAATAATCTTTGTATCTAAGGCACTAATTATTAGTTGTTCCTTTATCAGCATGTCAATGAACTCAAGAGCCTCCTGTTCTGCTGTGACATAATCCCATTTAACAAGCAACTTAGCTAAATGAGATTTGGTTTGCCCCAATTTTGCTTCCTTCAAAAGCTTTTTAAGATAGTTCTTTTTTGTGATCTCAACAACAATATGGGTTTCTGATTCGTCATCCCTAATCTTTTTGATAAAACGATATTTGTCAAGAATTTCGAGAATTGTTCCGTTCGTAAAATATCTTACTGCATTGTTAGGGATCATTTTCTCAACAAGAACCCGATCAATATCTTTGATAACCCTAAAATCCAGACTAAGTGTAGCCTCGAAATTTTCAGCTTCCACGTTAGAAACCTTTAATTTAGATATCTTGCCAACTCCTACAGCTGCAAGGGTCCCAAATGGAGCACAACGACTACACATCCTCAATATATACTTTAAAACAGAAAGCTGCTTCCTTTCCTCAAGGTTCTTGAAGATGAAGCCTTCGCTTTTCAGTGCCTTATAGAGTTGAGGACTTGAAAAATAAAGTGACTCTTGGAAAATAGTATCTTGTGTTAATTCCTCGTAATTTCTGTAATTATTCCCATGAAAATGAGGCGTCCTGTACACAAATTCTGTGCGGACTCTGTATTGGTGCTTTTTAGACATAAAAAATAAAATAGTGCAAACAAGTTGCACTATTTATTTTGTTTTTTTTAATTAACACAAGTCAGTAGGCTTCAGAGGCTTTCTAGTTGTTACAGGGCACGTCATCGACGTACTTGTGGTAGACGGCGGTGTGGTGACCGGGCATCCATCTAAAATGTTTGAGCCCGAAGCCTCGGCCCCACCTCTAATGTTCATTTGCTGATTATCGGTCAATTTGCCAATTTCAAGCGCGTCAATTGAAAGCTTTTTCCTTTTCATACTAATATATGGTTTTACCCAAAAATAAACTTAAAAATCGAAAATACAAGTTTTTTCGATAGAATAAAAAAGTATTTCCGGGATGTTTTCGACTTCTTTACCAAAGAAATAGAACAAACCAAACAACCTGATTTACAAAAACCTACAACTTAACTTCTTGAGCACACGGCATAAACGGGCCTCAATCAGTTCAAAGAAATCTCAAATCACTGACCTACATGCAATTTCAAATTACCTTCGCAAATGCAGAAGATTAAAATAGGATTAAACTATAAAAACCATATAGATGTGGATATAGGGCATATTACACTTACTCTCCAAGGATTTGACTGTAGTTAATTTTTTCCGTTTGTCTTTTTTAACACATGGATATTGTTTCGAAACAAAAGGAATAATCAAAACCTTTATCTCTTCCTCTTCCATTAACACCGCAACCAAACTATCATAATCCACCTGCATCAGTTCAATTACATGAGGTAGGGCACAATACCTACCATTCTTATATTTCCTTAAATACCATATAACCGCCATCAGAAAATTAATGGGACTCTCCACAAAAAAAACCTAGTTTCTTTCAGTCACTCTTTATTTAAGCCTAACATAATCGTTCGGCTGGCCTCTGTAGCTTCAGTAATGTCTTCCATGCTCTGGGGATCAAATGGATTACATCTGTGAGTTCGGTTCAGATGGTCAAAATTAATGACATAGAATTTGGGCTTGATCTCAAACAGGTTTCAAAACCTTTAATAAGGTTGCCAGATCTATACAGAATCATTATCAAACTATATTAAACTACTTTGATAACAGATCAACCAGTGCTTCAGCTGAATCTTTCAACGTTAAGATAAAGGCATTCAGATCACAGTTCAGGGGGAATCAAAAATATTGAATTCTTCCTGTTCAGACTAACTCAACTGTACGCATAAAATTGAAAAATACAGCGCTGCCCCACAACATTTGGCATTGATCCCTAATCCTCGATCCTAATTATTGTGTGCAAATTTCGTGCAAATAGAAAAGCCTCACCTTTACGATGAGGCTAACTATCTCATTTTGAGCTCCCTCTGCTGGGCTCGAACCAGCGACCCTCTGATTAACAGTCAGATGCTCTAACCAGCTGAGCTAAGAAGGAGTCTGGCCTTCCAAAAACACTTCTAATTTGTCCTTAAGGACGCATAGC
>Ga0157370_10003541_pt1 | contig 18269 bp, 15 predicted proteins | sample C35metaG_FD_113463 | JGI IMG/M metagenome (GOLD analysis project Ga0157370, IMG submission 113463) | Corn rhizosphere microbial communities from Kellogg Biological Station, Michigan, USA - C3-5 metaG | ecosystem: Host-associated > Plants > Roots > Rhizosphere > Soil | place: USA: Michigan...
AAAAGGATTTCTGCTATACCGGTATGTTTAAATCCATGCCCAAACCTAGCGGCTTAACAGCATTGGCGCCTCATTTTGAGCTAAAATGAGCTAAAATGAGCCATTACGTTGGCCCGCGCTGTAACTGCCGGGCCACTTGTGGCAACCTGCTTAAGGGCAGCATGGGGCCTGGCTTACCAAAGAAAGCCCCAAAGCAGAGCTTGGCTTTACCTTTTAGGTAACCAAAAGGTAAAGGATAGGTAAGCCTGGGGTAACCCTGGGGTTAACCTGGTAGCAAGAAAAGGTAACCAACAGGTAAAGAAGGGGTAATCAGATACGGCCCTTTCGCTGGCTTTCCAGATACGCAGCCAGTAAATCTTTCGCGTAAAAACGATCGCCGCCGGGGAGTTTTATAGGCTTTAACGTGCCGTCTTTTACCTTACGCTTGTACGTGCTTTCGCTAATGTTCAGGTAATCTTTAACCTGTTGGCGGGTAAGTTGCGCATTAGGGTCGCCAAGGAGATCGATAAAAGTAAAGGCTAGCTGTTCTTTGTTCAGTACGAGGTAAATGTTGTACATTACCTGTACAAGTGCTTCGAGGTTATTCATGGGGCGTAAAATTTAAATCATGAAGCATTTTACGAAATGTTGATGAGGCGTTCCACAATCCAGATCCGGAAAATGTTTCTGTACTGTTATTCAGGCGGTTAAACCCGTGTGATGAAGCGGCAAAAAACGGCTAGAAAATGTGGTATTTATCTGTGTTTTTTTACCCCGAACAACATCAACACAGTTTAACCAGCCTGGTTAAATCTAAGTTAATTGTGCTGTGTATACTGTAATTCATTTTTTGGGAAAAATTTCCCCAAACGTTATGGGTAACCCCGGCTGCGGCAGATGAGCCCCAGGTTGAAAGGAATGCAAGCCACCCGCCGGGGGCGGTTTTGCTGTGCATAAACGAGCGGTTTATGCACCTTGGTAAATAGTTTAATTGATAGGGATGAAAAAGTAACCGGTGTTAGTTTTTCCATCATGCGTAAGTTTAATCAGTAATTAAAGACGTAATATAATTACATCTTATACCCTGTATAACGACAACTTGTTTCGAATCGTATATCGAAACAGCAATCGATAACAAAAGCATCTTTCCGGGCAGATAAAACAATTTCAACAATATCGGTCAACGCTGCCATGAGGCTGACCAGGCAGCAAGCCTGCATTTTTTCAGCATAAGAAGCTGAAATACCGGTCTTTAAATTCACGCGCCATTTTTCATCAAGTGTAATCATCTAAACAGGGTTACCAAGGGTTGCGGCCCCAGCAACTTGACAACAGCAGAAAAGCTCTTTACTTTACCTAAAAAAATACCCATCATGGAAAGAGAAAGCTATTTTAAAGAAATCGAACATTACATAAAACCCTCTATCGGGCTAAAAAGTTACCTGAACTACATCATACATGAGCGCACATTCAAAAAGAAACGGCTATAATGGCTAGGAGGAAAAACTCTGTTGGAATCCAGAAAAACAGAATTAAAGAGGTAACTAAAGTTGCCGGAGCATCTCAGCGACTAGTTGCTTTAATGCTTGACGTGAATTATACCATAGTTAGTTCGTGGAATTCAAATACTACGCAGCCAAGCGAAGAAAATTTAGATCAGATTGGTGAGTTGCTACAGAGAGATAATCGTGATCCACTGGAGCCACAAGGTCGAGTTGATACAGGGTTGGCCAAGGCTTTAGAGCAGGAGTTGAAGAGATTGCACAAAGAAGAAGGGATACCCTATGAGGTTGAAAAATTGGACCAGAGAAAGGGTACGAAGGTTAAGGTAAATAATCCAGAGTTGGTAAAAAGGTTGAGGGAGTTTGCGGGTTATTTCAAAAGAAAATGTTCTTAAAAGGCGTAGTTTTCTATCCTGTTGATTAACAAATTCAACAATCGAGCTCATAAGTTAGGAGAGAAGATACTTATATATGTGTAATTTTCGAAAATATAAGACATACATCAAATACACGAGTATATTTGGAGTACCTGCAATCTGACGATAGCAATGTTTGACATTTAAATATCTAAACTAATAATTAATATGAACTCACTTTACAAAGCCAAATCAATTGAAGATATTATTGCTATTATAGAACCCAGCATTTTAGCAAAAATCCCTAAAGATAAGTTAAATGATATCGCTGAAAATATCTTAATGTTTGAACAATATTTTAGGAACGAAATATTCGTAACGCCAGGTTCCTTAAAAGCAACTAGGATATACAGTCTAACATTAGATAAGATAATGCAGATTGATTACGAAGGGGTGTCGTATAAGCTTTAATCAAATAAAATTTTAAAGTCATTATTGCTAACATTAGCTACCATAGGAAAATTCTATTCTATCTAATAAATTCACATTAACCATAGCAATAAGCCATATATCTTCTTATCCACGCGTCTTTGTTGACGAGACGATTTCGTTTTCAGATGATAAAGAGAGAATTAAAAATGACGAAGATGCTGAAAGGATTTACAAATTGGTTTAAAAACAATTCAACATCATCTGATAATATGCCCAAGATGGCATCATCTCAAATACATAATGGAGGAAACTAGTTATTTTGGTGAGATTTTCAAAATATTTAAGGAAATACAGACTCCTCTTTCAGCAGAAGAGGTGGCCATAAAATTGAAAGCCAATGGATTCTTCCGACGAAACAATAATCTAGAAGAAATAACACCAAGTCAAATTAGAGATAGAATAAGAAAGAACAAATCATTATTTAATATTCTAAAGACCAAGCCATTAACCTATAGTCTTAAAAATAATGTCTCAAATTTGTGGGTGCTGAAGACGGTAGATAAGACTAAACAAGCCTCTCAGATTGAAAGCTATGGAGATAGTTTGGGAGAGTTTTATAATTATGACAGCAACGTTGCCAATTGCAAACGGATTATGGAAGGAGATTTTGCTATTCTTATTGACAAGGAGAAAATTCTTGGATTTGCTCATATAGAAAAGATAAGCGAAAGTATTGGCGAGAAGACAATAAAGCGGTGTCCATTTTGTCCAAGCACAACGATTGATAAGCGCTCCAGGCTCAGCCCTACCTATCGATGTAATAAAGGACATGTCTTTGAAATGCCAGTTGAGGCAAAAGGATCTGTAACAAAATATAAAGCTCAATTTGATAAGTTCTTAAATATTGGAAACTATTCGAGCGGTCTCATGCAGCTAAGACCTTATTATGTGAATGGTTACAATCAAAATATGTCTATGCAATTATTAGATATTGGTGTATTTAAATTGTTTCCACACATTCAATCACAAATAACCAATGATAAACATATCTTATCTGCTGATCAGTCTTACGTAAATGGGGACCAAGGCCTTTTTATAAACAGTGATGAGGACACCCGGGAAATATCGCTTAGGGCAATTAGACTCCGTAGAGGGCAGCAAGAATTCAGGAAAAAAATGCTTTCGAGATATAACAATGCTTGTGTAATCACTGGTTGTAAAATTACAGATATTTTGGAGGCTGCTCATATTAGACCCCACCGAGGTAATAATGACAACCATCCTTCAAATGGGCTCTTATTGAGAGCAGATTTGCATACTCTATTCGACCTTTATTTAGTAGCGATTGAGCCTGAATTGTTAGTGGTTCACTTCCATTCACGAGTAATTGAAGAGTATAAAGAATACCACCTTAAAAAATTAGTGTTTAATGCTTTTAATTTCCCAGATAAAAAATCTTTGAGTTGGCATTTCGCTAACTTTATGCAATACCATTTTTAAATCTTCAAAAACAATTGTATGAACCAAACAAATGAATTGACTTTAAAATTTGAACCTAGTACAATTGAACATTTAGGAGTCAAAATGTATTCCCATATCCCACCTGCTATCGCAGAATTAGTAGCAAATTCTTATGATGCCTGTGCAAAGAAAGTTTTTATAAAGCTTTATAATGGCCCCGACAAAAAAATCATTGTAGAAGATAATGGAATTGGAATGTCATTTGATGAAATTAATAATTACTTTTTAAGGATCGGCAGAAATAGAAGGAAAGAAAATCAAAAAAATGGATGTGATAGAACAGCTACTGGTAAAAAAGGATTAGGAAAGCTTGCTCTTTTTGGCCTTGGTAATGTTGTGGAAATATCAACTATCAAAGATGAAAAAAGGGTTAGTTTCACGATGAACTATAAAGAAATTTTATCTAGTAGCGGAGATTATAAGCCTATTTTCAGTGTTAAAAAAACTAAAGAGCCATCAGGAACAAAGATTGTTTTGAAAGAATTGAAACACAAGTCAAACTTTTCTTTGGATGCTTATACCAGTAGTTTTGCACGACTTTTTAATTTTAAAGCAGCTGATTTTGAGCTTTACATATCTCTTAATGATGGGAAAGACCTAAAAATAGATAATAAATTAAAGTTTGATAATATAAGCCCTGAATTTGAATGGTCCGATTCAGATATTCTGAAACTTAATAGCTCTTCTTATTCATATAAGACTCAAATTTTCGGCCGGATAATAACAACTGAAAAACCGATAAAGCCTGATTTAAGAGGTATAACGTTATTTGCAAATGGACGGATGATTAATAGCCCAGAATTCTTCGGGAAATCAGAATCCAGTCATTTCTATTCCTATACAACAGGGTATCTAGATGTTGATTTCGTTGATAATTGGGAAGAAGATGTAATATCAACAAATAGACAATCAATAGATTGGGAAAATGAAAAGTCGATAGAGCTCAAGACGTTTCTGCAAGAGTCACTTTCTGCAATTGAAAAAGACTGGAGAAGTAAAAGAGCTCAGAAAAAAGAAGAAAAAGTCCAAAAAGAGACAGGTATTAATATTGTAAATTGGAAAAAAACTCTTCCGCTCTATATATCTACACAAGTAGATACTATTGTTAATCAAATTAACAAATCTGAGCTTAACGGTGAAGACCAGGCTTCCCTTTTAAATGCAGTATATAATATTGCTCCAGAATATCCATTATTACACTGGCGTCACTTACACATTGATGTACAAAGTGCAGCAAGGCCAGATTATGAGCGTAAAGATTATTACAGAGCTTTTATAGAGGCAGTAAAAAGATACATTAATAAAGTAAGAGAAAAGTCCCATAGTACAAATTCGTCAGATAGCGGAATGATGGCAGCCGAGTTTGGCCATCAGAAAATTCTCCAGGTGGCCTCAAGATTCAATAAACCTGATGGTACCCGGTTTCATGTTGATACATACAAATGTATAGAAGAAGGACAGAAGTTCTTTTCAATGGGAATAGTTTCTGGCGCTAGAAATCCCGTTTCTCACGAGGAGATATCCAACCTTCGCGATTCTGGACTTTTCTCAGAAAAAGACTGCTTAGATATGCTTAGCCTACTTTCACATTTATTTAAAAGATTGGATGACGCACCAGCTGTAGTATGAGATAATAACTAAGCATTATTCTGCTTGCTTACTTAGCTCAAAAAAGAATTTGTAATAATTTACGAAATACCTGAGAGTGATTTACGTAACTATTAGTATTTAATGCAATTATTGATCTGCATTTTCCAGTTTTTACAAATAATTATAATATATTGTTAGATCTTTTTATTTAATAATGCTCGTCTAATGTTATCTGCGCTTGTTACCTCCGAATCTGTAAAACTCATTTTTAAATGGGCTTCAGAAAGGCTTAAAAATATTGACCTAAAATTGTCATCTTCTGAAAAAGATATTGAAACAGCGCTCAGTCAACATATCAAGGCCGTAAAAAATTGGTCATCTGAGATAAATTTTAAGGATTTGAAAACTTCGAAATCTACTCAGAGTGTTTATATTGAATTGGATCTGCTGTTATATCCGCGAAGAATTAGAATTTCAGAAGAAGAAGTTATATCGTCTATTTCACTTTCGGAATTACTAAATAGGGAAAAGAAACATATAGCAATACTTGGCCAGCCTGGCGCTGGTAAGACAACTTCAATGAAACACGTTTGTCAATCTATACTTTATGATGACAATTTTTTCCCAAATACATTTAGATATCCGATTTTAATTAAGTTGAGGGAATTCAATAAACCATCGAATACGCAGCATACAGCTGGAATAATTATTGAATACCTTTTTAATGCTCTTGGATTAAAAATAGCTGCTCCTGAAACAAAAGAGAAAGCAATTTTGAATAACCTCAAGGAGAAGTTAGTTTGTGATATCCTTGATAAAATTAACGCATTATTGATAATCGAAGGATTAGATGAAATAACCTTTAAAAAACATAAGGCGATAATTATGGATGAATTACCAAAACTAGCGAACCAATTGGAACAAGCTAAAATGGTTATTACATCAAGGACAGCTGATTATACTTACAGCTTAGAAAACGTTGCAGAATTTGAGTTTTGTACCCTTAATGATCAACAGATAAAAGAATTTTCATTAAAATGGTTAGGTAATAGAGACGAGGCAGATAATTTTTTCAATGATATTAAAAAATCTCCGTTTTATGATACAACGATAAGACCTTTGACTATCGCTCATTTATGTGCAATTTATGAGCGGGTTGGCAGAATTCCTGAGAAACCTAAAACGGTCTACAAGAAAATAATTAATCTCCTACTCGATGACTGGGATGAGCAGCGAAATATATTGCGCCAATCAAAATATGCTTCATTTGAAACTGACAGGAAATTTGATTTTTTAGCCGCTTTAGCATTTTATCTAACAACAAATAGTAGAAAAACAATATTCGATAAACAAGCGCTTTTAAATATTTATCAAAAAATACATTCAGATTTTGATTTGGACTTGCGAGAAGCCAGTAATGTTGTTCAAGAAATAGAATCTCACACCGGTTTATTTTTAGAGTGTGGATTTGAGATGTATGAATTTGCTCACAAATCGTTACAGGAGTATTTATCTGCTGAATACATAGTTAAATTACCAATAATTCCTAATGACAAAAGGATTGTTGAGATGCTTCCAAATGAACTTGCTATTTCAGTTTCAATTTCATCTAATCCAAGTATATACTTTACCGAAATGGTATTTAATAGATTTACTCATGTTAAACTAACATTGGAATATATGCAGACTTTTATTAATAGATTAATATTAGAAAAACCTGATTTTAATAATGATGAGAATGTTGGGATTGCAGCTTTACTATTGTACTCACTATATTTAAATACATATATCGAAGAGGACACAAAAAGCCAATTAAGTTTGTTTACGATTGATGATTTAACAGAAGCTTTCGAAATTTTTATTGATAATATCTTCAAAAGGAATTCAAAGCAAGCAATTTTAGAAACTTACAAGATAGAAGATAGTTATGAATCTACAAATGGGACGAAGATTTTAACACTTTCATTAAAATTAGGAGCAGGATCATATCCTCACACTTTATTGTGTAGAGAGAGTTTTTTATAAGGGAAAACTATTTGACCGAGTAGGCACTTGTTTTTTATTATAAAATAACTCCAGTAAGGTATTTATCTACTACTACTGATCTTAGCTATAATATTTTAATCATTATATTGGATACAGGACTCCTATCCCTAGTCTTGCTGTGTGTGAGGAGAGCTTTTGTAGAATGTCCGCAAATAACTGATCTTTCGCTTTCATAAAAATTTTAAATGCTTTTGCGTCTTTTAAATGTTCTTCTTTTATTGTTTGGAATCTATAAAAATCAAAAATTATCATTTGTGGCTTGTTGCATTCTGGAATAGATATTGGCCATATGTAACCATAAAAATTTTCCGCCTTAAAGTAGTCCATAGCTTTTTTGTCATAATCCATTAATATGCCACCAATTATTCTAGAATAAAACTGCTTTTTATTTTGAGCGTAATCACAAGGCGGAGTAATTTCTATGCATATTCTTTTTTTATTCAATGATTTAAAATCATCATGATTATCAATGTTAAATTCTTTTTCTTTTCTGAAAAACTCTTTAATATAAACTTGAGTGCTGCTATCAATTATCTCATAAATGTTTCCAGGAATCACAGTTTTCTGAGATGGGCTGTGAAAATCAAGCAACAACAATGAATTAAGGTCTGAATAAATCTGAGTTTTTATATCGTTTGCTCCATGAAAATTCACTTTCTTTAGATCCGAAAATAAATTATCTAAATTCTTGTAGCTGTTCGATATTTCAAATTGAAGCGGGGCCATTAAAGACTTTACCAAGTCTTTTTGTAAATCATAACTCCCAATATTACTAAGGTTTATGCCAGTATAATTTCCAGCTAATCTGCTAAAAATAAACTCTAGATTTTTAACTTTTATTTCATTTGATTCAAATAGGTTATATACTGTAGCAATAGTATTATCTGAACCTTTCTTCACAGCTTTATTCCATTCAATAAAAAAAGATGAGGAAATATCATTGACAAGTTTATTTTCTAACTCTTGTAATATTCCCTCATAGCTTCCCTTAGCTATATATTTTGTTTTCTCAAGAGAAACGGCAAATAAAGGAAGTGTAAACGGATTGTTTTTTTGAAATATCTTTTCACAGAACTCGGCAAAGTGATTTGCATGTTTTGTCCAAAGAACAATACCATAGGTGCCAAAGTCCTTTCCAATTATCTTTTTAAAATATTTTCTTATTAAAGCAATGTTATCAACAGAATTCTTAGAATTATCTAAGTATAGATCAAGAAAAATTAATTTTCTATTGTTAAATGGGATTACTTTCTTTTCTAGGTCGCCTGGAGTATAGTGCCTAGCCCAAATGTCTTTTTCATCTAGATATTTAACCAAATCATCTACTTCACTTTTGATATCATCGATAATAAGTGCACTTGATATAAATTCTTCGATCATGAGAGGTTTAATTTTTTTAATTTTTTTTGATTGGAAAGCAGAGAGCAATAACTGCGTTAGTGATTTTATTATCTCTAATAATTTTTGGAAATTCAATGTCATAAGTATCTGTGATAAAAAGAAGTTTTCCATTCATTGCTTTCATCATCTCATTAGCTACATGAAGACCTAACCCAGAACCAATATTGCTAGGTTTACCAGTTTGAAACGGTTTTATGGCTACATCGATTGGCAGATTAAAACCTGGGCCATTATCAGATATAATTATGGAGTTATAATTAGTTATTTGCGAAGTAAGAAAAATTGAAATTTTTCTATCTGTTTTTCTTGCATATTTCAACCAGTAAATGGAGTTGTCTAATAAATTTGTCAAAACCGAACAAGCTTCAGCTTCAGCTAAATAAGCTTCGAGATTATTCTCTTTCCAATTAGAAATCACCTGAACATCATGATCTAAAAACCGGAATTCATAGTTGTCTATTGCTATCTCCGCAATTGTTTTTAACTTAGTAAGGCGGATATCTGATTTTTTAAGCATGGCAGAATATCCTTTGATTATTTTTTCGAGAGATAATGAAATTCGTATAGCTCTTTCCTTATCATTGCGCACAATAGAACCAGATAACTCGGCAATCAATTTATCAAGTTCATGAATCACTACACTTAAATTTAGTCCAGCATTAGCACTCTTAATTAAGATTTCCTTAACTTCAGTATACTGATCATTGATTCTATATAGATATTTGAGAACTTCATCTTTAACTTCTGGTTTCTCAATTTTTTCGTTAACTACATTAATGAGCTCATTCAAATCTGATAGAACTGGTTCAATTGATTTGTGTTTTTTATACAAAGTTGTTAAGAGCGATTTGTCGATATTTCTTTCTCTTACAATTAGAGAGAGTGCGTAATCCACTGCATCTACGAAATTAAAATATGCATCATTTTCAATAAAACCTTCTCTATTAGTTTTCTCAGTTAACCCTTTACTACTTGCCCTATCTATCTTTACAGAACCAATGATTATATTGTTACTAACATTACCTCCAACTCGTTGAACCCGTTTCAAATCTATTCCCAGCCAATCATTGTCTCTTTCTCCGTAATTGTAGACCCTAACACCATCTCTATAAACTCTGATACCACCGTTTTCTTTTAAATATGTTTTAAGTGATGTTTTTTCTGCATTTACAAAACTGAATATCTGAGCATCCGTGTCAAAAATTATTAGATCAAATTCTATGGGTCCGATCTTGCTGCTTTCTAGATTGATATATTCAAATTCCCTCTTATCATAATTGTATTTTTTGATTAATTTATCTTCTTCAATGAGGTCGTCAAGCACTACGGTTCTATCTTCATTTACTTTTTTCAAAGAATCCCACGGCTTAAAATAATATTTGAATTCAACGATCTTGCCGCCATCCATCTTACAATGCCCAAAATATAAAGCATTTGCTTTTATGTCGTCGAAGTTTGGTAATCCTTCAAAAACATTCGTATTGCTTTTCGCTACAACTTTAAATGAGTCGTTATTTCCAGAAAAAGGGCTATTTAATGAAGTAATGTTTCTATGCACTTCCCTTAACTGCCTTCTATCCCAATTTGCTTTTAGGTCTTCTATAATTATTTTTGTTCCAGTAGAGTTAGAAAATGTTTGTGCAAAATCATTTTCCTGAACATCAATTAAAAAATCACTAATTACGGTGGCAGTTGATAATGTATTCCAATCGATTAAAAGCTCTACTTCCTTTTTCCCTTTTTCTTTTGAGATTAATTTTATTTTATTTCCAAGTTTATGAATTCCTAGGCGGCCAATGCCTTTTTCTCCCAATGGAATTCTGTTACAAGAATTTAGAGACAAATCCTTTTTTTTGTTATCAGTGCCGACCACTAACCATACATTTTCAATTAGATTTTTATCCATGCCTAAGCCATCGTCCTCAATAGTCAATTTGACAAGTTTCCCATCAAAGAAAAAGAAATCAATTACACAGGATTTTGAGCAGGCGTCATAAGAATTCTTTATTAGCTCGAATAGTGCAATACTTTCATTTTTAATCAAATCCTCTCCTAAGTGAGCAAGTACTCTTGGTGAAATGGAAAAATTTAATTTCATTTATGGTTATTTATTATTGCTTTTGCTATAGCTTCAGCATATTTTGGCGGCACTGCATTTCCAATCATTCTAGCCGTATTTGCTATGCTATTTGTCTTAAAAATATAATCCTTAGGAAAAGATTGTAACACAGCCCCTTCTCTTAAGGAAATTGCTCTGTCTTCCTCTGGATGGACAAATCTTCCATTAGAGATGCTGAAAAATTTAGTAGTAATAGTTGGGGCAGGTTTATCCCACCACATTCGACCGTAAATATCCTTGAAACCATCAGTTTTTCCAAAATGACAAGGAGCTGCTAGTCTTTTATCATATACATATGCAAGTCTTGTACCTCCATCGTGTGGAGTTAACGATAACCTCTCCAAATTAAGCGCGTTCAACCCTGCTACCGCATGCATGAACTTTGATTTGTCTGTATGGCCTTGGTTTATTCTAGGAAAACCATTTTTTTCACCTAAAACATCTCTAACAGTCAATTTTCTTCCAGAAGCTACCACTGGAGCAAGCTCATCTCTAGTAACTCTATTTGCTATAAGGGTAAATCTCTTACGATGCTGCGGCACACCATAATTACTCACTTCATGAACTTTAAAATGAACTTTATATTTCTTTTTCTCTAGCCAGCTAATGAACTCATCTAAACCACTTTCTTCTTTTCTCCTAAGTACGCCAGGGACATTTTCCACTACTACATATCCCGGATTAAAATATTTAACAAAGCGATGAAATTCTTTCAATAGGTTTTTTGACTGAGTAGATTTCTCTTTAGAAGTATTAATAATACTCCAAAATTGGCACGGACTGCAGCCAATTAGAAGAAGATTATCATCCCCTTTTTTTAAGGAAAGTTTTTCTTGTAAGACTTTCGCCTTTAAATCAAAAACATCAGCGTGAATAAACTCAGCACCTTTAATATTTGTCTTATAAGTTGCCTCGCAATTTTGATCAAAATCTATGCCTGCTAAAATTTCTATTCCTGCTTGCTGCATACCGTAGCTCATGCCACCGCCTGAGCAGAAAAAATCAACGGCTTTAATAGTATTATTTGCCGCAACAGTATTTGCGGATGTATTTTTCTCTGAGCCCATTTAATTATAGATATGGCAAGTTATTATAAAATTACAAAATTACAAAATTTTCACTGTGTTTACAGTATTACACTGATTACCCTTTTTAACGTTTTTTCTTCTATTTTTATATTATGAAGAAGCTAATCTACTATCCTAATTTTGAGCCCCCTACAACCAATTGGCTAAAATTCGCTATCCTGTATTTAGATCGCTTGGAAAGCATTGTTCCATACAACCGTATGCATTTAATAAGCGATAATTACCTTAGATTACAAAATGAAACAAACCTTGTGGAGTTATTTTCTCCAACTGACAGTCAAGGTTATCGTGCAACACTGAACGCCATTACAGAAACTGAAAAGTTTTTACAAAAACCGTATCAATTCAGTGGCTTATTTAACAAACCAAATGTGTTAAGGGATTGGAGAAATCCTAACACATGGCATTACGAAATATATGAAGGAAAATTTTCCTACTCGTGGATAGCATATTGCGAAGAGCAAAAAATCGGTATGCGTACGCAGGATGGGATTTTGTTAACTGAAAACCTCGCGTTCCTTTACATGACACATCTTGCAAAAGAAATTGCTCATGATAGGGGAGCTGATATTATTACAGAGAATTTAAATTATGACCATTATACTAGTTTTTCTAGAGGTAAAACACCTCTTGCGCAAAGACAACAGTTTATTAAAGGCATCATAGAACTTAAAGTACCTCAAAATCTAAACTCAATCAGCATACAAAGTTTAATTGATTTTAGAAATAGGAATATCGAATTAATTAATAGTTTTAATCAGCAAATTGATCTTGTTGAAAATGCCATCGGTAACGGGATTACAGAGGAGGAGTTTATTACAAATTATAAATACACCCTAAACTCATTAATTACCGAGATAAAAACCTTGGCGATCAACAGCGCATCTGTTCCGCTAGCTTTCTACGCTTTAGCAACCCACGCAAATGTGTTAAATTATGAATATGCAAAGGAGATACTAACGAGCTTAGGGATAGTCCACAACGGCTATCATGCTATTAAAAAATCTCTCCGTGATAGCCGAAACGAGAGAAATTGCAGAAAATATTTGACAAGACTCAGTCATCTTAGTAATTAAATTTATTTTTTCAGTTAAAAAGCTTAAGTTTAATAAAATTAACCAAACGCTCTATGAACAGACCACCACTATTAGGTAAGCTGTTTCAATGTATCCCATATATTGAATGCCTGCCACAAAGAACTTTTTACCATTCTACTTCTTAAAGGTTTCCTTACATCTTGTTACATAACCAAATAAACGGATAGAGTATTCAGCTGGACATTTAAAGCACATGATACTCTAAAGTGAACTTTTATCTATTTAAATAATTAAGGGGATTCTATTAAAAAATAATTTCAATATGGAAAAAGGTTGTAAATGGCATTTTAAACCTGAAGGTGGACGAGACGTTGGTCCTAATGACCCCGTTGATGAAAAATTTAAAGGCCAGCCATATTATTCTATTGTAAGGGAAGCAATACAAAATTCATTAGATGCTATACAGGACCAAACTAAGCCAGTTAAAGTTGATTTTACTTTTTTTAATCTGAATAGGATTGACTATCCTGGTTTTTTTGGCCTTGAAAATCATATTAATCAATGTCGAAGATATTATCCAAATGATATCAACGCTGAAAGATTATTTAATAATATGCTTTATTATTTGAATGGAAATGTTGAAGGGAAGAAAAGGCTCAGTCTTGCTTGTTTAAAAATTTCAGATTACAACACAATCGGAATGGATTATACAGAAAAAGACACGAAATCTCCATTTTATGCATTTTTAAAAGCCGGAGGAGTGAGCGCTAAAAGCGAAGGTTCTGGTGGTTCGTTTGGATTTGGCAAAGGTGCGTATTATACACTTTCTCCTATTAAAACCATTGTTGTTTCCACTAAGACTTCTGTTGGAGATGTTTTTTTTGAAGGTTCTACAATATTGACCACCCATAACGATGAGCAAGCGAAAAAAATAACAGCATATGGGTACTACGATAATAATGATGGCCAGCCGACACAAAACGACGCTGACATACCTGAAATTTTTAGACGTGTAGAAATTGGGACAGATGTAAATATAATTGGCTTATGGGATGAGTCTTACAGGATCAGATTAATGATTAAATCTGTACTCAATAATTTTTGGATGGCTATTTACGATGGTCAACTTGTGGTGCAAGTGGACGATATTGTAATCAATAAGGAAAATTTAGAACAGAAAGTTGACGAGTATTTCCCAAATGATGGATTCGAAAGTGGAAATGCAATTGAAATCGAGTCGTGGAACCCAAAATCTTATTTAAAAGCTGTTAAGTATACTCAGACAAGCGATCAATTTCATCTCTTCGAAAATACTTTAGAAACTATCGGAAATGTCAAACTGTATGTATACTTAGATAAAGGCTTACCTAACAGGGTATCTTATTTTAGGAAACCTAAAATGGTTGTTTTTAAACGGACCAATCGAAAAGTAAATGGATATTCAGCGGTTTTTATTTGTGAAAATGAAAAAGGGAATCAGATTTTAAGACTGATGGAAAACCCCGCGCATAGTGAGTGGAAAAAGGAAAACTATCCAAAAGATGAAGGCAAAATCTCCAGAACTGCTAGAAAGGCTGAAAACGAAATAAGTGACTTCATAAATAAATCACTGGAATCGCTATCGAAGATAAAAGCAGGAAAAAAAATTACGTTTTTGGGCTTAGAGGAATATTTGTCAATTCCAGAAGATTTGTTGGAGAAAGAAGAAGAATTAGACTATATCGGAAATGTTTCTAGTTCATTATCAGGGGTTTTGAGTAATGAAATTTCTGATGAAGAAACTGGAATTCAAACAACAGACTACACACCTGTTAAAATTAAACCGACTATTATCCCAAAATCACAAGCAAAAGAGGATACAGCAGTTGATATTACTGAAGAGGGTGAAGAGAATATAATTATTGGTGGTGAAAATGAAGGAGATAATGGAGGAAGCGAAGAATTGCCTCCTGGTGATGGCAGTGATAGTGGTAAGGGGGGGAAGTCGGAAGAATCTAACAATAATAAAGTTCTTGTAAAGGTAGGCTTAAGAGTTATAGCCCAAAAGAAAAATAATATACAATACCATATTCTGGTTATTAATTCAGATAGACTGATTAACAACGCAGAAATTGAACTAATGGTAGGTGCCGATAATGATAGAGATAGCGGCATAGCAATAGTTGCTAGTGATAATGGTTTAATTGAGAATAATGTGATTAAAAATCTGTCTTTGATAAACGGAAGCAACAAAATTAAAATTCAATTTTTAGATGTTCTAAAACATTCCATAAAAATTAAAGCGTATGAAGTTCAATGATGTTAGTTTCCCCCACCCTATATTAGGATTAAATGATTCAATAAATAGTGCTATTGATTTGCTACATCCAGAAATAAATTCACTCCCAGATGTTTACAGAATAGCTATTAACCTGCAGTTTAATAATGATGATTTAAAGCAAATATTGACCGAGGGCAAGGCAAGGTATTATTGTGAGGCGACATGTACCAACACCATTTATCGAAGAGCATTCTTAAGTAATTCATCCAAAATAGAGATAGAAATTCCAAAAAAAGAAGTTAAAGGCCGTGTGGAATTTACATGCTTATTAATTGCAGCTGAAAATATCGATAGCTATTCTAATTCAGATGTACATTTAGATTACAAAGATTATTTTTTTGATCTAGAGGTAGGTGACATTTTAGCCTACTTTGGAGAGTTTTCATTTAATGCCGACATTAAATATGAAAAATTAAAAGCTGTTTCGTCTTTCATGGAAGTTGTGGGAAATGATGATTTGACATACACTAACACAGATTTAAAGAATAGTAAAATAGTAATACAATTACCATCTAACTCATATGACATATTCAGTAATGATGTAATTTCACAGGAAGAAAGATTTGCATCAGTATTTCATGCCTCTTTAGTTTTAAATGCTCTTCTAACTGCACTTTATAATTTTGACGATCACAAAGATTATTTATGGGCGAAAGTAATCGAATACCGCTTAAAGAATGAACCTGCGTTTAAGAATCTTTCAATTGATGAAAAAGAAAATATCCCTGAAATAGCACAACGACTATTAGGTAATCCGTTTGCTCGTCTAATCGATGGGTTAAATTCGATTCTAGAGTGTTCACAAGAAGATTAGCTTATGGAAAAGCAATTAATATTTAAAGACAAATATGTACAAAGACTCAAAGAGAATCTAGCAGATGGCTCATTACTATCTTTTTACAGAAGCAACGAGTTCATTTACGATAAAAAAGAAGTATTGATGATGCCTAACATAAATGCAACACCAGACCTAGTTAGTAAGCTCGATTTCGAAGATGATTTTAAAACCGCTGTTTTACTCTACGAAGCTTTTGAAAATTTAGCACCAATACAAGCTTCTGATGAACGTTTATGGACCTATTTGTCACATGTTGACCTTTACCCCTACATGATTAAAAGATGGAGCAGCGTTTATGACGGGAGTGCGAAAAATGATATCGAATACATAGTGGAGCATTGGTTTTTAAGTTCATCCGCTCAAAGTAATTTATTGAGACATGCACTATCTGGATTGTGGTGGTCTGTATTTTTATCGGTTGATGAATCCAGAGGACCCAATAAATACGATTTAACAAAAATTTTATTTCGTCAGTTGGATTTTCCAACTAGAACTTTAGGAACATATAAATTAGGTCGCCATAGAGAAGCTGTTATTGGTATATTAGAGTTTATACAAGAAAATGAGAATCTCTTTAGTACAAAGTTTGAATATAAAACCCGTTTTATTACAAAACATTTAAATGTTATAGGTGGAGTGAAGCCAATAGCATATTACAATCGACATTTTTTTAAGTCAGAATTAGAAAAATTATCATCCACAATAGCTATGCTTTAACTATAGCAACACAAATAATTTTAGCTGGATCTTGGTCATGATCATTGATCCGTTATGTTAGCTATGTAAAGAAAATAATTTTATATAACCAACTCCTTGTTTGTGCTGCAAATAAGTGAATAGAAACAGAGTAGAGATGAATTAGAGTTAGTAAAAAAAGAGTTTAGGCGAATAATAATTTATTTACGTCAATACGAGAGAATGTTGTTATAAAGATATAGTTTGGGTAAATGATATTTACATTAGTTCTGGGCAGGTATTGTTTGATCTTTCGCGGTTTCGAGGTAAAGTAGAATTTGATTAACACATTCAGTCAAATTTTTAGTTACCTCATGATCCCAAAATCGCATTACTATATACCCAGCGTCTTCTAGCCTTCTTTGATTGATATTGTCGCGCTTCATGTTGCTTTCAATTTTCGGAATCCAGAAGTCAGCATTGCTTTTTATATTTAAGCTGTTCTTTTTCCATTGATACCCATGCCAAAAGCCACCGTCAACAAATATAGCAAGCCGATATTTATTAATTACTATATCAGGTTTTCCTGGCATGTTTTTAACATGTATCCGAAAGCGAATGCCATTAGCCCATAACGCTTTTCTAAGAAGCATTTCGGGCTTGGTATTTTTACCCTTAATTCGGCTCATGTTGTATGAGCGGGTTTCTTTGCTGTGAACATCGGCCATGTTATGGTAACAATCTTAAATAAATAATGTTGTCTTGCATTAAGCATTGAAAAAATATTTCCTGAATCTTTATGTATTGAATATCTTGCACCTGCATGATCCCCTTAGACGCATCGTTACCCATTAACCTTTTAGCTGCCAGTTTTAACAACACTGCCGCGGCATATAAATTTTACTGGTTTTTATCCATCCTGGATGAGGTAGAAGACGGGCAATACCACATTCCGAAACAAAGGTTATTTACAGGTATGGTAGCCGCCAGCTGGTATACGATTAATTATTTCCACATTAGTTTTGGCAAGCAGGATCAACTGCATGATAAGGTAAAAGAAGTTGCAGCAGTTGAAGGGATCAGTATTGATGAAGACCGAAACAAGATTAAGCAACGCTTGAACAATAGTAGCCTGTTGGCTACACAAAAGTTATTATGGCATTTTGATAAACAGGTTCCACACCGTTTTTTAAGCCCCTGGTTTCCATCCATTGCAGAAAACCGAAATGCCACCTATAAGGTATCACAAACTTTTGAAAACAATTGTCTTTATGCGGTTGATCAAACGCATATTACCGTTAACCCCATCTGGATCGATTACCTGAGCAGGAATGCAGGGATTTTGAAAAGTTTTTGTTACTGGAA
>Ga0157370_10003542_pt1 | contig 18268 bp, 21 predicted proteins | sample C35metaG_FD_113463 | JGI IMG/M metagenome (GOLD analysis project Ga0157370, IMG submission 113463) | Corn rhizosphere microbial communities from Kellogg Biological Station, Michigan, USA - C3-5 metaG | ecosystem: Host-associated > Plants > Roots > Rhizosphere > Soil | place: USA: Michigan...
GTTGTTTGATAATACCACAACAGGCTTTCCCTGCCATTGCGGCTGGAAAACCCTCTCACACGAGGCATAAAAATTATTGCAGTCTACTAAGGCATACATAAGTGCAAAATTAGATATTCTCAGGTTACGGATGGCAGTTCTATTCGTTAAAAACAACTGTTAAACTTTGTGTTAAGTATTATTGTATATACAAATGTTTCAGGGGTTGTTTCGTAAATTTATAGAACACTTAAAATTATATTTATTATGTCATTACTTAAAGACAAAGTGGCTGTTGTATCCGGAGCAGGTTCCGGAATCGGACGTGCCATTGCAGAAACGTATGCCAAAGAGGGGGCAAAAGTTGTTATTACCGATATAAATGAAGACCATGGTAACGAAACCGTAAAAGCAATTAAGGAAGCCGGGGGAGAGGCTTTTTTTGTTAAGGCTGATTCTTCATTACCTGAAGATAATAAAAGACTGGTAGAGGAAATAGTAAAAAAATATGGGAGGCTTGATGTTGCCTGTAATAATGCCGGGATGGGCGGATCTTCAGCTCCTACAGGAGAATATGACCCGTCAAGCTGGGATAAGGTAATTGCACTTAACCTAAGTGGCGTATTTTATGCCTGCCGTTACCAAATCGAACAAATGATGAAAAACGGAGGGGGAAGCATTGTAAATATTGCTTCTATACATGGTACAGTTGCCGCTCCAAATAGTGTTGCTTATACAGCATCTAAACACGGAGTAGTAGGGCTTACTAAAAACATAGCTGCTGAATATGGGGAAAAAGGAATCCGATGTAATGCTGTAGGGCCCGGCTATATAGAAACTCCGTTGCTTACAGACCATCTTAACAAGGACATGATGGAAGCTGTTGCCCGTAAGAGTACAATGAACAGATTAGGCACGCCGCAGGAAATTGCCGATCTTGTTGCCTTTCTGAGCTCAGATAAATCTTCGTTTACCACAGGAAGTTACATTATTGCCGATGGCGGATATACTGCTATTTAATCTATAGCTACTTGTTTTATAAAAGAAAAACCACCGTGTAAAGCGGTGGTTTTTGTGTAAGTTAGTTTTTGTTTTATCTAAAGAATGCCTACTACGTATGAAGGGAAAAGTCCCAAAGCAATATTAAGAACGATAGAAAGCACTGCTACAATAGTGTAAGCAACAGGAATAGACTCTTTTTCGCTGATGTCGTCTTTAGTATACATTGCAAGTATCAACTTGAAATAGTATCCAACACTAATAATAGAATTTACAATAGCTATAATAACAATGGCAATATGCCCGGAGCTTATAACCTGGTTGAATAAGAAAAACTTCGCAAAGAATCCTGCAAATATTGGTATACCCGCCATAGATAACAATGAACACGTAAGTATACCCGCCATAAGAGGGTTTCTCTTACCAAAGCCATTAAATCTGTAAACTTCTTCATCCCCTTTGCTTCCGCAAACAGCAAGCAATACAGCAAATGCTGCAATACCTGCAAGGCTATAAGCTGCAGTATAGTATAATAAAGTACCTGCGGTAAACCTCGGGTTAAAGAAAACCATAAGCATGAATCCGGCGTGAGATATACCAGAGAATGCAAGCATACGTTTTACATTGGTTTGTACCAATGCAGTAAGGTTACCTACCGTCATTGATAAAATTGAAATAATGCTGATTATTGTTATATAACTTCCCGGAACAGTACGGTTAATACTTATCATAAGCTTAAAGAAAGCAGCCATAGCCGCAACTTTAGCCAGTGTACTCATGGTAGCCGTTGTTAGTGCAGGGGAGCCCTGGTATACATCCGGTGCCCAAAAGTGAAAAGGGACTGCGGCAATCTTAAATAGTAGTCCTACTGAAAGCATTACTACACCTATAAAAAACCATTGCGGTACATTACTGCCATTTTCCAGTAATGCGCCATATATAGTATGTGTGTCAAAAGATCCGGTAGCACCGTATATAAGTGCTATACCAAATAATATAAATCCTGATGCAAAAGCTCCCATAAGGAAATACTTCATCCCTGCTTCATTACTTTTTAAGTCTTTTGGCTGACTTGCAGCAAGAACATATAATGAAATTGATAATATCTCTATTCCTAAAAAGAACATTGCCATGTTACCAAACGATACCATTGCAATAGCTCCTGTTAAAAGAAATAGTTTGATAGCTATAAAATCTGATATTTTTGCTTTGTGCTCTTTGTGGAAACTTCCCGAAAGAGCAACAAGGAAAATAGTAAGTATAATAAATAAGGATGAATATGCAGCAGAGTAACTGTCTGTTATAATCATGTTATTGTAGAAAGAATTTACCTTTCCAAAATCAGCCGCTGTAAGACCAAGCGTACCTAATAAACCTAATATGGTTACCGGTATGATGGCTTTTCTTAAATTAAAAATTTCAGCTATAAGGCATATAATCCCTAATCCTGCAATAGCTATTAATGTATACATCTTTATCGGCTTATTAATTTCTGTTTATGATAACTAAGATTGCTTGTAGATCAGGCGTAATAAAATCTACTATTGGCTTTGGGTATAAACCAAATACAATCAATACTGTTATAATGGTTACAAATACAAATCCTTCACCAAAAGTTACATCGGCAAATGGTTTAGTATTTTGCTCTCCAAGCATTACCTGCTGGAACATTCTTAGCATATAGAAAGCACCTAATATAATTGTGGTACCTGCTATTACTGCAAACCATATGTTAGTCTGCGCCATACTATAAAGCAGTTCAAATTCTCCAACAAAGTTAAAGGTTGCCGGTAAGGCTACAGATGCCAGTACCAGTATAAGAAACATAGAGGTAAATTTAGGTGTCTGAGACCTGATGCCTCCCATTTCGCTTATCTCTCCTGTATTATAGCGGCGTGATATTATCTCTGCTGCATAGAATAGACCTACTACTCCAAAACCGTGAGCAATCATTTGCAATACAGCACCACGAAGTCCGTCAAGCGTTATCGAATAGGCTCCCGCAGCAATAAGGCCTACGTGTGCAAGAGAAGAGTATGCAAGAAGTTTTTTAAGATCGGTTTGTTTTAGGGCAAGTATAGAACCGTAAATAACTCCGGCAATACAAAGACCAACAAAGACATACATAAGTTCGGCAGCAGGTTTTGGAGCTATTGGGAGCTGCCACCTGATGATACTGTATATAGCCATCTTTAGCATTATACCCGATAAAAGCATGGTACCCGCCGTTGGCGACTTTTGGTACACATTTGCCTGCCATGTATGGAAAGGTATAATAGGAATCTTGATGGCATAAGCTAAAAAGAACGCGAGGAATATAAAGAATTGCTCGTTAGATGTTAAGAACGCTTTATATAAATTTATAGTAAGGAAAGATCCGGTTCTTTGATATAAAAAGATGAATGCTGCAAGCATGAAAAGCGAGCCGGCAAAAGTGTAGATAAAGAATTTAATGACCGCTTTTTTCCTGCTTTCATAGTCTCCGTTACCCCAAATAAGGGCAATAAAGTAAATAGGCAGTAGAGAAAGCTCCCAAAATATATAATACACAAAGCCGTCTACACTTATAAAAGTACCTGCCATGGCAAAAGCCATAAACATGATAAGTGCATAAAATGCCCTTGAATTTTTTATGGTATTTCTAAATGAAGAAAGTATAATTATCGGGGTAAGTGCTGTTGTAAGCAACAGCATAGTAAGCGAAAGGCCGTCTGCTTCAAAAGCAAGCATAATTTTTGGGTCTTCTACCCACACTTTAATGAAGCTTACCGGCTCAATTCCTTCAATAAATAAATACGTAATGTATATGGTAGCCGCAAAAGCTGCGGTACTAAAAATCAGAGCTGCTTTAGAAGCCCATTTGTCACCTACAAAGTAAGTGGCAGCTGCCCCGAATAATAAGATAATAAGTACAAATGATATGTCCATCAGTTATGAATTATTTTGCCAAGAATATATAAACAATTATTGAGCAGATACCCAACACGAATGCAAACAGGTAAAAGCCGATGCTGCCGTTCTGAAGGGTTCTTCCTTCGCCGCCAAGAATGTTAGCTACTTTACCCAGCCCAAATATGAATCCTGAGAAAACGCTTTCGGTAACATCCCTGAAAAAGCTGCCTATCGCATAAATTGGATTTACAATTATGGCGGTGTAAATTTCGTCTACATAAAATTTGTTATACAATACTTTAGCAAATCCTGTTATTTCGCTGTCCTGTGGAGGTACAGCAGATTTTGCCATGTATTTGCTATATGCAATACCTATTCCTATAAGCGCGCCAACTACTGCTATACCCATTAGCATATAGGTTGTTCCATCTAAATGATGATGCTCTGCCGGTTTAGCTAATACAGGTGCAAGATATTGGTTTAACCAGCTGCCTGTAGGAAGGCTTATTGCTCCACCAATAAGAGCCAGTATAGCAAGAATTACCAATGGTACTGTGATAAGTGCCGGAGATTCGTGCAGGTGATGTTTTTGTTCTTCTGTACCTCTGAAATTTTTGTAAAAAGTAAGGTATAACAGGCGGAACATATAGAATGCTGTCATTATAGATGCTAATGAAGCAATTACCCATAATGCTTTATTGTGGTGGAAAGCCGTCATTAAGATCTCATCTTTAGAGAAGAAACCTGAGAATGGAGGTAATCCTGATATTGCAAGTGTAGAGATAAGGAAAGTAATGAAAGTAATCTTCATTACTTTTTTAAGTCCTCCCATGTTACGCATGTCCTGTTCGCCATGTAATGCGTGGATAACTGAACCTGAACCAAGGAAAAGACATGCTTTAAAAAAAGCGTGTGTTATAACGTGAAATACGGCGATCTCATAAGCACCGAGTCCAAGAGCAAGGAACATAAGTCCTAACTGAGAAACAGTAGAGTAGGCCAGTACTTTTTTAATATCATTCTGAACCAATCCTATAGCCGCTGCAACTAACGAAGTTACGGCACCTACTACAGCAATTACATTCTGAACATCAGGAGCAAGGTTAAACAGGAAGTTCATTCTTGTTATCATAAAGATACCTGCTGTTACCATCGTAGCTGCGTGGATAAGCGCAGAAACAGGAGTAGGTCCTGCCATTGCATCCGGCAACCATGTATATAATGGTATCTGTGCACTTTTACCACATGCTCCTATGAAAAGGCATAATGCAGCAACGCTTAACCATGCCATATCAATTTCTGCACCCGATGAAAGGGCTGCATTGATAGTTGTATAATCTACAGAGTGAAATAAATAACCGATGATAAAAATACCGACAAGGAAACCAAGGTCACCAATACGGTTCATGATAAATGCTTTTTTAGCAGCATCGTTATAATCCTGATTTTTGTACCAGAACCCGATAAGCAGGTAAGAACAAAGTCCTACACCTTCCCACCCGATGAACATGATAAGCAGGTTGCTTCCCATAACAAGCGTGATCATAAAGAATATGAACAGGTTAAGGTAGGCGAAGAATTTATGCATATTCTCGTCATCATGCATATAGCTGATAGAGTACACATGTATTAATGTACCAATACCGGTAACAAACATTAGCCATAATAGCGAAAGCTGATCAAGCTGAAACCGAAGTTAACCTTAAAGTTTACAAGTGTAAGCCACTCACAAAGGTTAATCATTACCGGTTTTCCGGTGTTTAGTACCTGAAGGAAAAAAGTAAGCGTTACCACAAATGATGTGGCTACTGCAAGAGTTCCTAATGTACCCGCTCCGCCTTTGCCTATTTTTTTTCCGAAGAAAATATTAAGCAGAAAGCCTGCAAACGGGGCGAATAATAATAGTAAAGCCAAATTTGTATCCATTAGGCGCTATCCTTTTAAGTTTTTTAAATTATCAATGTCAATATTGTTCAGGTTTCTGTACACTGCTACAAGTATGGCTAATCCTACTGCAACCTCTGCCGCAGCAACTGCCATAGAGAAGAATACGAATACCTGGCCTGATGCATCCTGATGATAGGTAGAAAAGGCAACCAAAAGCAGGTTTACTGCGTTCAGCATAATTTCTATAGACATGAACATTATGATGGCATTTCTTCTGAAAAGAACTCCAAATACACCTACGCAAAACAATAATGTAGAAAGATAGATGTAATTATCAATACCTATTTGTTGTAATATATTTTCCATATTAGTTGTTGATATGTTCTTTTTTAGATAACAATACGGCACCTATCATAGATACAAGAAGTAGTATCGAAGCAAACTCAAATGGAACCATGTATTCGTTTAGTAATACCTGGCCCAATACTTTGATAGACTGGTAATCCTGTCCTGATACTTTATACTCTAACTGAGGCTGCGCTTTAATAAATGTTGCTAACAGTACCAGTGCAACAAGGCAAAAGGATACCACGGCAGCAATCCTGGAGAGCATTGATTTATGTTTTTCGTCTTCTTTGTTGAGGTTCATGAGCATTATGGTAAATAACATAAGGATCATGATCGCACCGGAGTAAACAATTACGTGTACTATAGCAAGAAACTGAGCATTGAACATAAGGTAATGCCCGGCAACAGAGAAAAAGCAAAGTACAAGGTAAATAGCACTGTGAATAGGGTTTTTACTGAAGATAGTTAAAAACGCTGTTGCAAGTGTAATGGCCGATAGGATATAGAATAAAGTTGTAAGCATCTTAGTTCGCCATTTGTGGTTTAGTGTTATTAATAGCCATATCAAGAGGCATAACAAGTTTGTCTTTACCAAATATAAAGTCTTCCCTGTTGCTGTTTGATTTTACCATAACCCTTGATTTAGTTAAGTAAATAGCCTGTTTAGGGCAAGCCTCTTCACACAGTCCGCAAAAAATGCAGCGAAGCATGTTTATTTCATAAATAGAAGCATATTTCTCTTCCCTGTAAAGGTGCATTTCGTCCGGCTTTCTTTCGTCAGCTTTCATAGTAATTGCTTCAGCAGGGCAGGATAGTGCACAAAGTCCGCAGGCAGTACAACGTTCACGGCCTTCGTCATCGCGCATAAGCATATGCTGTCCACGATATACTGGGCTAAGTTCTCTGGTTTCCTCAGGATACTTAATAGTAACTTTTCTTTTAAATAAATGTCGGAGTGTGATAAGCAGACCTTTTCCGATCGCTACCAGGTAAAGGCTCTCCAAAAAGGTCATCTTTTTGTTAGATACCTCCTTTTTCCTTCCCGAGAATGATATGGTTTCTATTGCCATTTTAATATTCTTTTTGCCCTAAGGCGTTTCTTCGTACTTAAATTAAAGTTTACCGTCGCTTAGTAATATTACAATCCCTGTAATAATGATGTTTGCAATCGCAAGCGGTATAAGCATTTTCCAGCCCAGTTTCATTAACTGGTCATAACGGAATCTTGGTATCGTCCAGCGGATCCACATGTAAAAGAATATGAAAGCACATATTTTTCCGAACAATACAAATATCCCTATGATATTAGCGATGTTAGCACCTGCATTTTCAGATACCCAGTCCATACCCGGGTAGTTGTAAGCGCCAAAGTAAAGTACAGCAAGAATTGTAGATGAGATAAACATACTTGCATATTCTGCAAACAGGTAAAAGCCCATTTTCATAGATGAGTACTCAGTATGATAACCACCAATAAGCTCAGCCTCACATTCAGCAAGGTCAAAAGGTGTACGGTTGGTCTCAGCAAACGAACATACAAGGAAAATAAGGAAACCTACCGGTTGGTAGAATACATTCCAGTTCATTCCGTGCTGCCCGGCAGATATTTCACGAAGACTTAATGATTCGGTCATCATGATAAGGGCAATAAGCGCAAGACCCATAGCTACCTCATACGATATCATTTGAGAAGAAGCACGCATGGCGCTCATCAGCGAGAATTTGTTGTTAGAAGCCCATCCACCAATCATAATGCCGTAAACACCTACTGATAATACACCAAAGATGTAAAGCATGGCAACATCAATATCGGTAGCCTGAAGGATTACGTCACGACCAAAAATATGTAGTTTATCTCCCCAGGGTATTACGGCACTCGTCATAAGTGCAGTACTCATAGATATGGCAGGACCTACTATGAAAAGGAATTTGTTAGGTGTGTTAGGAAAGAACTCCTCTTTAGAGAAAAGTTTCAAACCATCGGCAAGAGGCTGTAGTATACCGCCTTTACCGGCACGGTTAGGGCCTATACGATCCTGAAGCCATGCAGCAATTTTACGTTCTGCCAGTGTTTCATACATGGCAAACAGCATGGTAATCGCAAATATTATTACGATAAAAATACCTTTTTCTATAATTATTGCCTGATCCATAGCTATATATTGCCTTCTTTAAATGCTGTTATTTCGTCTTTTTTAAGCGGAATAGCCGGCATACTGATTTTTATTCTGTCCTGTTCACGACCCAGTAAGATCTGTTTTTCAGTTTCAATAGTAACTGTATCAAGTTTCCTTGTATAGTTATTCTGATTGATAACAGAATCTTTTTCAAATTTCCTTGGTCCTTCAATCACCCAGTCAGCCAGGTCTTTGTGGTCAAAACGACATTCGTTGCAGATGAACTCTTCCACTTCGTGGTATACGTCTTTACGTGCTGTAACCCTTTGGATTTCTTCTCCAAACATCCAAAGTGTAGTCTTACCGCAGCATTTGTCGCAGTCTCTGTGAGCGTTATAAGGTTTGTTAAACCAAACCCTTTGTTTGAATCGGAAAGTCTTATCAGTAAGTGCACCTACAGGGCATACATCAATCATATTTCCTGAAAATTCGTTATCGATAGCTTTAGAAATAGCAGTAGATATTTGCGAATGGTCACCACGGTTAAGCACACCATGTACACGGTTATCGGTAAGCTGGTCAGCAGTCATAACACAACGGTAGCACAGGATGCAACGGTTCATATGAAGCTGTATCTTATCGCCAATGTTCTCAGGTTCAAACGTACGTTTTTCTTCAATAAAGCGCGTTTTAGAAGAACCGTTTTTAAAACTAAGGTTCTGCAAATCGCATTCACCTGCCTGGTCGCACACTGGGCAATCAAGAGGGTGGTTTATAAGAAGGAATTCGGTAACCGATTTACGTGCGTCTACCACTCTTTCGGAAGAGATGCTTTTTACCTCCATACCGTCCATAACGCCGGTAACGCAAGATGCCATAAGTTTTGGCATAGGGCGTGGGTCTGCTTCGCTTCCTTTAGAAACCTCTACAAGGCAGCAACGGCATTTACCACCGCTTCCTTTAAGTTTAGAGTAGTAGCACATTGCCGGCGGTACGGATTCCCCGCCGATCATTCGCGCAGCCTGCAGGATGGTGGTCCCCGGTTCTACGTCTATCTCCTGTCCGTCTATTGTTACTTTCATTTTTATGCTGTTTGAAAGCTGTAAAGCGCTTGACTTTATGACTTTCGACTTTTATACTTTATAACTCCTTAAACTGTTTGTTTTGCCACTAAATGCTTTACCTGATCAAAAGGCTCTGCTACAAAGTGATCTCTGTTTTTTACCTTTTCAGGGAAACGAACGTGGTATTCAAACTCGTCCCTAAAGTGGCGTATAGCTGCTGCTACCGGCCATGCTGCTGCATCACCAAGAGGGCAGATAGTGTTTCCTTCAATCTTGCGTTGAATGTCCCAAAGCAGTTCGATATCTTCTTCGCGGCCATGTCCGTTCTCAATACGGTGCAGTACTTTTTCCATCCATCCTGTACCTTCACGGCAAGGAGAACACTGTCCGCAGCTTTCGTGGTGGTAAAAGCGTGAAAAGTTCCATGTATTGCGCACAATGCAGCTTGTATCGTTATAAACGATAAAACCACCGGAGCCCAGCATCGATCCTGTAGCAAAACCACCTTCAGAAAGTGATTCGTAACTCATTAAACGATCTCCGCCTTCAGCATTTTTGTAGATTAGGTGTGCAGGAAGAATTGGCACCGAAGAACCTCCGGGAACCAAAGCTTTTAAAGGCCTGCTGTCCATCATACCGCCTAAGTATTCGTCAGAGTTCATGAACTCATCAACGCTAAGGCCTAATTCTATTTCATAAACACCCGGATTTTTAATATGTCCCGAAGCTGATATCAGTTTTGTCCCTGTAGAGCGCCCTATACCTATTTTAGCATATTCTTCTCCTGAGTTGTTCACAATCCATGGCACAACAGCGATAGATTCTACGTTGTTAACCACAGTAGGGTTAGCCCAAAGTCCGCTAACAGCAGGAAATGGTGGCTTGATCCTTGGGTTACCTCTTTTGCCTTCAAGTGATTCAATAAGCGCAGTTTCCTCACCACAAATGTAAGCTCCTGCACCACAGTGAACATGAAGGTCAAGGTCGAAACCTGAACCCAGTATATTTTTACCTAACCATCCGGCAGCATAAGCTTCTTTGATAGCTTTTTCCAATATGCGGTAAACCCACATATATTCGCCACGGATGTAGATGTATGATAAATTTGCTCCAAGTGCAAAGCTGGAAGTGATCATTCCCTCTATCAAAAGGTGAGGAATATATTCCATAAGGTAACGGTCTTTAAACGTTCCCGGCTCAGACTCATCAGCATTACAAACCAAATGTCTTGGCTTGCCCGATTTTTTGTCGATAAAACTCCATTTCATACCGGTAGGGAAACCTGCCCCTCCACGGCCTCTAAGTCCTGAAGTTTTAACTTCTTCCACTACTTCATCAGGAGTCATGCTTTTCAGCGCTTTCTCTACAGAGCGGTAACCTCCATTTTGGCGGTACACTTCATAGGTTTTTATCCCCGGTACGTTTGCGTGCTCTAATAATATCTTTCTAGCCATTGTTACTTGGTATAATGGTCTCTAATTAGTGTAAATTAACCTGTCCGTTTCGGCACTCATCAATAAGTGCATCTACTTTATCTTTTGTCAGGTTCTCCCTGTAATAGTCGCCCAGCTGAAGCATAGGAGCGTAGCCGCATGCGCCAAGGCACTCAACACCTACAACCGTAAACATACCGTCCGGTGTAGTTTCACCTTCTTTAATACCCAGTTTGTCACAAGTGTAGTCCATCAGGTTCTCAGCTCCGCGGATAGCGCAGCATGATGTCCTGCAAAACTCAAACATGTATTTGCCTATTGGCTTTTGGTTGTACATGGTATAAAATGATACTACCTCATAAACCTCAATAGGTTTGATGTTCAGGATCTCGGCAACTTTGTCCTGAAGCTCAATGCTCAGCCAGTTGTCATGTGCATCCTGTACTTCATGAAGCACAGGCAGCAATGCCGATTTTCTTTTATCTTCAGGGTAGTGGCTTATCAGCTCGTTGATACGCTCTGTAAGAGCTGCATCAATATTTATAACCTGTTTAGCGTGTGAAATTTCCATAATCTTAAGCGTCTAGTTCGCCTGCAATAACGTTGAGGCTTGATAATGTTGCAATGGCATCAGACAGCATTTGTCCTCTTACCATATCGTTAAAGGCCTGGTAATAAATAAAACATGGCCTGCGGAAGTGCAGCCTGTAAGCAGTACGGCTTCCGTCTGTTATAAGGTAAAAGCCAAGCTCCCCGTTTCCGCCCTCTACCGCATGGTATACTTCGGTTTTAGGCACCGGCACTTCGCCCATTACAATTTTAAAGTGGTATATAAGCGCTTCCATGTTGTGGTACACTTCTTCTTTTGGAGGAAGGTAATAATCAGGAACGTTAGCATGGAAAGGGCCTTCAGGCAGTTTTGCCATTGCCTGCTTAATAATGCTTAAGCTCTCCCAAACTTCGGCATTACGCACGCAGAACCTGTCATACGTATCGCCTGATTTTCCAACAGGAACGTCAAATTCAAAATCTTCATAAGAGCTGTATGGCTGCATAACGCGAACGTCATAATCTACACCTGCAGCACGAAGGTTAGGGCCTGTAAAGCCATAGCTAACCGCTTTTTCTGCAGAGATAGCACCTACATTTATAGTACGGTCCATGAAAATCCTGTTACGTGTAAGCAGGTTTTCAAATTCTGTCCATATAGCAGGAAACTCTTCAAGAAAGTCATTTATTTTTTTGAAGGCAGCAGGGCTCCAGTCTCTTTCAAAACCGCCAATCCTTCCCATGTTAGTGGTAAGGCGGGCTCCGCATATCTCTTCATATATTTCGTATATTTTTTCTCTGTACTGGAAAACGTAAAGGAAACCTGTAAGTGCTCCTGTATCTACCGCAAGTACCGAGTTACAGATAATATGGTCGGCAATACGTGCCAGCTCCATAATAATAACCCTAAGATATTGTACCCTTTTAGGAACTTCAATATCAAGTACCTTTTCTAAAGTCATCCACCAGCCCATATTATTGATAGGGGCAGAACAGTAGTTCATCCTGTCAGTAAGCGGGGTTACCTGATAAAAAGGCCTGTTTTCGGCAATTTTTTCAAAGGCACGGTGTATGTAACCTACAGTACCTTCTCCATCAAGTATCCTTTCGCCATCCATTAAAAGGATATTCTGAAAGATACCGTGAGTAGCAGGGTGCGTAGGCCCAAGGTTTAGTATAGAAAGCTCGCTGCCGTCTTCATTCTGCTTCTGTTCGATCATCTTGGCATAGCGATGCTCCGGTGGTAATAACAGGTCTGACATTTTATATAAAAATTTGTTCCTTGTTCTTCTTTAATTAACAGTTGTCCTGAGTACGGCCAAAGAAACGGTCGTCTTTATCGGTTCTTCCGCCATCTTCCATTGGGAATTCCTTACGCATAGGAAAAGAGGTCATCTCATCCATGTTAAGTATCCTTTTCAATTGTGGGTGGCCTTTAAAAATGATTCCGAAAAAGTCGTAGGTTTCACGTTCCTGCCAGTTTGCACTTAAAAAGTGATCTGTAGCAGTAGCGATCTCAGGAGTGTCTCCGTTAAGGAAACATTTAAAACGAATCCTCACATTGTCATACCAGTTGTGCATGTGGTATACCACTGCAAACTGCCTGTCTTTTTCAGAGTCAGGGTAATGAACACCACAAACATCTGTAAGGAAGTTAAAACGAAGTAAAGGGTCATTTTTGAGGTAACCCATAACTTCAGACATTGCGTCCGGAGCCACTTCAAATGTGAAAATATCTTTTATCTGGATAAACCCGTTAACGTTGCCGCCGAATTTATCGGTAAGCTTATCCTGTATAACTGTTGTTTCTAAAGCCATCTGTAACTTATGAAATATTATAAGAAGCCAATAGTTCTTTGTACTCTTCTGAGCTTCTTCTGCGTACCGATTCTGATCTTACGATATCCTGAAGCTTCATGATACCATCAAGTATCTGTTCCGGCCTTGGTGGGCATCCCGGTACGTAAACGTCTACCGGTATAACCTTATCAATTCCCTGAAGTACAGAATATGTGTCAAAAATACCACCTGAGGATGCACATGCCCCTACGGCGATAACCCAGCGTGGCTCAGCCATCTGCTCGTATACCTGACGTAAGATTGGGGCCATTTTTTTAGCGATGGTTCCCATTACCAAGAGCATGTCTGCCTGGCGTGGAGAGAAGCTCATACGCTCAGATCCGAAACGTGCAAGGTCATAATGAGAAGCCATGGTAGCCATGAATTCTATACCGCAGCATGATGTTGCAAAAGGTAGTGGCCAAAGTGAATTAGCACGTGCCATACCTACAACCGTATCAAGTTTTGTTGCAAAAAAGCCTTCACCTGAATATCCTTCAGGAGCGTCGGCCATTTTTATGTCTGATGAATTGCTCATTGTAATTTAATTTTTGATTATCAGGTATTTAGTTTCAAAAACCATACCTTGTCCTCCTTCATTTATTCCCACTCTAAACCTTTTTTCTTCATTACGTAGAAAAATCCTACTACAAGAAGAACCATAAAGATTCCCATTTTCACTAATCCTTCAACACCCATAGCACGGAAGTTAACCGCCCACGGATACATGAATATAACTTCTACGTCGAATAGAACAAACAGTATTGCTACAAGAAAATACTTTACCGAAAATGGTATACGTGCATTTCCTACCGATTCTATACCGCACTCAAAGTTTTTGTCTTTGTTTACCGAATTCCTTTTAGGTCCCAATTTGCCAGATACAAATATTGTACCTGCCACAAATCCTACTGCAAGAAGCATTTGCATTAAAATTGGAAAATAATCTGCCTGATTTGTATGCATAATCTAGCGTTTAATTTATAAAACAATTCACAAATATACACGTCATAACTGAACAAACTCAACGTTTTTTTGAGAGAAAATGAATAAAACCTTAATTTTTATTGGTTCTAAATAAAATTGTAACAACTCTAAAATTAACAGTATCTGCATATTTGGTGTTATAAATTTTTATGCGTTAAGAAATTCTTAAAAAAACACCTAAAATAATGCGTTGATAAATGATTTTTAAATAAAAAACCACCCTGTAGAGGGTGGTTTAGATTGTTGAGAGGTAATTGGTAATATGTAATCTTGTATATATTAGCTTATATAGCCACTACCTGAGCTGCTACTTTACCTTTTTTGCCATCTTCTTCTACATAACTAACACTATCGCCTTCACGCAGATTTTCTGCCTTTACGCCTGTAGCATGTACAAAAATGTCATTTCCTGTCTGGTCATCTGTTATGAACCCATAACCTTTGGATTCAATGTAAAATTTAATTTTGCCTGTTCGCATTGTGATAAAAAAAAATTAATAATATTTCAAAGATAAACTTTATTATGACATTGCAAACTAAATAGTTAAAAAAAATTGTTTAAATGATTTAATAGGTTAATGTTTGTTTTTATTGTTAGAAAATTATTATCAATTAAATGTTTTTAATATTTTATATTTTTGGATATGAACGGTTATATATCACTGATCTTAATATATTCTGTAGTAAAATTATTACTGAATAAAATAGGTTCTTGTTGTTGTCATATCCAATTCTTCACATTTAGAAACTAAAAATCAAACTGCAAGTTAGCAATAAGATTAATGCTGTTTGTGTGTGCCTTTCCGATAACATTGTCATTCATAATTAGAGGAAGTCCCAGATTATCCCTGACTTCTATATTCAGGTTTTGGGTTTCGGAAAGCTTTATTTTTGTTCCGAAGCCAAGGTTAAGGCCATAATCAAGTGTTTTGTAGCCTGAATCTCCCGAATCATTCTGCTTTTCACCATCAGCCTTGAGACTATTGTCAATCAGGAAAGCTGCAAATACCCCTCCAGTAGCATAAAAAATCTTTTTGCTACCAATGTAATATTTCAGATTTAATGGGACAGCTATGTAATTAAACGTATTGGTAACCCTTACGCTACCTCTCCTGAATGCAGGATCATTAGGGTCCGGGACCTGTGGGTCTGGCCCCATGAAAGTTATTTTTCGCGTGGGACTTTTCTTTTCGTAATTAATATTGGCAGAAAACGAAAGCCTTTCTGTAAGCGGAAGTTCAGCCGATATACCCACAAGGTAATCAAAGCCATACTTAAGATCATCAGCGTAATCACTACCTCTTACATCAGACAATGTTGCTCCCGCGTTAATTCCAAATTTTATTTTGTTCTGTGCAGCAGCCAATAGGGGTAGGACCAGGCAAATTAATAATGTTAGTTTTTTCATTTTATTGGTTGTGAATTATGAGGTGCAAATTAAATATTTCCTGTGAAAATTGGTAATAAAAAAAGGCAGCACATTGTGCTGCCTTTTCTGATATTATAAAAGTGTAGCTTATTGTGCTACATTTACATTTATGCTAAGTTCTGTAAGCTGGGCATTATCAATAGTAGATGGTGCATCAATCATTACATCACGGCCTGAATTGTTTTTAGGGAATGCAATAAAGTCACGGATTGTTTCCTGTCCGCCAAGTATTGCCACAAGCCTGTCAAAACCAAAGGCAAGACCACCGTGTGGCGGCGCTCCAAACTGGAATGCATCCATAAGGAATCCAAACTGTGCTTTAGCCTGTTCTTCGGTAAAGCCAAGGTATTTAAACATTAGTGCCTGAGTTGCTTTGTCATGTATCCTTATCGAGCCTCCACCTATTTCGTTACCGTTAAGTACAAGGTCATAAGCATTAGCTCTTACAGCTCCCGGGTTTGTTTCAAGAAGTGCAATATCTTCCGGTTTAGGAGAGGTGAACGGGTGGTGCATAGCGTGGAAACGCTCGCTTTCTTCATCCCATTCTAAAAGAGGGAAATCTACAACCCATAACGGTGCAAATACTTCAGGGTTTCTTAGGCCAAGACGTGTAGCAAGTTCCATACGAAGTGCGCTAAGGCGTGTACGTGTTTTGTGTGCATCGCCACTAAGCACTAGGATAAGGTCGCCCGGTTGGGCACCTGTAATCTCGGCCCATTTCTTAAGATCTTCCTGATCATAGAATTTATCTACCGATGATTTTATAGAACCATCTGCTTCATATTTGGCATATACCATGCCGCTTGCGCCTACCTGAGGACGTTTTACCCATTCGATAAGGGCATCTATTTCTTTACGTGTATAAGTTGCAGCCCCGGGAACAGCAATACCTACCACAAGCTCTGAACTGTTAAATACACCAAAGTCTTTGTGTTGAGCTACTTCGTTAAGCTCGCCAAACTCCATACCAAAACGGATGTCCGGTTTGTCGTTACCATATTTTTTCATGGCTTCGGCATATGTCATTCTTGGGAATTTTCCGGTGTCTATACCTTTAACCTGTTTTAGCAGGTGGCTGGCAAGTCCTTCAAATACTCCTATAATATCTTCCTGCTCCACAAAAGCCATTTCGCAGTCAATCTGCGTAAATTCCGGCTGGCGGTCTGCACGAAGGTCTTCGTCACGGAAACATTTTACGATCTGGAAATATTTATCCATACCACCTACCATAAGCAATTGCTTAAAGGTTTGTGGCGATTGGGGTAATGCATAAAACTGACCCGGGTTCATTCTTGATGGTACAACAAAGTCACGTGCACCTTCAGGAGTAGATTTTATAAGTACCGGAGTTTCCACCTCTACAAATCCCTGGTTAGAAAGATAGTTCCTTACTTCCATTGCCACTTTGTGACGGAAAAGAAGGCTTTCTTTAACCGGGTTACGGCGAATGTCAAGATAACGGTATTTCATACGTATATCTTCACCACCGTCTGTCTCATCTTCTATAGTAAAAGGAGGGGTAATTGCGGCGTTAAGTATGGTAAGCTCATTTACCAGGATCTCGATATCACCGGTAGCCATGCCTGCGTTTTTAGATTCACGCTCTATAGCAGTACCTTTTACCTGAATAACAAACTCCCTTCCTAGAGTAGCAGCTTTCTCAAAAACATCTTTTTGCGTACGCGCCTCATCAAAGATCAATTGTGTTATACCGTAACGGTCTCTAAGGTCTACCCATACAAGGAACCCTTTGTTACGTGATTTTTGCACCCATCCGGCTAGTGTTACTTCCTGGTTGATATGTGAAGCATTAAGTTCTCCACAATTATGGCTTCTATACATTACATCATAAATTTTTACGAGTGCAAATTTAGCAACTAATGTTTACAAAGCACAAAAACATGAAACTATCTTTTAATGCCTTTGTCTGCCTCTTTAAAGGAATTGATTATAATGTTCATTTTTTTCTCATGTTTGTTGCGTGATTCGGCCAGTGTCCATACCATTATCTGGTAGTAGCGGTCGCGCCCTTCAATAAAAGCAAGCTTCCAGTATACGCCGGTACCGGATGATATGCCTTCAAAAGAAAGTTCACGGGCTTTATCGCCACCTATGGTTAATTCTTCAAAAGGCGGCATTTTTTTTATGGCGATAGATTTTTCCATTCCGTCAGTTATAAGTTTTGAGTAACCTTTAAGATCGTTGGTATAGCGTTCCTGTAATCCGTTATCATTAATAGCTTTTAAGAGCACATCTTTAGGCTCGTCTATTACTATAACATAAAGCTCATCAAAAGCATTTTGGTATTGCAGCGATGCTTCCTTATTAAGATCGTCAACCTTTTTAAAATTGGCAGGCACGTCAAGCTTATATCGGTCCTCAATATTTACAGTCTGAAAGTCTTTATCGTCGCATGACGCTAAAAGTAATAGTGTAAATAAAAGGAATAAGGTTTTGAGTTTGCTGCAATAGTAAAGTGTTTTCATAGTATTGCTTTTGTATGGTATTTTATAAGTTATTGTCAGTGAATAGCAATTTAAGCATATTTGTATTAATAACCTTATCCTTAATGTATTTTATGACTCTGTTAAACACTGAATCATCTGCGCAAAAAATAAATCAGCTTATTTATAGTTATTAGAATAAAGTTTACTTTTACCATAAATAATTCTTAAACTATGAAAAAAATTGTTCTGGTGTTCCTTCTTGCTTTTGCAGGGGCATATGCACAAACTGAGCAGGTAA
>Ga0157370_10003550_pt1 | contig 18257 bp, 14 predicted proteins | sample C35metaG_FD_113463 | JGI IMG/M metagenome (GOLD analysis project Ga0157370, IMG submission 113463) | Corn rhizosphere microbial communities from Kellogg Biological Station, Michigan, USA - C3-5 metaG | ecosystem: Host-associated > Plants > Roots > Rhizosphere > Soil | place: USA: Michigan...
CGGGGGTAGGCCAGCTCCGGCAGCCACACGTCCGCGGGGTCATCGGGTGCCAGTGTGCCATCGGCAATCATGGACGCGGCGATGGCCCCGGCCACGGGTTTGCTCAGCGAGGCAATGCGAAACGGCGTGTCAGTGCGCATGTGCTCCGGCCGTCCCAGCGTGCGCACGCCGCTTGCAAAGTACTCCGTGGTCCCCTGGTGCCGGATGCCTGCCACCATTCCGGGCGCCCAGCCCTCCTCCACCTTGTCCCGCAGGGCCTGCCACACCGCTTCGAATTGTGCGCTCATGGTTCCATGATTCGCGGCCCGGGCCGGGGCGTCAACAGCTTTTTGAGGTTGGGCGGCGGTCTTCCTGCAGGCTTCGGGCGGCGGCTCAGCGGGCCACGGGTTTGTTGCGTGGAATCCAGTAACCCAGCACGGCCGCCGCAGCCAGCCCCAGCAATCCCGTGGCGGCGATGCCGAAGGACAGCGTCACGGCTGCCGTCAGCCCGGCGAGGATGGCGGGGCCGCTGGACCCTCCGGAATCTGACAGGAAACGCCAGATTCCCAGGAATTGGGCGCGGCCGTTGCGCGGGGAGTAGTCGGCCCCCATGGTCATGATGAGCCCCGACCCTATGCCGTTGCCGAAGCCGATGAGCATGGCAACCAGCAGCAGTGAAACGGCGCCCGTGGTCAGCGGCATGAGCAGCAGGGAGACACCCATGAGGACCATGGACGGGACGGCCACGGCAATGCGGCCCTTCTTGTCCATGACCCTCCCCGCCGGGTAAAACACCAGCATGTCGACGGCGCCGGAGAGGCCGTAGATCAGGGACGTCACGGCCGGGTTGAGCCCCAGGTTGTCGGCCCAGAGTGGCACCACCACCTGGCGGGAGGAACGGACGGAACTGACCAGCAGCACCCCTATCCCCACGGTCAGGAACACCTTGCGGTGCGTGGCGAGCAGGTACTTCAAGGTGGGTTGGGGCCCCTTGGGTGCCGCACCATCCCCGCTGACCAGGTCCGGCAGGCCCCAGGCCACCGCCCCGGCCCCGGCCACGCAGACGGCTGCCACCCAGTACGCGCCGGTCAGGCCCACCAGGTGGATGACCAGCGCTCCGATGAACGGGCCGGCAAACAGCCCTATCCTGCCCACCCCGCCGAGAGTGGACATGGCCCGGGCGCGCAGCGTGGGCGGCACTGCCTCCGTCAGGTAGCTCTGGCGGGCCAGGTTGAACACGGCAGCGGCAGCACCGATCAGGAACACGCCCAGGCCAAAGAACCAGAGATTGCCGGAGAAGACGCACAGCAGCATGGCCAGCAGGCTCAGCAGGGCGGCCCCCACCATGCCTCGGCGTTCGCCATACCTGGCCGTGATGATGGACGCCGGGATGTTGCTGACCAGCGAGCCTATGCCGATCAGCGACACCACCAGGGCGGCACCGGCCAGGGATGCGCCCATGTCCCGGGCGCTCAGCGGGATGACGGGCAGGATGGCACCCTCGCCGATGCCAAACAACAACGATGGCCCAAACGCCGGAATGGCGATGGACCACAGGCTGAAGTCACCGGGATTTGCTGATTTGCTCACTGCCCCCACTCTAGACCCGGGCGGGCGGGACCCGGCCCGGCCTCCATGGAGTCAGCCATGTGCTCCGCAAATGCCGCCGTGACCGGTTTCCCGTGCCCGGGGACCATCTGCGGATACTCCGCACCCATGCCGGAAAGGGTCCGCAACACCCGTATCCACCCTGCCCGGTCCGCATCCCCAAATTGTGGTTCTGCACCTTCCTCCAGCACGTCCCCGGCAAAGAGCACCCCCTCCACACCCACCATGAGGTCCCCGCCGGTGTGGGCCGGGCCCATCGTGAAGAGGGTTGCGGACACCCCGCCCAGTTCCAGCACCGCGGGATCAGCGCCCACCAGGCGGGTGGGCGGCACCAACTCCGTCAGCGGGCCCTCCCCGGCCGCCATTCCAGGCTCGACGCCGGCCACCTCCTGCCGCTGCGCCTCCCCCGTCGCAGCCATGCCACGCGCGGCGGCGGCGTGCGCCCAAAACTGGGTGGCGCCGTCGTTCTTGAATACGGCGTTGCCGAAGAAGTGGTCCCAATGGGCGTGGGTGTTCACCACCACCAGCGGCAGCGGCGTCACGCGGCGGACGGCGGCGAGCAGCTCGGCGCCGTGGCGGGGGCCGCAGCCGGTGTCGATCACCAGTGCGCGCCGAAGCCCCACCACAAGGCCCGTGTTGACCAGCGCCCGGTCGGCGGTGGCCGCGGTGACAAGGATGCCGCCGCGCAGTTCCTGCCATTCCTGTCCCATGGGCCCTCCCGTGTTGATGGTCCAAGCCTAGGGCCGGCGGGCAGCGGGGCGCTGAATCAACCGTTTGATTGATGCTGACATTCCGTCACCAAACTAGCCTTAAAGCATGGAAAAGCAGGGTGGCGTGACAACAACGGGCAAGCGGACCCGGAACAAATGGGCGGGACTGGGCGTCCTGGCCGGCGGCCTGTCCATGATCGTCATCGACGGCACCATCGTGGGCGTGTCCCTGCCCACGATCATCAGCGATCTGCACCTGGACCTGAATGACGCACAGTGGGTCAACAGCCTGTACTCGGTGGTGCTGGCAGCACTGCTGCTGACCAGCGGCCGTCTAGGCGACAAGTTTGGCAGGCGGAAGCTGTTCATCATCGGCGTGGTCCTGTTCATGGCCGGCAGCATCCTGGCCGCTCTCTCACACGGGGCCGCCGGGCTGATCCTCAGCCGCCTGGTCCAGGGCGTGGGCGGCGCGGCCGTGCTGCCCGCGACGCTTTCCAGCGTCAATTCGACCTTCTTTGGCAAGGACAGAACCACGGCGTTTGCCGTGTGGGGCGCCGTCATCTCCGGCATGGCCGCCATAGGCCCGCTGCTGGGCGGGTGGCTGACGTCGTCGTTCGCGTGGCAGTGGATCTTCATCGTCAACGTGCCGCTGGGCCTGCTGGTCCTGGCCGGAGCCGTGCTGTTCGTGCCGGAAACCCAATCGCCCGGGGACCGTGCCGGAATGGACGTGCCCGGCCTGCTGCTCAGCGCCGTCGGCTTCGGACTGCTGGTCTTCGCATTGATCGAGGGGCCAACTCTGGGCTGGTGGAATGCCGGCGCCGCCCGGGACCTCGGCCCCATCCATTGGCCGGCGGACGCAGCGATCTCCATCGTGCCGCTGGCCCTGGCCACCGGCCTCGTTGCGCTGGCAGGCTTCATCCTGTGGGAACGGCACCGCGCCGCGGCCCAACGCTCCGCCATCCTTGACTTGTCGCTGTTCAAGGTCGGGACATTCTCCTGGGGCAACGCCGTGGCCGCCATGGTGGCGATCGGCGAGTTCGGCCTGCTGCTGGTCCTGCCCCTGTACCTCATCAACATCCTGGGGCTGGGCACCCTGGAGGCGGGCTTCGTGCTCGCGGCCATGGCGCTCGGGGCGTTTTTCTCCGGCGCCTCCGCCCGCCACCTCGCGGCGCGGATGGGCCCGCCCAATGTTGTCATCCTCGGCCTGGCGCTGGAAACTGCCGGCCTGCTGGTCCTTGGTTTGTCCATCACGGCCACAACCTCAATCTGGCTCATCGCGGCGCTGCTGGTGGTCTACGGGCTGGGCCTGGGGCTGGCCTCGGCACAGCTCACGGGCACCGTCCTGGCCGACATCCCCACCAGCGTCTCCGGCCAGGGCTCGGCCACGCAAAGCACGGTCCGCCAGCTCGGCGCCGCCCTCGGCTCAGCCATCATGGGCAGCCTGCTGGCACATTTCGCCTTCACCCGCGCCGGCGGCCTGTTGGGCGGTGTCGCCGGACTGCCGGAGGGGCAGGCCACCACCCTGGCCGGCCAGTTGCGCGACTCAGCCGGCGGCGTGGTCCCCCAGCTTGCACGGCTCGGCAGCCACGGCCCGCTGGGCGCGGCCGGCCCTACCGCTGTGGACGCCCTCTCGAGCGGCTTCGCCCAGGCTGTCGGCGCCTCCGTGCTCGGCGCAGCCGCCTTCCTGTTCATCGGCCTGGTAGGCTCCGTGTTCGTTGCCCGCGCGGCACGGACGGCCGCCGCCCGCCCCGAACTTCCCCCACACCTTGCCCCACACAACCCACAACCCGAAATGGACCACACCGCGTGAGCCCCCGCACTTTTTACCGATCCCTCGCCACCGCAGAAGCCATCACCTGGACCCTGCTGATCGCCGGCATGGTGGCCAAGTACGGCTTCACGGCGGGCCCGCTGCCTGTGGCCGTTGCCGGCACCATCCACGGAATTGTCTTTGTCGCCTACATCCTCTGCGCGGTGATGGTCGGAACCAACCAGCACTGGTCCAAGCGGAAGATCGCCGCTGCCATGGCCACGGCGTTCCTGCCCTACGCCACGATCCCCTTTGACCGGCACCTGGAAAGGCACGGCAGGCTCGACGGCGGTTGGCGCACCGCCGCGACGGCGGACCCCCGCGACCACACCCTGCGCAGCAAGGCGCTGCGCGTGCTGCTCAACCGGCCCGTGCTGCTGGTGCCCGGCTTTGCCGTGGTTGTGGCCGCCATCGTCACGGCACTGCTGGTGGTGGGGCCTCCGGGCGGCCGCAGCTGACCCTTCGCCGTTCACGCCTCACGGGCCGGTGCGCGCCAGACTCAGCCGCCGCCGTCGCGCTTGAACACCAGCATCAGGGCGCGCATGCCCAGCACAAAGCCGCCAAAGAGCAGGGCAAAGCCAAACACCTGGTACAGCCGGACCTGGCCCGTCAGCAGCGGGCCGCCGTTGCTGGTGATCAGCATAATGGCACCAACCACGGCGGCGCCGGCCAGGACCGCCACGACCAGCTGCTGGAACAGCCCCGTGAGATAGCGGCGGTCGGCGGGGTGGGCAAGCACGCGCACATTCATGGAAAAACGGCCGTGTTCCAGGTCCTCGCTGATCTTGTTGACGCGGCGCGGAAGGCGGTTGAGCATCGGCAGCAGCGACATCAGCTGCTGCTCGATTTCGTCCTTGGCGCTGCCAAAGGTGACCTTTGCCGAAACCAGCCGGCTGCCTTCGGCCCGGGCGGCCGCCACCAGGTCCATGCCGGGATCGATCAGCAGCAGGGTGCCCTCGACGGCGGCCAGGGCACGGAAAGCTGCGCCGATTTGGGCGGGGACGGTGAACCTGTGCGCAATGACCAGGCCAAACAGCAGCCCAAACATTTGCTGGCTGCCGCCGGCCCGGAAGCCCTGCCTGAAGCGGGTGAGCAGGGCACCCAGCTCACGTTCAACTTTCCTCACGTCCAGGTCCTCGGGCCTGTCCAGGAGCTCAACAAGGGCGTCGGTGGCCGCCGCGGCGTCGTTCTTGTCGATGGCGTACAGCATCATGGCCAGGGCGGACGCGGTGGCCGGGTCGAGGCGGCCGACGGCACCAAAGTCGAGCAGGCCCAGCGTCCCCTCGGGGGAGATGAAGATGTTGCCGGCGTGCAGGTCCGCGTGGAAGACCCCGTCGGTGATGATTTGCTGCAGTGTGGCGCCGAGCAGGGTCGCGGCCAGCTCGCTGCGCCTTGAGGCGGGGAGGGAAGTCAACAAGGCACCGGCTGAGCCGACGGGCAGCCCGGGCAGCCGGTCCATGACCAGCAGCCTCTCCCCGGAAATCTCCGCGTGGGGGTGTGGGACAGTGACTTTAAACGAGCCGGCATTAAGCGAGTGCTCGATGCTGCGCATGTTCTCCAGCTCGACCGTGTAGTCCAGTTCCTCTTCGAGCGAGCCGGCAAAGCCCTTGGCGAGCGCGTGCACGCCCAGGGACTTCCCCCACGGTGTGGTCTTGTTCAGCCATGCGGCAAGCCTGATGATGATGTCCGAGTCAAGGTCGACCTGTTCCAGGGCGCCGGGGCGCTGGACCTTGATGACCACCGGTGTGCCGTCCAACAACACGGCCGGGTGGACCTGGGCCACGGATGCCGCCGCCAAGGGTGTGGTGTCCACCTCCGCGAACACCTCGGACAGGGGACGCCCGAGCCGTTCGGCGATGGCCGCCTCGATCGATTCCCACGGCTCCGGTGTGGCCTTGGTCTGCAGCGTTTCCAGCTCACGGATGTAAACCCCGGGCAGCAGGTCCCGCCGGGTGGAGAGCATCTGGCCCAGCTTGACGAAGGTGACGCCGGCCTCGTTGAGCGCGTCACGCAGGGCCCTGGCCGTCTTCGCATCCCGTTCCACAGCGTCGCCCCGGCCAAATCCGCGCAGCCTCGAGCCGAGGCCGTGCCTGACGGCGATGGAGATGATTTCGCTGTACCGCCGGGCGCGCCGCCGCCGCGCCTTCCACCCCGTGAAGACCGCGGCGGGCCCGGGCAGGGATCCCGTGGGGAACCCTGCCTCGATGAACACGAGCGCGGCCACGCCCAGCGCAAAGATCCAGCCAACGGCCAGTACCAGGAAAATGGCCGCCACCGGGGCCGTTACGTTCAGGCCGTTTGTGTTTTGGCCTGTTGCGGCACGGAAGAGATACTGCACGGTGACGCCCATCGCGGCGCTCATGACAAACCCGACGGCAATGGACCGCGGCCATCCGATGGGAACGCCCACCACGCGGCGAACCACGGTGGCGGCGAGCCAGGACTGCAGCAACAGGAATAACAGGCCGGCAATGGCCAGCAGGACAACTACCGCAATGTCCAGGATGGCCATCAGCGACGGCACCCGGGGCGATGGGGGCGGACAGCGGTCATGGTGGCTCCCTACGGCGTCGAAATGATGTCTTCACTGTAGCGCCAAGGCCCTACAGATCCGCGAGCGCCCCCGCCGGGTTTTCCATGGAGTCGGCGATGAAGCGCAGGAAGCCTGCGGCCACTGCCCCGTCACAGACGCGGTGGTCAAAGGCGAGGGTCAGCTCGGTCAGCTTGCGCACGCACAGCTGCCCGTCCACCACCCACGGCTTGTCCGTGATGCGCCCGATTCCCAGCATGGCGGCTTCCGGGTAGTTGATGATGGCGGCCGAACCGTCCACGCCAAACACGCCGTAGTTGTTGATGGTGAAGGTGCCCCCGGACAGTTCCGCCGGGCCGGCCTTGCCCTCGCGTGCCTTGCCGGTCACGGCCCTGATGGCCGAATCCAGTTCACGGGCACTGCGGCCCTGGGCGCCGCGGAGCACCGGCACCATCAGGCCGCGGTCGGTCTGCGCGGCGAAGCCAAGGTTGATGCCGTCAAATTCGACAACTGTGTCCGTGCCGTTCTCGCTGACCAGTTGCGTGTTCAGCTGGGGGAAACGTGCCAGGCCCGCCGTGGCAAACCGCGCCACGAAGGCCAGCAGGCTGGGCGCGGAGCCGTCCTTGGCCTTCAGCCCGGCCCGCAGTTCCACCAGCGCCGTGGCGTCCACATCCACCCATACGGTGGCTTCCGGAATCTCCCGGCGGCTGCGGGCCAGCGCGGTGGCGGCAGCCTTTTTCACGCCTGTCAGGGCGGTGCGCGAGAGCACTTGCAACCCGGTCCGGGAATCCACGGCAAGCCCAGCGGCAGGTACCTCAAGCGGTGCGGGAGCGGCAGGCGCCTCAAGCGGTGCGGAGGCAGCAGGCGCCGAAGCGGCAGGCGCCGAAGCAAGGGCCAGAGCCGCCTCCACGTCGCGGCGCCGGATCAGCCCGTCCGCCCCGCTGCCCTGAATCTCGGCCAGGGACAGGCCCGAATCGTGGGCCATCTTCCGCACCAGGGGCGACACCACCAGGGGGGCCGTGGCGCGCGCCGTCGGCACGGTGGCAGCAGCGCTCCCAACCGCCGCGCGCTGGTTGATCCTGTGCAGCCGGGAGGGCCGTGTGCGCCCGGCACCGCCATGCCCCGACGTTCCGTAGCCGATCAGGACGTTTCCTGACCCGCCCACATTCTCGGCCACAGGTGCCGGGGCCTGAGGTGTCGAAGCGTCGAGTGCCGCTGGCGCCCCGGCTGCTGGTGCCCCGACTGCGGGCGCCGGGGCTGCACCCGGGAGTGCCACCGAAATCAGCGGCTTGCCCACCACCAGGGTGTCCCCTTCGGCGCCGTGCAGCGTGTCCACGACGCCTTCGAACGGCGAGGGGACCTCGACCACTGACTTCGCGGTCTCAACTTCGGCAATGGGCTGGTCAACGTGGACGGTGTCGCCCACGGCCACCAGCCAGGTGACCAGTTCAGCTTCAACCAGCCCCTCGCCGAGGTCCGGCAGCATGAAGACCTGCAGGCTCATGATTCCTCCCACTGGAGTTCCTCGACGGTGTCCAGGATCCTGTCCACGCCGGGCAGGTAGTACTTTTCCAGCCGGGGTGCCGGGAACGGGATGTCGAAGCCGGTGACCCTCAGCACGGGCGCGGCCAGCGAGTGGAAGCAGCGTTCCTGGATGCGGGCCACAATCTCGGAGGCCATGGATGCAAAGCCCGGGGCTTCCGCGATGACCACGGCCCGCCCGGTGGAGCGGACGGCGGCGCAGACGGTTTCGTCGTCGAACGGCACCAGGGAGCGCACGTCCACCACCTGCAGGGAGCGGCCTTCGGCGGCAGCCGTTTCAGCGGCGGCGAGCGCTGCCGCCATGGACGGGCCGTAGGCAATGAGCGTGGCGTCGGAGCCTTCGCGGGCGATGACTGCACGGCCAATGGTGCTGGGGGCCGTGCTGCCGGCGCCGTACCGGGCGCGCAGGGCATCCACGTCCACGGTGTCCTTGGAGAAGTACAGCTTCTTGGGCTCCAGGAAGATGACGGGGTCCGGTGAGGCGATGGCGTCCCGGAGCATGGTGTAGGCATCCGTGACGGTCGACGGCGTCAGGACCGTCAGGCCGGGCGTGTGGACGTAGTAGGCCTCGGAGGAATCGCAGTGGTGCTCCACTCCGCCAATGCCGCCCGCGTAGGGGATGCGAATGACGATGGGAAGGCGGACCTTTCCCTTGGTGCGGTTTCCCATCTTGGCCACGTGGCTGGTGATCTGCTCAAACGCCGGGTAGGCAAAGGCATCGAACTGCATCTCGACCACAGGCTTCATGCCGTTGATTGCCATGCCCGTGGCCATCCCGATGATCCCGGATTCTGCCAGCGGGGTGTCAAAGCAGCGGTCCTCGCCGAAACGCCGGGTCAGCCCGTCGGTCACCCGGAACACGCCGCCCAGCGTGCCCACGTCCTCGCCAAACACCAGCACGGAAGGGTCCACGGCCATGGAGTCGGCCATGGCCAGGGTCAGCGCCTTGGCAAAGGTGAGGGTTTGCATGCCGGAGAGTTCCGGCTCGGCGGCAGGGCTTGCGGTGCCGGATTGGGGCTGGGGCTTGTGCGCCATGGCGGTCATCGAAGCGCTCCTTCCAGGGACTGGCCGGCGGCGAGCTCGTCCGCCAGCAGGCGGGCCTGCTCACGCAGCTGCGGAGTCGGCTCGGAGTAGACAAAGGAAAACAGTTCCGCCGGGTCCGGGACGGTTTCGGTGTTCAGGCCGTCGCGCAGGGTCTTGGCGACGGCTTCGGCGTCTGCGGCGAAACGTTCGGAGTCGGCGGGCGCCAGGTGCCCGGCGTCGTGCAGGTACTTTTGCAGCCGCAGCAGGGGATCCTTCGGGACCCACTGGGCCACTTCCGCTGCGGTGCGGTAGCGGGTGGCGTCGTCGGCGTTGGTGTGCGACTCCATCCGGTAGGTGTGCGCCTCCACGAGCGAGGGCCCGCCGCCATTGCGGGCGCGTTCGACGGCGTGCCCCACCACAGCGAGCAGGGCCGCGAGGTCGTTGCCGTCCACGCGCTCCCCGGGCATGCCGTAGCCAACGGCCTTGTGGGCCAGCGAGGGCGCCACGGACTGGCGGATGAGGGGCACGGAGATGGCGTACTGGTTGTTTTGGATCAGGAACACGACGGGCACGTGGAACACTGCGGCGAAGTTCAGGGCTTCGTGGAAGTCGCCCTCACTGCTGGCGCCGTCGCCGCACAGGGTCAGTACCACCGTGTCCTCGCCGCGCAGCTTGGCGGCATGGGCCACGCCCACGGCGTGCAGCAACTGGGTGGCAAGGGGCGTGGTGGGCAGGCCTGTGTTGTATTGGTGCGGGTCAAAGCCGCTGTGCCAGTCCCCGCGCAGGGATTCGAAGGCTTCCATGGGATCCACCCCGCGGCCCAGGATGGCCACGGTGTCGCGGTAGGTGGGGAAGAGCCAGTCGCTGCCGCGCAGGGACATGTCGGCGGCCACCTGGCACGCTTCCTGCCCGGTGGAGGAGGGATACACCGCCATCCGCCCCTGCCGGACCAGCGCGTTCGCTTGTTCATTCACGCGCCGCCCCATGACCAGGCGGCCGTAGCCTTCCACCAGCGTTGCCGGCCCGGGCAGCGGGTAGGGCTCCTTGTAGCCGTCGTTGCCAGTGGCGCTGCCGTCGGCCGCAATCAGCTGGACCGGCTCCTCAGAGGGCAGCAGATAGCCTTCGGCGCGGCCGGCGTTGCCGGGGTATTCCATAAATTCCGGGTGGTTCGTCATTGAATTCCCACTCCTTCCGGGAGGTGCGCTTAGGCAAAGATGTTCCGTTATTCAAGTATGGATTCCTGGATCGTTTTGTATCCACAAGGCCGCCAAACTCTGGAATACTGCGATCAATTGCCGTATTCTGAAAGACAAAACAGCACTGTGATGTGCATTACCTGCCACTGTTGTCTTATGGTGGGCACCCGCCCCGGCGCGCACCCCACTTCACCCACCCAAGGAGCCCCATGCCGGAGAACGCCCCGGTCCTCCTCGATGACGTGGACAGGAAGATCATTGCCGAGCTCACCCGCGACGGCCGCCTGTCCGTGACCACGGTGGCGGAGAACGTGCACATCTCCCGCGCCCACGCCTATGCGCGTATTTCCCGGCTTACGTCCACCGGGGTGCTGACCAAGTTCACTGCCCTGGTGGACCCCGTCAAGGCAGGGCTGAAGTCCTCGGCCTATGTAACCCTGAAGGTCAGCCAGCATTCCTGGCGCGAACTCAAGGAGGAACTGCGCGCCATCCCCGAAGTGCAGCACATTGCCCTGGTGGGTGGGGACTTCGACGTGATCCTGCTGGTGCGCGCCGAGGACAACACGGGCCTGCGCCGGGTGATCTTTGACCAGCTCCAGTCCATGGCCGGCGTGCAGGACACCCAGACCTTCCTCATCTTTGAGGACCTGGACGCGCGGTAGGCGGGCCGCGCGGGCCCCCACTCATTAGTACACGCGCGCGATTAGACCATGAATATGCCATGAATCACATTTTTCCCATTGACCTTTATTCCGCCCGAGCGCATTCTGGTGCGGGGACACTGAGAATGGGAGCAAGCCATGGCAACTCTGAAGACACCTGTTCCACCAACCCGCGCCAGGCCGGGCCTAAAACGTGAGATCGGATTCATCGGGCTCCTGTGGGCCTCCACGGGCTCCATCATCGGCTCGGGATGGCTATTCGGGGCCAAGGACGCCCTGCAGATTGCGGGCCCCGCCGCCATGATTTCCTGGGTCATTGGCGGCGTTTGCATTTTAATCCTGGCCCTTCCGCACGCGGAGCTTGGTGGCATGTATCCCGTGTCCGGCGGCACGGCTCGCTTCCCGCACTACGCCTTTGGCGGCGCCGTCGGGGCATCGTTTGGCTGGTTCTCCTGGGTGCAGGCGGCCACCGTGGCGCCCATTGAGGTCCAGGCCATGATCAACTACGCCGGGCACTATTCCTTTGCGAAGTCCTGGCTGGTCATTAAGCAGACCGCAGCCGGTCCGCAACCAACCTTGACCGGCAACGGCCTCACGGTTGCCATCCTCCTCATGGCCTTCGTGACCGCCATCAATTTTTTGAGCATCAAGAAATTGGCCACCGTCAACAGTGCCGCGACCTGGTGGAAGGTTGGCGTGCCGCTGCTGACCATCTTCATGCTGGCGGTGTTCAATTTCCACCCCGGCAACATCACGGCCGCCAACGGTTTTGACCCGGACGGCGTCAAGGGCATCCTGTCCGCCGTCTCCACCGGCGGCATCGTCTTTGCGCTGTTGGGATTTGAGCAGGCGGACCAGCTGGCCGGGGAAAGCAAGAACCCGAAACGGGACATTCCCCGGGCAGTCATCGGTTCCACCATCATCGGCGTGATCATCTACCTGCTGGTCCAGTTTGCGTTCCTGGTGGCACTGCCCGCCTCCCAGATCGGCACCACCTGGACCAACGGCCTGTACACCGCCATGACGGGTCCGTTTGCCGACATCGCCACCTTGGTGGGCTTTGGCTGGCTGGCCTCGATCCTCTACATTGACGCCCTCATCTCCCCCGGTGGGACCGCACTGATTTACGTCACGGCGTCGTCCCGGGTTTCGTACGGGCTCAGCCGCAACGGCTACGTGCCGGTGGTCTTTGAGAAGACGAACAAGGCGGGGGTCCCCTGGGTGGGGCTGATTGCCGCATTCGTCATTGGCTGCGTCTGCTTCCTGCCGTTCCCCACCTGGCAGTCGATTGTCGGGCTGATCACCAGTGCCAGCGTGCTGATGTACGCCGGCGCACCCCTGGCCCTGGGAGTTTTCCGGAGCCGGTTGCCGAACGAGGACCGGCCGTACCGGCTGCCGGCTGCCACCGTCATGTCGCCCCTGGCCTTCATCGTGGCGAACCTGCTGATCCTGTGGACCGGCTGGAACACGGACTGGAAGCTGGGCGTCGCCATCCTTATCGGCTACGTCATCCTGGTCGGCAACAGGGTGTTCGGGCTGAACCCCACCAAGCCGCAAATGGACTGGAGGGCCGCCCAATGGCTGCCCGTCTACCTGGTGGGCATGGGCCTGATCGTGTACCTGAGCGACTTCGGCCCGCTGGCCCACCCATGGTTCCCGCTGTACTGGGACATCGTGGCCACGGCCGTCTTCAGCGCCATCATTTACATCTGGGCAGTGCACGTGGCATTGACCACGGAGGAGATCAACAACATGGTCAACACCGTGGTTGTGGAGGAGGAGGACACCGTCCCCCACACCCCCTGACGCCGCACCCAATGAGGGCTAGGCTCGATCCATGAGCACAGCAAGCAAAGCCACCGAACTCCTCCGGCTCCACCAGGCCCCGGAAATCCTGCAACTGGCCAATGTGTGGGACGTGATCAGCACCAGGGTGATCTCGGACCTGCCCGGCACCAAGGCCCTGGCCACCGCCAGCCATTCCATCGCGGCCTCCTACGGTTATGAGGATGGCGAGCACATTCCCGTCGCCACCATGATCGAGGCCGTGGGCCGCATAGCCGCCGCAACGGAACTGCCCGTCACGGCGGACCTGGAACGCGGTTACGGCAACCCCGCTGAGACCATCCGCAGGGCCATCGGCGTGGGCATTGTGGGTGCCAATATCGAGGACCAAATGATCCCGCTGCCCCAGGCGGTCGCCCGCATGGAGCAGGCCGTCCGGGCCGGCTCCGCCGAGGGGATCGACTTTGTCCTCAACGCCCGCACCGATGCTTTCCTGCGTGGCGCCGACCGCGATCCGAGGGAGGTCCTGGAGGCCGCCGTCGAACGCGGCCGCGCCTACCTTGAGGTCGGCGCCAGCTGCATCTTTGTCCCCGGCAAGCTCGACGAACCCACGGTGAAGTCACTGGTGGCCGGGATCGGGCGCGGCAAGGTGAGCGTCATCAACGTCCCCGGCTCACTCACGCCGTCCAAGCTTCAGGAACTGGGCGTGGCAAGGATTTCCTACGGCCCGTGGATCCAGCGGGTGGCCCTGACCGCCATTGCCGACGCCGCCACGCAGCTGATGAACGACGGCGTCCTGCCGGAGGGAACCCGCCCGCTGAACTGACGCCACGCCTAGCCAAGGACAGGCGAGCCCGGCGGAACCAGCACCTTGACGGCGCGGGGCGCCAGTTCGACGACGGCCGGCAGGGCCGCCACCTTCTCGCCGTCGGCATAGATGGCCAGGGGCCGGTTGGCGCTGATCTCCACCCGCTGGCCGCGCACGAAGCTGACGTTCGGCTGGCGCAGGTGGCTGCCCCGGTAGGACCGCACAAACGTGGCTGCGACGCCCAGGGCCGACGCCCGGCCCAGGGAAACCACGTCGAGCAGGCCGTCGTCGGCTAGGGCCCGGGGGCAGATGCCCAGCCCGCCGCCATACTGGCCCACGTTTCCGACGGCGACAAACCAGCCCGGGAACGTTGTCTCGATGCCGTCCACGGCCAGCGTGAACGTCACATCCTTCCAGTCGAGCAGGGCCTTAATCCCGCCATAGAGGTAGACGAATGGGCCCAGGTTCAGCCGGGCGCTGTTGCCGTACTCGTTGGCAAGACCGTCAAAGCCCACATTGGCCACCCCGAAATACGGGCGCCCGTTGACCAGCCCGAGGTCGAGCTCGCGGACCACCAGGCTGCCCATGCCCCGGACCGCCTTGACGGGGTCAAGGTCCAGGCCCAGCCGGCGGACTGTGTCGTTGCCCCGGCCGCCTGCCAGGGGAAGGACGACGGCGGCCGATTCGCATGCGCCCGCCGCGGCCGCACCGAGGAAGCCGTCCCCGCCAAGCACTGCCACCAGGCTGCCCGGGGCGGCCGCCCGGGCCTGGGCGGTGGCATCCGCCAGGCTCCGGGTGACGGACACCGTGGGGGCCCATCCCGCGGCCCGCAGTGCAGCTGCCGTCCGGTCCAGGTGCCGCAGCCCGCGGCCATGTCCGGACGTCGGATTGACCAGCAGCAGCGCACCCCCTCCCGACGGAAGGCCGCCGGAGACCGCGCCTGGGACCGCGCCGGCTGCGGCGCTCACTGTGCAGCCCCGAAAGTGCCTGCGCGGGCCAGAATTTCCGCGGCCCGTCCGCGCGCCTTGGCGGCTTCCGCGGGCACAAAGGAAAGCCGCGTGCGCCGCTCCAGCAGGTCCTCCACGCTGCTTGCGCCCTCAGCAAGGATGCCAAACAATAGTTCGGCGCCCGTAGTGTCGCAGCCGGAAAACAATGGCTCCGCCAGCAGCGGATCCAGCCGTTGGAATTCCTGGACACTGGCGGCTTCAGTGCCGTATTTCTCCACCAGCCTGGCCGGTGCGTCCACGGCTGCCAGCTCCGGCGCAGGAACAGCCCCCACCAAAGGCAGCGTCCTGGTGCGGGACGGGGCGAAGACGCCCAGCCTCGCCGACGCCGCATCCACCGCGTCCTGGGCCATGCGCCGGTACGTGGTCAGCTTCCCGCCCACCACCGTGATGGGCGCACCCGGAACGTTCAGGACCAGGTGCCGGCGCGAGATGTCGGCGGTGCCGCCATCTCCATGGCCGTGCGCCCCTTCCGCGAGGGGCCGCAACCCCGCAAAGGAACCCACCACGTCGCCGCGCGACAGCGGCACGGCCAAGGTGGTGTTGACAATGTCCAGGAGGAAGCCGACGTCGCGCTCGGGAACCGCAGGGTGGTGCCCATCCGCACCACGGTCCTCCTCATCCGTAATCCCGATGTACACCAGGCCACCGGGCTGCGGCAGGACGAATACATAGCGGCCAAAGTGCCCCGGCACCGGCACGGTGTGTGCAGCCTGCGGGTTGCCCAGCCGCTCCGCGTCGACCACCAGGTGCGTGCCCCGGCTGGGGGTCATCGACAACTCCGGCTCAAAGCCGGCCGCCCACACGCCCGTCGCGTTGACCACCACGCGCGCATTGACCGTGACGCCGGCACCCGTCCGGGTGTCCACGGCATGGACCGCCGTGGCCGTCAGGGCGCTGGCGTTCACGTCCCGCAGCACATGCGCCCCGAGCCCGGCCGCCGTCCGGATCACGCCAAACACCAGCCGTGCATCGTCAACCACCTGTCCGTCCCAGTACAGAATCCCGCGGCGCACCAACTCCATGTCAAGGGCGGGAGCCAGCGCCGCCACGTCCCGGCGGGCCAGCAGCCGGGGCCGCGGCAGCACAGCGGAGCCCAGCCCCGAGAACCGGCGGAGCACGTCATAGAGGACCGTTCCGAACGCCTCCGCGGCAGGCTCCCAGGCAGGATTGCCGCGGGTGACCGGAATGACGAACCCCAGCCGGCGGACCAGGTGCGGGGCGATCCGCTCCATGAGCCAGCGCCGCTCCACGGCGGATTCCCAGGCCACGCCGAAGTTCATCGACGCCAGGTAGCGCAGGCCCCCGTGGATAAGCTTTGAGCTGTAGCCGCTGGTGCCGGAGGCGAAGTCCCCGCCTTCCACCAGCGCCACGCTCAGGCCGCGGCTCACGGCATCCAGCGCCACGCCGGCGCCGGTGATGCCGCCGCCCACCACGGCCACGTCCACCGGGTGCCCGGCCAGATGGTCCAGGGAGCTCCGGCGCGTGGTGTCATTGATCCACGTGGGGTTGGCCACGGTCACTCCCCTCCGGCCCGAGCGGCGCCGTCAGCCGTGGCGCCCGACGGCGTCAGGAACCGATCCAGCATCTTTCCCAGTTCAGCGACGGTGGCCTCGAACGAGCCCGACTTCAGCAAAACCCGGGAGGAGAGCGCCACGCCCTGGACAGCCAGCAGCACCGTGGTGGCTGTGCCGGCCGAGGCCTCAATGCTGCCGTCGGCGGCGCCGGCGTCCAGCAGTGCCTGCAGCCTGTCCAGGACAATCTGCTGGCTGGCGCCGAAGCGGTCGGTCACGTAGGGGATCAGGAATTCGGGGTCGCGCTCGGCTATGGAGGCGATCAGCTCCGAGGTGGCGAACACCCGCACGCTTTCCACCGCGAAGTGCACCAGCTGGCGGCGGGCAGTGCCTGAGGCCGGGTGGCCCGCCGCCGGGTGGTCCGCCACCCCTGCGTAGCGGCGAAACTCCTCGGTGAGCGCTGCCAGCACCGCGTTGTCCACCGAGCCCATCCGCCGGTAAAACGTCATGCGGGAGATGCCCGCCCTCTCGGCAATGTCATTCGCAGTGGTCCGCCGGACGCCGTGGACCACCACGGCCTCCCGCGTGGCCGCCAGCAGCTTGTCATCAGCCGGCGTGCTGGTACGTTGTGACTTCATGTGTCACACTGTATCCCATGGTGACCCACCTCACAGAGGAAATCCCCCGGTCGGTCTGGTACGGCTGGGGCGACCCTTCCCGCGCCCGGCCGCTGAGCGCCTCCGCCCTCGAGTTCCTGCGCCGCACGCTGGGGCTGGCAGGCGTCGAGGCCATTCACCCGCCCACGGCCCTCGCCGATGTCCGGCTGTCCGCACCCGCACTGGACGAATCCGTGCTGGCGGAATTGCGCGACATTGTGGGGCCCGGGCACGTGTCGACGGAGGCGGCGGAACGCATCCTCCACGCTGGCGGCAAGAGCACCCAGGACCTGCTGCGGCGCCGCAGCGGGGATGCCCTCGGCGCCCCGGACGCCGTCGTCTACCCGGGCGGCAGCGAGGAAGTGGGCGCCGTCCTGGCCCTGTGCGAGAAGCGCAAAGTGGCGGTGGTGCCATTTGGCGGCGGAACCTCCGTGGTGGGCGGGGTGGAACCGCTGCGCGGGCAGTTTTCCGGCACCCTCACCCTGGACCTGCGGCGCCTGGACCGGCTGCTCCACGTGGACCCGGCCTCCCGCACCGCCACCTTCGAGGCCGGGATCCGCGGCCCGGCCATCGAGGCCGCGCTGGCCCCGCACGGCTTCACGCTGGGGCACTTTCCGCAAAGCCACCAGGAGGCCACGCTGGGCGGCTACGTGGCCACGCGGTCCGCCGGACAGGCCTCCACCGGCTACGGACGCCTGGACCAGCTGGTCAAGGCCGCCCACCTCGAAACGCCCGCGGGCCCGTTCGACGCCGGCTCCCTGGCGCCGGGATCGGCCGCCGGACCCAAACTGCTCGACGTGGTGCTGGGCAGCGAAGGCACACTGGGTGTGATTACGCAGGCCACCGTCAAGGTGGTCCCCGCACCGCAGGCCAAGGTGTACGGCGCATGGACCTTCCCCACCTTTGAGGCTGGGGCGGAGGCCCTGCGCAAGCTCCGGCAGGACGGCGCCCGGGGCGACATGCCACATGTGTGCCGGCTCAGCGATACGGATGAAACGGCGTCGACCTTCAGGCTGGGCGGGGCGAAGACCGGCGCACTGTCCCGCTACCTCGCTGTCCGCGGCCAGAAGACGCCGGCGCTGGCACTGTTTGTCTGGGAAGGCGATGCGGGCCAGGCACGCGCCCGCAAGCGGCGCAGCGCCCGGATCCTGCGGCAGGCCGGCGGCATCGCCCTGGGGCCGCTGCCCGGGAAGTCATGGGAACACGGGCGGTTCAGCGGACCGTACCTGCGCGACGAGCTGCTGACCCGGGGCGTCTACGTGGAGACGCTGGAGACTGCCGCCACCTGGGGGCGCCTCGAAGACACTTACCGCAGCGTACGGGGTGCCATCCTCGGCGCGCTCCAGGCCAGGGGCGCCGCCGCGTACGTCCAGACGCACATCTCGCACGTCTATTCCGACGGCGCCTCCCTCTACTTCACCTGCCTCGCC
>Ga0157370_10003552_pt1 | contig 18251 bp, 17 predicted proteins | sample C35metaG_FD_113463 | JGI IMG/M metagenome (GOLD analysis project Ga0157370, IMG submission 113463) | Corn rhizosphere microbial communities from Kellogg Biological Station, Michigan, USA - C3-5 metaG | ecosystem: Host-associated > Plants > Roots > Rhizosphere > Soil | place: USA: Michigan...
CGTGTCGGCCAGCCGGTTGTTGACCTGCATGAAGGCCGTTTCGAGGTCTGCGCCCAGCCGGAATGCCATGCGAAGCATCGCCTGCATCTGCGTGACCGACAGCGCGGGCGCGATGCCGTGCCCGGTCGCATCGCCCAGCACGACGAGAAGGCCCTGGTCGATCAGCGATACATCGTACGTATCGCCGCCGGTGAGATCGGCCGGCCGGAACGTCGCGGATACATCGTAAGACGGCACCGCCGGCATGCCGGACGGCAGCGTGCTCATCTGCACCTCGCGGGCCATTTCGAGCGCCTGTCGCATCTTCTCGCCTTCGATGAGCGCGCCCGTCATCCGTACACGCTGCAACGCTACCGCGCACTGCGCCGCGAGGGCCGTGGCCAGCGCCTCGTCGTCGGCATCGAAAACGCCGTCCACCTTGTTCAGGACCTGCATGACGCCGACCAGCACGTCCTTGTGATCGACGAGCGGCAACGTCAGCATGCAGCGAGTCCGGTACCCGAAGGCCTTGTCGATCCGCGGATCGAAGCGCGCATCGGCGTAACAATCGGGGACGTTGATGATCCGGCGCGAGCGCGCGCAGGCGCCGACGAGCCCCGATTGCCATGGCACGCGCACCGGCTGGATGCCCGTCGCAACCTCGAGGACCAGTTCCCCGCGCGGCTCGTCGTAAAGCCATACCGAACCGCGCTCGGCGCCGAGCACCTGCTTGGCCGCCGCGACCACCTCTCCGAGCATCGTCATGAGGTCGAACGGCGCGGCGAGCGCCTTGGTGACGTCCAGGATCGCTTCCAGGTCGCGCGCCGAGAGCGGGCGATGGTGGATGATGGCGCTCGCCTCTTCAGGCGGCCCGGCGGTGTTCATCTCTGAGCTCATGCGGCAGGCAATGTAGCAGGCCGGGCGGCGAAAATGGGAAGATCGGCTTCGGCGCGCAATGGACCGCCCGCCGGCGCCGCCATTTGCGAGACAATTCCACAGCGCCATGCGAATACTGGTCGTTGAAGACGACGCCGTCCTGGCCGCCGCGCTCACACGCGCGCTCAACCAGTCGGCCTACGCCGTCGATCTCGTCGGCGACGGCGAAGCCGCCAACGATGCGCTCGCCACGACGACGTACGATCTCGTCGTGCTCGACATCGCGCTGCCGAAGATCGACGGCATGTCGGTATTGCGCCGCCTTCGCGACCGGCGCTCGCAGACGCCGGTGTTGATCCTGACCGCGCGCGATACGCTCGAAGACCGCGTGAGCGGCCTCGACTCGGGTGCGGACGATTACATGACGAAGCCGTTCGACCTGCCGGAGTTCGAGGCGCGCGTTCGCGCGTTGATTCGCCGCGGCCATGCCGCGCCGGGCACCAGCATGATCCACGGACGCCTTCGCCTCGACGTCGCGGGGCGGCGCCTCTTCCACGACGATCAGCCGATCGAAATGTCCGCGCGCGAGCTCGGGCTGACCGAGTTGCTCCTGTCCCGGCAGGGTCGCGTCGTCAGCAAGGAGCAGATGATCGACCAGCTATTCGGCTTCGGCGACGACGTCAGCAGCAACGCGATCGAGGTGTACATGCATCGCGTACGCAGGAAGCTCGAGCCGTTCGGCATCGAAATCCGTACGGTTCGCGGCATGGGCTACCTGCTCGAAAAGCATGATGAGCGCGCGTAGCGCGACGTTGCGCAGCAAGCTGCTGCGCTGGCTCCTGATCCCGCTTTCACTGCTGTTCCTCGCCGACGCGGTGGGCAGCTATTACATCGCGCGGCATCTGTCCGATCGCGTCTACGACGGCGAGCTGCTGGAGATCGCGCGCGAGCTCACGCTGCACGTCAAGCCGAACGGTCCGAGGCCCTCTTTCGATCTCGAGAAGGACGCCGAGCGCACGCTGCTGCTCGACCAGTACGACCGCGTCGACTACGTCGTGCGTGGATCGGATGGCGAGCGTATCGCCGGCGACGCAACGTTACCGCCGCCTTCGCGCGCCGGCGCGGCGGCAACGATGTTCTACGACAGCGAGCTCGGTGGCGTGCCGATTCGCGCCGTGCAGTTGCGCACCGACGGCGCCGCATCCGTCACGGTTCAGGTCGCCGAGACACGCGTCAAACGGCAGACGCTCGCCAACGAGATCATGGTCGGCGTCATCCTGCCGCAACTGCTGCTGATCGCCATCGTGGGCATCGTGCTGTGGGCCGGCGTCGCGCGCGGGCTCGCCCCGCTCGCCCGTCTGCAGCAGGCGATCGCCGCGCGCTCGCATCTCGATTTGAGTCCGGTCAGCGTAGCGGACGTGCCGGGCGAAGTGCACCCGCTGCTTTCGGCCGTCAACGACCTCATGGCGCGGCTCGATGAAATTCTCCGTTACCAGCGACGCTTCATCGCCGATGCGGCGCACCAGCTTCGCACGCCGGTGGCCGGTCTCAAGGCGCACGTCGAGCTGGCGTTGCGCGAGGAGGACCCGGCGCAGGCCAGGCAGTCGATCGCCCATCTGTATACCGGCGTCGAGCGGATGTCGCGGCTCGTCGCGCAACTCCTGTCGCTGGCACGAAACGAGCCGACGACGATGAAGCAGCTCGAGCTCGCGCCGCTCGACCTGTCGAAGCTCGCGTTCGACGTGACGACGGAATGGGTGCCCGAAGCGTACCGTAAAAACATCGATCTCGGCTTCGAAGGCGTCGAGCCGCACGCGATGATTCGCGGCGACCCAACGCGTCTCACCGAGCTCATCGAAAATCTGCTCGACAACGCAATTCGCTATACGCGCAACGATGGCCGCGTAACCGTGCGAGTCACCGTCCATCCGCCGCGTGTATCGGTCAGCGACGACGGACCGGTCATTCCGCTCGAGGAGCGCCAACGCGTATTCGAGCGGTTTCACCGGCTCCTCGGCAGCCATGCCGACGGCAGTGGTCTCGGGCTTGCGATCGTCCAGGAGATCGCGAAGCTGCACGACGCAAAGATCACGCTCGCCGAGGATGCAGACGGCCTCGGCAACACGTTCACCGTCACGTTCCCAGAAGGCGCGCCTGCGTGAATGGCCTTGTAAGCTTGCCGTAAGGTTGTCGCAAGCCAGGTGTAATCCCCGCGACAGGGCCGGGTAATGCTGGCGACGTAGCGTGAGGACTCCAACGCATTCGACGCAGGAGTTCCGCAATGCTCGCCGCTTTAGGCAACCCCGACACCTGGATGGCGCTCTTCGAAATCGCGGTGATCAACATCGTGCTGAGCGGCGACAACGCGGTCGTCATCGCGCTGGCGTGCCGCTCGTTGGCGCCCCGCGACCAGAAAAAGGCCTTCATCATCGGGACGGCCGGCATCGTCGTGCTGATGACGGCGCTGACGTCCTTTGCGGCGCTGCTGATGACGCTGCCCTATATCCAGATCATCGGCTGCGTGCTGCTGTTGTGGATCGGCATCAAGTTGCTGCTGCCCGAAAACGAAGGCGGCGACGTCAAGGAGAGCGCCAATTTCTGGGACGCCGTGAAGACGATCATCATCGCCGACATCGTGATGAGCATGGACAACGTGCTCGGCATGGCGGGCGCCGCGAAGGGCCATCTGGGAATGCTGTTCCTGGGATTGGTGATCACGATGCCGCTGATCCTGTTCGGCAGCGCGATGCTGATGAAGCTGATGGAACGCTTTCCGTCCTTCATCATGATCGGCGCCGGACTGCTCGGCTATGTCGCGGGCGACATGGCGGTTGGCGATCCCGCAATCAAGACGTACATCGACGCGCACGAGCATTTTCTCGTGCACCTCGCGCCGATAGTCGGCGCATTGCTGGTCGTGATTGCAGGCAAGATGCTTGCGCGCAGGAAGCAGGCGCGCGCGCCGGCCGGCGAGCCGGTGGAAGCGTCGCATGCCGAGCATGCTGCGTAAAGAGGAGGCAACGATGGACAGGATCGTCGTACCGATTTGCAACGCCTCCGAGGTAGCCTGGGCTGCCGCACACGCGATCGCGCTGTACCGCGCGGCGCCCGCGCACGTTGATCTGCTGACGGTGCAGCGTCCGTTGCCGAAACACGTCGCGCAATTCTTCAGCAAGACCGATCTGCGTGACTTTCACCGCGATTCCGGCATGCGCGTGCTCGAGCCGGCGATCCGCATGCTCGACGAGGCCGGTGTGCCGCACGAGGATCATGTGCTCGTTGGCCATCCCGCGGAAACGATCGTCCGGTTCGCGTCGGATCATCACTGTGCACAGATCGTCGTCGATGAGCCGGCCAAGGGCATGCTTTCGATGCTCCGGCTGGGATCGATCGGCAGTCAGGTCCGTCACCTGATGCAGACGCACGCGGAAGTGTCCCTCGCAGGCGGGTCGAACCCGGCGCCTCCGCAAGCGTCCGTCAGAAGCGCATCGAGCGCTCGATAACCGATCATCGAGAGGCGGCCTCAACCGGCTGCTGCGAACGGCAGTCGCGACTGCGCGGCGAGTGCCGCGACGCTTACAATAAGCGCCGTGAACAACGGCTATTCGCTACGCGACGTCGGTCGGATGCTCGGGCTTTCGCGTTCGATCATCCGCGGACTGATCGCGGGTGGCTTCGTGTCGCCGCTACGTGGTCGGCGCCGCGAATACCGCTTCTCGTTCCAGGATCTCGTGGTCCTCCGAACCGCGCGCGCGCTCGTACAGGCGAAGGTCCCGACGACGCGGATCCTGCGTTCGCTGCGGCGCCTTCGCAAGGAGCTGCCGTCGGATTTGCCGTTATCGGGCCTGCGCGTGGAGGCCGTAGGGGACGCGCTCGTCGTTCGCGAAGGCGATACGCAATGGCAACCCGACGACGGCCAGTACCTGCTGCGATTCCACATCGAGGCGCCCCTGCCCGGACTCGCGGTTCTCGACATTCCCGCGGCGCCGCCGGCGCCCCCCGGCGATGCACAGTTCGAGCAGGCGATGGCGCTCGAGGAATCGAAGCCTGACGAGGCCTGCGCGGTTTATCGACAAGCGATTGCGGCCGAGCCTGCGCGCGCTGCGGCGTACACGAACCTCGGTCGACTGCTCCACGAACGACGGCGATTCGCCGATGCCGAGGCGACCTATCGCGAAGGTCTCCGCCGCTGCGGCGCGGACGAAACGCTGTTGTTCAATCTCGCGATCCTGCTCGAGGATGCGAAGCGGCCGCGCGAAGCGGCGGAGATGTATCGCGCCGCGCTCGATGAGAACCCGGAGCTGCCGGATGCGCATTACCATCTGGCGCTGCTCTGCGAGGCCGCCGGACAACAGCAGGAGGCGATCCGCCATCTGAGCGCGTATCGCAGGCTGCGCGGAAAGCGTTGAGGCGCGCCGGACCGCTGCATACCAGGCTCTCAGAAGGCGGAAAGACTGGTTCCCGCGTCGCCGACCGCCACATACCCGACACCGATGGACCTCGCGCTGAGAACGGTGAAGGTCACCGCTCTCAGGTTCTGCGTCGTTTCCGATTCCTCGGGTTGCCACGAATGGCCATCGATACTCGTAAAGATTGCGCCAGCGGATCCGGCTGCCACGAACTGCGTGCCGTGCTCAATCGAGGTCAGGTTGTTGGCGGTGATGGGCGATTCGGCGGTCCAATTGATCCCATCCGGACTGGTTACGAGCGCACCGCCATCGCCGACAACGACCCAGGTGGCGGCGGCAGCGGCGGTGGCCGCGGCAACGGACGCGCCGTATGACACGCCCCTCAGATTCACCGAAGTGGTCGAATTGACCGTCGTCCACTGACCCGCATCGGTACTGGTGAGAATTGTGCCGTTCGCGCCAACGGCGACGTAACGGCCGTTTGTATTGAAAATGGCGTAGAGATCCATCGATGTGTGCGAGTTGGCGGGTGCCCAGGTCGTGCCGTCGGTGCTCACCAGAATCGTGCCGCCGGCGCCGACGGCGACGATAGTGCCCGAGGCGTCGTTCGTCACTGCATACAGGTTGGACTTCGTTTGCGCGCTCGTGTCGCCGGGAACCACCTTGACGTTCGCGGGCGGGGCTGTGGAGCCGCCGCTACCGCCGCCGCAGTATCGAAAATGCCAGCAGCGCAATACCGCGAATCTGCTTCATTCGAGTTCCGATGCAAGGGACACGAACGGCAGTCTATCGACGACATGCAGTCTCGGTACGTCCGGAAACAGACGTTTACACGTGTCGCCGGCACGGAAGCGAGCGGAAGAGCCGGCAGGGATTCCCGTGATCCGATCGATGCCGCGGGAGCGTATGCTTCAGCGGCGGCCTACCCTTGCGATGGAGGCATCATGGTCATCACGATCAGAAAGAATTCGCCTGCGACCAAGGCCAACATCGACAGACTGCGGACGGAGCTCACCTCGCTCATTCCCGGCCACGTCAACAGCGCGGAACCGTGGACGTTCTATGAGGAGATCGACCGCCTTCTCGGCCCGTGGGGAGAAAGCGGATATCCCCTCGCCTACGGCAAGTACTACTGCAAGCTTTTCAACGAAGACGCCAATCTCAAAGCGAATCTCGAGACCCGGCTCTGGGTACAGAAGACCACGGTCAAGCTTCAGGAAGCGCTTCGCGACGGCATCGTTTCGGCGTTCGAGCGTGGCAAGCTTCCCACCATGACCGAGGCGCAGTTCCGCGCGTTTGCGTTCGACACGCACCCCGAGGCCTACCAGCGTGGCGGCCTCAGCAGCGTCGTTGCGACCGCACCTTATCTCGTCCCCGTGATCGCAAGCATCCCCGGGAAGGAATTCGTTCCGTTCTACTCCGATAATTTCTGGGCGACGATCCTCCAGGCGCTCGATACGATGGTGAGGGTCGGTGGCGACGTGATGGCGGCCGGCGTGGGCCCTGCGCACACCGGAATGCTCATCAAGGCGAATCAGGAGAGCGGGATGAACAAGCTGCTCGCCATCCAGCGGCAGAACCGGGAATACGAGGCGCTGTTCGCAAAGGTCCAAGCCGCGCTGCAAAGCGGGCGTCTCGACCGCATCGCATGGCTCGAGAAGGTGGCGGCGAGGCTCGAGCAAACACAGTTCGACGACGCGTATTGGCTCGCGATGGCAAAGTCGATGATGGCCGAAGTCGCGCGGCGCGAGCACTCGATTGCTGCCAAGTATCGCGCGATGATCCGGGCGCGTCCCGAGATCGGAGTGGAGCTTAAGCGCTACGATCCCTCATGGATGAGCTACTGACCGGCAGCACTTGCGCACCGCGGCTGACTTTGAGCGCCATCAGCTGCAATGCGTGCCCGAAGAGCTTGGTTAACGCCTGAAGGAGTTTGTGAACGCGGAAGAGGAGGCAAGACGCTTGTTGTTGAACGTCTAGTCGGGGCGGAGACGTTGCATACTGTCAAACAACTCGCATCCGAATTCGGGCTCGCGTCCATCCTGCCGCGTGCGTATCGCTAGCCAGGCGAAATGCGTTCCGACTAAAGTGTGATCGCACAATCGGGAATTGCTACGCCGCGCACACCGAGTCGGGCAACGAACAAGCCTCCGGCGTGCGGCTGTGATTCCAGCGGCTTTGACAGATTTCGTCGCAGCGAAGTAATGAACATGCGATCGAGCTCGAGCCCGCCGAACGCCGGCTTCGACGGCTTTTCAATCGGAACCGACACGCTGCCAACCAGCTTTCCATCAGGCTCGAAGCGGAGGACACATCCACCGTCGATCGCCGCCATCCAATACCCGCCCTCGGTGTCGACACATGCACCATCCGGTCGGCCCGCAAGCTCGTGCGTCGCTACGAACAGACGGCTTGAATCGACCGTTCCGCGCTCGACGTCGTACTCGCACGCCCACACCGTCCGGATACCGGGGTGGGAATCCGACACGTAAAGCGTCCGGCCGTCCGGCGCGAACGCAAGACCGTTGACGGTGCGGAATTTGTCGAGCAACTTCGTGATCGCACCGTTGAGGTCGATTCGATACAGTGCGCCGGTCGCGGCGACGGCGTCAGGCGCACTCATCGTCCCGATCAACAAGCGCCCGCGCGAATCGACCGTCCCATCGTTCAGCCGGCCGCCGGCTGGCACCCGCAATCGCGCGATCACACGATACGTCTCGCTGGCGAGGTCGACGTGACATACGCGATCGCGCAACGCAACCACGACCCCGCCTGCTGCGTGGGTGGCCACGAACGTCACGAGATCAGGGGTGGTCCAAACGCGATCGACGCCAGTGCCTGGCTCGAAGCAATGCAGACGCCGGCCGTGAATGTCCACCCAGTAGAGGCACTGCTCGGCGGCGCACCACCATGGGCTTTCGCCCGCCTCCGCCCGCGCATCGACGACGAGCTCTGCGATGGCGCCCGGGGTCACCGGAATCGCGTCGCCACGGGCGCTCCCGCCACACCGAGTGCCTCGAGGCGCGCGGCGACGCGAAACAGCAGATCCTCGCGATGCTTGCGCGCCATGAGTTGCACGCCGATCGGCAGCCGTCCCGCGCGCGCAATGGGCGCGGTCAGCGCGGGACAATCGGTGCCGGCGACGGGCTGCGTGAACCAGCCGAGCGCCGGTCCGGTCGGGAGGTCCGCATCGCCGATGCGCAAGCTGCGCGCGCCGATCGACGGAGCGACGCACGGCGTCGCCGGCAGGACGATCACGTCGACCTCGTCGAACATGCGCAGAACCTGCTCGATATGCCAGCGTCGAAGCCGCTGCGCCGCGAGATACCACTGCGCGGGAAGCAGCGCATGCGCGAGAAAGCGCTCACGTGTCGCGGGATCGAACTGCTCCAGTCGCGTGCGGAGCAGATCCAGCTTTCCCGACGCGCTTTCGGTCGCATTGACGAGCGTTGCCGCGGCACGCGCAAGGCGCGGCTGCGGGTAGTCGATCACGCGTGTGATGCCGAGCGCATCGATCACGAGTTGCAGCGCTTCGCCGGCATCTTCGTCGAGCGCTTCCCGGAAGTAACCGCCTGCGCTCGCCAGTCGAATCGGCGGAGCGGGGGCATCGTCACTTGCAGCCCGATCGCTGCGGCCGCTTTCGGTCGCAACCGCACGATGGCAAAGTGCAATGTCGCTGCTGCTCCGTGCAAGAGGGCCCAGTGTCGCGAGCGTGCTCCCCGCACCCAGCACGCCTTCATCGCTGACCAGGCCGCGCGTCGGACGCAATCCGAATACGCCGCAAAGCGACGCGGGCAGCCTGATCGAACCGAGCCCATCGCTGCCGATCGTGATCGGCACCATGCCGCAAGCGACGGCCGCAGCCGAGCCTCCCGACGATCCTCCCGGGGTGCGCGCGGGATCGTGTGGATTGCGCGTCGGGCCGAAGCACGCGTTCTCGGTCGTGCCGCCCATCCCGAACTCGTCCATGTTGAGCGCGCCCAGGCAGACGGCGCCCGCCGCTTCGAGCCTGCGCACCACCTTGGCGTCGTACTTCGCGGGCTCCGCGTTGCGGTAAAGCGCGGAACCGCCCGTCGTCGTCAGTCCCGCGACATCGACCATCGCCTTCACCGCAAAGGGAACGCCGGCGAGTTCGCCAAGCGGCTTATTCGCACGCTGCGCGGCGTCGATCCGCTGGGCACGCTCTCGCGCACGCTCCGCGGCAATCGCCGTGAACGCGTTGATCTCAGGATTGCTTCGCTCGATCCGGGAAAGTGCCGCCTCGACGACTGCGCGGGCCGACACCGTGCCCGCACGTACGGTGGCGGCGATGTCGGTGGCGGTTGCGTCGACGCCAAGCGGATCAATCGTCCGCGCGTACGCTCGCACCGGTATCGTCATTGTCTTTCACCGTCCTGGGCATCTCGATCGGAGCCCGACGCGTGCTGCGGGATCTCGAATGAAAGAACCTCCTGCGCGAGCGCGTGCAAGCGCCCGAGATTGGCCGCGACCGTTGCCTGGCTTGCGGCGGGGATCGACAACGCCAGTGTGCTCGCGGCAGCTTCCATATATGCGTGCGCGTCGAACGCGCTCGTCGCCCCGCCCTCCTGGCGTGCGCGCCGGCTTGTCAGATTGTGGATATGCACCCACGCGCCGCGGGCGATCGACGCCGTCGCCTCGCCGATGCATTCGCCGTACTTGATCAACGCGTCGCCCGGACGCAGATCGGCCAGCGCGATCTTGTGCCCCAACGCAACAGGCTCGAGCGACGTGATGGTCAGCGCGCGCTCACCCAGGCTGACGACAACGTGCTGCCCGGCGACCACCGGTTCGAGGGCGATGGCGACGTTATCGTTCGGCGAGAGCGCGGTGGCCTGCCAGCTTGCGCGATCCGGCGCGCTCGGCCCGCTTCGCTCCATGCGCGCTCGCCCTTGTACTGGCGCTTTCACGGTCAAAGCGCCGGGCCCAGGCGGCTCACCACGTCGTCGCCCTCGTCGAGCACCTCGCCCCACGTCAGCGTGCCCGACGCGACGTCGAGCAGCACGTCCTGCAATTGCGCCGTGGCTTCTCGAAGCGGGATCGTGCGTTCGAACACCGCACTCGCATCGAAGTCGAGTTGCTCGCGCAACCGGCCGGCCGCAACAGGATTCGCGCAGATCTTGATCGTAGGGGCAATGCCGCTCACGAAGCTGTTGCCGACACCGGTCGTGAACAGCACGAGTTGTGCTCCCGAAGCCACGAGGCCCCCGACCGACTCGGGCGCATAGGCGGGCGCATCCATCAAGTAGAGTCCCGGCCCGGGCAACGGTTCGGCAACGGCAACCACGCCGCGAATGGGCGCGTGGCCGCCCTTGGCGATCGCACCGAGCGATTTTTCCTCGATCGTGGAGAGACCCGCGGCGATGTTCGTCGGTCCCGGATTGTTGCCGAGCAGATCCATGCCGGCCACGACGCTTGCGCGTTCACGCCTTTGCACGGCATTGCGGATGGCGCGAGCGACGCCCGGATCGACGGCGCGCCGCTCGAGCAGATGTTCCGCACCGAGCCACTCGATCGTTTCACCGAACACGGCGCGCCCGCCGGCGGCGAGCAGCGCATCGACGATGCTGCCCGCAAGGGGATTGGCGACGAGGCCCGAACTCGGATCGGAGCGGCCACACTCGACGCCGACGCACAGTTCACCGAGGTCCACACGCGTGCGACGCGCGCGCGAGGCATCGCGCAGCATCCGCGCGGCGATGCGCGTGCCACGTTCGGTGACCGTGATCGCATCATGCTCGCAGTCGTCGAGCACGAGCGCTTCGACCGGCTTGCCGCCCACGGCAATCGCATCGGCGATCTCGCGGACGTAGGGAGCCGTGCCCCCGATCACCAGCGCCGCGGCGACATTCGGGTGGCGTCCGAACCCGGTCAGGGCGCGACGCTGCAGCGCGGCGTCCTCACCGAAGAGACCGCTTCCGAACGGCGTGGCGACCACGCGCGCCCCGGGGACCGCACGGCCGATGCGCCGTGCCGTCGGCGACGTGAGCCCGTTAACCGACAGCACGAGCACGTGATTGCGCACGCCGACGCTGCCGTCGGCGCGGCGGAATCCGTCGAAATGAGCGCTCATGCTGCGCGGACCACGCCGCCGGTCGGTGCGCTGGGGGGAATGAGACGTTCGGTCTTGAGCTCGTCCCACAGTGCTGCGGGGATGGGCAGCGCCGCCCACCGCAGATTCGTATCGACCTCCGCCGTCGTCCGATAGCCGCATACCGCGGACACGACCGCCGGATGCGACAGCGTGAACTGCAACGCGGCCGCACCGAGCGGAATGCCATGGCGTGCGCAAACCGCCTCGAGTCGCCGTGTCCGTTCGGCGATTTCGGGCGATGCTTCCGTGTAGAAGAATTTCGCGCCGGGCACCGCACCCGTCGCGAGGATGCCGGAATTGAAGGGCGAGGCGACGATGACGCCGACGTCGCGCTGCTGACAGTGCGGCAGGAACTCGTCGAGCGCCGCATGTTCGAGCAGCGTGTAACCGCCCGCGAGCATGAAGCAATCGAAGTCGCCCGCTTGCGCAAAGCGCATGCAGACGTCGGCGCCCTTGACCCCGACTCCGATCGCGCGCACGACGCCTTCGCTGCGCAGCCGCTCGAGCGCGGGATAGGCGCCGCGCATCGCCTCGCCGAAGCGCCGCTCATAGTCGTCACCGTGCCAGCGCGGATTGACATCGTGGATGAACACGATGTCGACGCGGCAGAGACCGAGCCGCTGCAGGCTGTCTTCCAGCGAACGCAGCACGCCGTCGTGGCTGTAGTCGTACGACGGCTCGAACGACAGGCGATCCTTCGGTGCGGGAGATTCGCACTGCGGGCGCAGGCGCCGCCCCACTTTCGTCGACAGCACGAATTCGTCGCGATCGCGCTGGCGAAGCGCGGCGCCGAACCAGTGCTCGCCGAAGCCGCTCGCATAGAGCGGCGCGGTGTCGAAATAGCGGAAGCCGCGGTCGTATGCGTACGACAGCACGTCCTGGGCAGTGCGCTCGGCGACAACGGGAAACAAACTGCCGCCACCGTACCCAAGCGCCGGCAGCGCCGGGCGCCTGCCGGCAGCGCTCACGTCAGATCCGGCAGGCGGCCGGTCTTGCGGCCCGCGCGCGCGACGAGCTCCTGCACTTCCGTGGCGGCACGGTTGAGCGACTCGACGGGAGAGCTCTTGCCGATGATGCATTCGTTGAGCCGCAGCGAGACGATCGACGACATCTGCGCCGCCTCGGGAATCACCGCGTACATCTTCGCAACCTTCGAATTCTCCGACTGCGCCCTGAGAAACCGGAACTTCGCGTCGCGCGCGAGCTCGGTTGCGCCCACATCGACGCGCACGGGCACGGCGCCGTAGCGCGTGTAGGCGAGCTGGTGATCGAGCGTCTGGAACCACGTCAGGAACGCGAGCGCCGCGAGCTGGCGCTCGCGCGGCACGTTCCGCGCGACGGCACCGATCCAGTGGCCGGCGCGGCTCGCGTGCTTGCCATCGGCGCCGCGCGGGATCAGCGCGGCCTCGAACTTGCCGACGACGGCCGACTTGTTCGGGTCCTCGAGTTGCGCCCACGCGCCGACGATCCCGACAGTTTGTGCAGCCTTCCCGGTCGCCATCAACTGAATCATCTGTCCCTGACTGACCGCGCCTGCCGTCGGATAGCCGCCCTCCTTGCCGAGCTTGAGGTAGAAGTCGAGCGCGCGCCGTGCGGCCGGGCTATTGAGCGTGACGGTGAAATCCCCGGCGCTCGCGTCCTTGAAGACGTCACCACCGAAGCTGAACAGGTAATTGCTGAAATCGGCGAGCGCCGAGTCGCGATCGTCACGATGCACGAAACCGTAGATTCGCGACCCGTCGTTGAGCTTCCGCGCATTCGCGAGCACCTCATCCCAGGTCTCGGGCACCTTGAGCCCGTGCTGGTCGTAGAGATCCTTGCGGTAATAGAACACCTCCACGTTGCCGTTGACGGGCACTCCCATCAGCTTGCCGCCGTGCGGATCGAACGTGCGCAGCTTGTCGTTCCAGTAGATCGTGCCGCCGTACGTGCTGATCCGGGGGTCGAGCCGGAACTTGGGATCGAGCTCGGTGAGCGGCGCAAGGAAGCCGCCGTCGAAGAATTCGACCATCCAGTTGTTGTCGATCGCGAGCAGGTCGTAGGAGCCGCTGCCCGCACGCAGCGAGTTGCGGATCTTGTCGAGCGCCCCTGCGTACGGGTTGACGTCGAGTTCGATATGGCTTCCCGTCTCCTTCTGGTACTGCTCGATCAGCCGGCGGAATCCGTCGAACCAGGGCGATTGGTTGATCACCATCGTGATCGATGCGGCCTTCGACGTCGACTGGGCACCCGCCCGGCTCGTACCGAGCGTGGGCACGAGCATGCCGGCCGCCGCCGTCCGCAGGAATGTCCGACGATTTGCAGAGTGGGGCACCGCGCCTCCCTATCGATTATCGAGTAAACCGGCTTGCGCAATGATTGCGCAATCATCACGATCTTGCTACCGTGCTCGGCGACCTGTCAACGATTTCCTTGTGAGCCGCGCGCACTCCACTGCCTCGTCGCGCTTCTCCGCGACCCGCGCTCCGCGCCTGGTCGACGTCGCGCGTGTCGCCGGTTTGTCGCCGATCACCGTATCGCGCGCACTTCGCGAGCCGAACAAGGTATCGCCCGAGGCGCGTTCGCGAGTGGCCGCAGCCGTCGCCGCCACCGGTTATGTCCCGGACCTCGTGGCGAGCAGTCTTACGAGCCGGCGCACACGTCTGGTGGGTCTCGTCGTGCCCACGATCACGGCGTCGATCTACGCATCGACGGTGGCAGGACTGTCCGGCGTGTTGCGCGACCGCGGCTTCGAGGCGTTGATCGGCGACAGCGGCTACTCGCTGGACGGCGAGGAAAAGCTCGTTGCAGCGTTCCTGGGCCGCCGCGCCGACGGCATCGTGTTGAGCAACATCGAGCATACGCATCGGGTGCGCCGGATGCTGTCGCGCGCACGCTTGCCGGTCGTCGAGACGGGTAATCTGACCCGAAATCCGATCGACATGGTGGTCGGATTCTCCAACTACGATGCGGCGCGGGTGATGATGGAACACCTCGTCGCGCGCGGACATGGGACGATCGGCTTCATCGGAGCACCGACCACGAATAATCCGCAGGCGGCCGATCGACGGCGCGCATACGACGATGCCGTCGCCTCAAACCTGCTGGCGCGCGCCCCGACGCTCGCGATCGAATGCGCGTCCGATGTCGCCGACGGCGGCGCCGCGCTCGTGCGCATCGTCGAGCGCCATCCGCGCTGTACCGCGATTTTCGCCGCGAGCGAAGTGCGCGCGATCGGTGCGTTGCTCATGTGCCTGCGCCGCGGCTGGAAGGTGCCCGGGCGGATTGCGATCGCAGGTTTCAATGACGCGGGCCTCGGTGCGCATCTCGTTCCCGCGCTCACGACCGTCCGCGTCGCGCGCGAGGAAATCGGCCGGCTGGCCGCGCAAATGATCCTCGATCGACTGGAAGGGCATCCCACCGCGTCGACGACGGTCGACGTGGGTTTCGAGATCATGGTGCGCGAAAGCACATGACGACGCGTAACGCCGCGCGCTACTGGACGCTCGCACCCGCGCTCGTGCTCTTCGGCGCGGTCGCACTCCTGCCGATCGGCGAACTCGTCGCGATGAGCGTTTCGCACGTCGACTGGGTGCAGGGCCAGGCGCATTGGCGCTTCGTCGGGATGGGGCAGTACGCGCGCGTCCTGGGCGATGCGCTGTTCCGCACGGGTGCTGCGAACACGCTCGTCTTCGCCGTCGGCGGCGTCGTCGTCCAGATGCTCCTCGGTTTCGCGCTCGCGCTGCTCACGACGAGGGTCGCCCGCACTCGGGTGATCTACCGAACGATTTTCATCCTGCCGATTCTCGTACCCGGCATCGTGATCGGCGCGATGTGGAAACTGATGTACAACTTCGACTTCGGCGTTCTGAATCAGATTCTGGCTCTTTTCGGCGTGCATCCCGTCGATTGGCTCGGCAATACGGCGACTGCATTGGCTGCCGTCATCGCGGTCGATGTCTGGCATTGGACGCCGTTCGTGTTCCTCTTGATGCTGGCCGGGCTCGAGAGCCTGCCGCAGGACGTTTACGAGGCCGCGCGGGTCGACGGCGCGACGTTCGTGCAGGAACTGCGTTACGTGACGCTACCGCTGATGCTGCCCGCGATCCTCGTGACGCTTCTTTTCCGGATCATCGTGGGCGTCAAGGTATTCGACGAAATCTACCTGTTGACCGGCGGCGGCCCCGGCACTTCCACCGAGGTCGTGAGCTACACGATCTTCCGGCGCTTCTTTACCGAGGGACAGACCGGTTACGGATCGGCCATGTCGGTCGTGGTCCTGTTCGCTCTGGCACTCCTCTTCATCGCCGCACGCACGGCGACGCGACAGCGAGGTACGCCTGCTTGAACCGCGCGAAGCTCGGAACGGTTGCAGTCCACGCCGGCTTGATTTGCGGCGCGATCATCGTGCTTTTTCCGTTCGCCTGGATCGCGCTCGCTGCGTTCAAGACGCAGATATCGCTGTTGATGGGGCAAGTCGCCTTCACGCCGACACTCGCGAACTTCGACGAGGTGCTGTTTTCGGGCACGTCGGACTACCTCGCGAACTACCGCAACAGCCTGGTCATCGCGACGTCGAGCACGCTCATCGTGCTGGCGGTCGCCACGCTCGCGGCCTATTCCATTGAGCGGCTCGAGTGGCCACGGTGGGTCGTACATGTGTTCTTGCTCGGTGCCGCGGTCTTCAATGCCGTTCCGGCGATCACGCTCGTCGGACCCTGGTACGTCGTCTCCCGGGCCCTCGGGCTCTACAATACGTATCCCGCGGTAATTCTCGCGCACGCCACCCTGAATCTGCCAATCGGCATCTGGCTGATGGCGACGTTCATGCGCGAGGTTCCTCGCGAGCTGGAGGAGGCCGCCTGGATCGATGGCTGCGGGACGCTGCAAACACTTGTGCGTGTTGTGCTGCCTGTCGTGATGCCGGGCATCGCCGCGACCGCGATCCTCGTCTTTATCCACAGCTGGAACGAATTCGTCGTGGCGCTGAACCTCACCGCGCGTCAGACAGCGACGGTACCGGTCGCGATCGCCAAGTACGCGCAGGAGAACGAGACGAAATACGGTGCGATGGCGGCCGGTGCAGTGCTGTCGACGCTACCATCACTCGTGCTGCTTTTCTTTGCGCAACGCGCGATCGTGCGTGGGCTTACTGCAGGAGCGATTAGATGACTTTGTCGTCCATGCGTCGACCGCCAATGAGACCGTCGGCAACGAAATCCATCAAAAAGATCAACATCTCGTACGTGCTCGCCGGATCAGCGCGTCGGCATCAAGGAAGTCGACGACGGCATCTGGATCGTAAGCTTCATGCATTACGATACCGGTTACATCGACTTGGAGCAGAAAACCTTGCAACCCCTCGACAATCCGTTCGGCGCGAGGTTGTTACCCATGTCTTAGGTACGGACCGTTACCTGTGTCTCCGATCCGTACACCGGGGGATCTGGCGGAGACGCAGGGATTCGAACCCTGGATACAGGTTTTAGCCCGTATGCTCCCTTAGCAGGGGAGTGCCTTCGACCACTCGGCCACGTCTCCGGGTATTGCGCTTTTACATTACCACGTTCAGGCCGCTTCCGGCCCCTTCTCCAGCTCGAACGCCTTGTGCAGCACGCGCACGGCGAGCTCCAGATATTTCTCGTCGATCACGACGGCAATCTTGATCTCCGACGTCGAGATCATCTGGATGTTGATGCCCTCCTCGGCGAGCGTCCTGAACATCTTCGACGCGAGCCCCACGTGCGAGCGCATGCCGATGCCGACGACCGACAGTTTCGCGATGCGGTTGTCGCCGATGATCTCTCGCGCCTGGAAGCGTCCCTTCCCGCGCTCGCCTTCGAGCACGTCGAGCGCCTTGCGATACTCGTTGCGGTTCACGGTGAACGAGAAATCCGTATGGCCCGATGCGCCGATGTTCTGCACGATCATGTCGACGTCGATGTTCGCTGCCGCGATCGGTCCAAGAATGGCGTATGCAATGCCCGGTCGATCCTCGACGCCCATGATCGAGATCTTCGCTTCGTCGCGATTGAACGCGATGCCGGAAATGATCGCCTGTTCCATGTCCTCGTCTTCCTCGTAAGTGATCAGCGTTCCGGTGGGCGTCGCGTCGGGATCGTCGAACGACGACAGCACGCGCAGGCGCACGAGGTACTTGCCGGCGAACTCCACCGAGCGAATCTGCAGGACCTTCGACCCCTGGCTCGCGAGCTCGAGCATTTCCTCGAACGTGATCCGGTCGAGACGCCGCGCCTCGGGAACGATGCGCGGATCGGCCGTGTAGACGCCATCGACGTCGGTGTAGATCTGGCACTCGTCGGCTTTGAGCGCGGCAGCCAGCGCAACGCCCGACGTATCCGAGCCGCCGCGGCCGAGTGTGGTCACGTTGCCATGTTCGTCGACGCCCTGGAAGCCCGCGACGACGACAATCGTGCCCTCCGACAGGTCACGGCGCACACGCTCCTCGTCGATGTCGAGGATGCGTGCCTTCGTGTGCGCGTTGTCGGTCAGGATGCGCACCTGACCGCCAGTGTAGCTGCGCGCCTTCAACCCCAACTCGTGCAGCGCGATCGCCAGCAGGCCGATCGTCACCTGCTCGCCCGTCGCAGCGATCACGTCGAGCTCGCGCGGGGCGGGATTCGCCGAAAGCGCGCGAGCGAGCGCCAGCAGCCGGTTCGTCTCGCCGGCCATCGCCGAGACGACGACGACGACCTGGTGACCCTCGCGGTGAAAGCGGGCGACGCGCCTCGCGACGTTGCGAATGCGATCGATCGTGCCGACCGACGTGCCGCCGTATTTCTGGACGATCAGCGACACAGCGAGCGGAGCGAGCGTGGGGGATGATCATCCTACGAAGGCATGGCACGAAAGACGATCGTCGCGTTCGTTCCGCC
>Ga0157370_10003557_pt1 | contig 18239 bp, 16 predicted proteins | sample C35metaG_FD_113463 | JGI IMG/M metagenome (GOLD analysis project Ga0157370, IMG submission 113463) | Corn rhizosphere microbial communities from Kellogg Biological Station, Michigan, USA - C3-5 metaG | ecosystem: Host-associated > Plants > Roots > Rhizosphere > Soil | place: USA: Michigan...
CCTCATGCCGAATGCCCATATTGCCCGTGACTTCGATCAAGCCATCCACTTGCTCCGGGAAGACGTCCTGGCCATGGCCGAACGCACCCGCCTCAATCTCCGCCGGGCTGTGGATGCCGTCCTCCGTAGAAATGCCGAGCAGGCAAACGCCGTCATCGCAGATGATGATGAAGTGGATGAATTTGAGCGGAAGATCGACCGCATGGGCATGTCCATTCTGGTGCGTTTCCACCCCCTCGCTTCGGATCTCCGGCTGGTGCTGTCTTCCATGAAGATTTGCAATAATCTGGAGCGCATCTCGGATCATGCGACGAACATCGCCAAGCGTGCGCGAAAGATGAGCCTCCAGGCGGAATTGCCGGATGCCGGACTCATTGAGCCGCTTTACGAGTTGGCGGATGAGTTGCTGGAGGATGCCATCACCGCTTACCGGGAGCGGGATTCCGCTCTCGGCAATAGCATCCACCTGCGGGACAAGGAGTTGGACCGCCAGCACAAGGTGGTGGTGGAAACCTACAGCAGCGGCATCGAGTTTTCCCAGGGTCGCAGTTCGGATTACCTTCACCTCATTCTTATTGTGCGCTCGCTCGAAAGGGTGGGGGATCTGGCCGCGAACATCGGTGAGGATGCCGTGTTTTTGGATATCGCCCGGGACATGCGGCATACGAAGGAAAGGGAACTTTGAACTGAGGTGAGTTTAGGATTGCCGTGAGAGAAGCCTTTGCTAGTTTCCCAACGATTGCTTGGGAAAGGTTATGTGTGCCGTCCTCGAACAACCCGTGCTCGTCCTGAACCGGTATTGGCAGCCGATTCACACCTGCTCCGTCAGACGCGCCCTCCACCTGCTCTGCATCGGCCATGCCGAGGTGGTGCAAGTAGAAGGAGAAGAGCGCTTCGACACGCATGACTTCAGTTCCTGGGCGGATTACTCCCAGCGCAGCGTGGGGGAGCAGATGGTCCATGGCATCCGGATGGCCCTGCGGGTGCCGAAAATCGTGGTTCTGGCGATTTATGACAAGTTGCCCCGGCTGGAGGTGAAGTTTACCCGCCGGAATGTTTTTCTGAGAGACCAGTTCACCTGCCAGTATTGCACGCGGGTGCTTCCAGAGGGGCAGCTCAATCTGGATCACGTGATGCCACGAGCAAAAGGTGGGCGCACCACTTGGGAAAACATCGTCACCTCATGTGTCCGTTGCAATACCCGGAAGGGAAACAAGCTCACGCATGAGGCAAACATGCACCCTTTGAAAAAGCCCTATGCTCCGCGTTGGCGGCCTTTGTTCGGCCTGGTGGAAAATGGCCTGGGAGATGAAAGCTGGGGCCACTTCATCCAGGAACGTGGAGCGGCGTAAGGCCCGGCCGGACAGGGACGCCTCTCCGCAGGCGTCCGGCGGTGACGACGTGTGCCCTGGGAAAAGATACCTCAGGGCAAAGGAATAGCCGATTAGAATAATTCCCGGATCACCACCGTCAGATTTCGAAAGTGCTAGACTGAATGGTTCGCGGGATTTGGTGTATCCCGGCTCACCACCACCGGACGCCTCGGAGAGACGCCCCTGCCTTGAAAGAGCCTTACAGTCCCTTGGACATGTGATTCAGCAGGCGGTCATTGAATTCATCCGCCATATTGTAGCCCAGCCGGCGGAGTTGCTGATCGAGTGCCGCGATGGCCACCATCCGTGCCGTATCCCGGCCCGGAGCTACCGGCATTTCGATGTGGGCCACTTGCTGGCCGAGAATTTCGTAGGTCTTGGGCTGCAGCCCCAAGCGATCTACCTCATTGAGATCCGCGTGGGATCTCAGGCTCACCACCAGGTCCAGTCGCTTGTCCGGGCGGATGGAAGTGAGGCCGTAGAGGTTCGCCACGTTGATAATGCCGATGCCGCGGATTTCCATGTAGCCGCGTGAAAGATCCGGGGCGGTGGCGATCAATTCACCACCCACATACTTGATGCGCACCATGTCATCCGCCACCAGGGAGGCGCCGCGCTCCAGCAGACCGATCGCTGTTTCGGATTTACCGGAGCCGCTTTTTCCGATGATCAGCACGCCGATGCCTCGCATATCCACCATGCAACCGTGCATGGTCACGCTGGGTGCAAATTCGTTTTCCAGCCTCAGCGTCGCAGCATTGAGGAATTTCATGGTCACTTGTGAAGTGCCGAAGACTGGAATGCCATGCTCCTTGGTCACTGCCAGCAGATCTTCTCCCAGATTCGCTCCCCGGGCCACGACAATGCACGGGATGTCCCGGTCACACATCCGGCGGAAGCGATCCACGCGCATCGTATCCGGGAGTTTTTTCAGATAAGAAAGCTCGGAGTTTCCCAATACCTGCACGCGTTTCCGGGCGAAGTAGGAGAAAAATCCAGCCAGCGCCAGACCGGGGCGGTTGATCGCAGGCTCGCTGATAGGGCGATCAAAGCCGACCTTTTCCCCATGGAGGGAAAGGCCCAGCGCTTCGCCGTGGGCATCAATGAATTTACCAACCGTAATCGATCCTACCGTCTTGACGCGTGGAGTCATGACCCGGACTCAAGCAGGCGGAATCCATAACAGCACGCGAATTTTAAAGGAAAGGTCTCAGCGGAACACTGCCTCCACTCCCATGGCGGATTTTCTCAGGAACTTGGGCATCTTCTCCGGATCACGCGGGTGAAACGCACGGAATGCCATTCCCAGCAGATGAAGGGTGAAAACGTGATCCAGCAGACGGTAGCCCCGTTTTTTCCTGAGCAGAAGGCGGGCACCCCATGCCAGCGTGCGCCGTTTCACGTGGAAGGGTGCGAAGGAGATCTTCACCCGGTAGCGCTGCCGGACATTCAGCGGCCATCGTTGCTTATAAGCTTTTTTCGCGGCGCGGATACGGCCCGCCAGCTCCTCATCGTAGGGTAGGAAATAATAGCGGCGGGCCAGCAGCATCAGGGAAAATACGTCCCGCATGTGTTCGATGTCATCCACGGGCAGCTCCGCCTTTTTAGCCAAAGCCACCATTTTTGGAAACAGCTCCGCAGCCGCCTGTCCGCCCAGCAGGCATCTGCCGGGATCAGGGACAAAATGGCGCAAGACTTTCCTAACAGCGTGATTGATGAAAATGGAATCCCAGTAAACATGCAGCAGTGGCGGAATGCGCACCCGGCGGAAAAACAACTTCTGCCGGGCGAAGTCCTCCACATACAGCAGCTCGTGAATCACGGTGTCCGCGTGGCGCAGCAGTTCCACAGTAGGGATGGCGCGCTCCAGGCCGAGCAATTCGGTGATGATGGTTTCCACGGATTTTCCATTCCGGAAAATGCCGATGGCGGTGGCCACATTCAGTCGAATCCAGATATCCTTTTCTTCCAAAAATGCCAGCCTGCGAAAGCGGTGCCAGCCTCCAGTCTGGCACCACACGGACATGCCCACCACATTTTCCCCCACTGCGAGTTCGCGGGCGAATCGTTCACAATCTTTGCCGATGAAGGAGGGATATTCACCTGCCCCTTCGTATTCGCGGCGGGCCTGTAGCTCGATGATCTTCTTCTGTGTTACGGTGAAGAAAGCCTTGTTGAGCGGCAGATAGCGGAAAAAATCGCTCTCTCCATGCTTCATGGAGACAATGAAATTCGGGGAATCGATTCCTTTCAGCGTCTCGGCCAGCGTTCCTTCATGCCAGATCAGGTCCCCGATGCGGTGGGCACCTACCGTCCAAGTGCGCAGGATCAGCGTTTTCCCGTGCTTCTCGAATTCCGGCAGTAAACGGGTAATGAGTTTGCGCGTGTCACGCGGACTGCGCAGATGCAGGCGGGTGCGGATGGGATCTTGCACGTCATTGCCATCGCTTTCACCGATGCGGAGGATCAGCCCTTCCAACTCCGGGAAATCCTCCAGCACCTGTTTCACCAGCTCACGATAATAGGTCTCCATCAACGCGTTGTTGTTCTCCAGCCCTTTATCAACAGCAGGCGTCACGGGAATCGCGTCGGTGGTGAGGAAAATTTTCAGGCCGAATTCCTGCCGGAGGATGGCGAAAAGCTTTCTGAATTCTTCCCGGAAAACAGTGATCCGCTGGCGAATCTCCTCCTCTTGCAACGGATGCAATGCGAGGTGCGCCAGATCATCGAGTGTGACGGCATTGTAACCAAGTTCGGTGACTTTTCGTGCGAACGTGCGCAGATCTTCCGCGATTTGCAGCCACTGCGCTTCGCGCCCCGGACTCTCTGTTTTCAGGTGAGGGAACGGGATTTTCGACCAATTTATACGGGATTTCCCATATCCCCTGAAGAATGGGCCGATCGCATCAATCAAAAAAAGCTGCATTACTGATCTAACGTAAACGTCAGACCGATGGCCTTACCCAGAAATGCCTCGTGACGAGATCGTCACTGGAGTGAAGCCAAACTTAAATGCAGATTGCGATAAGGTGAATGATAGGCTGAGATGTTCCTGTGCGATACGAACGAATTTCTCCCGAGCTGTTTGTGCGGAACCGTGAGCGGCTCAAGAGCCTGCTGAAGCCGAACAGCGCAGTGGTGCTGCATGGCAATGACACCTATCCCACCAGCGCGGATGGCACGCTACCCTTCAAGCAGGCGAGTGACCTGTATTACCTCACAGGGGTGGATCAGGAGGAAACAATCCTTCTGCTGGTGCCGGATGCTTATGACGCGAAGGATCGCGAGATTCTTTTCGTAAAGGAAACAAGTGAGCTGATTGCCATCTGGGAAGGAGCCAAGCTGACAAAGGAGGCGGCTACGGGAGTTTCCGGCATCGGTCGCGTGGAGTGGCTGGGGAATTTCGAGTCGCATCTGCATCGCCTGATTCCGCAGGTGGAAAACATCTATCTGTCCACCAATGAGCACCTGCGTGCCCACGTGGTGGTGGAAACGCGGAATGCGCGATTCATCAAGGAATGTCAGGCGCGCTATCCCTTGCACCGCTACGAGCGGCTTTCCCCGCTGATGCATCGTTTACGGATGGTGAAGGATGCTGAGGAAATCCGGGTGATGCAGCAGGCGTGCGATATCACGGAGGCAGGCTTCCGCCGCGTGCTGGGATTCATCCAGCCGGAAGTGGGGGAATGGGAAATCGAGGCCGAGTATTTGCATGAGTTCGTGCGGCGCGGTTCCCGGGGTTTTGCCTACACGCCCATCATCGGCAGCGGAAAAAATGCCTGCGTGCTTCACTATGTGGAAAACGATCAGCGTTGCCATGATGGCGAGCTGATTCTCATGGATGTGGCCGCGGAGTACGGCGGTTGGAATGCAGACATGACGCGCACCGTGCCGGTGAATGGCCGCTTCTCGAAACGCCAGCGGGATGTTTACGAGGCGGTGCTCTCCGTGATGCGGAGTGCGAATTCCCTGATCTATCCGGGGAACAAGCCAGCCGGGTATCAGTCAGCAGTGATTGAGCTGATGGAACGGGAACTGGTGAACCTGGGACTTTTTACCGCCAAGGAAGCGATGGCCCAAGGCCCGGACAAACCGCTGGTGAAAAAGTATTTCATGCACGGAACATCGCACCACCTGGGGCTGGATGTGCATGACGTGGCTCCGCCGAATCAACCGTTCGAGGAGGGGATGGTGCTAACGATCGAGCCGGGAATTTACATTCGTGAGGAGGGCCTTGGCATCCGTTTGGAGAACAACGTGGTCATCGGAGAAAATGGGAACTTCGACCTGATGGCGAATATTCCGCTGGAGGCAGACGATATCGAGAGCCTGATGCATGGGTAGGCAATTAGCGTAATGGCTTGGCTACTATGGCTGGGAAGATGACGCCAATCCTCCGATCTTCTTTCAATAAATCCAACCCGCTTCATGGCGAAGCCATGAAGTTATCTCCCCCAACAAACATCGGGGAGAAGCCGTGGTTTTTATTTGATAGATTGTCTGTTTTTTGGTGAAATAACTTCATGTCTCTGTTACCTCAACCTTTGCCGGAATTGTCCGTCTCACCACCCGGAGAAGAAGCATTAAGGTCTAAAAAATGGCTTTTGGGTATCGTTGGTACAGGTGTGGTTTCTCTAGCAGGTCTGGTTGTCCTATTCTTCATGTTTTGCGTAAAAACCCATAAGTCTTATTCCATCACCGAGGCACTCAGCAATGGGCGTTCGGTTAGTCTTGAGCTGGCTGAATTCGCCGAAGAATATGGAAGATATCCTGATGTTGAGACAGCAGAATTGGTAAAGAACAAAACTGGAACCTCTCTTCGATTGGACGGTGGCACTTCCAATGATTTTCTTAGACAACTATTTGCAGCGAAAATTTGTTCCTCTGAGACGATTTTCTACTCCAAAAGTAAAGGGATCAGAAAGCCGGACAATGACATTAAGGGTGCAAGTGCTTTAGAGTCAGGAGAGTGTGGATTTTCGTATGTGCTTGGTGCTCTCCCGTCAGATGGTAAGCGTCCAGTTTTGGTGGCTCCTTTGATTTCTGGGACTACTCATTTTGATCGCACGCAACTCGATGGTAAAAAGGCTGTGATCATATGGGCAGATTGCTCGGTGACATCCCACTCTATCAATAAAGATGGAGATGTTTTTGTGCGAGGTTACAAACTCTTCGACCCTGCCAATCCCATTTGGGATGGACGCCCCCCCCGTCATTGCATGGCCGGAGTGATTTGTTAGCTGCGACTTCACCCCGCCTTCATGGCTCCGCCATGAAGCTACACCAGATCCGCCGCAATCGGGTCCACAAGGGCGCGGCCGTGGTGGATGAGGATGAGACGTTCTCCATCGAGGGTGGCCATGCCTTCTGCGGCGATGGTTTCTGCGCGGGAAAGCGCATCCGCTTGCAGGAGGGAGAGGGGAATGCCTTCCTTGGTCCGCAGGCCCAGGGCGATGCGTTCCAGGCGGCGGTCCTCAGGACTCAGCGCTTCGCTTTCGATGAGGGCATTTCCCAGGGAATTTACCTGCGTAATGTAGAGGGAGGTGTCCGGCACGTTTTTGGAGCGGACATGGGTGAGCGTGGAAACGGCGGAGGGCCCGAGGCCCAGATAATCTTCTCCGCGCCAATAGCCGTGGTTGTGAGAGGAATGGTGCCCCGGCTGCGCATAGTTGGACGTTTCGTAGTGATCGAATCCTGCAGCAGTTAGAAGTTCATCCGCCAGGTGGAAGAAATCCGCATCGTGATCTTCATTCTCGCGCATTTCTCCACGGCGCAGTGATTCGAAGAAAGCGGTGTCCTCCTCGTAGGTGAGGTTATAGGCGGAGATGTGATCCGGCTTGAGAGAAATGGCGTGGTTCAGCGTGGCTTCCCAATCATCCCGCGATTGGCCGGGGATGGAGAACATCAGATCGATATTCACGGAGGGCATTTCCGCCTCGCGTAGAATGCGGACGGCTTCACTGGCCTGCTCCACGGAGTGCTCCCGCCCCAAAATGTTCAGGACGTGGGGCGTGAAGGATTGGATGCCTAACGAAATGCGGGTCACTCCCAGTTCACGGAAGAGCTTCGCTTTAGATAGGTCGAACGTGGCTGGATTCGCCTCCAGCGTTACCTCTTCCAGTGTGCTGAAATCCACCTGCTCCTGAAGTGATCGGAACAACCGGGTGAGGTGGGCAGGGGAGAGCATGCTGGGTGTGCCGCCGCCCAGATAAAGCGTGCGTGGCTTTTCCTGCAGGGTGGAAAGCCGATGCTGTGCTTCTTTGCCCATCGCCTCCACGAAGGCAGCGATGGAGGTGCCTCCTGGTGTGTGCTTGTAAAACGAGCAATACGGGCAAACCCGATGGCAAAAGGGAATATGGAGGTAAAGAAGCACGTCAGTCTGCGAGCTGTTGCACGCGGAAAATGTAGCGATCCACGGCGGTGTGAATGGCGTGTGCCACATCTGCCTCCGGCTTGGCAAAAGGTGGTACAAACCACGGGAAGGAGCCGATGAGATCGGTAATGACGGCGATTTCTCCATCACAATTGTGCTCTCCACATCCGATGCCGATCGTGGGCACCGGCACTTGGGCGGTCAGTTTCCGGGATGTTTCACCAATGACGGATTCCAGAACGATGGCGAAGGCTCCTGCTTCTGCGAGAGAGAGGGCATCTTCGATCAAGGCTTCCGCTTGTTCAGCCGTTTTGCCTTTTTTCCGGTAGCCGCCTTCTTCCACCACCCGTTGTGGCAGCATGCCGAGGTGGCCCATGAAAGGGATGCCTGCCTGAGTGATGGCCCGCACTTTTTCCGCCTGAGGTATCCCGCCTTCCAGTTTCACGGCATCCGCCCCAGCAGCCACCAGTTCCCGCGCAGTTTCGAGCGCCTGCGCTGCGGTTTCATAGGTATGGATGGGCAGATCTGCCACAATCAAGGCCTGCGGTCTGGCACGGGCGACTGCCGCCACATGATGAAGCATATGATCCAGTGTGACGTGGGTGGTATCGGGAAAGCCCAGCACCACCATGCCCAGAGAGTCTCCCACGAGAAGAATATCCACTGCCTTTTCGTCCAGAAAACGGGCAGTGGGATAATCATAAGCCGTTAGAGCCGCGATCGGGCGTTGGCCTTTTCTGGCTAAAATGGCGGAAGCTTTTTCCTGAGCAGTCACGTGGCTAGAGGCGGTAGTCCCTGTGGGTATGACAGGCAACGCTTTTCTCCGTAAGTCTTTAAATGGACAAGGCCTCCACCGTTGAGGTGGAGGCCTTGAATGGCAACCTGTAAGGGAATCGAACCCTTCTTGCCAGGATGAAAACCTGGAGTCCTAACCGATAGACGAACAGGTCGTTCGTTTGTTTTGTTTGCAACTGCTTTTGAGGCGGTTGCGGCCGCCGGGGTGGCGGTGCGGCGAGAAAGAACCTCAGTCGGAGGTTTTGTGCAAGATCTTTTTGAAGGAAATTTTCAGAAAGTTTTATCGCCTGTGGTCATGCGTAAAATGAGCAGGATTCGCGCATATATGCGCGTGAACGTGAATGGTGACTTGTCAATCGGAAGCGGATTCCTAGGGTTTCCGCACTCCGCCCCACACGACCGAACGGATTTTCCCAAGAACCTCTCATGAATACCACATTGCTTGCTCAAGCTGCCAATGAAGCCCGTGGCCTCGCCATGGATGCTGTCCACGCCTGCTCATCCGGCCACCTGGGCCTTCCACTCGGATGTGCGGAGATCGGAGCCACCCTTTTCGGTGAATCCCTGCGCTACTATCCGGAAGCACCCAAGTGGCTCAACCGCGATCGTTTCATCCTTTCCGCCGGTCACGGCTCCATGTTCATCTATAGCTGGCTGCACCTTGCCGGCTATGATCTTTCCCGCGATGAACTGAAGCATTTCCGCGCACGTGGTTCCCACACCCCTGGGCATCCGGAGTCCTTCGAGACCGTGGGCGTGGAAGCCACGACAGGTCCTCTCGGCCAGGGTGTGGGCAATGCAGTAGGCTTCGCTGTTTCCGGCAAGCGCGCTGCCGCCCTCTACAACACGGCTGAACACACCATTTTCGATCACCACGTGATCGCCCTCCTCGGTGACGGCTGCCTTCAGGAAGGTGTCGCCAAGGAAGCCATCGCCTTTGCCGGTCACAATGGCCTGGATAACCTCGTCCTCATCTATGATTCCAACGATGTGACGCTGGATGCCATGGCAAATGTGACCCAAGGCGAAGACGCTGAACAATACTTCGCCTCCCAGCAGTGGGATGCCGTGACCATTGATGGCCACAACTTCACCGCCATCGCAGAAGCCATCGCCCACGCAAAGTCGAACGACAACGGCCGTCCGAAGGTCATCATCTGCAAGACCGTCATCGGTAAGGGCATCCCTGAAGTGGCTGGTACCTCCAAGGGTCACGGTGAAGGCGGCGCCAAGTTCATCGATTCCGCACGCGCAGGACTCGGCCTGCCTGCTGATGAGCACTTCTACGTCTCCCCAGAGACCATCGAGTTCTTCGCGAAGAAAAAGGAAGCTTCCAAGGCTGACTTCGAAGCCTGGCAGGCCACCTATGAGGCATGCGCAAAGGCAAATCCTGAACTCGCAAAGGAGCTTTCAGAAAGCGTGGCTGGCACTCTTCCAGAAGACCTCAGCGCCAAGATCCCGGCCTTCCCAGCCGAATACAAGGATGCCACCCGCTCCGCTGGTGCTTCCGTGATCAATGCGGTGGCCAAGGCCGTGCCGAACTTCCTCACCGGAAGTGCCGACCTTTTCGGATCCACGAAAAACTATATCAATGGCGGCGGTGACTTCTCCGAAACCAACTTCGGCGGAAAGAACATCTGGTTCGGTATCCGTGAGCACGCCATGGGCGCCATCTGCAATGGTATTGCCTATGACGGCATCTTCCGCTCCAGCGGTGCGACGTTCCTCGTCTTCGCAGATTACCTGCGCGGCGCGATCCGTCTCTCCGCTCTGTCCCAACTGCCAGTGACCTACATTTTCACTCACGACTCCGTGGGTGTGGGTGAAGACGGTCCTACCCACCAACCGGTGGAAACCGTGAGCGGTCTGCGCGTCATCCCTGGCCTGGACGTGATCCGCCCTGGTGATGCGGAAGAAACCGCAGGTGCCTTCATTGCTGCCCTCGAGCGTAAGAATGGCCCTTCGGCTCTGATCCTTACCCGTCAGGCCATTCCTCTGATGAACGATCTGTCCGTCGCAGAGCGTCGCGAAGGCGTGCTCAAGGGTGGCTACATCGCGAAGAAGGAAACCGGTGCTCTCACCACCATCCTCCTCGCCAGCGGTTCCGAGTTGCAGCATTGCATCGCGGCGGCTGCTGAGCTGGGTGACGGCGTACGCGTGGTTTCCCTGCCATGCTTCGAGCGTTTCGATCGCCAGCCATGCGATTACAAGGAAAGCATTCTTCCTAAGGCTGTCACCAAGCGCATCGCCATCGAAGCCGGTGTCACCGGTCTCTGGTGGAAATACGTCGGAACCGGAGGCAAGGTCCTCGGCATCGACCGCTTCGGCATCAGCGCTCCTGGCGATGCGGTGATGAAGGAGCTCGGCATGACCAAGGAAGCCGTCATTGCGGCTGCCAAGTAATCCTGCAGCGTTTCAGTTCCATTCATACAAGAGGGGTCCAGTCGAAAGGCTGGGCCTCTTTTTTTGAACGAAAGGGGGGATCATTCCGGCTGCGCCCGGAAGAACGCATCCTCTGAAATCTTGAGGAGGACGGCGCAATCGTCCTTGTCGTTCCAGATGGTTTCCTCGGATCCCCAATAGAAACGGTGGACGGGCAAGCCCTTGTTGGTTTTGCCGAAAGTATTGATCCCTGCCTGGGTCCAGAGGGAAATCAGATCGCCCTTTTTCACTAAAGTGTTGGGGAACCAATAGAAGGCCCTGGAGCTGTGGGAAATCTGCGAGGAATCCAGATAGGTGGAGCGGACCAGCGCATACTGGCCCAGATCACAATCCGCCAAGGCCGTCAGATACACGTATTCCTTTTTATGGTCTCCGTGGCCATGGATCGCAGTGATCTTGATTTGCATGGTCTGGAGATAGCGGGTGAGCGGACACAAAAAAAGCCTTCCGTGAGGAAGGCTTGGGAAAATGGAGCGGGCGATGAGATTCGAACTCACGACATCCACCTTGGCAAGGTGGCGCTCTACCACTGAGCTACGCCCGCGTTGCTTAACGCGTGCGGGGTTTCTACACGCGGCAGGCCGGTGCGCAAGAGAAAATCGATACGTTTGTGAGGATTTATCGCACAAAAAAGGTACCGGTCTCTGGAGACGGGTACCTTTGATGAAATGATGAAGGAGTGATCTCTACGCCATGGTTTCTGCCGCCAGTTTTGTATCGGCGGCGATGAGATCGTTCATGTGGCCGCCGTAGGCAGTCACCCATTTGCCTTTGCGGATTACCTTGGTAAAACCCAGGCCCGCACTGGCTGCGGTGGTGAAGACATCCCATGCCTGGGTGGCGAGGATGCCAGACACGATCAGGTCGCCGCCCGGTGCGATGGTTTTTGCGATCACCGGCCAGGCTTCGATGAGAACGGTGGAGAAGAGATTGGCCATGACCACGTCGTAGCCTTTTTTGCGAGGCTTCCATTTCAGAACGTCCTGCTCCTTGACCACGATCTGCGGCGTCTCATTACGCTCCGCATTGCGGGCGGCGATGGCCACGGCGAAGGGATCGAAATCGCAGGCATAGGTTTCGCCTCCACCCAGTTTACAGGCTGCGATGGCGAGCACGCCGGTGCCGGTACCCAGATCTGCCACAGTCCAGGTCGTGCCCTTGCGCTTACGTGCCACATCCACCAGAAGGCGGAGGACAGTGGAGGTGGTGGCATGGTCACCGGTGCCGAAGGCCATTTCCGGCGGGATGGTGATGATCTGGCGCTTGGGGTTTTCCTTCTGCAGCTTGGCCAGCTCCTTCTTCTGGGTCTCGGCAGTGAGCAGGATGACATCACGCACCTTTACCGGGCGGGGAGGTTCCACCGGCTTGTTCCAATCCGTATTTGCCATCTTGCGCACGCTGCCGCCGAACTGGGTGAAAATCGCCTTGGCTTCTTTTTCCGAGGAGCAGAAGACCTGCACCCGGATGGATTTTCCGCCCTTGATGTATTCAATGACAAGATTGGGATTTCCGGAAAATCTTTCTTCCCAGGCATCCATCCACTTTGCGGCGGAGAGTTTGGACCATATGAACATGCACGCTTTATGAGGCTGCGCGGTGGACCGTGCCAAGCTGGAAAGCGGTGGCTTTCAGGCATAAAAAAACCTTCCGTGGGGAAGGTTTTGAAAAATGGAGCGGGCGATGAGATTCGAACTCACGACATCCACCTTGGCAAGGTGGCGCTCTACCACTGAGCTACGCCCGCGTTGCTGAGACGCGTGCGGGGTTTCTACACGGGGCCGCATACCGGGCAAGTCAAAATTTCCTATTTCCCTGTTTTCTTTCCGGCCCGGTTGGCATTTCCTTCCGCCACGCATGTCTGACAAGCTCGCTCAAATCATCGCCACCAAGCACCTGGAAGTGGAATCGCTCCTGCCCCGCGCTGCCCATTTACGCGCGGCTGCCCTGCAACGCAACGATTTCGGCGGCTTCCGTGCTGCTCTGGATCGTGGCCCCGGTCGTTTGGGCGTCATTGCAGAAGTGAAAAAGGCTTCTCCATCCGTGGGTTTGATCGATCCCAACTTTGATCCTGTTCGTCAGGCACAGCGTTATCTGGATGGTGGGGCTTCCTGCCTTTCCATCCTCACGGATGAACAATATTTCCAAGGCTCCCTCAGCTACCTCACCCAGATTTCCAAGTTTTCCCAAGCGCCGCTCCTGCGGAAAGACTTCACGATTCATGAAGTACAGATCCATGAGGCCGCTGTTTCCGGGGCGGATGCGATTCTGCTGATCGTGGCTGCTCTCAATGACGATCAACTCCGCCGCCTCTATGATGAAGCGAAGTCCTTCATGCTGGATGTGCTGGTGGAAGTGCATGATCTCCCGGAAATGGAGCGCGCGCTGGAACTGGGTGCGGACTTGATCGGCATCAATAACCGCAATCTCAAGACCTTCGCGGTGGATCTGGCTACGACGGAAATCCTGGCAGAAGAAGCTCCGGATGATGTGCTGCTCGTTTCCGAAAGCGGCATCAAGACTCTGGAAGACGCCCGCCGGGTGCTGGAAGCCGGGGCAAACGCCGTCCTGATCGGTGAGTCACTCATGCGTGCCCACGATCCATCCCGGGAGATCGAAGCTTATCTGGCGCTGGAGCTGGTCTAGGCCTCGCAGAGATCCTTTACGATGATGCTCGGGCTATTGGTAATCACAGAGTGGATGCCATTATCCCGGGCTGCTTCGGAGCCATAGGTCTCTCCGGTGCCGATGATTTCTCCGTTTTGCGCCTTGAGCACGAAGTAGGGTTCACCGAGCGTGGAGATTTTTCGCTGAAAGCGTGAATCCAGGTGTCCATTCCTGCGGACAGAATCGATGCCCTGCTCGGCCCCTGCCTTGTCTTCATAGGCCTCGCTTGTTAGGATGATCTCGTGATTTCCTGCATGCAGTGTGAAGTGATAACTGCCGGCGGCGGATTTGCTTACTTCGTAATAGCCTTTCATGGGATTTTTAGAGTTGGACATGGAGTTAAATGCCCCGTTGCCATGATTTTACCCATTAAGTGAAAACTTGAGTATTGTCGATGGATTTGCAGCTCATTAAGCAAAACTTAACCATATGAATGTTGTTCTTTTAACTGCAATTTTTTGTAAGTTGCTTGTAATTAGATGGTTGTGGTTTTGTATTGGTTAATTATCTTGTGGGATAAGAAAATTTCATTAAGTTTCAAACGGTTTCTCTCCCCCGGAAAACCTCCCCCACTCTGTTCCCCCCACACATGAAAACGAAAGCCCCACTTATAGTGGTGTTGGCTCTTGGCATGACAGCCATGGTTAACGCATTCACTCTTGATGCTGTTGGTTATGAAGGCATTGAGCTTCCTTCGATTCCTGTTTCTGTCAGCGTCCCCGGTTATGGCGATCTGGTTTTTGAAGAGCAGCCTGGTTCTGCCTTGGAAGTGGATAACACTTATCTCAACGACAACGGCACAGGTGGGCCATCCCTGAATTTCAAGCAAGGTGAGTCTCTGAAAATCACTTTTGTTGGACCTCAGCCGCTGAACGTGGATTTCGAATTTACCGGCGTATCGGTAGGCGAATACTTTTCAGTGAAGCAGGATCAGTTTACCCCCCAAGCCTACATCCTTACTCTGAATGGGGAAGGAGACGGTGCTGGGCTGTATGCCGTAAGCTGGAAGGTGGTGCCTGAGCCTGCCTCCGCGCTGTTAGGCGTTTTAGGTGGTGCAGTGTTCGCTTTCCGCCGCCGTCGTTGAAGTTTCAGTTAGTGTGTGAACGGCATGGCTCTATGTATGGAGGTATGCCGTCTCTTCGTGTCTGATTCAGCGTTTTTTGAGGCTGGTTTCCAGCAACTCCTGAGTTTCCCGGAGGATCAGTTTATCCGAGTGGTAACGTGTTTTTTCTTCCCGCACGATTCCCACTCCGGGGCTGAACCAAATGGTCCGGCGTAACTCGAAAGCCCCATCCATCCCAGCCATCAGTAGCCGGATGGAGGGAAATTTTCCGGCCGGTACAGTGACTTCTTCCCGGCCTACTACTTGAATTTTCCGGCTGCGCGTTTGGCTGCCTACATTGAATTCCCGCAGCTCATCCCCACCATTTACGCCCGCAGTGACGAATGGGATGGACTGATCATACCACAAGGGCTTGCTGGCTTCCGTGCGCATGATGAGGGAGCCGCGCAAGAGGATTTTATCTGAATGGATATCCACAAATTCCCTTTCTGTTGGGAAATCCGGGGTGGTGACTTCAAAGCAATCCGTATCCGGGTAGCCTGTGCCGGGGCTGATTTTTCCCACATAGGTTCTGCTGCGCTGAATGGTTTTATCCACCTCCTGCGTGCCGGGCTTGGCCGCATCGGCGGGAATTTCCAGATGCACCGTATAGCGCCAGAAATCTCCCTTGGTGACAGGAAGCAGCGGCATGTCAGCACGGATGGCTGCTTCCCGGGCTGAAGTGATGGGGATGGCAGGTTTCTTTTCCACCTTCTTACAACCCGCTATCGAAATAGCCATGCCCAAGGCGTAGAGGGTGGGGAAAAATCGGGATTTCATGATTTACCAGAGATGGATTCCAAATCGATGGCTGCGCTGTTTCCTCCGCAGAATGGAGCCCCCAAGCGCTGGGCATGAACCGGCTGAGGAAAATTGCGCGGACCGCGTTGCCTTAAATGGCGGATCAGCAGCCAAAGAACGAGAATGGAGGGGATGAAGGCGCAACCTGCTGCTAGGGCGATGAGTTTCCATCCGCTGAATTGATTCTGCCGCTGGGCTAGGAGAGTCTCGCGCCAACTTTTGATTTCCTCACCTTGAGTGATGGTGCTGCCTTTCCATACCCGGAGAAGATCTGCTGCTTCGGTGGAGGCGGCGCGGATTTTTCCGCTTTCAAAAGGTTCACGGGCTGCACGGTGCTGAGCCTCGGAGATGGCTTTATCGATCAGGGGGCGTTTGATAAGATCAAGAGTCCTGCCGCCGGGGACGATCCACGGGCTGTCCTTCCGGCTTGGGGAATAAAGGATGATGGCATTCATCTCCTGATTGCACCATGCGGTGGCGAATCCGCCCGCCACGTGCTCAGGCGGTGCATCGCCGATGTCTGGTAGAATCACGACAAAGATATCCACCCCATCCCGAGCGCAAATCGCTTCAAGAGGGATCACAATTTTCGCCGTTTGATCCGGAGTGAGGAAATTGGTGGGGTCGAAGATCGGAGCTGGTGGGCGTGGCCCGTACTGGAAGGCGTCGTTTTCTTGAGCCATTCCCACAGAAAGGGTAAATAGCAGGCAAAGAATCGTGGCCCAGTGCTTCATGACTTGGTAGGACGGATGTTCTTCCACTCACGTTCCAATGTTTTTTGGGCAGCAGATAGAAAGGCGACGACAGCTTTCCCAGAGTCACCCATGCGCCAGGGCTCCCTCATGCTGCGGAGAATATCCCGCCACCCCAGATCGGTAATCCATGGTTCGGCTGCGTAGCCGGGAATGACGGCGGCGTTACCATTGCTCCGGTTCAAGATCAGCAGGACCGTCCATGCCCGGTCATGCTGCGTCTCCGGAGGGACGAGTGTGGCGGTATTCAGCAGCCAGAAGCCCAGAAGATTCAGCGGGACAGTAGGGGGCTGGTCCACCGCGGCGAATCGCCAGTGGAATTGAGGAAACCTTTTCCTGAATGAGGCACAGGCATTTTCGATCAGTTTTACATCCGCCACATTCCACACATTCGCCACGTCCAGAATCGGGAGCAGCGGAGGAGGATTCCCTGGAAACATCCCCATCGTGTCAGCTCCGGTAAACTGGCAGGAAGGGCAACGGCTTGCTCCTCCGGTGATCGCCCCATGGCATGCCGGACAGCTCAGGTGCGCCGCCTTGGTGCGTCGGGAGCTATGGCGGCGGGCTGTTTCTGGCTGAGGACTCATTTTTCCAGGCGGATGGCAGTGGATCTGCCGTGGGCATCCAGCCCTTCCACTCTAGCAAATTCCAGCACGACCGGAAGCGACTTTTTTACCGATGCCTTATCGAGGCGGACAATGCTGGTGCGGCGCTGGAATTGATCGGCGCGCAGGCCTGAGAACGAACGACCGCTGCCTCCGGTAGGGAGCGTGTGGCTGGGGCCTGCCAGGAAATCTCCAACCGCCACCGGTGAATCATTACCGATGTAGATGGCTCCTGCTGTCCTGATCTGTGGCAGCCAGCGATCTTCATCCGCCGTGATGAGGGAAAGGTGCTCGGGTGCGAAGGCGTTGGAAATGGCCACGCCTTCCGCGAAGTTTTTCACTAACAGGAGGAAGGTGCCGGATTTCAGGACATCCCGGATGATCTTGCCGCGCGAAAGGGTAAGCAGTTGTTTCTCAATCGCCTTTTCGACTTTCTTCAGCAGTGCCTTCGAGTCGGTGGCGAAGCCTACCACGCTGTCACCGCCGTGCTCTGCCTGTGCCAGGATATCGGCGGCGATGTAGTCTGCATTTCCCGTTTTATCGGAAAGGATGAGGATCTCGCTCGGTCCGGGCAGTAGATCGATGGAAACGGCACCAATCAACTGGCGCTTGGCTTCCACGACAAACCGGTTTCCAGGGCCGAAAATACGATCCACCGGATTCACCGATTGGGTGCCGAGGGCCAGCGCGGCGATGGCTTGTGCGCCTCCTACCTTGATGGCTTCCGTGACACCGGCAGCCCGGAGTGCATAGAGAAGGGCGGAGTTCACTTTTCCATCCGGACCGCATGGGGTGGCAGCAAGGATTTCAGGAACTCCTGCAGCCTGGGCAAAGCCCGCTGTCATCAATGCGGTGGAAACGAGAGGGGCCTTGCCGCCTGGAACGTAAACGCCCACGCGATCAAACGGCACGAAGCGCTCACCCACGGTGGCACCTTCTGCATTCTTGCCCTGCCAGTCCTTGCGCAGACTTTTTTTGGCAAAGGAGTGGATGTTTTTCAGCGTACGGGCGATGGCGGTTTTGGTTTCCGGAGAAACTTCAGCCTCGGCCGCAGCGAACTCAGCCTCACTTACGAAAAGGGTTTTCTCGGTGAGTGTGGCTCCATCGAATTGCTTGGTGAAGGCGAAGACGGCCTTGTCTCCCTGGGTGGCCACTTGGGAAATGATATCTGCCACCAGATCGCGCACGCCCTGCTCCGGCACCGCGCGACGGTTCAAACGGGTGACGAAGGCGGCGTAACCGGAGTCTGTGTAGCTTAAGATTTTCATTCCTTCAAAAAGTCCGCGGAATATGGCGGGTGATCCCGCATCCGCCAAGCCCGATCCTTCCCGA
>Ga0157370_10003559_pt1 | contig 18232 bp, 14 predicted proteins | sample C35metaG_FD_113463 | JGI IMG/M metagenome (GOLD analysis project Ga0157370, IMG submission 113463) | Corn rhizosphere microbial communities from Kellogg Biological Station, Michigan, USA - C3-5 metaG | ecosystem: Host-associated > Plants > Roots > Rhizosphere > Soil | place: USA: Michigan...
CCGATCAACATCGTGATCAAGATGACCCGCTGCAACGGCCAGCCCGTGGCCAAGCTCTCCGATTCACCCGGCAAGAGCATGTGCGAGGACCTGGATTACCTGGCGTACCTGCGCCGCGTGTTCGATTTGCCGCCGGCGACATAAGCCAGTCGTTGCACAGCTGGCTTCCTGTAGGAGCGCGCTTGCGCGCGATCGGGTGTTGAGGCGAGCACCCATCGCGCGCAAGCGCGCTCCTACAGGTCTATACCGCCCGGGCGATAGCATCCCGCGTGGCTGCCAGCACCTCGCGTGACAATGCATCGTCGCTCGTAGCGACGGCGCGCGCCACGGCGACGGCACCAATCTGTGCGGCGAGCGCAGCGATGGACACACGCCGCCGCTCATCCGCAGGCAGGGCGGGATCGAGCGATGCCTCGAACAGCGCGATCTCGGCCTGGAACGCGGCAGCGAAGTTTTCGCTCAGCGCCGGTCCATGCCGTGACGCTTCGCTGGCCGAAGCCACCATCGGGCAACCCTCGCCGACGCGATCACGCGCGCGCACGGAAAACAGGGCATCGAGATAGTCGGTGAACGTGGGCTGCCGCCCGGCCGCCCACGCATCGATGGATGCCATGTTGCCGGCAAAGGCCTGGGAAAACGCCGCCGCCACCAGTGCCTCCTTGGAAGGGAAGTGCGCGTAGAGCGCGCCGTGGGTCAACCCGGCCTCCTTCGCGACCTCGGCCACGCCCACACCGTCGACGCCCTTCTCCCTGAACAGGCGGGCGGCCGCATTGAGCAGAAGGGCCCTGTTTTCTTCGGATTTCTGTTTCGAAACGCGCACAGCTCACTTCCTCACAAACGGGAGCAGGTTTTTACATTGCGATCACCATCAAAGTAATTATGATTGTGGTCGTAATCAAAAGCCAGCCCTCCGAAGGCGATGCCGCTTTCGCCGGGTTACCTGACCTACCGAGGAGATTAGCTATGTCTGTTGCAACACACACGTTCCGCGCCATCGCGCTGGCCGCCGGCCTTTCCCTGGGCTCGTCGGTCGCTATGGCGGCCGAACCCATCCACAACGTCGTGTTGGTCCACGGCGCCTTCGCCGATGGCTCGGGCTGGCGGCCGGTGTACGACCTGCTGGTGCAGAAGGGCTACCACGTCAGCATCGTGCAGGAACCGGAAACCAGCCTCGAAGCCGACGTGGCCGCGACACGCCGCGTGATCGATCAGCAGGATGGCCCCGTTGTGCTGGTGGGCCATAGCTGGGGCGGGCAGGTGATCACCGATGCCGGCGACGACCCCAAGGTGAAGTCGCTGGTCTACCTTGCAGCCTTGATGCCGGACGTGGGTGAAAGCACGGAGACGCTGGAGACCAAGCCGCAGTTCCCTGCGCCGAACAACGATGTGAAGCTCACCGCGGATGGCTTCTTCTACATGGATCCGGCGAAGTACCAGGCGAACTTCGCCGCCGATTCACCGGCCGATCTGGCGACATTCATGGCCCAGTCGCAGGTGTTCCTCTCGCAGAAGGCCTTCAGGACGCCGGCTAAAGCGGCGCCGTGGAAAACGAAGCCGACGTGGGCTGTCGTGCCCACGGCCGATAAGACGATCAATCCCGACCTGGAGCGCTGGATGTACAAGCGCGCGAAGGCGAAGGTCACGGAAGTGCCGGGCTCCAGCCATACCGTCTTCCTTTCCCATCCGGATCTCGTCGTCTCGATCATCGAGCAGGCTGCGGGCAAGTAAGCCGCGCTGCATTCTCACGGGAGAACATCATGCGATATCGCGTTCTGGGCCAACATACTGGCCTTCGCGTCTCTGAGCTCGTGCTTGGCACGGGCAACTTCGGTACGCGCTGGGGGCACGGCGCCGAGCCCGATGAAGCCCGGCGCATGCTCGATGCGTACCAGGCTGCCGGCGGCAACTTCCTCGATACAGCCGATACCTACCAGTTCGGGGAATCCGAGGAGATCCTCGGCCATCTGCTGCAAGGCCGTCGCGACGAGTTCGTGCTCGCGACGAAGTACACGCAAGCCGGCGGCAGGAGTGACGGCATTCTCGTTACGGGTAACAGCCGCCGGGCGATGGTGACCTCCGTCGAGGCAAGCCTGCGCCGCTTGAAGACCGACCGGATCGACCTGTACTGGACGCACTTTCCGGATCGGGTGACGCCAATCGAAGAGATCCTGCGCGGGTTCGACGATCTTGCCCGTGCGGGCAAGATCCTCTACGCCGGCTTGTCGGACTTCCCTGCATGGCGAGTCGCCCGTGCGGTGACCCTGGCCGAGGTGCGTGGCTCGCTGCCGATCGCGGCGATACAGGTGGAACATAGCCTCGTGGAGCGCACCACCGAGCACGAATTGCTGCCCGCTGCCGACGCGCTGGGCCTGGGTGTCGTCGCCTGGTCGCCGTTGGGCGGCGGCGTGCTCACCGGCAAATACCGGCGTGGCGAGGCGGGGCGCAAGGAAGGTTTTGGAGGCCGCGTGTTCCAGGATGAAAACAGCGCCCAACGCACGCGCATCGTCGATACCTTGCTCGCGATCGCTGACGAGACGGGATTGGATCCGGGGGCGCTCGCTATCGCCTGGGTGGCGCGAAAGGGGTCGCTGCCTATCATTGGGCCACGCAGCGTGCAGCAGCTCGAAAGCAACTTGCACGCAACGCAGATCACGCTATCGGAGGATCAACTTGTACGTCTGGACCAAGCCAGTGCACTGGCGCCGATCTTCCCGCACAACCTGATCGAGGATCCGGCGAACCAGCAAAAAGCATCGGGCGGGAAACTCGCCGACCTGGTGTTACCGACACGCCAGGTAGCCTGAGCTTTCTGTAGGAGCGCGCTTGCGCGCGATCGGGTCTTGCGGCAAGCACCCATCGCGCGCAAGCGCGCTCCTACAAGGACAGCAACGGTGCTGCAGCGATCAGAACGCCGGCAATACTGCGCCGTTGTAGGTCTTCTCGATGAACGCCTTCACCTCGGGCGAGGTGAGCGCGGCGGCGAGCTTCTGCACGCGCGGGTCGTCCTTGTTGTCGGGGCGCGAGACCAGGAAGTTCACGTACGGCGAATCCTTGTCTTCGATCAGCAGCGCATCCTTCACCGGGTTCAGGCCGGCAGCGAGGGCGTAGTTCGTGTTGATCAGCGCCAGGTCCACTTCATCGAGCACGCGCGGCAGCATGGCCGCTTCGAGCTCGCGGAACTTCAGGTGCTTCGGGTTCTGGTCCACATCCTTCAACGTGGCCAGCTTGTCACCCGGGTTCTTCAGGGTGATGAGGTTGTGCTTGGCCAGCAGGAGCAGGGCGCGGCTGTTGTTGCTCGGATCGTTCGGGATCACGACGTTGGCGCCATCGGGCACCTGGTCGATCGACTTGAACTTGCGCGAGTAGGCGCCGAACGGCTCGATATGCACGCCAACGACCTTGACCAGGTTCGTGCCGCGCTCGCGGTTGAAGGCATCCAGGTACGGCTCGGTCTGGAAGAAGTTCACATCGAGCTGCTTCTGGGCCACCTGCATGTTCGGCTGCACGTAGTCGGTGAAGACCTTGATCTCGATCTCCACGCCCTGCTTGGCGAGCAGTGGCTTGATTTCCTTGAGGATTTCCGCGTGCGGCACCGGCGTCGCAGCGATGGTGAGCGGCTTGCTGGCATCGGCCGCGCCGCCCGATTCGCCATGGGAACAGCCCGCCAGCACAACGGCGAGGGCGGTAACCAGGGGCAGGAAGTACTTCTTCATGGGGGCGTCCGGGCGGATGTTGCGGTGCGACAGCATAGACGTCCATACCGCCGGATGCAAAACGCCCCCGTTTTGGCGTTATTTACGGCTATACCGCGCCACAAGCCAGTCGCCGAGCATCTGCAGGAGCTGGACCAGCACCACGAGCAGGGCCACCGTAACCAGCATGTAATCGGGCTTATAGCCGTTGTAACCGTACTGGTAGGCCAGTGCACCCAGGCCGCCGGCGCCGACGATGCCACCCATGGCGGTGTAGCCGACCAGGGCGACCGCGGTGACCGTGGTCGCCGCGACCAGGCCGGGCCGTGCCTCAGGCAGGAGCACGCGCGCCACGATCTGCTTCGTGGTCGCACCCATGGCCTGGCTGGCTTCGATCACGCCGCGGTCCACTTCGCGCAGGGCGGTTTCCACCAGGCGGGCGAAGAACGGCGCTGCGCCGATCACCAGGGGCACGATGGCGCCGCGGATGCCGATGCTCACGCCGGTCACGGCCTTGGTCACCGGGATCAGCAGGATCATCAGGATGATGAAGGGAATGGAACGCAGCACGTTCACCACCAGCGAGAGCACGCCGTAGAGCTTCGGCTTTGCGTGCAACTGGCCCCGTGCGGTCAGGAACAGCCAGATGCCGAGCGGCAGCCCCAGTGCAAGGGTAAACAGCAGGGAGCCGCCGAGCATCAGCAGCGTATCGAAGCAGGCCTGGAGGATCTCGGCCCAGTCGATGTTCGGGAACAGGGTCTGCAGCGGGCTCACGGGGCCACCTCTTCAATATCGACACCGGCGGCGCGGATCTGGGCGAGCGCCTCGTCCAGGCGGTCGCCATGCATGGCCAGGGTGAGCTGGCCGTAAGGCACGTCCTTGATCCGGTCCACACGCCCCGAAAGCAGGTTGTATTCCACGCCCGTATCGCGGACCACGCGCGAGAGCAGTGGTGAATAGGTGGCCTCGCCGCGGAACGACAGGCGGAACAGCTTGCCGGGCACGCCCGCGTATTCCGGGCCACGGCCTTCGCGGTGGTCGGCTTCGGCCACGAAGCGTCGCGTGGTCGGGTGCTGCGGGTGAAGGAACACATCGGCCACGGTGCCCATCTCGACCACGTTACCCGCATCGAGCACAGCCACGCGATCGCACACGCGCCGGATCACATCCATCTCGTGAGTGATAAGCACGATGGTGAGGCCCAGCCGGCGGTTGATGTCGGCAAGCAATTCAAGCACGGCGGCAGTGGTCTGCGGATCGAGCGCGCTGGTGGCTTCATCGCACAGCAGGATGGTTGGCTTGCTGGCCAGGGCGCGGGCGATACCAACGCGCTGCTTCTGGCCGCCGGACAGCTGCGCTGGGTACTTGCGCGCGTGCGCCTCCAGGCCCACCAGCTTCAGAAGTTCATCCACGCGCGCGGCGATGCCGGCTTCACTCAGGTCACCGTGCAGGCGCAGCGGGAACGCCACATTATCGGCAACGGTTTTCGACGACAGCAGGTTGAAGTGCTGGAAGATCATGCCAATGCCCGCACGCAGGCGGCGCAGCTCGGCACCCTCCGCATGCGTCACGTCGCGGCCTTCGATCCATACCTTGCCCGCCGTGGGGCGCTCCAGCAGGTTGATCATGCGCAGCAGGGTGGATTTGCCGGCGCCGGAGTGGCCAATGATGCCGAACACCTCGCCCTGGTTGATGGCGAGATCCACGGGTTGCAGGGCGGGGACGAGCGCTCCAGCCACGGTATAGGACTTGGAGGCGGCTTCGAATCGGATCACGGGCGTGGGCGGGCCTGGATGGAAGGATGCCCATGGTAGCCGAAGGCCCCGGGCGGCGTAGACTGTCCACTTTCCGCCCGCCCCACAAGGAGCACCATGACTGGCATCTACGATTTCTCCGCCCGCGATATCAATGGCAACGAGCGTTCGCTGGCCGAGTGGAAGGGCAAGGCCGTGCTGATCGTGAACGTGGCCTCCAAGTGTGGCTTCACGCCGCAGTACAAAGGGCTTGAGGAGCTGCAGAAACAGTACGGCGCGCAGGGCTTCGATGTGCTCGGCTTCCCGTGCGACCAGTTTGGCCACCAGGAGCCGGGCGACGAGGAGGAGATCCGCAATTTCTGCTCGCTCACCTACGCCGTCTCGTTCCCGATGTTCGCCAAGATCGACGTGAATGGCGACAAGGCCCACCCCCTGTACAAGTGGCTGAAGTCGACCAAGAAGGGTCTGCTCGGTACCGAGGGCATCAAGTGGAACTTCACCAAGTTCCTGGTGAACCGCGATGGCGAGGTGGTGGAGCGCTACGCGCCGACCGATACCCCGGAAAAGATCGGCAAGGACCTGCCCAAAGTCCTCGGCTAATCCTCACCGTCCCTGTAGGAGCGCGCTTGCGCGCGATGGGTGCTCGCGGCAAGTCCCGATCGCGCGCAAGCGCGCTCCTACAGGTAGCCTCGTCAAGGTGGCTCATGCGATACATCATGTTCTTGGCGGTGCTTCTGGCGACCGGGTCGGCATCGGCCGGTGAGGCCCCGGCAGCCTGCGATGCTTTTGCGTGGCACGGCCGCGTATCCATCGCCGAAAAGGCCGTGATCGAATCCGCGCCCTACAAGGTGCCGGCTGCCGCTTTGCGGGGCTCTGCGCGGCAGGCGTGTGCCGTCGTCACGTTCACGGTGAATAGTGACGGCCGGGCTTCGTCACCCGAGGTGGTCGCCTTTTCCCCGAATGCGGTAGCGGCGCGATCGGCGTTGGAAACGCTCGCCCGGTATCGCTTTCATGCGCCCGTGGGCTCCCGGCTGACCCTTCGGTTCCAGCGCTCACGATATAGCCCCGAAAGCGACTAACGTCTCTGTATCGCAAAATCTTGTTGACCGGATCGCAAGATTATGCGTATCGTCCGTTGGAGCGTCGGCACCGTCCCGGCGTACCAGGGGAAAGGGAATGTTCGGACGAAGCGGAAACCGTTTCAGCGGGCGTGTGAAGCAAGCCCTCCCCAGCCGTCCCGTTCGGGATCCGGCACAGCAATAAATACCCATTGATGCGCCATCAGCCCGCAAGGAGCGGGCTGATGGCGTGTTCCGTCGTGCACGCAAAGGAACGTCGTACATGTCGAAATCCGTCAGGAAGTGGTTCGGCTGGGCTTGCGTTGTTGTGATGCTTCACGTCGCCCCGGTCATGGGCCAGGCAGCAAACACCACCCCCGAAGAGGAATACCGCAAGTCGATCAAGGTCAATGAGGACATCCAGCCATTGGGGGAGACACCCTTCGGCGAAAACGTGTCGCTCTACGACGGTAGCCTCAGCTTTTCGTACACCGATGTGCTGCTCAAGGGCACGGGTCCCGACATTCGCATCGAGCGCACGTTCAAGATCGAGAACTACGCGGACCTGGAGCGTCTGAAGGACAACGCCTTCGGTGACTGGGACCTCAACATGCCGCGTATCTCGACCATCGTGGCGACCCAGCAGCAGGTCAACGGCTGGATGGTGGAAGGGCCGCTGAACCAGGCGAAGCAGATCTGCCAGCGGTTTGGGCCTCCTCCAGGCGTGAACGGCGTCCCTGGGGATAGCTACCGGCATTCGTGGCAACCCCAGGATTGGTGGCACGGCTACCAGCTGGCCGTGCCCGGTGGTGGGTCTCAGGATCTGTTGAAGCGCACCGCGAGCTACCCGGGGAACCCGTCGGTAGATGGCGTGACGTTGTGGCCCGCTGTGACCAAGCAGCACTGGCAGGTGGGTTGCCTGGGTGTCCTCGGCAACGACAGCACGCGTGATGCGTTCCTGGGCGTATCACCCGACGGTACGCGCTATCGCTTCGATTACATGGTGACCCGTTGGGCACCCATCCTTTCGCGTCCCATCGATACGTACAGCAGTGTTGCCAGACTATCCGCGCAGTCGGTGGGCGGCGGCTTCAAGCCGATGACGGTCAACGAACAGGATGACCTCTACCGTCAGGAAGCATCGATTTACGCGCGGCTTGTCTCCGATCGCTTTGGCAACTGGGTTCGCTATGACTACACGGGCAACACGCTGACCTTCATCGAGGCGCTTGATGGCCGTAAGGTGCGGCTGACCTACGAGGCCGGCAGCCGTCGCGTTAGCACTATCACGACCCAGCCCGATACACCGTTGGCGCGCACATGGACGTACCACTACGCCATCGGAAATTTTGGCATCCCGACCCTCACGTCCATTACCCAGCCAGATGGTTCCCAGTGGACGTTCAACATGGCGTCGATCTCGGCCCAGTCGGGACCCAACTACACGCTCAGCAATGGTGTGCTCTGCAGTGCGGTAAGTGTTCCGACCAATGTCACGACATATCCGGGCAGCATCACGCATCCGTCGGGGCTGACAGGCACATTTATAGTCCAGCCCACGAAGCGCGGCCGTTCCAATGTCGATAAACAGTGCGTGGATTCGGTCGACGGCGACTACGAAACCGGCCACGCCTTGTATCCCAACGCGTGGTATACGACGAGTATTGTTTCAAAAAAGTTCAGCGGGGCCGGCTTCACCGATAGAACCTGGACGTACCAGCCTTCGCCGGCGAATGAGAGCTGGTACGAGACCTGCCACGGCGCCTGTGCGGGTACCGTTTGGACGGATGTGCTTGACCCGGGTGGGAACACGACCCGGTCCATTTTCAGCAACCGGTACGACTTGACAGAGAGCCGGCTACTGCGTACCGAGTACTACAGGGGCAAGCTCGGCGACGGCGGCACGGTACTGATCCGCACCGAAGATAGCGGGTACGCGAGCCCGGCGCAGGGCCCGTGGCCGGCGCAGGTGGGCCAGGAACTGCAGCGGCGGGTGAATACGAGCCAGACCGAACAGGTTGCGCCGCTTAACGAATTCACCATTGCGCAGGACGGGAACTGGTTCAAGACCCAGGCCACATCATTCGACGCGTTCGCCCAGCCCTTGCGCCGGTACCAGTCCAGCAACGTCACTGACGAATCAGGGCTGACGCTACCTGGGAAAGACGAGCAGACGCTGCTGTTGAACAACCTTCCGCACTGGGTGCTGGGCTTGCCGACCACCACGACGGTCTTCAAGCCGACGGGGAGCGATGAGGTAAGCCGGAACGTCTATGCGGGTGATAACCCGGTACTGTCGGAGCGCTGGCGGTTCGGCACCCTCGCCATGCGCTACGCGTGGTGGGGCGACGGGACCCTTGCTTCGTTCGCCGATGGCAAGTGCGGCATCGGCACGGCCTATGACAACTGCCCCCGCACCATCCTGTGGCAGTACAAGCGTGGCATTCCAACGAGTATCCAGTATCCGGATACGGGGAAATACCAGACGGTTGGTGTCGACGACCAGGGCCAGGTCTCATCCGTAACCGATCAGTTGGGTGCGACGACGGCTTATGCCTACGACGCGATCGGCCGGCTCGGCCGTATCGACTATCCCGGCGGTGACGCCACCGCGTGGGCGCCCAAAGTCTTCCGTTACGACTGGGTGGGTGCGACCGAGCGTGGCATCGTTGGCAATCATTGGCGCCGGACCGCCACGCAAGGTGGGAAAACGTCGATTACCTACTTCGACGCGATGCTGCAGCCGGTTGTCGGCGTGACTTACGGGACAGATGCGCCTGCGGTCAACGTAACATCCACGTTCGACTGGAAGGGGCGTAAGACTTTTCAGTCGTATCCCACGAATGATGCGCTGAATGCGGACGCCGGCGACGGCACGCACACCACGTATGACCCGCTCGACCGCCTTACAGGCACCAGCCAGGATTCCGAACTCGGTCATCGGGTGGTTACGACGACGACCTACGGAATCAATGCGAACAAGCGTGTGATCGACGCGAACGGCAATCCCACCGACTTTTGGTACCAGGTATTCGGTTCGCCATCATACGAGGCGGTACGTCGGGTCGCGGCACCTGAGGGTGTCATCCAGGCGATCGTGCGCGACATCTACGGCAACCCGCGATCGATCACGCAGCAGGGCACCGGCACGGCGGTCACCAAGACGATGGCATACGACAGCGCCTACCGCCTCTGCCGGACAACAGAGCCAGAGTCCGGCAGCGAGATCATGGCCTATGACGGTGCGAGCAACCTGATCTGGAGCGCATCGGGCGTGGCCTTTGGCGGCGCGGCGGACGACTGTGGTCAGTCCACGGTCGCCGACGCGGACAAGACCGTGCGCACCTACGACGTGATGAACCGCGTCAAGACGATTCTCCCGCCGTCGGGAACGGCGCCGAGCACGTTCACCTACGACGATGTCGGTAACCCCGCGACCGCTACCCTTGGCAGCGTGAGCTGGACATATGGACGTAACAAGCTAGGCCTGCTCACGGCTGAAATGCTTGGCGTAGATAGCAGCTGGGTATGGACCCTGCAGTACGATTACGATCCCAACGGAGCACTTCGCGCCATCACCTATCCCGATGGTGATGTGGTTGGCTACAGCCCGAACGCCCTGGGCCAGCCGACCATGGCGGGCTCGTATGCGGGTGCCGTGGCTTACCTTCCCGATGGTGATATCAGTGAGTACGCGCTGGGTTCGGGCGCTGCATATAGTGCACACAAGAACACGCGCAAGCTAATCGACCGCTTTAGCTACGGCACAGGTACGGCTATCACCGTTGGCGAAGATATTGCCTACGATGACAACGGCAACGTCGCAAGTATTGGGGACTGGGCCACCAGCAACCACCAGCGGTCCAAGACCATGGGCTACGATCGCCTGAATCGGCTTACATGGGCTCGCGCCGACAACCTGTGGGGCCGTGAGGATTACACCTACGATGGCCTGAACAACATCCTCGGTGTTTGCCAGAACGGGCAGGCGAATACGCCGTGTGTCGGCGGGACGCTCCGTACGTACAACTACGACCCATCGAACCGCCTGGCATCGATCAGTGTGGGTGCGACGCTCGAGCATACCTTTGCCTACGATCCGCGCGGTAACACGACGCTCAAAGATGGACAGTCGTTGCAGTTTGACCGGGCGAACCGCCTGGTTGCGTTGCCCGGGGTAGGCGCCGCGTATACCTACGACGCGGCCGGCCGTCGCGTAAAAAAGGTCACGCCGGCGGGCACAACGTATTACGCCTATAACAGTGCTGGCCAGCTTATGTGGGAACTGGATCCGGCCACGCGCCTTGGTAGCTCGTATGTGTACCTTGGCAAGAAGCTCATCGCGAAGAAAACCGAGAGCATCGATATTCTCAGGCCTTCGCAGGTGCGCACGGCGCTGTCCATTGTTGGCGTGCCCACGCTGTCGGCCAACGGTACGACGATCGACGTCACGCTGGATATCAGCAACAGCGGCACACGTACACTTTCGCCGGCTGGCCAATACCCCGTGCAGATGGGATACCACCTGGTGGATAGCAACGGGACCAAGACGCAGGTGGAGGGTGGCGTCAATCTGTCGGCAGATATCACGCCCGGCGGCCACGGTACTATCACCATGCATGTCGCGGCCGCGGGTGTGCTTGGTACGGGCAAGCGCATTCGTTTCAGCCTCGTCCAGGCCGGCGTGGGCTGGTTCGAGGACTGGGCCAACAATGGCACGGTGGAAGCCGGGCCGTACTCAGCTTGTCCGTCGACGGGCCTTGGCCACCTGTGCAATAACGTGACCGGGCTCACGCGCGATCAGGTCAGTGTGGCACTGGCGATTACCAGCGGCCCGAGCCTGTCGGCGGATGGGCAGTCGGTGCTGACCACCATCGATATCGCGAATAATGGCAAAGTCACCCTCGCGTCGGCGTCCCCACATCCGGTAAACCTCGGCAACCATCTTATCGACGCCGCCGGAAACCTTCTGGCGAATGACGTCACCCGCGCATCGATCCCTGAACTAGCGCCGGGGCAGCACGCGGCGGTCACGATCTCGACACCGGCCAGCCAGCTGGTTGGGCTGGGGAGGCGTGTCCAGTTCGAGCTGGTGCAGGAGGGGCTGTACTGGTTCCAGAGTCTTGGGGTGACCCCATTGGTGGCTGGGCCATATGCGACGCTCGGCGGGTCCACTAGTAGTACGAATGGCACCTACGCTCTGAGTTGGCAGGGCCTTTCCGGCGCCACGTCGTACACGCTGCGAGAGCAGTTCAACAGCGGTGCGTGGGTCAATGTTTCGTCGGGTACGGGCATTACATGGACCGCGAGCGGGAAGGCAACAGGCACCTATGGCTATCAGGTCCAGGCATGTAACACGGGTGGTTGCGCACCGTTCGGCGCGACCTGGACCGTGAACGTGCTGCTTCCGCCGCCCGTTCCGGCGAGTGCCACAGCCTCGGCGCCTATTCCAGGGCCGATTACGCTGAGCTGGGCCGCTAGCGCTACGGCAACACGCTATGTGGTCATCCAGCAGATCAACGGCGGCGGCTGGACAACGGTTTATGACGGGCCCGCGACCTCCGCGGTGTTCGGCACCGGCGTCAGCGGTACCTATGTGTATCAGGTGCAGGCGTGCAACAGCAGCGGGTGCAGCGCGTACCGAACCAGTAACGCGGTCGGGATCACGTTGCCCCCCAGCTCGGCACCAGGTATCTCGGGCGGTGGAACCAGCATCAACGGTGCTTACGGCGTCAGCTGGAGCGGCGTGGCCGGCGCGTCCACCTACAACCTCATCGAGTCAGCCAATGGTGGTGGCTGGGTGGGCATGCAGAACGCCGGCGCGACCAGCTGGTCCACGAGCGGTCGCGGCAACGGCACTTATGTCTACCAGGTGCAGGCATGCAACGCTGGCGGTTGCGGTCCGTGGAGTGGTCAGGTAACCATTCGTGTAGCGTTGCCGCCGGTTACTCCAGGTGGCGTAGGCGCCAGCAAGACCACGCAACTAGGCAAGCGTCGCTACGAGGTCCATTGGAATGCGGTAGCGACCACGACCAACTACCAGGTTGAGCGCACCATTATGGATATCGGAACGGACATCCAGGATGCCGTGACAACGACGTCCTTGACCTTCAACGACATCGATAATGAATACATCGGCACGGTTTCTATGCGCGTTCGCGCGTGCAATTCGAGTGGATGCTCGCCGTGGAGCGGATATGTCTATGTCACGTTCTGAGGGGCAGATGCTTTGTCGGCGCGGCATGCGGTGTGATTGAGGTAACACGTGCAAGCAGAACTCAAGCGACTCTCTAGTACGGATCTGGATATGAATTCATTTGCGCCGGATGATGAGGGGCATTTCGGCTTTTGGTGCCAGGCCTTGGTCGGCCCTGTCGGCGAAGAAGGTGGCGATCTATTCCACTTTTGCGTGTGCACACCTTCTTGGTTTGCGTCGGAAATGGATGCTGGCAAGGTATCAGACCCTGCATTCGGGCGAGGTCTGATTCTTGTGAGTCGTTATGATTACGATAGGGTTATCGAGCTCGTAGCTCGGTACGCTGCACGGTGCAGTGGCGATGATTGGGAAGAAGTGGCTTCGAAGATTGGACGGATGGGGCGCTGGGAGTTCGAGGATTACCAACCTTACCGGGGCACAGCGTAAGGTATGTGCCGTCCTGGCGGCCTCGCAGCCTGTGCGGCGGATGAGCGCGGTTGTAGATAATGGTTCAGAGGCATTCTGCGGAAGCGGCGAGCATGACGGCGATGGCATCCACTTCCGATGACACGGAACCTGCGCCCTGCGTCGGCTTATAGTTGTTGAGGATGATGGCGAAGGCCAGGCGCTGGCCGGCTTTCGTGGTGACGTATCCGGCCAGGGCGTTGACGTAGCTCATGCTGCCGGTCTTCGCTTCCAGGTTGCCTTCGGCCGCCGTGCCTTTCATGCGGTGCGCCAGCGTGCCGTCCACGCCAGCCACGGGCAGCAACGCCCGGAATGCCGGTGAATCCACCGACGACAGCAGGTGGGTGAGCGAGCCGGCCGTGGTCAGGTCATGCCGCGACAGGCCCGTGCCTTCTTCCAGCGAGGTGGCAGAGGGCCCGATCCCGCGTGCGCTGAGCCACGCGCCAACCACCGCCGCGGCGCGGTCCTCGGTGTGGGCGGCCGTCTGATCCGTGGCTTCCATACCCGTCAGGAGGAACACGCTTTGCAGGTACATGTTCTGCGAGCGCTTGAGGCCCGAGGCAAGGATCTCGGTGAGCGGTGGCGAAGGCAGGGTGGCCAACTGTGTGCCGGTGGGGGCAGGAATGGGCCAGTGGACGCTGCGCGCCTCCTTCTTCACCGTGACCCCGCGCTTTTCCAGGGCGGCCTGCAGGCGGCGCGCCGCGGTGAGTGCGGGGTCGGGTAGGGAAAGGCGTGACTTGCGTGGTGCGGCGCCAAGTACATGCAGGGTGCTGGTGCCTGGCGCACGGTAGAACGCCGGGCTTTCCGCCGGCTGTTCCGCCAGCGTGGTTGCCGCATCGGTTGGCGCGAGCGTGACCGCGTTTTCAGCGACTTCGGCCACCATGGTGTTCTCATCCACGCTCAGGCCGCTGGCGGTGGCGCCGTAATAGGCCTGCAGGTCGGAGGCCTCCCAGCCGCTGCCGATGGGAGGCCCGGCAAAGGCCGTGTCATCACCCACCACGCCGTCGTCCACGCGCGTGATGCCGGCAGCAACCACCTGCTGGGCGAGCTGGTCGGCCCACGCATCGCCGGCCAGGGTGGGGTCACCGCGGCCGCGCAGCACCAGGGCGCCGCGCAGCCGGCCGCGGCGGATGTCGCCCGCGGCGAGCACGTCGGTGTGCGTGCGGTAGTCCGGGCCGAGTCGATCCATGGCGACTGCCGCGGTGAAGAGCTTGGCCGTGGAGGCCGGCAGCATCAGTTTGCCGTCGTCGTGGCCGTATACGGGGTGTCCGTCGTCGACCGCGACCACGCTGATGCCCCAGGATGCGGCGGCGAAGCGCGGCGCGGCGAGGTGCGCGTCGATGCGCTGGGTGAGCGATTCGGCGGCCGCCGTGCCGGCGATGAACCACAAGAACAACGCAACCACTGTAGGAGCGCGCTTGCGCGCGATGGGGCTTGCGGAACGCTGGCTATCGCGCGCAAGCGCGCTCCTACAGGAGCATGTGGCGTCCGCTGTTAGTTGAGCCATGTGGGCAGTCCCTTGTCGAGGAAGGCCGAGAGGCCATCCTGGCCCTCGGGTGAAACACGCAGGCGGGCGATGAGGGCGGCGTTTTCTGCATCGATCTGTTCCATCGCCTGTTCGGTCATGCCGCCCATGCCGAGCGCCAGGCGCTTGGCCTCGCGCTGGGCGACCGGGCCGCCCTTGGTGAGCAGGACGAGCACGCGCTCGACGGCTGGCTCAAGCTCTTCCATCGGCACGGTTTCATGCACCAGGCCCATGGCGGTCGCCGCGGCGGCGCCGAACACCTCGCCCGTGATGAAAAGGCGGCGCGCCTGGCGCAGGCCGATGGCGGCGATGACGTAGGGGGAAATCACGGCGGGAACGAGGCCCAGCTTCACTTCCGAAAGGGCAAACTTGGCGCCCTCGGCGGCGATGGCGATATCGCAGCAGGCCACCAGGCCCACGCCGCCGCCAAACGCCGCGCCGTTCACCCGGGCCACGGTGGGCTTGGAGAGGAACTGCAGGCGGCGCATGAGCCGGGAAAGGCGCAGGGAATCGGCGCGGTTGTCCTCTTCCGATGCCGAGGCCATGCCGCGCATCCAGTTCAGATCTGCGCCGGCGGAAAAACTTGCGCCTGCGCCTGTAAGCACTACCGCGCGCACGGCGGGATCGGCATCCACCTCGTCGATCGCGGCGGTAAGGTCGGCGATCAGGGCGTCATCGAAGGCGTTGTGCACCTCCGGGCGGTTCATCAGCAGGTGGGCCACGGCACCGCGGCGGGTCAGTTCAACAGCCGGCATGAAGGATCTCCGAAAGGCGTAATGCGAATCATAAACGGCCGGTCTGTAAGCGTGGGCCTGGATCCGGTCAGCCCGGACCCTACACCAGGCCAGCTTTTGTAGGAGCGCGCCTGCGCGCAATAAGGCCAAACGGAGACGCCACGCTTGAATAATGTCTATAATGCGAACAGTTCTTATTTGAGAAATCCCGTGCGCCTGTCCGACGCGCCGAAAGGTGCCCAAGCCGTGGTCCAGTCCGTAACCGATGCTCACCCCGCCGACCCCATTGCGCAGCGCCTGCGCGATCTGGGCTTTGTCGCGGGCGAGCCGGTGAGGCTGGTGGCCCGGGGCCCGCTCGGCGGCGATCCGTTGCTGATCCAGATCGGCTCGACGCGCTTCGCGTTGCGCAAGACGGAAGCGGCGCGCGTGGAAGTCACTGTGGATGGTGCGGCATGAGTGCCTCGACGATGCGCATTGCCCTGGTGGGCAACCCGAACTGCGGCAAGACCGCACTGTTCAATCAGCTCACCGGTGGCCGCCAGAAGGTCGCCAACTACGCTGGCGTGACGGTGGAGCGTAAGGAGGGCCGGTTCACGGCACCTTCGGGCCGTACGCTGCAGATCCTGGACCTGCCTGGTGCGTACAGCTTTGATGCGACGAGCCCCGATGAGGCGATCACCCGCGATGTGTGCCTGGGGCGCTACCCGGGTGAAGCCGCGCCGGACCTGATCGTTTGCGTGGCCGACGCCACCAACCTGCGTCTGCACCTTCGCTTCGTGCTGGAAGTGCGTCGACTGGGCCGCCCGGTCGTGCTCGCGCTCAACATGATGGATGCGGCTCGCAAGCGCGGGCTGGTGATTGATGTCGAGAAGCTTTCGCGCCGGCTTGGCGTGCCGGTGGTGGAAACCATCGCGGTCCAGCGTGGCGGTGCGCGGTCGCTGATCGAACGCATCGACAAGGCCGTGCCGGATATCGTGCCGTCGGCCATCGATCAGGCCAACGTGGATGAGCTGCATGCGGAAGTGCGTGCCATCCTTGCCGAGGCCGTCAGCACCTCGCGCAACACCGTCGCCATCGACGATGCGATTGACCGTTGGGCGCTGCACCCGGTGTTTGGCCTGGCGATCCTCGCCGTGCTGATGTTCATGATCTTCCAGGCCGTGTTCTCCTGGGCACAGCCGGTGATGGATGCGATCACTGACGGCATTACCGCTCTTGGCGTATGGACCACAAGCTTCCTGCCGGCCGATAGCGCGCTGCACAGCCTGCTCAATGATGGCGTGTTCGCCGGCCTTGGCGCGGTGCTGGTGTTCCTGCCGCAGATCCTGATCCTGTTCCTGTTCATCCTGATCCTCGAGGAATCCGGCTACCTGCCGCGTGCCGCGTTCCTGCTCGATCGCATGATGTTCAAGGTCGGCCTGACCGGCCGCGCGTTCATCCCGTTGCTGTCCAGCTTCGCCTGCGCCATTCCCGGCATCATGGCCACGCGCAGCATCAATGATCCGCGCGATCGCCTCACCACCATCCTGGTAGCGCCGCTGATGACGTGCTCGGCGCGCCTGCCGGTGTACACGCTGCTCATCGCCGCGTTCATCCCGGATCGCGCCGTAGGTATCTTCAACCTGCAGGGTATCGTGCTGTTCGTGCTGTATTTCGCCGGCATTTTCAGCGCGCTGGGCGTGGCCTTCGTCATGAAGCGCTTCCGCAAGGACCGCAGCGAGCACGCGCTGATCATGGAACTGCCGTCGTACCGCCTGCCCAATGTGCGCGACGTGGCACTGGGCCTGTGGGAGCGCGCACTCATCTTCCTGAAGCGCGTGGGTGGCATCATCACCGCGCTGACCGTGCTGCTGTGGTTCCTCTCCAGCTTCCCGGGTGCGCCGGAAGGCGCGACCGGCCCCGCCATTGATTACAGCCTGGCCGGCATGCTCGGCCGTGGCCTGCAGTACGTGTTCGCACCGATCGGTTTCAACTGGCAGATCTGCATCGCGCTCGTGCCTGGTCTGGCCGCGCGCGAAGTGGCCGTGGCGGCACTGGGTACGGTGTACGCCATGTCGGGTACCGATGATGCGGTGGCGAGCCAGCTTGGCCCGGTCATCGCGCACTCGTGGTCGCTGGCCACGGCGCTGTCGCTGCTGGCCTGGTACGTGTTTGCGCCGCAGTGCATGTCGACGCTGGCGGTGATCCGCCGTGAAACCAATTCCTGGCGCAACGTGGCTATTGCCGCGGGCTACCTGTTCGGCCTGGCCTACCTCGCGTCGCTTGCTACCTACCAGATCGCGAGGGCTCTCTCGTGAGTACGTTCCAGCTCATCCAGGGCGTCATCATCGGGGTGGTCGTGTTGGCCAGCCTGTACGTGGCGTTCCGCAAGCTTCTTCCGAAGACCTCGACGCGGGTGATGGCCGGTGTTTCCGCCAGCCTCAACCATGACGGCCGCCCTGGCGTGCTGCGCACGATCGGCAAGAAGTTGCAGCCGGCCAGTGCCTCGGGCAGCTGTGGTGATGGTTGCGGGTCGTGCAATAGCTGCGGGCCGGCGCCGGCGGCGAAGAATGATGCGCAGCCGCTGACGTTCAAGTCGCGGCAGTAAGTCACGTTGTAGCGCTGTTGCGGGCTGGGATCGCGTGCAGGCACGCTCCTGCAGCGATCGGCGCCCGCTAGGCTGCCGGTTCTTCCGGGTGCTGCTTGCGCTGCCGCCGCAAGGTAAACCAGTTCACGCTCAGGTTCACCGCGAACCACGCGCCGATCAGCGCGAGCGGCCATGCGATCACCGCGGGCCAGAAGATCAGTACGGCCGTCACCACGATCGCC
>Ga0157370_10003568_pt1 | contig 18214 bp, 31 predicted proteins | sample C35metaG_FD_113463 | JGI IMG/M metagenome (GOLD analysis project Ga0157370, IMG submission 113463) | Corn rhizosphere microbial communities from Kellogg Biological Station, Michigan, USA - C3-5 metaG | ecosystem: Host-associated > Plants > Roots > Rhizosphere > Soil | place: USA: Michigan...
ACTCATTTCCGCAATCACACAGGCATTTCCAGACAATACTGCCACCCCGGCGAATATCTGTTTCTTCTATTACAAGTAAACGATTGAACTTTTTACCTGAAAGCTCTATTTTCTTACCCACAAACTTCTCCTATTTCTTTTGTCCTCGGCGTGTACTAGACCCAACAGCTGAGTATTCACCAGACTCCTGACGACTCTTTGTCTTCTGTTCACGACTTGCAATAACTTTGTATTTACCCTTAGGCGGATAATTCAAATCAACCCACGCTTGGCATTCTTCTCGTTTAGAACTGTGCAGCATATGAATTTGACCAAGAGCATCTTTGAAGTAGAACGCAGCTTGACAAATATAACCGTAAGCAGTGAAGTCTTCAAAGGATACAGTTGTGACTTTTAGTTCTTTCTTCTCAGCCATCAATCCAACTCCTCATCTGGATATTCGTTTGGTTCATAATCATTCCAGTCTTGTTCTTGGATGTCTTCTTCTTCGGAGTAATAATCATCTAAGTCGCGGTCTAACCATCGATCATAGTCAGTCACTTTCCAACTCCTTAATGCGAGCCTCTAGTTGAAACACCTTACATGTCAGTTGAATAATCATTCCCTGCAAATACTGGTTGTCAGTTGGGTGTGGTTGAATTCTTTTCTGTTGTTCTACACACATCAACATAAATTCTTTAGTAAGCTGATCTATTTCAGTAATAGTCTAGTACCTCTTGAACTGCGTAAACGACATCTTCACCTAAGTTCTCTTTAGCATCTTCCAAATCACCAAGCATCCAGTGTTCAATCGATGATTCAAGTTGTTCAATGTTACTGTCTTCATAATTCATTTTGCATACCACTCTTGAATTTCAAAACTAATTCCACACAACCCACCTGAATCAAAATTCTCTAGTTCTAGACTAGTTTGTGCAGCTAGGGCTTTAGCCTGCGAATCAAACAACCCTACATTATCTTTATATCCGTAAGTGATCTGAACTAACAGGTATAATGGCATTACATTCTCTCCTATCAATTTGTTTAAATGTGCCTTTGTAGAACGTATTCTAGTTCAGGCACATGTTTGTGTCAATAGTTATTTTATAATTTATTCACCAATTTCTGGGTTGACAGGTGTAGTCTTCTTTGGGCGAGAAGCTTTCCTTTCAGCACCTAAGCGTTTCTTTTCGTACTGCTCAATACCAGAAGCTACAGCAGATGAAATCATTTCTTCCAGAGTAGGTATGTCGTCAAAGTCTTCTTCATCTTGAAGCGCTGCAAGTTGAGCATTTTTAGGGCAATCACTTTGACCACAATTACAAGGCTGATTATTACGATATTCCTTGAATTCTTGGAGACGCTCTTTAAGCTCATCTCCATCAAACAGAAGATCTACACCCTTCAAAGCTTCAAGAATTTCTTCTTCTTTCAAAAATCCACTGTATGTATTACGCAAAGAACGCTCGTTAAGTTTCTTATTGAATGCAGCAGTGTTATACACTTGAGCTTCGTGGCCATATGTCCCGTAGCTGAAGCCGTGGACGAGGAAGGTAGACATATCATCTACTTCCCAATCATCCGCCGCAAGACAAATAGCTGTGCCTGCACTGGCTGTACCCATGCCAATTACAGCTACAATAGTTGCACCACAACGATTCATATGCTGAATGTATTGGTGACCTACGGAAACAGATCCGCCCGGCGACTGTATCCACAAGCGGATAAGATCTTCTGGTCCGGCTTGATGGTATACAGCAAAGTGTTCCAAGTATTCGTCAGCATCGTGTGAGATTTCCCCGTGCAGATAGAGGTTATATTCATTGCTGACGAAAGTCTTGCTTATAAGCTGACTTGGTTTTTGCATCATTGAAATATCTGACATTATTTACTCCTTAATATTATCCGCTGGACCTTCTTGTTCAAAGATTTCTACGAACTGCCTTGTGAGGCCAGAGCGCACGATATCTGCCGGTGTAAATTCTGTAACTGTGCAACCATCTAGCTTATGATTATTAATCAAATTTGCAAGGTAAACAATACCAGAAATGCCTTGTACATCTCGTTGGCGATCATCCCCGCAAAACGCCACTTGGCTACCAGTTTCAAGCCTCGTCACAATCGAACGAACCTCATCAACACAGAGATTCTGACTTTCGTCAATGATTAGGAATGTCCCTGCTGGGAAAGACATACCACGAATGGCCTCCAGCGGTTGAATTTTAATTGTCTTACCAAACTCAGCTTGGTATTTTGCATCACCTACACGCTCTTTAATTACATTTAGAATCGGGGCAACGAATGGCAGAAGTTTTTCCTCAACTGTCCCCGGCCAAAAACCTGTAGTCCTACCCATAGTCACATATGCACGAGCAACAATAATTTGAAAGATCTCACCCTTAACATATTTATTAGCCGCTACTGCTGCTGCACACCATGTTTTACCACTACCTGCACTGCCTTTACCTACGCTCACAGTGTCAAATTGCAGACTATGAAGGTATTTTTTCTGATTCTCATTCTTTGCAAGGATAGGTTTTGCCTTATGTTCCTCTGCAAACTTTTCCTTTGGTTCTGGCTTTCCTTGTCCACTAGCTACTTTACTCCTACGAGTCTTAACCCGAGGTACTTCAACTTCCTCACCGTTTACTACCACTAGGTATGCACGATTCTTACCGCTCATAGGTTTTGTATCCTTTTATTAAGTAATATTCACAACCCTTGACCACTTTCCCAACATCTCTAGGATCCCACATTATAATGCACTATGCAAGCTTTTCCTCCAATTCAAGCAATTCATTAGTCATCAAATTATTCGCAGTAAGCACGTTAAAGAACTTCTGATACATCTTCTCGTAATAACCACGTTCTTCAACGGCCTTAGCCAAAAGATGGTACAAGGCCTCAGCATAGCCTATTTGATTAATATTGGTATCCATCAACACTTGTTGCAAACTGCCCCAGCACCCATTTACATCCAACATCCTTAGTTTATCTATCTCTTGAGGCTTCATACAAAATCACTCCCGACAATCACAGATTTATTAATTACTTTGCTTGCTATCACCCCGTCAAGTGTGGCTGTAAACTTAACACCAGCAGTTCCACCTGTTCCATAAGAAGTGCCATAACCTGACTCTGAGCTACCGATCTCAAGTTTGGCTGCATATTTATCAAACACCACCTTCAATTCACTCAGGAATCCATTCATAACCATCTCCTGATTAGCCTCTAGAATCTTTTGACTTGCCCACACCCTAATTTGTTCAATTTTATACTCAATAACTTCAAAATCAGTTATGAATGGGTCACTTTCGTCTGCTTGGTCCACAAGACTCTTGAGCAATGCGTTGGAATCTTCTGTTAAGACAATTTGTTCAATTACAGCTTGAAATTTAGACTTATCAATAGTCAATTTACATCTCCTGTGTATTTGTTATATCCATAATTAATTAGACAATGAATCAGGTAAAGGCTTAAACCGAATATTTCTAACATTATTTCTTCTCCTGTTCTTGTTCAACCATTTTCCAAAGATCTTCTACACTGATGCAATCTGTTGTGTTGAACTTACCACAAAAAGTTAGATACAGATAATCTTGAATTGGCCCTCGACAGTGGTCATGGTTACAGCCGAACTTTTCAATGTCTGTAAGGCTATCGTATGCCTTGCCGTTTCCGCAACAGACTAACATTTACACTCTCCTATCTTCTTAGATGTATCACACATTACTTTGTATCGTATACGGAGGTACTAAATAAATCTAGCTCATCCCAGCCTCCACAGCAACATTCGTAAGGCCCCAGAGCTGCACAGTAGCATCCATCTTCGACTTCTCCGGTTGCAGCACACATCCAGCAATCTTCCATGTGACTGCCATCTTCGTCCTCTGAAGTATCTATTTCGCGACTGCCTTTACAGCGTGCACAAGTTCTCATTCCCTATACTCCTCCAACTCTGCTGTATCCAATGGAAATATCTTAAGCCAAAGGATAACACACAAGACAATAGGCCACAAGAATAAATTTAGCACAAGAAGCATTGTGTAAAGGATAGCTGCAATGAATCTATCTGGTACGTTCTCTAAGGCAACCTTATCTTCATAGGAGTTTTCAGGGTCTTCCAGCCATATTTTTCTACAGACTGATGGCAGCCCTCCGTAGGGGCGAGAGAGGTTTTCTATGTAGATTTTCCCAGTGCAATAGCTACATGAGGCTAGGATAAACCATGAGAGTAGGTAGGTCATTGAACCTTACTCACTTTCCAACTTGAAGGAACCTCTGGAACTTTTGGTGTAAATTCAATTTCAACTTCATACATCTCACTGAGCTTTTCGTAAGCATCTGATGGACCTCTTGTTGGTGGGAGTGAGCCTGACTCACCACACTTGACATCAAGATCATTGCAGAAGTCTACGCCCGCGAAGCGATTCCAATAGACTGTGAATTCGTCCCCAGTCAGTGTATCTCGCACATCATATGCAACAGTCTTATATGTAATCATTTCTTCTTTCGCCTCTCAGTTTGTTTACGTTTCACATAAGTGTATGTCATTTGCTTTCCATCCTCTGTGTTCACCGACACTATCACAACCTTATCTGCATGTTCAAGGATTTGTTTCAGGAGACGGTAGGTGTGGGTCATTCTTTGGATTTCTTCAAACTTGCTTTTCTGTGGCTTCTGTTTGTCTTTAAAATGATACAAGATACTGTGCCTCCACCAACTATCCTCTCCCAAGCTGCCGGGGTGTGTCTACCAGCATACGGCTTACAACTCTCTACAATTTTAAATCCGTCCCAAGCCACCATGTGCCTCACCTCACCTTTTTCTAAGAGGATCAAAGCCCTATTACCATCTGCACAAACTTTGTAATCCTGATTAAATACCCGGCCCGTACGATTTAAAATTCTAACCGCGAGACTGTCTAACAATTCATATATTTGCGGTAGATCCAGTCCTCTTACAGACAAGTCCTTAGCCATTTTGGGTGTAAGTTTGGAATATACTTGTTCATATGTATATCCACATGCGTTGGCTATAGAACAGATAACACAGTCATTTTCAATTCTTTTAACTACAGTCATTTACTCACCTCAATCAAATCTGCATCATCGTAGTTAATCTTAAAGGGATTCTCTACCGTTGGTTCAAGCCTGTCAATGCCGTATTTCTTGTAATTCTCATCTGACAACTCCACATCCAGTCTACGATTGCCTTTGTGTTCAACTGACACTTTCCAGTTACCACTTTCAAGCTGATAGGCTGTGTGCCAAAGCTTCGGTGATTGATATAGGCTACCATCAGTAAAGCCTGTTACTACATGCGTACCAAATATTAGCACTACATCTTCAGCACTGTATTTACTACTCATCTCTTCAGCCCCTCAATTTCTATCTTCATCTGTTCAAACTCCCACCCTTTTCTTAACTTGTTACGCATAGTGTGCTTGATACAATATTCCAAATCATCACAAGCTTTCTTGGTAAAGTATGCCACTACCAAGATGATCAAGACCAACGGGATTAGCAACACCCAAGCTAGTAGCGTCATTTCCCACCTACCCAAAGCACTTCCATTTCTTTATCTGTTTCCCAATGAAACACTTCTTTCACAACACAAGCTGTACCATCATCTCCTCCGCAATCACAGAAAGACTCTACCTACATATCATCTGGCAGGTTTGCAATCAGTTCCTTAAGGTCTTTGATGTTCATTTTACCTCTCCTTCGTTTAGTTGATGTAAGAATCTTAGCACCTAACCTTTAGGAATGCAAGCGGTGAATAGATTTGTTTGGAATAAAAATAGTGTTGTGGGAGGGTTGACATTTATTTCATAAATAGCTTGACAGAATAAGAAATGCATGTCATACTAAGATGAATAGGTAGTAAAAATAAAGAGTGAATAAAAAGCTTGTTTTGTTTTACAACCTCGGTATAATTGATGCACTGCTTTATTTCTCTAAGCGAAAGCACATTGAAGTAAAGATCGGATTGTCCCTAATCAGGCTAAGTGGTCGCAATATGCTGTGGCGAAAGCTTCCGGCGGAACATGGCAGCAACAATCTTAAATAAGCAGACTACTGTGAGTGATGGGACAGTCTGCAAGGTAAACTGAAAAACACTACCTCCCTAACGATTCTAATAAAGTCGTGCGATATGCAATGTGTTGAGACAATGCGTTATTAGTGCCATTGTCCTGAAGGCGGCTACGTTTGTCCGTGTAGACCGTAGGATCGAAAGGTCCACTAAATCTCGTCTCAAGTTGAAAGGCATTTAATTGCTACAACGGACAGAGTCAGATAGAGCTATCAGATAAGGTACTTTACTCGGTCTTAGGCAGAACGTTGGTTCTGTATGGCTGGGTAAGGTATTTCTTTATCTGAAGTTCCTATCTGAACTCAGTTGAAATGTATATCTAATACAAATATAAACATACTTAAGATAAGAGAAAATAGAATGAATCGAGACATAAATAATCTGATAGCTGCAAGGTTCTACGAAAGAGATGGGATTATAAATAAAATATCCTCTGGTTCAAAGTTAGTTTTGATTCGGTTGATCCAGCTATTTGATGAAGATGGAGAGGATGCAATTCAAGTATCTCAAGCTGATCTTGCAAATCAGACAGGTCTTGAGTTGAAAGCAATTGGTAACATCATGAGGGAGCTTCTTACCTCCGGCTTGGTATCAGGTGTAAAACTTAGAATTATACAACACCAGTGGTTATACACAGCAATCAACAAAACAACATTTCATAGGGGTGATGAATCAACATTCTCAATACAACAGCGTAATCGGTCTGTGCCTGAAGGTATTCTGATTGAGAATAAAGCAAAAGCAGCCCATGACTACTATGTTTATGTATGCAAATTAGATGATGTCCCTGTGTATGTTGGCAAAGGTAAGGGTCAACGTTACTTACACTGTATCAGCGGAATGAGTGGTAATTCTTCTCTTAATAAAGCTTACTTTGATTGTGGAGCAGAGCGTATGTCTGTGACTAAGGTACTTGAAGACTTAACAGAGAAACAAGCACTAGAGAAAGAAAAGACTTTAATTGAAAGCTTCACTACATTGGGCTATTCGCTGTACAACAAAGAAAGTTAAAATAAATATTGTAAAAGCTTGCAATTTAGATATTTATTTGATACTCTAGTTTCACTAACCAAACAAAAGGAATCCACCGATGAGGTGTCGTTGCTGTAATGTACCTCTTTCGTGGAGGAATTTTAAAATGAAACAAGAAAATGGTCTTGAAGAAGACTTTTGTGCTAACTGCTTAAATATTGTTTATAACATAGATCAGTTTGAACCCCGCACTTATACATTCGAAGATATTTGTGACGAATTCTATGTTCCTGAAACATATAGCGAATAAAGTAGTTGCAAATAGGATGTAATAATGTTACAATGTTGTATAGAGTACATATTTCCTTGGTTGTATGGAACAACCTCATCGATTTCCATATGTTTGTCGGTGTAAGGTGAGAACAAGGAAGTACGGATACTACGTTCATACGCGGCGTAGTACGTTGACGAGCAACCCGAGCATATTCAACTATGATGCTAGATTTAAGGGCAGACTAAGAGAGCTGTACAAGTCTAGTAGATGTTGCGAAGTGTGATCGCTACTTAAGCATCAATTCCACAAGATTGTTTGATAACTACAAACCTTGTCTTTGTGTAGGCTCTTGAAGCACTAATGCACCGGGCAACACTCCCGAGGAGCACACGGCTGAATACGGTCAGATTAAGTTCTTGATTCGTATGAGGGTGCCTAACAGTGTTATAAATTCTAAAGTTTTATGCTGCCTCATGTTGGCTCCTTATTCTGTAGTCTAGAATACGTTTAAGCTGTCGAAGGTTAGATTCCTTCAAGGTATGCTCCAGTTTTGCAAGCCAGATAGCCTTCCCCTCTTAGACATACGAGCTGAGAGATTCGTGAGGTTATCGAAAGGTCAGGATACCACTGACGGCAGCAACCGGTGTAACTTAGATTATCTGGTCTGTCGCTGATACAGCTTGCAACTTGTTTCACACTTACCGGAGTGCATAACCGGATTTCTTGTTTTATTAATTTTAATCCTAAAGGTAATATAATGTCTAATTTTGAGCGTCACCCTATTGTTGCTGCACACTTAGCTCTACATTCCGTAGGTAAGCGTCTACAGAATGATGGCCCAATGTATCGTAAGATGGCCGAAGAGCTTTGTGAAAAACTTCAAAAGTACGAAGAACAAGAAGCACTAAATAAAGCTAATGAAGTTAAAGGTACATATGTTCTCCATATGCCTGTTCAATACATGGTTGAGAACGCTAAGCCTAAAGATGTAACAGTTTACAATCTTCTGAAAGAACAGCTTACCAAAATTAACAATGGTGAAACAGCGGCAATGATTTTGCCTGCACTTACCGATGAAAATGGTAATCGGATGTTCACACTTGAATATGTTGGTCCTCAAAAGATTTGAAGTTTCACCACACCACGAAGATCAAATCCTAGAAAGGTGTGCGGGCATTGTTGCCCACTTCTCCCGGCGTCTTCCTCCTCATGCCGGACCTTAAGCGTATAGAGTCCTCTCCTACTCTATTGCGCTATTGACCTTGAGCAACTTGTTACAGTCCTCTCCTACTGGCAACGAGTTACACCAACAGGGTCATTTCTTAAGCATTCTCCTTCGTATGAATATTGCACGGCCTAGCCTGTGAGTTTGCTTAAGAAATATTAATATCCCTCGCTTATCTAACGGTGATTACATGGCTGAACAACATAAACGGGGTGATTCTCTTGAGTATCTTGGAACAATCCCTGAAGACTTTGCAGATGGATTCTTCGTCGGATGGACTCCAACAGCTCAGATTCGTACAGCTCAATATTACAACCTAATTGATGATCTCACTGTAGCATGGGTTGATCCTGTAACAACAAGATCCTTCACAGTGAGTAAGATTAACACAACAGCTTGGCCTGTTGGAGCTGCATTGCTTGATATTCAGTTTGTTCGTACAAGTGATGGTTTCACACGAAGCACTGACACAATCCAGATCAACATAGTGCATGATGTTACCTACGAACAGACGGTGTAATGTATGGCTGACACTATCCCCATTACATTTACAAACACCAATCCTCAGTTTAATCTAAAGCCTGTAGCACCTGAGCCTATTGATGTCTCAATAACTCCAGCTATTATTGTTCCGGGAATATCCTCAACATTCACTTGGACGCAATCAATCCCCTTGAATGTTTGGACTATCCCACACAATCTTAATAAATTCCCTTCTATCACCGTGGTAGATACTCTGGGTAATGTAGTTTATTCAGATGTATCCTATGTTGACTCAAACACTGTACAAGTTTTCTACGGCTCAGCATTTGCTGGCAAAGCTTATTTAAACTGAGGCGTTAATCTATGTCCGTTAAATTTCTAAATACTGTAGATGTTAGTGGCTTTAAAGTCATCAATGCTGCTGATGCTACAAACCCACAAGATTATGTAACGCTTGCTCAGCTTACCGCGGCAATACAAGGTTGGTCTTGGAAGATTCCTGTTCGTGCTGCCACCACAGCCAACATTACTCTTTCTGGCGCCCAAAGCATTGACGGCGTAAGTGTTATTGCTGGTGATCGCGTTCTTGTAAAGAATCAGACCACAGCGAGTGCAAATGGTATTTACGTCGCAGCAGCAGGTGCATGGTCTCGTTCAACAGACTTTGACACAGCAGCAGAAGCTCTCCTAGCTACAGCGTTTGTTTCAGAGGGTACTACACAAGGTAACAGTGGTTGGACAATGACCACTGATGCACCAATTACTCTGGGTACTACATCCCTTGTATTTGCTCAGACAACTGGTGGTAGTTCGTATACTGCTGGTAATGGGATCAGTCTGACTTCTGGCGTTATCTCTGTAGACCCAACTGTCACAGCACGTAAAGCCTCTGCCACTATTGGTGATGGTACAGCAACAACAATCACTTTCACCCATAACTTGAATACACAAGACATTCATGTAGCTGTGAAAGTAGTAGCTACTAACGCTGGTGTGATTACAGACTATGTGGCTAACGGTGTGAACACTGTACAGCTTACATTTGGTACAGCACCAACCTCTGGTCAGTACCGTGTCACTGTTATTGCCTAATAAGGATCTAAGATGAAGCATGTTGGTGTACGAACAAATGTAGCTGATGTTGCTTCTCAAGATCAGATTCAAGCAATTAATACCAGCATTAAAAATCTTAACCGAGCAGCCAGCTGCAACATTGGTGGAGTTATCAGTGGTGTTTATTACGATAATTCATTTGGTGGACTGACAGCAGGCACCACCAGCATTCCGGCAAACACCATTGCTGTCGTACCCTTTGTTAGTCCAGTTGATATGGCAGTTGACCGTATAGGCGTTCCAGTTACCACCTTAGCAACTGCTGGCACAGCAGACCTTCATATTTATGAAAACTTATCTACAGGTTGGCCCGGAGCAAAATTACTGTCGAGTTCAGTGCTCAACACATCAACAACCGGATTTAAAGTAGCCACCATAAGTTTTACCTTTGAAGCGGGTAAAGTTTATTGGTTAGGTATACGGGCAAGTGTTGCTGTTACTGTCCGAGGTGTTCAATTAGCGAATGCTAAACAGTTTGGTATTGCTTCGGCTGACGGAAGTGGCTCAACATACGCCACAGCTTTAGCACAAACTTCATCGATGTCCGTGGAAGCCCCTGCGAACTGGGGTACTGTAGACTTTTCACAGTTCAATGCTTCATCTCCCCCATCGATTCGATTCCGTGCTGTGTAAGATATAGGATAATCAATTATGGCTAATAAGACACCTAACCCTGACACACGTTTTAACGGGGCTAAATCAAACCGTAAAAATACAGGCGGGAACAGTAAGTGTATTACTAAGAGTAAACTTCGTATTCTAGAAGAACAGCTTCTAGAAATGAAAGATAAAGCTATTGAGAATATCAAGAAGAGCATTAATGGTGAAACGATTGATACTGAACAGCTTGGCTCAAGCAAGTGGTTGGTCAATAGTATTGTAACAGTGAGTAAGTCAGCGAACGCTGAAGAAATCTCTTACAATAAACTCAAGTTTGAAGTTAAGGATTCTTTGGAAGCTGGTGAGCAAACTCCTGAAGAGATTGCCAAGGAAGTTCGTCCTCGATTGAGCCTCGTATTCAGCGAACCGGAAGATGATGAGTAGTAAATGTTACATATCCTAGACATTTGATTGTGAATGTTGTGTTTAGGTTACATAGAATTTGACAAGTAGAACTCGTCTAACGACCCGGTAGCTTGAGAGTCCATGGGGAGGGTGAACCCAGCTTGTCAAACCTAACTAGATCGTAAGGTCTGGTAGCTTCACTGCCTAGTGATAGCACCCCGGCATTCTGGCGGATGCCCTGTTAAATGACAAACCGGAAAGACGGTTAGCGGAGAAGACCTTCGGTATTGCGAGGGTAGAGATATTAGGCCATGGTAGTGTGGGCGCTAATACAACTACACTATAAGGGCATGCTAACGCATTCTCTTGATCCAAAGCAGACGAGGCTGCCCAATACGAAGCCTATGTTGTCTGTCTATAGGCTATAAACACCTCGGTACAAGACAATCCCTAATAAAAATAAAATAGGATTGTTAAAGTGGCTAATACTTTACCTGACGTAACTGTAGTAGTTGGAAGCTTCACTGACCTTTATGCAGCAGCAGGAATCACTGTAGGGAAACCTCTGCTTATTCAAAATAAAGGAACAAGTGCTGCCTATATTCAAATTAAAGATTTTCAACCAGCAAGTTCTTCTGTGGATGGGGTTTATCTAACCTCCTATGCCTTTTGCGTAGTGGATGCAGGTGCTTCAGGATGCTGGGCTAAAGGGCAAGGTAAACTCTCTGTTCAGGAGATGAGCTAATGCCTGTTCATCCGTATTTTCCCGGAAGCGGTAATGGCGGTTCAGGAGATGGGGCTGTAACATCTGTAAACGGTGAGCAAGGGGATGTAATCCTTACAGCTCAGGATTTACAAGCTCAACCCCAATCGAGTGTGTTGACAGATATTGCTGCCATTACAATGCCAGACAACAGTTTTCTTCACACAGACGCTTCTGGTAACTTTACCCCATCCTTGTGTATGCCCGCTGGTGTAGCTTGGTTGGGGTATACAACAGTAGATCAACAGAAAGCTCACCTGTCCTATGCAACAGTGGCAGAGAGTGGCAGTTATAATGACCTATCAAACAAGCCTAATCTGTTCTCTGGGGCATATACTGACTTAACCGGTAAACCCGTTTTGTTCAGTGGAAACTACGCCGACTTAACCGGAAAGCCTACGTTGTTTGACGGTGCCTATGCAAGCTTGACAGGTAAGCCAACAAGCTTCCCACCATCTGCTCATACTCATGTTGTTTCAGACGTTACTGGCTTACAAGCTGCCCTAGATAATAAGGTAAGTGTTGGTTCTAGTATCCCGTATAGTGTTTTGACAGGAACTCCTGCTATTCCTGCTGCACAGATACAGAGTGATTGGAATCAAGCTAATGCGTCTGCCTTGGATTTTATTAAGAACAAGCCAAGCATCCCTTCTGTTAATTATCCAGTTACTTCGGTTAACACTAAGGCTGGTGCGGTAGTTCTTAATAATACGGATGTCGGAGCAGCAGCTACAGTTCATACCCATTCAATTTCGGATGTGACAGGACTTCAAGCGAGTCTAGATAGCAAGGCAACAACAGCCTCACTTTCAGGGTATGTAACTACCTCATCTTTGTCAACCACGTTGAGTGGCTATGCTACATCAAGCTCACTTACATCTGGCTTGGCTGGTAAATATAATACGCCTACAGGCACAACTATCCAATATGTCCGTGGTGATGGTACGTCAGCAACATTCCCGACCATTCCGACAGTACCAACAAATGTAAGTGCTTTCACCAATGATAGTGGATATCTGACTAATGCTGTATTGACAGGATATCGTAAGGTTGAAACTTTCCTTGGTACTAGTGATGCAAGCGGTAATTTAACAATTACTTTTGCAAACACCTATGCAACCCCGCCAGATATTCAACCACAAATAATCGGCGGAACCTTTAACCAAAGTGTTAGGGTTGTAAGTGTTTCAACAACAGGGTGTGTTGTGCAAGCTGCTCAACGTAACGTTGTAACATTGTTGTCTGTTGAAGTATTGCTTGGAGCTACAGTCAACCTTGCCGGGGCTTCAATTACTGTACAAGTTACTCCTAGAAGTTAATTTACACAACCACCTTGCAATATAGGTGGTTTCAATAAGTTAATTTGAAATAGTTAAAATAAATTATTCAAAAGCTTGACAAACAGCATAACTATCAGGTATTCTCTCTTTTATGAATTGAACACATTGGAGAGAAGAAATGAATAAGTATGAAATCTTTATTACCGGCAACGATATTATGGGCTATGACTTCATTAACAAGATTGTGAAGTACGCAAATCTTGGTGCTACAATTAGTGATGAAGAGATTCCACGAGTTAAGAACTTCCCACAAACTGTACGTATGGTTATTGAAACAGAAGATGTTCTCAAAGAAGAGCCCGGTGTACGACTTGCAGCATATCGTGAAGTTGAAGCTTTCACTAAAGAGCAACTTGAAGCTATGGACTGGGATACTTTGAAGGAAACTTGCCGAAAGGTTGGGATTACTGGCCGTGATCGACAAAAGCTTGTGAAAGAGTATCTTGAAGAGCTTAGTAAATAAACAATTTAATCAATCCGCTATGGAGTAAGACGCTATGTCAGTAGTATTTGCAGCAAAGATGCAGAAAGAACTTCTTGAATCAAACGAGAAGCTTACAGTGATTACTGCTGAGCCGGGGGCTGGTTCTACTACAGCCCTTCTTATGAAGGCTTGGCAAGTGGCTTCTGATAACCAAGATGTCAACGTTACTTTCTTTGTACCGACACGATATCACATTAACCGTGCAGGTAGTGTTAAAGAATACATGTTGAAGATGTTTGGTTCAGACATTCGTTATTCTGAAACCTCTGCTATAGCTACATTGAAGAACGGCTCAAAGATTAAGTTTGTAGCTTGTGATGATGGAGTTGAGAAGACTCAGGGTCTTGCTCGTGACCTGATGTTGTTTGATGCTAATATTTATAAAGACTTTGTTCTGGCTCATCTGTTCCGAGCCAAACAGATGGTTGTAATTGATTCAATTGAGAATCTTGAGAAAGATGACTCTTGGGCTAACAAAGCAAATCTGTTGGATAAGGTTGATGGTCGTATCACGGGATTCTGTGAGGCTGTAAAACATATCACTGGAACAATTGAAGAGAACTTCTTGTTTCAAGGTGATAAGGTTAAGTGGAAAGAGTTGGTGATTAAGTCAATTCCTGAACGGATGAAAATTCAGTTTGGGAGTGATAAATAATGGTAAGTCGTAAGTACGTGGAAGGCGCTAAGTTTGGTGAACTTACAATTGTAGGAATGGCTCCAAGACGAGGAACTAATAAATTTGTTTATTGTACCTGCTCTTGTGGTAATGCCGAAACTATTGAAGTTTTCATTGGAAACTTAGGCAGGGGACATACTACTTCTTGTGGCTGTGTTTTTAAAGAAGCCATTACCAAACACGGACTTCACAATACTCTAGAATATAGAGTAAGAGCTTATATGATCCAGCGTTGCTACAATGAAAACCACGACTCTTATTTGGATTATGGTGGTCGTGGTATTATGGTCTGTGATCGTTGGTTAGAGTCTGTTGATAATTTTTATGCTGATATGGGCCCATGCCCTGAAGGGTATACCCTAGAGCGTATTGACGTCAATGGAAACTACTGCCCTGAAAATTGCAAGTGGGACACACCAAGCAATCAAGGTTATAATAAACGCATCCGTGAATCTAACACATCAGGAAGAACAGGCGTTTATTGGGCTGAACGAGAGGGTTTTTGGAAAGCTCAAATAGGCTATATGGGTAAGGTGTTTGCTCTTGGGTCAAGTCACTCTTTCGAAGAGGCAGTCAAGTTAAGAGAAAAGGCCGAACTACATTATTATGGAAGGATTAAGGAATAAGAATGACTGACGCAGTGACTATTGGTCCTGCGTCCCCCTTCCAAGAAAAATATTTGAACTCAGACGCTCAGATAATGTTGGTTGGAGGGGCGGCAGGAAGCTCAAAGAGTTATGTAGGTTTGATGCGGCACCTTCGTTTTGTAGATGACCCTAATTACCGAGCATATTGCATACGGAAGAATTCCAGTGCAATTATGGCATCTGGCGGTTTGTTTTGGGAAGCAGTTAAACTCTACACTCAGTTTGACCCTAAGATTAAAGTCAAACTTAAAGATCAAAAGATTGTGTTTAGTAGTGGTGCAGAGATTAGTTTTTCTCACTACGAGAACGACACGGCCGCCAAGAAATATCAGGGTATTCAAATTTCAAACATTTTCTATGATGAGGTAACTCACGCAGATAATGAAGACCAACTCTGGTGGCTCTGGTCGCGCCTCCGTTCAGATGCAAAGAACATACACTCAATGTGGTGGTCATGCAATCAGGACAACGGGAGCTGGGTACTTAAGTATGCTATGCCGTTTTTATATCCTGAAGGTCATGAATTTGCAGGTCGTCCAGATCCAGCAATGAATGGTGTTATCGGATATCTTCTCCGTATTAATGGAGAGCTATCTTGGGGGGAAACCCCGGAAGAACTAATTGATAAACATGGTAATCCTGATCTACCTTATGATCATGAAGACCAAGTAAAGCCGATTAGCTTTCAAGGTTTGTTCGGTACAATTGACGATAATCCCCCACTTAAAAAATCTAACAAACTTTACAAAAGCAACTTGGAAGCTCTGCCGACGCTGGACAAAGAACGCTTGCTGCACGGTAATTGGTTTGCTCGCGCATCTAATTCAACGTATTACAACCGCTCAACTGTAACAGAACTACTTGCCATTCCCCCTGATTCAGACTTTCTTAAAATAGTTCGCGCCTATGACGTGGCTGGCACTTTACCTCATGATGGCAATAGAGAGACTGACTATTTTGCTTCTGTTAAGATGGGGAAACTAAAGAGTGGTAATTACGTTATTTTAGATGTTTGCAGGACAAGAATTACATTCGGGGATTGGTTCTCTCATATCTGTAGCAATGCAGAGAAGGATTGTCCTAACGTAGAAATTATTCTACCAGAAGATCCTAACCCTGCATCTAAAGCATCTACTGTTTTACTTGCAAGATCTTTAATTGAGCAGGGCTATATTACTAAGACTAGGCGGTCAGCCGGAGGTAAACTGGACTCTTTTCGTCCTTTTGCGGCATCTGCTGAACTTGGTGTTGTGTCCATTGTTAAGGATTGCGCAAACGATCTTTGGAATAAAATTGTTAACAATAATGACTTCTTCCATTCAGAATTAGAGAATTTTGATGGAAAACGTCGCAGCGGCCCTCTGGGTCACGATGATATGTGTGATTGTTGCTCTTTAGCTTATTTATTCTTAGCTCAACGAATCAATATACCAAACTTCCTCTCAGGCTTGCAATCAGCAAATCTTACACACAATAACCCATTCCCACAGGGAGCTTAAATGGCTGATGATACAGAAATCTCCCTAGAAGCGGGGGATAATGAACTGCCCGTCATTTCTATGGGTGAAAGAGGTTATAACGGCTTGTTGGTTTTGGGAGGCGAAATCCTAGAAGAATGTTCTAAGGAACTCCGTTGGCCTTGGTGCGTAGACACATATAAAAGGATGGCAAAAGACGGGGCCATTGCTCCAGCCCTTGAACTTGTTGAGATGATGATTTCTCGTGTTGAATGGACAGTTAAGATTCCTGAAGGATATGAAGAAGAGCTTAAAGATAAAGCTCAGTTCCTTCGTCAGAATATGAATGATATGGAACATGATTGGAAGTCCTTCATTAAACAAGCTGTTAGTTTTAAGCGGTATGGATTCTGCGCCTGCGAAAAGGTGTATAGGTACAGGACTAAAGAGAACGGCTCCCAATTCAACGATGGTTTGATTGGGATTAAGAAACTACCTATCCGATCTCAAGATACTATTGAGTCTTGGAAGTTTAAGGATAAAGGTCGTGATCTCGCTGGGCTATATCAGCGAATGAACATCCAATCTAACCGTGACCTTGAAAATGGATTTGACTTTGTAAGCACTTATGAAAAAGGTGGTGTTAAGTTCATCCCTCGTAAGAAGTTTCTTTTGTTCCGTTCAAACCCAATTAAGGACTCGCCAATTGGTCAGTCACCTCTTAACGGTGCTTGGACAGCTTGGAAATACAAAGTAGCCTATCAAGAGTCTGAAGCTATTGCTGTAGCTCAAGACTCTAATGGTTTTAAAGTTCTATACTTACCACCTCAGTATATGGCTGCTGATGCCACTGATGAGAATAAAGCCGTATTTGAAGAGTATAAAAAGATTCTTGCAAATATGCATCAGGCTAAACAATCAGGGATGATTCTTCCATTAATTCTGGATGATTCAGGCAATAAGATGTTTGAGTTTGACATCAAAAGTGTCACAGGTCAAAAGTCTTATGATACCAACGCAATTATCCAGCGGTATACATCTGAAATCCTGACTGCATTGTTTGCTGACTTTCTTGCTCTTGGTAGTAACGGCTCTGGCAGCTTCTCTCTTGCTGAATCTAAGATCAGTGTAGTTGAGATGGCTATCCAAGCAAAACTTGATGAAATCAAAAGTCAACTCAACTTTGACCTTGCCAAACAGCTTTTCCAACTTAATGGTTGGGACACGTCTGTAATGCCAACATTTGAATATGGTGAGATTAGCAAAGTTAGTTTGGATGAGATTTCCAAGTTTATTCAACGCACTGCTGCTGTCGGCTTAATTCCAAAAGCACCTAAAGTTGTTAACTGGATTATGGATCAAGCTAATATTCCTTACAAAGTGGATGAAGATTTGTCCGTTGAGGAGCTTTCTAAACAGCTTACACCAGAAACTTCAAATAGTGGTGCAGGGCTGGAAGAAGGTATGAGTAACGGTACAGGAAGTTCAAACGGATCGTCTGGTGACAGTTCGACATCCAACTCTGAAAACACATAGGGAGTCCATTAATGGCCCACGAACTGACACGTCTACGTAGTAAGCTGTTCGACACTCCTTTGCTAGTGGACTCTAAAAGTTTTGAATCTATTCTTAACTATGTAGATAAGCGTTGTGAAGGTACTGTTGATGTAACACCAAAAGCTGACAATGAATTCTCAATG
>Ga0157370_10003571_pt1 | contig 18205 bp, 20 predicted proteins | sample C35metaG_FD_113463 | JGI IMG/M metagenome (GOLD analysis project Ga0157370, IMG submission 113463) | Corn rhizosphere microbial communities from Kellogg Biological Station, Michigan, USA - C3-5 metaG | ecosystem: Host-associated > Plants > Roots > Rhizosphere > Soil | place: USA: Michigan...
AAGCGACGGAGATTTTACAAGCCATGGGAGTGGAGGTACGTGATCTCACTCTCCCGGAGCGTGCAAGTGGCTATAATGGTGCAGTGGTGACCAAGATCCTTCCGAATACCCTGGGGATCGATAAATTGCAGCCGGGAGATCTCATCATCAGCGTCAATAACGCGCCGATCACCAGTGGACTTAATTTCTATCAAAATCTGGCAGCTTCCGCAGCGGTGCAGGACACCGCAGTGGAAGTGGTCCGTGATGGTAAATCCCTCCGTGTCACCCTGCCCGCCGTTCCCCGGATGGAGTGAACAAACTCTTCTCTCAACTTCGCTTTCCAATCGCCATGCAACGTTCCAAGCTCCCTTACTTTTTCCTCATTCTTGCGGCGTTGCTCGCCATCTCTGCCGTAGCTCTACTGATTCTGAAACCCGGTGTGCCCAAGCAGCCACCGGTAGTGGAAAAGCCGTCTCCCTCGACTCCATCCGAGCAGCCCCCTGCCGCGCTGCCGGAATCCCCCGCTAAGGATCCCGCCGCAGCTTTGAAAAATCTCCCGGCTGGCCAGTCGCTTGCCAATCCAGAGGACCTGAGTGCCCGTATTGGCAAGGCCTTGGAGACAGGCGATCTATCAGCATTGGGCGTCCTGCTCGGAAAGGATGCGTTGGACCCGGAAACCGCAGAACGTCTCAAGTCTCTCTTGGGCGCAGGCCCGCTGAAAATCCGCCCGGAAGGTATCCGCCAAGTGGGTGAACTGGAACTTAATCAACTCGCTCGCTGGGTGATCGAACTGGATGGCAGGGAGCCGGGGCGCGATCGCATCTACCTGGATCTCCGCCGCAAGGATGGGAAATGGCATGTGGAAAAAGTGACGCTGCCTCCTGCTGCGGGCGAGGCTGTCCCTTCCGCACTTCTCAGTGACTCACTGGGCATTGCAGATTCATTCCTCCAGAACGTACTGAGCCAGAATTTTGATAAAGCCCGCGCCTTGGTGGATTCCGCGACGGTATCCGATGCGAAGATCGCCGGCCTCTGCATCATCTTTGAAGAAGGGCAGTATCGCCTGCGGTCGGAAAAGCCGCTGCGTTCCATGTTCCAGCGGCCGGACGCAGTTGGCTATTTGGCCAATGTGGAGACCCCGGAAGCAGCCAAAACGGCCCAGTTTTCCCTTACCGTGACCAAGGCCTCCGATGCCGCACCTTGGCGGGTGGCTGAAATCAATCTGGATGCATTACTGGCTGACTACGCCCAGCGCGTCGCTGGCGGAGACATTTACTACTCTCCTCTGGTGAAGAATCCTGCCGGGGGTGACACTCTCGCCCTCTACTTCGCCTTTGATGAAGATGTGATAAATCCGCGGACCCGCCGGCAATTGGAAATTGTGGCCCTTATCCTCAAATCGGATGCCGGTAAGAAAATCCATCTCAGCGGCCATACGGATGCCTTGGGCCCGGATGATTACAACAATCAACTCTCTTCCCGCCGCGCTGTGATCGTGCGTGACTTCCTCATCAAGTCAGGTGTCTCTGCTGCCCAGATTTCCACCATCGCGGAAGGCGCCCGCCAGCCACGCCGCCCGAACGTGACGGAAACTGGAACCGATAATCCAGAGGGTCGCCGCGCCAACCGCCGCACGGAGATCTATTTGGATTTTTGATTTCTGCTGATTGTTGTCACACTCACCGATTCACCCATGATGAAAGTCCATACGCTTGAGCAGGAACAGCGGATGCCGGTATCGGTAGAAGAAGCGTGGGAATTTTTTTCCTCACCCCGGAATCTCGATGCCATCACGCCACCGGATGTCGGTTTTCGCATCCTGCGTCAGCCGGGAGAGAAGATGTATGATGGCCAGATCATCATCTATGAGATCAAGGTGCCGCCCGGCATCTGGGTGAACTGGGTAACGGAGATCCGTGCCGTAAAGGAGGGAGAGTCGTTCATCGATGAACAACATGCCGGCCCTTACAAATTCTGGCATCACCGCCACACTTTCGAGAAAATCGAGGGTGGGGTACTGATGCGTGATGAGGTGAACTACGCGCTGCCTTTCTGGCCATTCAGCGAGATCGTCCACGAGCTCTACGTGAAAAACAAACTGAGCGAGATCTTCCAATACCGGAAGGACGTGCTGACACGCCGTTTCGGAACGCTGGATTAGTCCGGCTTCAGATTTCGTATTCCACACCCGGTTCCGGGATGATGACTTGCGTATCGGGTAAACGCCGCTCGATTTCTCCCTTGAACCAATTCACCGCCCCATCGTCTCCGTGGACGAGAAAGGTCTTTTTCGGCTTCACCTTTTCAATGTAGTTGGCGATCGCCTCCCGCGTGGAGTGGCCACTGAAATCGAAGGTGCGCACTTCGCACTTGAGGGGAACGGGAGGAAATGCTGGATCCAGCAGGATGCTGTCTCCCTGCTTGGCCGCGCGGATTTTCCCACCCGGGGATTCCGGATCCGCGTAGCCTACGAAGAACAGGCCGTGGCGCTTGTTCTCCAGCACTCCTTGGCGGGCGAAGGCATTGGAGACGGTTTTCTCGGACATCATGCCGCTGGAGAGTGCGTAAATGCAGCCTGCAGAGAAGGGGATGGGACCCTTCCGCTTCTTGCTGCCTGCTTCAAGATCCATGTCCTTGAGGAAACGAAAGCCTGGGAGCTTGCGGCGGGATGTTTGGCTGTGGCGATCATACACCAGCGTCATCTTCGTGCTCAGGCCACCGATGAAGACCGGGGTGCTCTTTGGGATAAGACCCTCCGCCTTGAATCGATGAAGCATGCCCAGGATCTCTTGGGTTTTTCCCATGGCGAAAACGGGGATGAGCACGGAACCATTCCGGTCCAAAACGCCTTGGATGGCGGCGGCCAGTTCGTTTTCCTCCGTTTTGCGATCATATGCCGCAGGACGTGCCTGTTCGCCACGAGTCGTTTCGACGATTAAAGCATCCACATGCTCTTCCGGGAAAAGTGCGCCTTTCTGGACCGTGCTGTCCTCGAAATTGACGTCACCCGTGTAGAAGACGCGCTTGCCTTCCGCTTCCAGCGTCACTCCTACCGACCCAAGAATGTGGCCCGCGTCGTGGAAGGTAGCTCGGATCTGCCCCTTCGCATCGACATCGAAGGGGCGTTCGATTCCCCGTTGTTCAAAAATTTCCTCGATGCGATCCAACTCACGGTGTTCGAAAAGTGGATACTCCGAGATGCCCAGCTCCAGACGCTTGGACTGCATCACATTCACGGAATTGTGAAGCAGGGCCATGGAGAGTTCCGCCGTTTCCGGAGACATGTAGACCGTGGCCTGGGCCTGATTTTCTAAAAAGACTGGAAGGGTGCCCACATGATCCAGATGCGAGTGGGTGATGATGATGGCATCTGCTGTTCCGGCCTCTAAAAACTCGTAGTGAGGCACTGCTTCATAGCCTTCATGTTTCGGATGCATCCCGGCATCCAGCACCAGCTTGGCATCTCCGGACCGGATCAAATAGGAATTCGCACCGATACCGGCGTGGCGACAGAGGCTCTTGAAAATCATGTTTATAGAAGGCGAAAGCCGCTGCACGATGAGCAACCAAGCGCTGGGTGTCAACACGGCCCCTCATCGATTGCAGTCACTTGTTCAAGAAAGAATAAATTTCCGGTGGACAATCCCGCTCCCCCCCGGTAACAGCCTGTCCCCCGGCGGGAGTTTTCCTTCTCCGGTTCGAACTTGGCAGAGTAGCTCAGTGGTAGAGCAGAGGACTCATAAGCCTTTGGTCGGCGGTTCAAATCCGCCCTCTGCTACCAAGTTTGATTTTTTTCCGGGTAAAGGCCCTGCCGGGAAATGCTGAGGAATAGTCGTTCCGGTCTTCAGCCAACAATTCACTTCAGTGAAGGAGCATGAACTTCTCATAGGGTTTTAAAGTTTCTTCGGCTCTGTGAGCCCATTCTGCTTTTGCCAAAAGCAAATACCCTCCTTGCCTACATCGTATATACATCGTAGTGCAGAAAAAACTTGCAAAAGGAGGGCAGCGAATACTTAGTCAACACAACGAGCATCTCAACTTTTTTGATCGAATGGCAGTTTTCCATCGCGCATTTGTTCAGTAGAAGTAGGAATCGTTCACTTTTTTGACTGGATTTCCGTCCGAAAAACCCCAACCCCGATCTCCGTGAAAACCCACCTACAGCCTTGGCGTCAGCAGCTTCGTCGCCAAAAAGGATTTGCTCTCATCGTCACCCTCACCCTCATGGTGTTGCTGACCATGATCGCGCTGGGCATGTTGTCCCTTTCCAGTGTGAGCATGCGCCAATCCAGCCGCGAAAGCGTGACCAAAATGGCCCAAAGCAATGCCCGCCTGGCCCTGATGGTCGCCCTGGGTGAACTGCAGAATACCATGGGTGTGGACCAAGCCGTCTCTGCCCCAGCCTCTGCCGTGGTGACAAATGCGCCTCGCCCCCACATGGTAGGCGCATGGAAATCGTGGCGCTGGATTCCTACTCCTGGCGGTTCTCCGGATTACTCGGAGAAAAAAAGCAAGTTTGAGCGTTGGCTCGTCTCTACAGCGGATGCGAAGGAACAGGAGGATTTTGCCTATGCCTCTGCTGCTGTTCCCACAGGCGCGGAAAGCGTTAAACTGGTAGGCTCCCTTCAAGACAGCCAGGGCGTTTCCACGGAGATGATCGTCAGCAAGGTGCCGATCAAGAATACCAATTATCCCGGCAAGATGGCATGGGCCGTATTTGATGAGAGCACCAAGGCCTCCATCGACCTCACCGATCCAACCACCGTTCCGACCGGTGGTGACGAAGTGGCATCCCGCTCCGTCCCAGACCGGATGCGCCCGGACATCCTGGATTCCAAGCTCGCATCGCTGAAAACTCCTAAAAATCTCGTCTCTCTGGAAACTGCCGTTATTCCGGGAGGAGTGGAAAATGCGGAGGAATTCAACCGCCGTTTCCATGACTTCAGCGTCAATACCATGGGCCTCCTAACGGATACTGCCAATGGCGGCCTGAAAAAGGACCTCACCCAAATTTTTGAGCCCGAGACAATCCCTACAGGAGTATTTGATGCCAATACCACCGCATCCCCTTACCAAAGTTCATTCCCGGCTACCGCTGGCGCTCCCTCTTGGACTTACTTGGCGGACCACTATCGGAAATATAAAACCATTTCCGTATCGGGCGGGATAGCGAAGTACACGCCTTCAACGACTGTAGATCTGAAAAATGAAGTAACGGGGCAACAGTCCGCTCCTTCCTCTGAGCGTCTGATTCCTGCTATTGCAAAGGTGCAACTGATTTTCTCCATTGTCAGTCATACGCCTTTGAATGTAAGCACTGCTGGCATTAATCGCAGAAAATATCTTGATGATCAGGGGAATCCCAAGGGCTGGGATAAATATGGAGTACCAATGTTGGTAATAGATCCGGTTGTAACATTGGTGAATCCCTACGATGTCGAATTGGATTTAACTCGTATTCGTATTCGGATTTGGGATCCTCCTGTAGGATTCCGTTTTCAAAAACAAGCCGCAAGTGGAGGGAACGCTTATTTCCGTGCAGTGAACTCGGGAACGGATCCGGATGGGTTCTCCACGTTTGCTCAGTTTCAAGGTACCAATCAATTCAACCAAGCAGCACGTAGGTCTATTACCCTGCTCCTAGTAGATGGCAAAGGAGGATCTCCCGGGAATACGCTTAAGTTGCAACCAGGAGAGGTCAAAGTATTTTCTCCTCAGGTGCCATCTAGTTGGACATGGGGCGATGCGGCATTCAGTACTGCAAAAGGCTTCTTTGTTCACGGTGCTGCAGACAATGCAACGAATGTTGATGCGAGGGACCCAAATGGACTAGGAGCTTATGGAATGGTTTGTGTGCCGGGATGGGATACCAGGGCTGGATTCCAAGTGGACAACCTGTCGCAGGGTGACAACAAGCGTCCAAGTGACACTCTATACAAGTTTTCTTTGGGGCCAGAGAGGCCGGATGGTTGGGTGACTATTCTTAAAACGGATCGCGTTCAAGCCGAAGCGAAACCCTTGGTAATGGGCAAGTCTAGTAGTTCAGATTTTCAGGTGGATGTATTGGCTGGTCTAGCAGAACCCGGCAGTGTATCGACTCCTGTCGATGATAATGATAACGTGGTGGATAAGGATAGGATTCGAAGTTATAAGTTCAAATTTACTAATTCTAAAAATCCTGCTGCAGATATTAGTGAAAATCCAGCCGATCCAATAATTAAAAAAAGCTTTAGTATTAGTTCTATATTTCAAACAGATACAGATACAACAAGCCCAAAGCAGCCATTTGCGAGTTTGGAATTAAGTGCGCGTGCTACAAAAGACCCGCTTACCGATAATAAGCCGTGGCTTTATAATAATTGTGCAGTGGAAGGTGGCCTGCAAGATGCTTCTGTTGTAGGACTCAGTAATCAAAGTTATGACCTTCGGCTGCGAGAGGTTACGAGTCTGAGCAGTTTCCCCGGTGGAGTCGAATTCGATCCAACGACAAAGCGGGGCTACTTTGGCGCAAGTGGTACCGCCACAGAAGGTTCGTCATTTGTCCCAATGTATAAGGTGCAACAAGTACCTGCTGCTTCCTTGGGCGATCTTATAGGGGCCAATACGGTTAGCAGCTCAGCACTGCCTCGCGTAGTGCATCCCCTTGGCAACAGTCGCGCTCATCCGCTGATTTCAGCAAATAAGGTTTCAGAGGGAAACACGATGTTGGATCACTCATATTTGCTCAATGACGCTTTGTGGGATTCTTACTTTTTCTCAAGTATTACCGACTATTCAAAAGGTCTTCTAACCAACAATCGCTCCATGAAGGAGGTGTTGACTGATGTCTTGGGCGCTAAGAAGCCAGCGTTTAATACCCGGCTGATTCCTGCTGAACCCGCTGGCGATAGTGAGGCTCTGGCAACGAAGATCCAAGGTCTATCCGAAAAGGATAGGGCTCTCCAAATGGCAAAATATTTCGCCATCAAAGGGCCTTTCAATGTGAACTCCACTTCTGTGGATGCATGGAGATCCGTTCTTTCGTCGCTGAGGGACAGAACGCTGACTGGACTCAAAGTGGGAGATACTAGCCTAACTGATACCCAATATGCAAATACAGATAAAGTGCCCTTTGCTCGCATGAATAAACCCTTGGCGGATAGCACCACGTCGGGCTCCGCTCGATGGGGCGCATTTCTGACGCTTACCGATGCGCAAATTGAAGATCTGGCTAAAAGCATTGTGAAAGGCATCACCCAACGGGGGCAACTTGATCAGGCCCCTCCATTGTCTTTGGGAGAGTTCGTAAACCGCAGGATTGCCAGCGCGGGAGGCGTGAATAGCCTAGCAGGTATTCTTCAGACTGCGATAGATAACTCGTCTGTCAATCAAGCTTCAATCCATGCAGATTCGAAGACTCTGACCGTGTCTTCGGTTTCCGCCGAACGAAAAAAGGGAGTCAAAACCTCACAAGTAATGGATGGTAATAGTGGCGAGGGTGCTCCAACCATGTTGACGCAAGGAGATCTGATGACCGCCTTGGCCCCTGTGGCTACAGTTCGTGGTGATACCTTCAAGATTCGCAGCTACGGGGAGGTAACCACTCCCGATGGGAAAACCATTCTTGCGCGAGCTTGGTGTGAAGCCGTTGTCCAACGCTCTATGAACTTTGTTGATCCCGTGGATCCGCCAGAGACCGCGATCGCATCCCTAGCGTCTCAGGCGAATAAAACTTTTGGCCGCCGTTTCAATGTAGTATCTTTCCGTTGGTTGAACGAATCTGAATTATAACTCCCTTAAAACCCTCTTTGATTCCATGTTGCGTTCTTTGATTACAAGTTTGGTCTTCCTTGGAAGTTCCCTGGGCGTGGCTTTTGCTCAAGCGAATGCCACTCCAAGTGATGCATTTACACTAAGATTATTGGCGTTCAGCCCAGAGTTGAAACAAAAGGAGGTATTTATTCAGGATCCAGTCGCTCCTGATGCGGCACCTGTTCCATCGGAAATCAAGAGCTATCTGAATGACCAGAATACCAGTGTTCCATTGAAAAGTCGCAAGGTGGCATTCACCCTGAAGAGGGAACGCGCCTCATTGAATACAGAGGGGGAGTTTTTAGGGGAGGTGACGATTCCGGAGAAAACCCGTTCGCTAATCTGCCTCTTTTTGCCGGGGAAAAAAGGTGATAAAGCCCGCTTTCAGGTAATGCCCATCAGTGATACGAAAGCCGATTTTCCAGTCGGTTGTTTTCACGTTACAAATTTGAGTCCATTGCCTGTGCGCATTCAGTTGGAAAACAAGCCTTACGATTTCAAGCCGGGACAAGTAGTAATCATTCAGAATCCTCCTGTCAGGGACGGAGGCCAATCAGGAATGCGGACCTTTGCTTTCAAAAATAATCAATGGCAACCGGTCTCCGCTGGTATCTGGTCTTCCGCAGGGCGGGGTCGTAAGCTCATGATTCTCTATGCAAATCCCGTGAATGGAAACATTCAGTTAAATGCGTTTGATGACGTGCCCCCGGCATAATTCCTTAAATAAGCCAAAATTTAACCATTTCTGAAATTTAAATCCCCTGCGGCAACTCCTTGATTGGAGTCTGTCGCAGGGGTTTTTCGTGACTTTTTTAAAGGTTTCCCCGAGAGATATAAAAAAACTCGGGAAAGAGCAAAATAGGGCTTGTCACATCGCTGGCGATTCCTATGTTCGCCGCCCCCGCATTGCAGGCTGCCGAAAAATCAACGCAGCACGCCACATAGGGAAAATTTATCGGGTCCAGCTCCGGAAAAAAGCTACAGCGAGGTTTCCTCGTCGTCGCTCCGGTTTGTCCCCATAGGAAAATCAGAACCACGCAGGAAATCATGCCGACCATCAATCAGCTCGTTCGCAAGGGACGCCTCACTCCGGCCGAAAAGTCGAAGTCACCCGCTCTCGTGAACTGCCCACAGCGCCGCGGAGTTTGTCTTCAAGTGATGACCCGTACGCCCAAGAAGCCGAACTCGGCTCTCCGTAAAGTGGCCAAAGTGCGCCTTACCAACGGATTCGAAGTCATCGCCTACATTGGTGGTGAAGGCCACAACCTCCAGGAGCACTCCATCGTCCTCGTTCGCGGTGGACGCGTGAAGGACCTTCCAGGTGTGCGTTACCACATCGTTCGTGGTTCCCTCGATACTCTCGGTGTGGATAAGCGCCGTCAAAGCCGCTCCAAGTATGGTGCGAAGCGTCCGAAGCCGGGCCAAGCAGCCGCCGCTCCTGCCAAGAAAGGCAAGAAGTAATCCCTCCTTCTCACTCAACTTTAATCTTTAAACCTCATGCCACGCCGCAAGCGAGTTTACACCAAGCCGGATCGCCGTGATCCACGTTACGACAGCGCCCTCGTCGGTCACCTCATCAGCAAGGTGATGACCGATGGAAAGCGTTCCCTCGCACAACGCATCGTTTACGCAGCCATCGACCGCGCCAACGAGGGTGTCGATACTGTCGATCCTCTCGAAGTCATCACCCGTGCTGTGGAAAACTCCAAGCCACGTGTGGAAGTGAAGTCCCGCCGCGTGGGTGGTGCTACCTACCAAGTCCCGCTTGAAGTGGCTCCGGATCGTTCCGAGTCCCTTTCCATGCGCTGGTTGGTCAACTATGCCCGCAACCGCAAGGGCACTCCAATGCACGTTGCTCTCGCAAACGAAATCAAGGACGCCGCCAACAACCAAGGCAGCGCTGTTCGCAAGCGTGACGATGTTCACAAGATGGCACAGGCCAACCGCGCCTTCGCTCACTTCCGTTTCTAATTTTCGCTGAACTGAATTTCATCCAGCCGGTCTCCGGCACGCAATCGTGAATCCCAATAGTCCAAACCGCCAATATGTGCTCGAACGCACCCGAAATATCGGGATTGCGGCGCACATTGATGCGGGTAAGACGACACTGACCGAGCGGATCCTGTTCTACACAGGCATGATCCACAAGATCGGTGAGGTTCATGATGGCGCTGCCACCACCGATTGGATGGAGCAGGAACGCGAACGCGGCATCACCATTACTTCCGCTGCAGTGACCACGGAGTGGTGGCAGCGCAAGGAAGAGGGAACCGTAAAGCTCTTCACGGAAGAGAAGCAGCGCATCAACATCATCGATACGCCGGGCCACGTTGACTTCACTGCTGAAGTCGAACGTTCCCTCCGGGTTCTCGATGGCGCCATTGTGGTTTTCGATGCCGTGGCCGGAGTGCAGCCGCAGACTGAAACCGTCTGGCGCCAAGCAACCAAGTATAACGTTCCCCGCATCGTGTTCGTCAACAAGATGGACCGCACGGGTGCAAACTTCGACAACGTCGTTAACGAAGTTCGCGAAAAACTGGGTGCCAATGCCATCAGCGTTCTGATCCCGATCGGGGCTGAAGACCAGCTCATCGGCCAGATCGATGTGGTAAACCAGAAAGCGGTTTACTTCTCGGATGATGATAAGTTCGGCTCCACCTACACGGTTCGTGAGCTGGAAGGAAATCTAAAGGAAATCGGTCAGAGCGCCTATCAGGAGCTCGTCAGTGCCGTTTCCGATGTGGATGACCAAATCGGTGAGAAATTCCTCATGGAGGAAGAAATCTCCCCGGAAGCACTCAAGCAGGGCATCCGCCGTGCGACGATTGCCAATCTGCTGGTGCCTGTCGCCGGTGGTTCCGCTTTCAAGAATAAAGGCGTTCAGTATCTCCTTGATGCGGTCGTCGATTATCTCCCAAGCCCGCTCGATATCCCGCCGTCCATTGGCATGGACCCGAGCGACCCGGAGCACCAGATCGAAGTTGTTACTTCCGATAACGAAAAATTCGTCGCCCTGGCCTTCAAACTCTGGGCAGACAAATTCGTCGGAAAGCTCGTCTTTTTCCGCGTGTATTCCGGTGTCGTTAAAAAAGGCGATACGGTTTACAATCCCCGCACCCGCCGCTCCGAGCGCGTAGGCCGTCTGATCCAGATTCAGGCCAGCGAGCATAAGGACATCGATGCGTGTTACGCTGGCGACATCGCCGCCATGGTAGGCATCAAGAATGTCACCACAGGAGATACACTCTCCGCTGAGAAACACGAAGTGGTTCTCGAGCCCCCCACTTTCCCGGATCCGGTCATCTCGATGGCTGTTGAGCCAAAAACCGTTGCCGACCAAGAGAAACTTGCTCTTGCCCTCGCCCGCCTTTCGGAAGAGGACCCAACCTTCAACGTCAAGACTGACGAAGAGACCGGCCAGACCATCATTTCCGGCATGGGTGAACTTCACTTGGAGATCATCGTGGATCGTCTCCGCCGCGAGTTCAAGGTAGGTGCCAATACCGGTGCGCCACAAATCGCTTACCGTGAAACCATCACTGCCGCTGCTGGTGGTGAAGGTAAACTAGCCAAGCAAACCGGCGGCCGCGGCCAATATGGCCACGTGATCCTCTCCGTCCGTCCAAATGAAAAAGGCAAGGGACTTACCATCGAGAACAAGGTTGTCGGTGGCACGATCCCTAAGGAATACATCAATGCCGTTTACAAAGGCATCAATGAGTCCATGAGCAATGGCAGCGTCGCCGGTTATCCGGTGGTCGATGTCCACGTCGAGATCCTCGATGGCTCCTACCACGATGTGGACTCGAATGAAAACGCTTTCACCATGGCAGCCATTTTCGCCATGCGGGACGCCTTCAAGAAGGCGCAACCGATTCTCCTTGAGCCCGTCATGTCCGTCGAGGTTTCCACTCCGGATGACTACCAAGGTGATGTAATGGGGGATCTGAATCGCCGCCGTGGCCAGATCCAATCCATGGAATCCAAGGGCAAGCTGTCCGTGGTCCATGCCAATGTCCCTCTCAAGGAAATGTTCGGCTACTCCAATGCCGTCCGCTCACTCTCCTCGGGACGTGCTTCATATGCGATGACACCGTCGCACTTCGAGCAGGTCCCGAACAACATCGTCGAAGAAATCGTAAGCGACCGCTTAGGCTGATTACTCGCCCTGTAGACCACAACGTAAACCGTCAAACACCTCCACTATGGAAAACCAGAAAATCCGTATCCGCCTGCGCGCTTATGATCACCGCGCAATCGACCGCTCTGCACAAGAAATCGTGGAGACAGCCAAGCGCACCGGCGCCCGCGTCGCAGGACCTATCCCTCTTCCGACCCGCATCGAAAAGTTCAGCGTCAACCGTTCCGTTCACGTGAACAAGAAGTCCGCAGAACAATTCGAAATCCGTACCCACAAGCGTTTGCTCGACATCGTCGATCCTACCGCCCGCACCGTGGATGAGCTCAAGAAGCTCAACCTGCCAGCCGGTGTTGACATCACCATCCGTATCTGACCTGCCGCCCGCCTGTCCCGGATTTCTTAGCTTCAATCTTTTTAATTTCTACATCTCCATAGCCATGTCACTCGGCCTCCTCGGCAAAAAAATTGGTATGACCCGTCTGTTTGACCAACAGGCTGGCAGCATGATCCCTGTTACCGTCATCGACGTCTCCGGTAACACCATTCTTCAAGTCAAGACGCCTGAGAAGGACGGCTACACCGCCGTACAAGTCGGCTATGGTGATCAGAAGGAACAACGCGTTTCCAAGCCTGATCTCGGCCGCTTCAAGAAGGCATCCTCCACTCCAAAGCGCTTCGTCCAGGAATTCCGCCTTGAGGAAGGCGCAGCAGCTCCTGAAACGCATCCTGGTCTTGAGCTGTTCAGCGAAGGCCAGTGGGTTGACGTGATCGGGACGACCAAGGGTAAAGGTTTCCAAGGTGCTGTGAAGCGCCACGGATTCGGTGGTCTCAAGATGACCCACGGCTCCATGATGCACCGCCGGACCGGCGCCATCGGTTGCCGCTCCACCCCAGGCCGCGTTTGGAAGAACCAGAAGATGCCCGGTCACATGGGCGATGTCCGTGGCACCGTTCAGAACCTGAAGGTTGTCGCAGTCCGTCCGGAAGATGGTGTGATCCTGATTTCCGGTGCCGTTCCTGGCGCAAATGGTGGCTACGTCACCGTCCGTCCAGCCAAGAAAAAGTCCGCCTGATATCGGTGGCACCCTGAAACCTCTCACGATCCCAAGTCATGTCGATTAAGTCCTTCACTGCAGAAGACGCCCAAGCCGCCAACCTCGTTCTGGTAGGCGAAGAAAAGGGTCGTCAGGCCGTTCACGATCTCGTGACCGCCTATCGCGCCAACCGCCGTTCCGGCACCGCCAACACCAAGACCCGTGGTGAGGTTTCCGGAAACAACAAGAAAATCTACAAGCAAAAGGGCACTGGTAACGCCCGTCACGGCGACAAGCGCGCCCCGATCTTCGTCGGTGGTGGTGTGGTTTTCGGCCCACGCCCACGTGATTATTCCAAGCACGTTCCTAAGAACGTTCGCAAGCTGGCCCTTCGCCGCGTTCTGGGTGACCTCGTCACCGGCGGGAAGATCAGTTCCGTCGAGACCTTCTCCGTTGCTGACGGAAAGACCAAATCCTTCATCGCCGCCCTGGGTGCTACTGCTGCCAAGGGTAAGATCCTCATCGTTTCCAACTCCTTCGATGAGTCCACCTACCTCGCTGGCCGCAACGTCGCCTGGGTCCAACTCGTGACCGGCTCCGATGTGAACGTCGAACAACTCCTCCTTGCAAACGCTGTCATCCTCGTCGGTGACGCCGTGGCAACACTCGCACAACGCACCGCCTGAACCCCGGACCACCACCGCGATCATGAAAGACATCTACCAGGTCATCAAAAACGTCCGCCTCAGCGAAAAGGCTGCTCTCCTTCAAGAGACCAACAACGAGGTTGTGCTCGAAGTCGATACCAAGGCCAACAAGCTTGAGATCAAACAAGCAGTCGAACAACTCTTCGGCAAAACCGTCATCGGTGTCCGCACCGCAAACTATGCCGGAAAGGCCCGCCGTCAACGCCGCGCCGATGCCGGCCGCACCAATCACTGGAAAAAAGCCGTCGTTCGTCTGAAAGAAGGCGAGTCGCTGGACCTCATCTAAGCGCTCGTCCGCTGCTCAACCGTAACACTTAACCGTTTCGCGAGTCATGCCCCTGAAAAATTTCAAGCCAAACACTCCATCCGCACGCTACAAGAATCTCCCGGCTTTCGACGAGATTACGAAGAGCAAGCCGGAGAAGAGCCTCCTCAGCCCCCTCAAGCGCTCCGGCGGTCGTAACAACACCGGCCGCATCACCACCCGCCACATCGGTGGTGGTCACAAGCGTCACTATCGTCTCGTTGACTTCAAGCGCGGCAAGTATGACGTGCCAGCAACCGTGGTCGGCATCGAATACGATCCGAACCGCACCTGCCGCATCGCCCTCATCCAGTATGAAGATGGTGTGAAGTCCTACATCCTTGCCCCGCTCGGTCTCGAAGTCGGCGCCACCGTGGTTTCCGGCCAGGAAGTTGCTCCAAAGACGGGCAATGCGATGCCACTCCGCAGCGTTCCACTCGGCACGAACATCCACAATATCGAGCTCATCCCTGGTGGTGGCGGTAAGGTGGCCCGTGCTGCCGGTCAGATCGCCGTGCTTTCCAACCGCGATGGCGGCTGGGCACTCGTCAAAATGCCTTCCGGTGAAATCCGCCGCTTCAACGAATCCTGCTTCTGCACGATCGGCCAGGTCGGTAACCGTGACCACATGAACGAGACCTCCGGTAAGGCGGGTCGCAGCCGCTGGCAGGGCGTTCGTCCTACCGTCCGCGGTATGACCATGAACCCTGTCGACCACCCGAACGGTGGTGGTGAAGGTAAGTCCAAGTCCGGCGGTGGTCGCCAGCACCTTCTCAGCCCATGGGGCCACGCGAAGGGCCAGAAGACCCGCAAGAAGAAGAAGACCACCAGCGTCTTCATCGTCGAGTCCCGTCACAAGAAGAAGTAATTCTCTTCGTCACCATTTAACGAACCGAACCTATGCCACGTTCTCTTAAGAAAGGCCCATTCATTGATCAGAAGCTTCTTGCCAAGATCGATGCCGTTGCCGAAGCCGGCTCTGACCGCAAGCCAATCAAGACCTGGAGCCGCAACTCCGTGATCACCCCTGACTTTGTCAGCCATAACTTCGCTGTCCACAACGGTAAGACTTTCGTCCCCGTTTACGTCACCGAAAACATGGTGGGTCACAAACTCGGTGAATTCGCACCGACCCGCATCTTCCGTGCCCACGGCGGCATCGGTAAGAAGTAATCCACTCAAACGTTTCCATGCTCATGCGCTCAAACCTCACTTCCCAAGCAATTGCCGCTGCCTTCGGGCTGGCTGCGTCCGCCGGGGTGTGTGGGGTCCAGGCGCAGAGCGTGGAGCAGCTTCAGGAGACCGTCCGCGTTCTTCAGGAGCAAAACCAATCCCTCCAGCGCAGTCTGGCCGAAGCAAACCGCGGCGAGAAACAAGCGACCGAGCAACTTGCTCAAGTCCGTGTGAATCTCGCAGCGCTTGGCAAGAATCTGCTTGATGGTGGAGAAGACCGGCTGATTCAGGCCGCATCTGATCTGCAACTCGCAAATGAGCGGGTCAATCATCTGGAGGGAGCCGTCACCCGTCTGGCTGCCGCCATCAACGACTACCTCCGCATGGCAGTCGTTTCAGACCCGGATGCCAGACTTCGTGTCGAAACTTCATTAAGAGAGCTTGACGCCGTTCTCGGACTACGCCAGAAGCCCCGCCCCGATGTTCGGACCGGTTCGCTTCAGCAAGCCCAAGTCGTCAGCCTCGATCAAGAAAGTCGCATGCTTGTTCTCAACCTTGGTGAAAACCAGGGAGCCAAGATCGGCATGACCTTTCGCCTTCTCCGTGGGCAGCAGCCTTACGGAAAAGCCATTCTCGCCGACGTCCGCAAGGGCGTCAGCGGTGCCTTTGTCGATAGCATCGATGGAGTCGCCGAAACACCACGCCCCGGCGATCTCGCCGTCCTTGAAACCGAATAAGCCTCAGCTCAGCAACCACTCACGCCCGACGACCCATGGAAGTCAAAAGCACTACTAAATTCGTACGTCTCTCGCCTAAGAAGGCCCGCGACGTCGCCCGTGAAATTCAAGGCCTCGCCGTGTCAAACGCCCTTGATATTTTGACCTTCACTCCCAAGAAGGCTGCTCAGCTGATCGGGAAGACGCTCAAGACCGCCATCGCGGACGCCGAGAACAATTTCTCTCTGGACACCAACACCCTCATCATCAAAGAGGCTGTCATCGGTGCCGGTCCTACCCTCCGCCGCTTCAAGCCACGTGCTAAAGGCTCCGCAGGTCCGATTCTCAAGCGCACCAGCCACATCTCCATCACGCTTGTTGGCTCCGCTCCTGAGAAGAAAAAGAAAGTGACCCGCAAGGCCGCTGCCAAAAAAGTCGAAGAAGCTCCAGCAGCCCCTGCTGAAGAACAAGCCTGATAACCACTCCTTTAATCTCATCCCTCACCGAACATGGGCCAAAAAGTAAATCCGATCGCGTTCCGCCTCGCCGTCAACAAAGACTGGCGCTCCAAGTGGTATGCCAGCGGCAAAGACTACACCGACAAGCTTCACGAAGACCTGTCGATCCGCGCTTACCTTAAGAATAAGCTTCAAAACGCAGGTCTTGCCCGCGTGGTCATCGAGCGTGCTTGGAACAGTGTTCGTGTGACTCTCCACACTTCCCGTCCCGGTCTGATCATTGGTCGCCAAGGCAAGGAAATCGAAGTCATGACCCGTGACATCACCGGCCTTTGCAAAGGTGCCCAGGTGAAGATCGACATCATCGAAATCCGCAAGCCTGAGCTGGATGCCCAACTGATCGCCGAGCAGATCGCCGTTCAACTTGAGCGCCGCATCAGCTTCCGCCGTGCCATGAAGCGTTCCATCCAGACCGCCATGGACTTCGGTGCAGAAGGTATCCGTCTCCGTTGCGCAGGTCGCCTCGGTGGTGCAGACATCGCCCGTGCAGAAGGTTACCGTGAAGGCAAGGTGCCTCTCCAGACCCTCCGTGTTCCTCTCGACTACGGCTTCGCAGAAGCCCGCACCGTTTACGGCATCATTGGCGTAAAGTGCTGGGTGAACAAGAAGGAAGACGATGGCAAGCAACCACAAGGCCGCGAGCGCGGTGATCGTGGAGACCGTGGTGATCGCCGTGGCGGTGACCGTCGTCAGAACAACAACCGGAACAACTGATTCCGTCGTAATTTCTCAATTTAGCTAACTTTAAAATTTCAAGGAGGACTGAGCCATGCCTTTGATGCCTAAACGAACCAAGTTCCGCAAGATCCACCGCGGAAGCCGTGCTGGTAATGCCCAGCGCGGAACCACTGTCGCCTTCGGTGACTTCGGCCTTCAAACTCTTGATCGCGGATGGATGACCAACCGCCAGATCGAAGCCTGCCGTATCGCGATCAACCGTTACCTCAAGCGTAAGGGCAAGGTCTGGATCCGCATTTTCCCACAGAAGTCCATCACTGCCCGCCCACCGGAAACCCGGATGGGTAAAGGTAAGGGTGCTGTGGATGGCTGGGTAGCCGTTGTCCGCCCTGGCAACATCCTCTTCGAAGTAGGTGGTGTGCCGGAATCCCAAGCCCGTGAGGCCATGCGCCTTGCTTCCTACAAGCTGGGTATCCGTACCCGCCTTGTCACTCGCAACCCGCACGTCTGATCCGTCAGATTTCACCAACCTTAAATCCGTCTGAATCATGGCCAAAGCCAAAGACATCCGCGATCTCTCTGTAGACGAGCTTCAAGCGCAAATCCGCGAGCTCAAGCAGGAATCCCTCAACCTCCGCCTCCAGCGCGCCACCGGCCAGCTTGAGAATCCAGCCCGCATCCGCCAGGTCCGCCGCGAAACAGCACGTGTTCTCACGGCTCTGAACGCGAAGTCCCTCGCTTAATCCCGTCCACGACCAAATTCCTTATCTTATGAGCGAAACTCAGGATACCGCACCTCACCTTCGTAAGACACGCGTTGGCGTGGTTGTTTCCAATAAAATGGAAAAAACCATCGTCGTTGAGCACGTGGCACGCGTTCCCCACCCGAAGTTCAACAAGATCGTCAAGCGCTCCAAGAAGTACTACGTGCATGACGAAAACAGCACTGCCCAAATCGGTGACCGCGTCCGCATCGTCGAGACTCGTCCTGTTTCCAAGCTGAAGCGCTGGGCCATTGCAGAAATTCTCTCTCACTAAGTTTTTACCGGTCCGCCGGTCATTCAACCACTCTACTACTTTACTGCCATGATCCAGATGGAAACTCAGCTCGACGTCGCCGATAACACCGGTGCTCGCAGCGCAAAAATGATCGGCGTGCTC
>Ga0157370_10003572_pt1 | contig 18198 bp, 22 predicted proteins | sample C35metaG_FD_113463 | JGI IMG/M metagenome (GOLD analysis project Ga0157370, IMG submission 113463) | Corn rhizosphere microbial communities from Kellogg Biological Station, Michigan, USA - C3-5 metaG | ecosystem: Host-associated > Plants > Roots > Rhizosphere > Soil | place: USA: Michigan...
CTAGCTTTCTTCGACTTTGAGGTCTACCAGCTTCTGCTGTTCCTTGGCGAGCAGATCAGCAAGCACCCTCCGCCTTTGCGCGTCCGTTTCAGCGCTAAGTTTTTCGCGGAACATCGTTATGTTGCTGCTAGCAATCCAGACTTTTGAGCGCATTGCTGTGTGCCTCCCTTGGGCAATTGGGCACCCAGTCCACGCTAGGTTTATTGGGCGGCGTTAACCATCTACGGATTCTACCTAGGCCCGCAGAGTTAGTTTCTGACTACAACCAATTGACGGTTATTGCCGTGTTTGCGAAGCATACAATTCCCCCTTTGTTTCGTAATTTCGCGATGTCGCCACCCCTCCCGCGCCGCCGTGACAAGAGAACGGGTTTTGCGTACATACGGGTAGATAAGCCCGGAGAGTCAAGAACGGCCTAGTCGGTGGCGGGAACGGAATGATGCTCATGGGTGATCCGCCATTCGCCGGCGGTCCTGCGCAGCCCGACCGTCAGCCGGAACAGAAACCCGCCCTCCTCGGGAGGATTGCTGACGCAGCGCATGATCGCGACGGCGAAGGCGACGTCGTCGCCGGCGGTGATCGCCAGCTCCTCGATGTCGAAGGTCTGCGATGGCTTGTGGTATTGGAAGAACAGGTCCCAGGTTTTCTTGTACGCATCCAGTCCTTTCGACTGGAGCGGCGGCGGGACGTCGAACATCACGATGCCGTCGTCGTGATGCGCAAGGATCGCCGGCAGATCGTGCCGCCGCACGGCCTCTGCCCAAGCTTCGATCAGCGCCTTGATTTGACCTTCGGCCATTTCGGCTTGCTGCACCATGACTCGAACTCCCGTCGGTTGCTGCACTGTCCCGAGGACGAAGGACGACGTGCAGAACCGACAGTCGTGAAAGCGCGGTCAGAGCGCCTTCGCTCGCGCGAGGAAGGCGCGGATCTTCTCCGGGTCCTTCTCGCCCGGCCGGCGCTCGACCCCCGAGGAGACATCGAGCACCTCGGCGCGCGAGATCCGCGCCGCTTCGGCGAGGTTGTCGGGATTGAGCCCGCCCGAGAGCATCCAGGGCAGCGGCCAGCGCCGCACGCTGAGCAACTCCCAATCGAAGGCCAAGGCATTGCCGCCGGGCAGCGCGCCCGCACGGTCCTTGGGCGGCTTCGCATCGAACATCAGCCAGTCTGCGACGCCGAAGAACGGCTTGGCCGTCTGAAGATCGCTCTCGCCCGCGACCTTGATCGCCTTCATCACTTTGAGCCGGAAGCGGTCCTTGATTGCGGCGAGCCGCTCCGGCGTCTCGCTGCCATGGAATTGCAACAGGTCGAGCGGCACCTTGGCGAGAACTTTTTCCAGCAGCGCATCATCGGGATCGACGAAGACGCCGACCCGCGTGATGCCGGGCGCGAGCCGCGCGGCGAGCCCGGCCGCCTGCTCGGGCGTCACGTCGCGCGGGCTCGGCGGGTAGAACACGAAACCGGCAAAGCGCGCGCCGCCGGCGACGAGCGCAGCGACGGCATCGGCTGAAGTGAGACCGCAGATTTTCGCGGCAACGCTCATGACAGCTCGGCCAGGATCGTGCTTGCGGCTGCGGCCGGGTCGCTTGCCTCGGTGATCGGCCGGCCGATGACGAGATAATCGGCGCCCGCTTCGATCGCGGCGCGCGGCGTCTGGATGCGCTTTTGATCGCCGATGGCCGCGCCGGCGGGGCGGATGCCGGGCACGACCAGGAGAAAGCCGGGGCCACAGGCCTGACGGAGCAGCGCCACCTCCTGCGGCGAGCAGACGACGCCATCGAGCCCAGATTGCTGCGCGAGGAGAGCGAGGCGACGCACTTGGGTTTCGACGGGCCCGGCCTGCCCGGTCGCGGCGAGGTCGCTGGCATCGAGGCTCGTCAGCACGGTGACGCCCAAAAGCTTCGTGCGCCGCGCGCCGCGCGCTTCGACTGCCGCGCGCAGCATCGCCGGTCCGCCGGCGCAATGGATCGTGAGCAGCAGCGGGTCGAGCGCGAGCGCCGATTTGACCGCGCCCGCGACCGTGTTGGGAATGTCGTGAAGCTTCAGATCGAGGAAGAGGTCGATGCCGCGTGCAACCTCGCGCACGCCCTCGGGCCCGTTGGCGGTGAAGAATTCGAGGCCGAGCTTCACGCCGCCGACGCTCCCGGCGAGGGCCGCGACCAGCCGCTGCGCGCGTGCGCGGTCGGGCGTGTCGATGGCGCAAAGGATCGGATTGCGGGTCATCGCATCATCCTTGGATAGCATAATCGAGGCCGGCCTGCGCACCCGCGAGATCCTCGAGCGAATGGCCGACCGATTTGAAGAGCGTAATCTGATTGTGAAAGCGCCGGCCGGCGCGCTCGCCGCGCGTCAGCTCGAAGAGATCGCCGGCAATGTCGTGCGGCGCGATCACGCCCGCCGCCATGGGCGCGGCAATGTCGCCCGCCTCGCTCACCGCGGCCTCGCGCGTATCGACGAAGATGCGCGCGCGCCGCATCGTCTCGTCATCGGCTTCGCGCATCTGCGGCGTGCGTCCGCCGACGAGGTCGATGTGGACGCCCGGTTGCAGCCATTCGCCTTTGAGGATCGGCTCATGCGCGGCGGTGGCGCAGCTGATGATCTGCGCGCCATGCACGGCGCGCGGCAAATCGTCCGTCGGCGCGACTTTGAGCCTGCGGCGATCGAGCCGGTGCGCCAGCCGCGCCGCTTTCTCGCGATCGCGGCCCCAAACCAGCACATTGTGGATCGGCCGCACGCTCGCATGCGCTTCGATGAGATGCGCGGCGAGCGCGCCCGTGCCGATCATCAGCATGCGCTCGCATTCGGGTTGAGCGAGATAGGTGGCGGCCAAGGCCGAGGCCGCGGCGGTGCGGCGCGCGGTCAGCGCCTGGCCGTCGAACAGCGCGACCGGCTCGCCGGTCTTGCCGTCAAAGAGGAGATAGCTGCCATGGCGCACCGGCTTGCGGGTCTCGGCACTGCCGGGGAAGACGGTGGTGAGCTTGACGCCGACATGCCGCCCCGGCTGCCAGGCGGCCAGCAGGATGAGCGCGCCTTCGGCGCCTTCGAGCGTCGGAATCGCGTGGAGCTCGGCGGGCGGCGTCTCGATGCCGCCCTTGCGAAAGGCCTGGCGCAAGCCCTCGATCAGCGCCGGAAAGCCGAGCGCCGCGACGGTTTCGCTATAGCCGAGAACACGCATCGCCGCGACCTAGCGGCTGGGTGGGATGCCGTCAATCGCGCCCGCCGGCGTTGCTCTCACGGCGGGGTCAGCTCTTTCGCGCGGTCTTTCACCTCCGCTTGCGCCGCGAGGGCGCGCTCGAGCTCCGAAACGCGTTTGGCGCTGTGGCGCGCCTGCCGCCGCCAGCGCCGGCCATTCGTCCAGGCGATCAGCTCGCCGATGAGGAACCCCACAAGGAGCGCCAGTAGCGCGACGAGATAGAGGGGGGCTTGCAGCGTGACCGGCAGGGGCCAAAAGCTCAGCGTCACGCTATCGCGGTTGTTCACCGCGAAGATGATGAGAACGACCGCGAGGGGCGCGGTCACCAGCCAGTGGAACAATCTCATGGCGCCCGCCGAGACCGGCGAAACCGGAGCGGCTCAGCCCGCACCGTTGTTGAGCCTGGCGCGCATTTCCTTGCCGGTCTTGAAGAACGGGATGTGCTTCTCGCCGACTTGGACGCTGGCGCCGGTGCGCGGATTGCGGCCTTGCCGCGCTTCGCGCCGCTTCACCGAAAAGGCGCCGAAGCCGCGCAATTCGACGCGGTCGCCGCGCGAGAGGGCGTTCGAGATTTCATCGAACACCGTGCTGACGATGCGCTCGACGTCGCGCTGATAGAGGTGCGGGTTGCGCTCGGCCAAGCGTTGAATGAGCTCCGATTTCGTCATGGCCGTGCTCTTCCCTCGGCTCCGCCTGCTCTTTTGCAGTCGAGGGTGCCAAACCGGGGCCGGGCCGTCAAGGAACTAGGAAGCGGTGCCGGCCCAGGCCTCACTTTTCCTCGTCCTTCTCGCGCGCGCGGTTGATCGCGGCACCCAGAATATCGCCGAGGCTCGCGCCGCTGTCCGAAGAGCCGTATTCGGCCATGGCTTCTTTTTCCTCGTCGATCTCGCGCGCCTTGATCGACACCGTCGCCTTGCGGCTGGCGCGGTCGAAGGCGGTGATCTTGGCATCGACCTTCTCGCCGACGGCAAAGCGGTCGGGCCGCTGCTCGGCGCGGTCGCGCGACAGCTCCGATTTGCGGATGAAGCCCGGAATGCCGCCCGCCAGCTCGACCTCGATCCCGCCATCGGTGATGGCGGTCACGACGCAGGTGACGATATCGCCTTTCTTCACCGCATTGGCGCTCGCCTCGAGCGGATCGGCGGCGAGCTGCTTGATGCCGAGGCTGATGCGCTCTTTCTCGACATCGATGTCGAGCACGCGCACCTTCACCGAATCGCCCTTCTTGTAATCAAGGATCGCCTGCTCGCCCGGCCGCTTCCAGTCGAGATCGGAGAGATGAACCATGCCGTCGATATCGCCCGGCAGGCCGACGAAGAGGCCGAATTCGGTGATGTTCTTGATTTCGCCTTCGAGCTCGGTGCCGGCGGGATATTTGTCGAGGAAGGCCTCCCAGGGATTGGCCATGCACTGCTTCAAGCCGAGGCTGATGCGCCGCTTCTGCGGATCGACATCGAGCACCTGGACCTCGACCTCCTGGCTGGTCGAGACGATCTTGCCGGGATGGACGTTCTTCTTGGTCCAGCTCATTTCCGAGACGTGAACCAAGCCCTCGACGCCCGGCTCCAATTCGACGAAGGCGCCGTAATCGGTGATGTTGGTGACGCGGCCCTTGAAGCGCGCATTGGCCGGGTATTTGAGCTCGACGCCTTCCCACGGATCGGCCTCGAGCTGCTTCATGCCGAGCGAGATGCGCTGCGTCTCGGCGTTGAAGCGGATGACCTGGACCTTCACGGTCTGGCCGATATGGAGGGCTTCCGAGGGATGGTTGATGCGCCGCCAGGCGATGTCGGTGACGTGGAGCAGCCCGTCGACGCCGCCGAGATCGACGAAGGCGCCGTAATCGGTGATGTTCTTGACGACGCCGGTCAGCACCTGGCCTTCCTTGAGGCTGGCGACCAGCTCCGAGCGCGCCTCGGCGCGGCTTTCCTCGAGCACGGCGCGGCGCGAGACGACGATGTTGCCGCGCGAGCGATCCATCTTCAGGATCTGGAAAGGCTGCTGCGTGCCGAGCAGCGGGGTGATGTCGCGCACCGGGCGGATATCGACCTGGCTGCCCGGCAGGAAGGCGACGGCGCCCGACAGATCGACGGTGAAGCCACCCTTGACGCGGCCGAAGATCACGCCGGTGACGCGCTCATTGGCCTGGAAGCTCTTCTCGAGCAAGGTCCAGGCTTCCTCGCGGCGCGCTTTCTCGCGCGACAGCTGGGCCTCGCCGTTCTTGTCTTCCATGCGCTCGAGATAAACCTCGACCGTGTCGCCGGGCTTGATCTCGGCCGGCCGGCCGGGGACGGAAAATTCCTTGAGGGCGACGCGGCCTTCGGACTTCAGCCCGACATCGATCAGCACCGAATCATTCTCGATCGCCAGCACCCGTCCCTTGACGACGGTGCCTTCGAGCCCCGACGCGGTTCCAAGCGATTCATCGAGCAGCGCGGCAAAGCTTTCCTTCTTGCTTTGCGCGGTTTCCGTCGCGACAGCCATTCAGTCTCCCAAGCCTCCCCCGGTCTCCGTCATGGGTGCCGCCGGGGATCGCGGCTTTCCATGGGCCGCCTGCAGGAGCGGGCGCGGCGGCGTGAACCCGACGTCCTGCGGCAGCCTCTATGAAGGCTTCCCGGCGAGTTTTTGTTCGACCAGGGCGACCGCCCGTTCAAAGGCGGCGTCGGCATCGAGCGCCGTGGTATCGAGGCCCAAGGCGTCGTCAGCCCGGCGCAGAGGCGCCGCTTGGCGGCCCCGGTCGCGGGCATCACGGTGCTCGATGTCCTGCAGGACGCGCTGGTATATAGCGACCTTGCCGCTTTCCTGCAACTCCTTGAATCGCCTTGCGGCTCTGGCTTCGGCCGTGGCGGTGACAAAAAGCTTAACCTCGGCCTCGGGACAGACCACCGTGCCGATGTCCCGGCCATCGAGCACGGCGCCGCGAAAGCCGGGCGGCGGGCGATGCGCGAAGCTGCGCTGGAAGGCCAGCAAGGCCGCCCGGACGCCGGGGATGGCGGCGACGACCGAGGCGGCGTCGGCGATGCGCTCCTCGCGCAGGCGCGGATCGGCGAGATCGGCCGCCGCCACCCGCTTGGCCGCGGCCTCGGCCGCTGCCGGATCGGCCGGATCGGCGCCGGCCTCGATCGCCTTCAGCGCGGCCGCGCGGTAGAGCCCGCCCGTATCGAGCACGGCGAGGCCGTAGCGCTCGCCGAGGCGGCGTGCCAGCGTGCCCTTGCCCGAGGCCGCCGGCCCGTCGATGGCGATGATCACGACCGCGCCTCGGCGATGGCGCCGCCAAGCGCGTTGATCGCCGCCGCGAAGCCCGGAAAGCTCGTCGCGATCGTGGCGCCATCATCGATGCGCACCGGCCGGCGCGCGGCCATGCCGAGGACGAGAAACGACATGGCGATGCGGTGATCGAGCGCAGCCTCGACCACGGCGCCGCCTTCGGGCCGGCCGCCCTTTCCCTCGACGATAAGGGTGTCGCCCTCGATCGACGCAGCGACGCCGCAAGCGGCAAGGCCGGTGGCGATGGCGGCGAGGCGATCGCTTTCTTTGACGCGCAGTTCGGCGAGGCCATGCATCACCGTGCGGCCGCTGGCAAAGGCGGCGGCGACGGCGAGGATCGGATATTCATCGATCATGCTGGGCGCGCGCTTGGCGGGCACGGTGACGCCGCGCAGCGCCCCGGCGCGGATCGAAAGATCGGCGACCGCCTCGCCGCCCTCGATGCGCCGGTTGTTGAAGACGATCGCCGCGCCCATTTCGCCGAGAGTTTCGAAGAGGCCGGCGCGCAACGGGTTGATGCCGACGCCGGCAATCTCGATCGCCGAGCCCGGCAGGATGAGCGCCGCCACGGCGGGAAACGCCGCCGAGGACGGATCGCCCGGGACGGTCAAATCCGCGGCGACAAGCTCGGGCTGGCCGCGCAGCGTGATCCGCCGGCCGCCCTCGGCGGTCGGCGCCGAGGTCACATCGCCGCCGAAATGACGCAGGAGATTTTCGGTGTGATCACGCGAGGGAAGATTCTCGATCACCGTGGTCTCGCCCGGCGCCGACAGCCCGGCGAGAAGGATCGCCGATTTGACCTGCGCCGAAGCGACGGGCGTTGCGTAGGTCAAGGGCAGCGCTTCGCTCGCCCCGGTCAGCGCGAGCGGCAGCCGCCCGCCGCTGCGCGCGACGATGCGCGCGCCCATGCGCTGCAAGGGCTCGGTGACGCGTGCCATCGGCCGCCGCCGCAGCGACGCGTCGCCGGTGAAGAAGGCGGTCAGGTCATGGCCCGCGACGACGCCCATGAGGAGCCGCGTGCCGGTCCCGGAATTGCCGAGATCGAGCGGCAGCTCGGGCTCTTGCAGCCCGCCGATGCCGACGCCATTTACGCTCCAGGAACCGTCGGCCTGCCGGGCGATATCGGCGCCGAGGGCGCGCAGCGCCGCTGCCGTGGCGAGCACGTCCTCGCCTTCGAGCAGACCATCGATCCGCGTGCGGCCGACGGCGAGGCTGCCCAGAATCAGGGCGCGGTGCGAAATCGATTTGTCGCCCGGAACGCGGCATTGTCCGCTGAGCGGGCCCGCCGTGCCGGAGGAGAGGGGCGATGCGGGAATGGTTGACATGAGCGGCCGAGTCTCTACCACATCATGGCGCGTGGGCAACAGGGACGGGACCCAAGCGATTTAGCTTTTGACAGCGGCGACAAGGCGTGGCAAAGGGCGCGCCTCGCCGCGCGCAGAATGCGCGTTGAACCGGAACGGAGACTATCGTGGCGAAAGCGGAATGGGGAACGAAGCGCCTGTGCCCGAATTGCGGCACGCGCTACTACGATATGCGCCATGACCCGATCGTCTGCCCGCGATGCGGCGCGGCCTTCGATCCCGAAGCCTTGCTGAAGACGCGGCGCACGCGCGCGGCGGCTCCGGCGATGGTCGAACCGGCAGCGGAGGAAGAGATCGAGCCCGATCTCGGCGCCGAGGAGGCGCCGGCGCCGGAGGAGGCGGATGCCGCGGCCCCCAGTGAGGGAGGCGAGGACGAGGAGGAAGAAGAGGGCGAGGAGAGCGACGAGGAGGAAGAGGAGGTGCTGGAAGACGCCTCCGAGCTCGGCGAAGACGAAGACGACATGGCCGAGGTGATCGAGAACGTCGACGACGAGGATGAATAGAACAAGGCCGTGCGCGGCCGCGGGGTCATAGCTCAGATGGGAGAGCGCTACAATGGCATTGTAGAGGTCCGGGGTTCGATTCCCCGTGGCTCCACCAATCGAAGCGGACGGGAATGCGATCGCATATGACGCGCTGACCGTCCGCCGCTCGAGGATCGAAAGGGCTCGGCCGCAAACGGCCGGGCCCTTTGCGTTTGCGCGCGCCGTTAAAGCCGGCCCTGTGCGAAGGCGCTCTTGCCATAGGCCGGTGCCGATTCATCGAGATAGAGGCCGCGATGGGTTGCGACCGCGATCAGGTCGCGCAGCTGGCGCTGCAACGGACTGCTCGAATAAATCGCATGGCCGCCGGCCGCGGCGAACAGCGCCTCGACGGCTTCGAGCGTCATGCGCGCGATGAAGGCGGCCTGGAACCGCGCCTTGAGCTTCTCGTGCGCGTCGAGCGCGCCGCCGCTTTCGAGGAGACGCACCCATTGATCGACCGCTTGATCGAGAAAGGCCGAGGCCGCGTCGATCTGCGCCGCCGCCTTGGCGAGGCCCAGTCGCGTGCTGCCTTGCTCGCGCGGCGGCACGCCGCGCCCCGGGCGCTGTCCTGTGTGGGCGAGATAATTCGCGAGAAAGCCTTGGCCGATCCCGACGGCGAGAGCGGCAAAGCCGAGCGCCGCCACCGAGGCGCGCGGCGTGCGGAAGACGGCGGCGCGGTTGATGGCGGTGCCGGGACCGTCGCCATCATCGCTGTGACGGTGATCCTGGAAGCGATGCGCGGGCACGAACACCGCATCGAGAACGAAGCTTTTGCTGCCGGTGCCGCCGAGGCCCGCAACCTGCCAATCGTCGATGAGCGTGGCGTCGGCGCGGCGAATGAGAAAATCGAAAAAGGCCGGCGGCTTGCCTGTCTCTTCGAGCAGCGCGCCGCAGATCAGCCAGTCGGCGTAATCGATCCCGCTCGCGAAGGCGAATGTGCCCGACAGCACGGCGCCGCCGGCAACGCGCCGTGCCTTGCCCGAGGGCGCGACGCTCGCGGCGATGCGCGCATCGCGATGCTCTCCCCAAACCTCGTCCTGCGCTTCAAGCGCGAACGCGCCGACGAGTTGCGTATGATCGTTGAGCACGTTCGCAACCCAAGCCTGCGAGCCGCAGCCGCGCGCCAGGATGCGATTGACGCGGCAGAGAACGTCCCAGCCATATTCATGGCCGCCATAGCGCGCCGGCCGGCACAGCTGCAAAAGCCCGCTCTCCTGCAGCGCGTCGATGGTCTCGGGTGGACAGCGGCGCAACGCCTCGCATTGCGCGGAACGCTCGGCAAGGATCGGCACCAGCGCTTGCGCGCGCGCGTAAAGCTCATGGGGGCTGGGCGTGACGGCGATGTCCGGCATTTCCCCGAGGCGTGTTTTGGGCTATAAAGAGCGCTTCGCGGCGCGCTCGCCGGCGGCCTCTTTGGGGTCATAGCTCAGATGGGAGAGCGCTACAATGGCATTGTAGAGGTCCGGGGTTCGATTCCCCGTGGCTCCACCAATTAGCGCGCAAGCGTCTCGCGCGCAGCGAGAGTGGGGCCGGGACGTTCTGTCCCGGCCCTTATTCTTTTCAAAATGCGCGCGCGATCAAATCTCCATCGCCAGACGGAAGAGACCGGAGCGGTCGGTGTCGCTCCAGGGAAGGAACTCCGCCCTCGCGCGCTCGATGAGCGCGAGGATTTTCACATCGCGCGCATAGGCGGCGAGATCGCGGCGGAATCGCGCCGCGCCGCGCCGTGCCGCGCGCGCACGGCCGCACTCATCCCAGAACCGCGCGGCCTGGCGCTGCGCTGTGAAAAAGCGCGCAGTATCGATGCCACGATAGTCGCCCGATTGCGCGTGCAGCATCGTCGCAAAGAGGTCCTGCGCGAAGGCCCAGAGTTGGCCGCCTTCGGCGGTGGGCCAGGGACCGAACGCGGCCTGCGCCGCGGCGGGATCGGCAGCGGCGCCCGGAAAATCGGGCGGAAAGCGCAACCCGTCGATCAGGCGGACGAGGCCGGCTCGGTCAGGGGCGATCTGCGAGGCCTCGGCATAGCGCTGATAGCAGCGCTCGAGGCCCCAGCGGAATTCATCCGCGGCATCGCGCGGCACGCGCTCCGCCGCGCATCGCCAGGCGAGGTCGGGGGCGGCGCTCCGCCGCCAGGGCAGAGCGCGGCGCAAATCGCCGGGCGTCACCACCAGAAGGAAGAAGACGAGCACCGCCAAGACGAGGGGCAGCGGATGAATCTGCTGCTCGATCAGCCAAGTCTCGGGCGGGATCAGCCAGCCGACGGCGAATTGCACCCAGGAGGGGAGGCGCAGGATCAGCTCGACCACCGAAACCCGGTCGGCGATCGCCCCGAGGACGAGCAGGAGAACGAGAACAAGACCGACGAGGCGCCGCATCGCGCTGATCCCCCTTTGCTGCCGCCGCCCCATAGGCTGATCCGCGCGCCCCGCCGTCAAGCATCCTCGACCCCCGCGGAGGCGGTTAACCCCGCGTTAACCCTGGCAGAACCCGGGTCTTGACCGCGGGGCGGTCCATTCCCACCTTAATCCTGGGACAATGCCCAAGGGGTTGCCCCAAGGTTTGCGAGGTCGCCCGATGGGGACCCCCAACCTGGACTCGCTCGCCTGAGGAGATCCGATGTCGCGCTTATCGCTGTTCAATTCGCCGCTGCTTTTGGGCTTCGACCAGTTCGAGCGAGCGCTCGACCGCGTCACCAAGGCCACGGCCGATGGCTATCCGCCCTACAATGTCGAGCAGATCGGCGAGGATGCGCTGCGCATCACCCTCGCGGTGGCGGGGTTCACGATGAGCGAGCTCTCGGTTCAGCTCGAAGACAAGCAGCTCGTCATCCGCGGCAAGCAGGAGGAGGAGCAGTCCGGGCGGGTCTATCTCCATCGCGGCATCGCCGCGCGTCAATTCCAACGGTCATTCGTGCTGGCGGACGGCATCGAGGTGACAGGCGCCGCGCTCGAGAACGGGTTGCTGCACATCGATCTGCGCCGCCGCGCCAGCGAAGGTCTGGTTCGTTCGATCGCGATCAACAACGGGAAGGCGGTCAACGGCCAAAGGAGTGAGTCATGACGATCACCGAAAAGCTACGCCAAATTACCCCGCAAGATTTCGCCGCGATGGGCATGCAGCAGCTCGCCTATATTCGCCCGACCGTCGTCAACGGCGTGACGGCGTTCGCGATCCATGCGGCGGACGGCACGCAGATCGGCATGGCGCCCAGCCGCGACATCGCGTTCGGCGCGGTCGTCCAGAACGAGCTCGAGCCGGTCAGCCTGCACTGAGCCGAAATTGGGAACGGCCGTTCTAAGCCGCGTGGCTGGCGGCGCGATCGGTTAACAGCGCATAGATCGCGTCGGCCGATTCGGTGCCGCGCAGCTTGGCGCACATCGCCCGGTCGCGCATCAGCCGCGAGATTCGCGCCAGCGCCTTCAAGTGATTGGCGCCCGCATCGGCCGGCGTCAGCAGCAGGAACACCAGGTCGACCGGCTGCGAATCGATCGCCTCGAAATCGACCGGCTTCTCCAGCCGGGCGAAGAGGCCGATCGAGTGCGTGAGATTCGGCAGGCGGCCATGCGGAACCGCGGTGCCACCGCCGATGCCGGTCGTGCCGAGCTGCTCGCGCTCCAAGAGCGTCTCGAAAATCTTGTGCTCGTCCTCGCCGAGCAGCGAAGCGGCGCGGCGTGCGATCTCCTGCAAGACTTGTCGCTTGCTCGCCACGCGCAGCTTTGCCATCACGCGTTCCGGAGTGATCAGATCCCAGATTTCCATCGCGATCCCGTTGTGCTGGCGGCGCGAAAACTTACGGAAGGCGCCCCGGGCGTGTCAAGCAAACGCGGCGCGATCGAGCAAAGGATCACAAGGGATTAGAAGTGCAGCGCTTTTTCGCGGCGGCGATGCACCGAGGAGGGAATGTTCATCGCTTCGCGGTATTTCGCGACGGTGCGCCGCGCGATGTCGATTCCCTCTTTCATTAAGATGTCGACGATCCGGTCGTCCGACAAAACTTCGTTCGCCTCGCCATCGATCAGCGCGCGAATGCGAAAGCGCACCGCCTCGGCCGAAAGCGCATCGCCCCCCGCCGCGGCGGCGATCGAGGCGGTGAAGAAATATTTGAGCTCGAAAATGCCGCGCGGCGTCATGATGTATTTGTTGGTGGTGACGCGGCTCACCGTGCTCTCATGCATGCTGATCGCCTGCGCGATGTCGCGCAGCACCAGCGGGCGCAGATGCTGCACGCCGTGGCGCAGAAACCCGTCCTGCTGACGGACGATCTCGCGCGCGACTTTCAGCACGGTCGTCGCGCGCTGATGCAGTGCCTTCACCAGCCAATTGGCGGATTGATAGCGCTCGGCGAGATAGTCCTTGGCCGATTTGCCGTGCAGCGACGCGCTCACCTCGGCGTAATAGCGCGTGTTGATGAGCACCCGCGGCAGCGCATCGCTGTTGAGCTCGACCGCCCAGCCGGTGCCGAGCGGCCGCACGAACACCTCCGGCACCACCGGCTGCGCCACGGCGCCGTCGAAGGCGAGGCCCGGCTTCGGGTCGAGGGCGCGCAGCTCCTGAACCATCTCGGCGAGATCGGCCGCGTCGACGCCGCAGAGCTTCAGGAGTTGGGCGATGTCGCGGCTCGCGACCAGCGGCAAATGCTCGATGAGCGCCTGCATCGCCGGATCGTAGCGGTTGCGCTCTTTCAATTGGATCGCGAGACATTCGGCGAGGTTGCGGGCAAAGATGCCCGGCGGATCGAAGCGCTGCAACTGCGCCACCACCCGCTCGATGCGCTCGGGCGCGCAGCCCAGCACCTCGGCCGCCGCCGGCCCTTCGATGGTGAGATAGCCCGCCTCGTCGATCTGATCGACGAGATAGGCGCCGATCACGCGGTCGGCGGGATCGCGCACCTCCTCCGCCAATTGGGCGAGGAGATGCTCGCGCAAGGTCGTCGCCCGCGCCAGGGTCTGGTCGAGCCCTGGCAGGTCGCCATCCTCGGGCCGGGCGGCGCCGGTTTTCCAGGCGCTCGGGTCGCCGGCAAGGTCGAGCTTGCCCTCGCCCTCCGCCCCGGCGATCGCGTCCCAGGATTCGATCAGCTCTTCGCGCGCCGGCTCGTTCGGCGCGGCGGGCTCGGCCGCCGGTGCCGGCGGCGCTTCGATGGCGTCCTCGGCCGGCCCCTCGTCGCGCTCGAGAAGCGGATTCTGCTCGAGCTCGCCCTCGATATAGCTGGCCAGCTCGATATTCGAGAGCTGCAGCAGCTTGATTGCCTGCTGCAGCTGGGGCGTCATCACCAGCGCCTGGCTCTGCCGAAGATCGAGCCTTTGGGAAAGGGCCATGGCGTTGTTATAAGCGGAAGTTCAGCATCGTTGCAAACTTCGTACCAACTCCCTTATTTTCGGTTAAGCATGCCGAAGGCGCCGAAAATAAGGTGGCGAGGCGCGGCCTAGAGGCTGAAGCGCTCGCCGAGATAGACCCGCCGGACATTGGGGTCGTTCACCACCTCGCCCGGCGCCCCGTCCATCAGCACCTGGCCCTCATGAAGGATATAGGCGCGGTCGACGATGCCGAGCGTCTCGCGCACATTGTGGTCGGTGATGAGGACGCCGATGCCGCGGTCCTTCAAATGCGCGACCAGGTCGCGGATGTCGCTGACGGCGATCGGGTCGATGCCGGCGAGCGGCTCGTCGAGCAGGATGAAATGCGGCTGGGTCGCCAAGGCGCGCGCGATCTCGACCCGGCGCCGCTCGCCGCCCGACAGCGCCATCGCCGGCGCGCGGCGCAGATGGGTGATCGAGAACTCGGCGAGCAGCGAGTCGATCGCGTTCTCGCGCAGCTCCGGCACCGGCTCCGACACTTCGAGCACGGCGCGGATGTTCTGCTCGACCGTGAGGCCGCGGAAGATCGAGGCCTCCTGCGGCAGATAGCCGATGCCCATGCGGGCGCGCCGATACATCGGCAGCTCGGTGATGTCCTCGCCGTCGAGCAGGATGGTGCCGACATCGGCGCGAATGAGGCCGGTAATGATGTAGAAGCAGGTGGTCTTGCCGGCGCCGTTGGGGCCGAGCAGCCCGACCGCCTCGCCGCGCTGGACCGTGACATTGACCTCGCGCAGCACCGGGCGCTTTTTAAAGCTCTTGCCGAGATTGAAGGCGGCGAGCCCTGAATTGTCGGCGACCAGCCGCGGCCCGGTTTCGGCGGCGGGGCGGCGCGGTGGCGAAGAACTGCTTTCGGGCATCAGGCGCGGTACTTTCTGTAACGGGTCTTCAAGGTTTGGCTTTTTCGCCCTTGTCCTGCGGCACGAGCAAGCCTTCGACGCGCGGGCGCGGCCCGGTGGCGGTCGCCGAGGGCGGCATGCTCAACAAGCGTGCGACGTTGCGGTTGGTGTCGACGACGCCGTACTCGCCGCGCAGCTCGTTGCTTCCCCGCGTCAGGCTGACATGCCCGGTCAGCGTCGCGATTCCGGTCTCGAGATTATAGACCGCGGCGTCGCTGCGCGCGACTTCGTCTTGCGAGGTCAGGATGACATGGCCGTGCGCATCGACCTTGCTGACGCGCGAGGGTTGGTTCTCGGGCTTCGTGATCTCGGCGATCAGCACGTCGCCGCGAATCGATTTGGGCGAGGGGCCTTGGCGCACCGCGCGCGCATCGCCGCGGGCGACGCCGATCTGCTTCTGGTCGTACCATTCGAGGCTGTCGCGCGCGGTGATCGTCTCCTGGGGGGTGACGATCTTCAAATTCTTGCCGGTGAGGACGAGCAAAGCCTGGTCGACATCGTAGATCGCATGATCGCCATAGGCGGTCTGGGTCGGCGTCGCGAACACCACATGCCCGTCGGCCTCGATGCGGTAGACCTGGCTCGACCCGGTATCGAGCGCATCGGCACCGCGCAGCGCGGGCTCGGGCGCCTCGGCCTTGGTCGTGCGGCGGGCCGGCGCGGCGCGGTAATAGGCGTAGAGCGTATCGGCGCTGACGCTGGTTTCGCCGCGCGTCGCCTTGGCATTGCCGCGGGCGATATAGACCTGATTCGATTGCTGCCACTCGACGCCCTTATCGGCGGTGATGCTGATCGGCTTGCCGTTATCCCCGCCGGCAAGGCCGAGCGCGCTCCCCGGAGCGGCGCTCTTGCTTTGGGCATGGCTGGGCGTTGCGAGGCCGAGGCCGACCGCAACCACGGCCAGCATCGCGGCTTTTCCCGTCAGCACCCAGCGGGCGCTCATTCGGCGTCCTTTGGGCGCGGCAAAAGCGTGAGATGGGTCTTGCCGGTGAAGATGATGACGTCGCCCCGGTTGTGAAGCGTGAAGCCTTCGGCGGTGACATGGCCGAAGGGGCCTTGGCCCGAGACGGCGTCATGACCCTCGGCGGTTCCGTTCAGCATATCGATCCGCGCGCTGTCGGTGTGGAACTCATTGCCGCGATCTTGGTAGAGCTGAACGTCGCCGTAAAGGTCGAGCAGCTGCGGCTGGCTCTGATAGGCGCCGGTATCGCCGGAAATCTGCACCCAATTGCCGCTTTTGGTCGTCAGATCGGCCTTCGGCGCATCGAGGGTGATGAGGTCGTCCGAGCGCGGCACCTGGGTCGCAGCGTCGGCGGTGAGGACATAGGGGCGGCTGTTGCGGTCGATCCCGGTATAGCGCGGATTGACCATGCGCAGGCGGCGCGCCTCGCTCAAATCGATGCGCGGTATGCCGAAGCGCACATGCTGAAACGCCGAATTGAGCTCGGGCCAGATCGCGACCAGCAGCAGCAGGCCGACCGCCAGCGCCGGCAAGGTCCATTTCGTCCGCTGCACGAAGCGGGTATGGCTGCGGCCGTCATCGATCCGCAGCCGGCGCCGCAGCGTCATATGCAGCGCGACGGCGGATTGCAACGGTCCTTTCATGCGATGCCGGCTCTGAGGCAATCGTGAATGTGGACGATGCCGAGGGGACGGCGCTCATCGTCGACGACGAAGAGGCTGGTGATGGGCCGCGGCAATTGGTTCATGCGGCCGAGCGCCTCCGCGGCGAGGGCGCTGGGGCGAATGGTCTTGGGCTGCTTGCTCATGACCTTGTCGACGACGGAGCGCAGCAGCCCGTCGCCCATATGGCGGCGCAAATCGCCATCAGTGATGACGCCGACGAGGCGCCCGCCGGCATCGGTGATGCCGACGCAGCCGAAGCTTTTCTTGGTCATGACGAGGATCGTCTCGGCCATGGCGGTGCCGAGCGGAACGAGCGGTATGGCGTCGCCGCCATGCATCACGTTCTCGACCGTCAGGAGCTGGCGGCCAAGCTGACCGCCGGGATGCAGCTGCTGGAAATCGGCGGTCGAGAAACCGTTGCGCTCGAGCAGCGCGACCGCCAAGGCATCGCCCAAAGCGAGCATCATGGTCGTCGAGGTGGTGGGCGCGAGGCCCATCGGGCAGGCCTCGTCCGAGGCAGGCAGGACGAGCGCCACATCCGCCGCTTCGGCGAGGCTGCTGCCGTCGCGCCGCGTCATCGCGACCAGCGGGATGCGGAACCGCCGCGTATAGGTGACGATGTGCTCGAGCTCGGCCGTGTCGCCGGAGTTCGAGAGGGCGAGGACGGCGTCGCCCACGGCGATCATGCCGAGATCGCCATGGCTGGCCTCGGCGGGATGAACGAATTGCGCCGGGCTCCCGGTCGAGGCGAAGGTCGCGGCGATCTTGCGCGCCACATGGCCGCTCTTGCCCATGCCGGTGACGGTGATGCGGCCGGCGGTCGCGGCGAGCAGATCGACGGCCGCGGCAAAGCGCGCATCGAGCCCGTCGATCAGCGCGGTCAAGCCGGCGATTTCCGTGCGCAGCACCCGCCGTGCAACGCCAATCGCGTTATCGGTTGCGTCTTTCGGCATCGCCCGTTTTACCGGATCGTCCTGTCGAATGGGTCATTCCAAGGGCAAGGCGTGGTGCCGCGGGCGCACCTCGTCCTGACCGGCGCCGCCTGCCTATACCCCAAGCTTAGGGGAAACTATGGCCTCGCATCCCCTTCGGGTCAATCGAGGGGGCTGCGCCTGGGCTTTATGCCGCAGCGCAGGAATTGCCGTCAATGCTCGAAGATATCGAGGTTTTCGAAGCCGGTCAGGTCGAGAAAGGCCCGCGTCGGCAGGAAGGCGAAGCAGGCGAGGGCCAATTGCTGGCGGTTTTCGCGCACCAGCATCTCATCGAGCTTCACTTTGAGGGCGTGAAGATGAAGCACGTCCGAGGCAGCGTAGCGCTTTTGTTCCTCGGTGAGGCTCGGCGCCCCCCAATCCGAGCTCTGCTGCTGCTTCGACAGCTCGATCCCCAACAGCTCGCGGCACAGATCCTTGAGCCCATGCCTGTCGGTGAAGGTGCGCGCGAGCTTCGAGGCGATCTTGGTGCAATAGACCGGTGCCGCGACCACGCCCAGGTAATGCGCGAGCACGGCGATGTCGAAGCGTCCGAAATGGAACAGCTTCAGCACGGTCGGATCGGCCAGCAGCGTGCGCAGATTGGGTGCGTTGTAGGCGCCCGGCGCGAACTGGACGAGATGGCTGTCGCCATCGCCCGCCGAGAGCTGCGCCAGGCATAGCCGGTCGCGCAGCGGGTTGAGGCCCATCGTCTCGGTGTCGATCGCGACACTCGTCTCGAATTTGACGTTGGCCGGAAGATCGCCTTTGTGGAGATGAATCGTCACGCGTCTCTGCTCGTCGTCCTGGTGCCCTGGAGAAGACTCGAACTTCCACGACCTTTCGGCCACTAGAACCTGAATCTAGCGCGTCTACCAATTCCGCCACCAGGGCGCCGCCCGGTGATTAGGCGGCACGCCGCATGATGTCAATCGCAACCTCGGCGCGGCGGCGCGGCGCTCTCGCAACCGGGCGGGCGCTGATGTATAGATCGCCGCCATGC
>Ga0157370_10003574_pt1 | contig 18197 bp, 12 predicted proteins | sample C35metaG_FD_113463 | JGI IMG/M metagenome (GOLD analysis project Ga0157370, IMG submission 113463) | Corn rhizosphere microbial communities from Kellogg Biological Station, Michigan, USA - C3-5 metaG | ecosystem: Host-associated > Plants > Roots > Rhizosphere > Soil | place: USA: Michigan...
AAATTCTGCTGCAGCTCCTATCCAGGACTCTTGGCACCTCCCCAGCTCACCAATCGCCAGAATCAATGCACCGCCGGAGCCCAACAGCTCGTTGCCATCGACGACCAGATTGCGAACATCACTGCGCAACCTCACCAGCTCTTCGGGCGAGCCTGCAAGCGCTACGGTTCGGGTTTGAATGCCGCCACCGAGGCCGACGGCAAGCTGCATCCGAGTCGTGTTGGTTTGTAATGCCGCCCAACCCGGTACGTCGCGAAGCATTGGAGCCAAGGCATCGATCTTGGTTATTTGCGCCTTCATCGCGCTCAGAAGGGGTAAGTCGGCCTCTACATCCGGCGGCGCAGGTGCTCCAGACGTGGCTGCGAGCGCTTTGGTGATTTTCTTCCGCGCCAGATTGGCGAAAATCCAGAATTTGCTTGATGCCTCGGACCAATCGTCCCGAAGTCTCTCTACGTCAATGCATCGAACGGCCTCAGATGCATAAGGCTGCGACAGGCTACGCTCCAGCGCCCCGTATTCCTTCAGTAACGCGACTGCCTGCTGCGCAGCGGCCTGGATGCCTTTCAACTCCGGCGAGAACGCAAACCGGAGGTCTACATTGTGCGCGTCGGGCAACAATCTCGCGAATTGCAGCAACTTGCCAGCCAAAGTAACGGAACTCGTTACTGAAAGCCCGGCAGCACGCACAAATCGTGCACTAGCCTCCTCACATGCCGTGTAGGTCTTGATGACTTGACCCGCAATGCCCACGATCGCTTCCTGCCACGCGTTCGACCACTCTGTGCGCACGAGCAACGCCATCCGAGTGCCACCGCTCTCGGCCGCACGACGGTTGAGTTCGAGTCTCCGTACCACATCTCGTAGCGCCTCCATCCGCTTGGCGTCATGAGTCGCTCCTTCGGGCCACGATAATTTCGGGGTAGCCGGGTTCGCATCGTGCACGACCAGACCGATCGCGTCGTAAACCGACCAGCCGTTCGGCCAGCGTCGGTGCAAGACGTCCACGAACTGGTTCAAACGATCGCGCAACGACCGAACCCTGTCGGCATGGGCGACCCAGTCGGCTCCCTTGAGCCGACCGCGCGAAGTCCATGCGCGATCGAGCTGCTGCAGCACGTGCACCTTCGACGACTTGCTCGAATGCAACTCCAGACAGAATTGTCCAATGCCCTTTTCATCGAGCCTCCGCTTCACGACATCCAAAGCGGCCATCTTCTCCGCCACGAACAACACCCGTCGCCCAAGCGCCAGGTTGTGCGCAATCATGTTGGCAATCGTTTGCGACTTGCCGGTACCGGGCGGCCCGTCCAGAACGAAATTGTGACCGTTTGCAGAGGCGATCACGGCCGCTAACTGCGATGAATCCGCCGGCAGCGGCGTGAATAGCTCATTCGGATCCAGCAGCGCGTCGAGTTTTTCGGGCTCCGGAAATCCACCGACTTGAGGCAATGCCGACTGCCCCACCTTGTATTGCAACAAATGCCTGACGACGTCGTTTTTCTCAAGCTGCTTCGAGCGATCCACAAGGTCGCGCCACATGAGGTACTTGGCAAACGAGAAGGTCCCAAGCACGACCTCGGTTGTCACCTCAAAACCTGGCATGTCCCGGACAGCGCGACGGACGATGTTCCATATGCCCGTTACATCAACACCACTCTCATCCTGGGGCAGGTCGCCGTCCAGTCCATGGACCGTGAGCTTGAAATCGTGCCGTAGGAGTTCCAGCAACGTCAGGTTGAAGCGTGTTTCGTCGTCTAGGAGTGACATCTTCACGCCGGAAACAACGCTCTTCCGTTCCAGCTTCACAGGCAACAAGATCAAAGGCGCGTTGTAAACGCGCGGATCACTTTCGGCCTTCTTCCAACGTAGAAACCCGATTGCCAGGAACAGCGTATTGGAACCGCCCTCCTCAAGGTCGGACCTCGCCTTGCGGTAAAGGTCAACCAACGCTGCTTCAAGCTTCGGTTTGTCCAACTTGCATAGCACCTCGCGTTTTTCGAGCGCCTGCGTGGCAACGTCTTTTTCAAGGTCCTCGTGCGTACGTTGCCCATAAATCCTGGCGTCACGACCGGCCACTGCAAGAGGCGGCATGGGCGCAATTTTGATGCTCTGGCCATCGGCCAGGACATCTTCCAAGCGAGCAGGATCAGGGCAGACCAGTCGCAGAACCTTTGCGCTATCGGGGAGATGGAGCAAGCGATTTCGGGTGGTCAGATCAAGCAGCTTGCGCTGCCAGAGTTCAAGCTTGCCCGCTGCGGTGATGGGTTCCTCCGCCGGCTCGACGTCGAACCCCGGTAGCTCCGGCGCCGCTTCGAGCCCTTCGCTGATGCGCGGCTCGCCAGTCTCCGGCGCACCGGCAAGCCGTGCAGTCACGCTCAGAGGCCGCAGCTTCTGCATGCGCGCGCGTCGTACATCCACGGCCATGACAAAGTTTTCGTCGGTCAGCTTCTGCTTCGCCGATTCCATCGCTTGGCTGAACGCCGACGGCGGAGACTGTGTTGCAAGCGTCGTCTCGAATACCAATAGCTCTTGCAACTCAAGCCGCTTGCGCAGATCGGAAGCGTCCTCAACCAGAATTTGGGCGAACTCTTGTGGTTGCAGCCAAACTCCGGTGAGCGCATGTCCCTTCGTCAACACCACTACTGGATTGAGTCCAGCCTGCTCGATAGCAGAAGCGAACAACAGGGCCGTATCAAGACACGTGCCGATCCGCCCGTCGAGAATCTGCGAGGGTGTTCGAATCTTCTGACCGGATTCTGCAAAGCTGGCAGGCGGCAAGGCATAGCTGATTTCAAAGCCGCAGACCGAAGACCACAGAGCCGACGCCAGCTCCCATACACGCTGGCGGGATTTCGCTTCATAGCCATCGATACCGTCTGGCCGACCTGCCCGGCGCAAGACTTCCGAAGTGCCCTTGAGGATTCGGTCGATCGCGGGGTCATTGGGCGTGCAGAACACCGCAAGAAGTTCCGGCATGCTGCCGGCGCCACCCCAGTCGTTGCGCGCCAGCAGTTCTAGCGTGCAGCTTTGCTGAGCAACGATCGACTCACCAGACCGCAGGCGGAAATCGGCAGATGTCCGAATACTCTCCGAGAGATCTGCCAAGTATCTTTCTTTGAGCTCGACGTTCCGATCCAAGATTTCTAGCGTCGAACCGGCACTCAGTCGATCAACGCGCCATGTCTTGGATGCCGCGAACGGCAGGCTTGGCTCGAATTCGAGCACCAGATCTGCGAGTGGCTCATCACCCGTGTTGGCGATGACGACCCGCCGCAACAGCGGCACCGCATTCTGATGCGACGCCAGCCCCAGCTTGTTGCTGACGGCCGCATCGATCGAGGCATCCATCTCCGCATCTCCCCCTGTGTACCCACCGTTGAATCATAGCCCGATGTTGAAGTCAATCGTGGAGCTACGTCGCAGTACCTCGCAAATCCGAGAAGGGACCCCAACACCGCTACTGAAGTGGGTTCAACCGGTGCGCGCGGCCGGCCGCTCTGGCCCGGAACCAGCACTCTTTCCTACCGACCCTGTTGCGCTTTCTAACTGCAACGTACTCCTTCAGCGTCACCAAGCATGTCTGTGTTCGTTGCTGCGGGATTGCATGGGACAGCCCGGGATACGCTGCTTGAATTTCCTCTTCCGATGTAGATAGTAGGCATCGCCCGTTCAAAGGCCGCGCACGCAATTTCGCGTGCGCGCGCAAGGAACAGCGATGCATTTCATTTACAGCCTTACGTTGCGTCGAAAAGAGAACCATACTCTTCGGATGCTTGATTCAGGTCGAGTTGTTGAGTGCCACGCAGCTCGCAGCGCCCCTTTTCGTCACGTGAGAATCGCATTCCGGCCATGTCAGGGCCTGACATGGCGGATCGACCCAAGTCGTCCCGAACATCAGCATGCTGAACTTTTCTCAAGGAAGCATGAGCTAGTGCAGGATAGGTCTGTCGGGGACAATGTATGACAGGCCTGCCTGTACACGACGCGATTGAACAAGGCACCTCAACCTTGCAAACCCGCTGCACGCCGGAAATCAAGAACCGCTTTCGTGCGCTGGCAAGTGGCCACGGGTTGACCGAATCGATGCTGCTGCGACGCATGGTCGCGGCCGTGTTGGCGCAGCATGCCGACGAGGTCCTGGCGTTCTCGACTACACAAACACGCGGCGGCCGGGGTGGCCGTGGTGGTCAGATCAAGTTGCGCTTGCGGCCCGGAGAAGTGTGGGCGATTCGCGCCTTGGCCGAACCGGAAGGGTATTCCGCCCAAGCATGGATCGTGCGGCAACTGCGGCATCGACTCGAAGGCGCGGTCCCTTTCGCGAAGGACGAGCTCAGTGAGTTGCGTGAGGCCTTGCGGGAACTGGGCGCGCTCGGACGCAACCTCAACAAGATGCTGCACCTCCTGCAGCGGAGCGATCGGTTCCTGGACGGATCGTTGGATCTACAAACCTTGGCTGTGAGCGTCGAGCGGTTACGTCGGGCCGTGACGGAAACCATGACCCGTGCCACTCATCGAGGTCACCACGATGGCTGTTGATTTCGAGGACGATTCGCTGCTCGGATCAGCAGCATTCGTTTTTCAGACGCCGGTGCGAGCGAAAAAGGCCAGGATCAAGAGCTCGCGCGGAGCGATGCGCTTGTCGGGCGCCCAGATCGGGCGCATTACTCGGCGCCGGCCGGAAGTGATGGTGAAGGTGACCGGCAGCGCACGTGGCTTGCGTGGAATCAAGGAACACCTGGCCTACATCACCCGCAACGGCAAGCTCGTCGGTGAGCGGGAGAACGGCGAACGCATTGAAAGTGCCGCGGAAGTTCGGGCCTTGGCGGAAGAGTGGTGGGCCGATGGTGCCGGTCGGCGAAAGAGCACCAGGGACACGATCAATCTCATCCTGTCGATGCCGCCGGGCACAGATCAAACCGCTGTGGCCGAAGCGGCGCGAGCATTCGCCCAAAAAACCTTCGGAGGAGATTACGACTATCTGCTCGCGCACCACCACCACGATTCCGATCCAAAGCGCCCGGAGAATCCACACGCGCACCTGACGATCAAAAGACGTGGTCGAATGGGGCAATCGTTGAATCCGCGTAAGGCCGACCTGCAGGCGTGGCGTGAAGGGTTTGCGCTCGAACTTCGCGAGCGCGGTGTCATCGCCGAGGCCACGCACCGGCGCGTGCGTGGTGTCACCCGCAAAGGCCAGCGACAAGCCATCCGGCACATGGACAAGCGGCAAGCTACGCGCGTGACCAAGTGGAAGCTGGCGCAAGCGGTCTTGACTGCATCAAAGGGCAACGATGGAACCAAAGAACCGTGGGCGAAGGCGGCGAAGGAAAAGCAGCGAAAGCTTCGCCACGCGTGGAACACCCTCGCCGCCGCATTCGAACAAGCCGGACAACCCAAGCTCGCACAAGAGATCAGAACGTTCGTCAACGCGATGCCACCAGCGCAGACCGAACGCGAGCACTTTGTTGCAATGGCTAAGAAGCTGCTCGAAAAGCAGCAGGTCAGAGACCGTGGGCGCAGTCGGTAGAACTTGGACACTTACGAGGTCCGGCAAGAGCAAATGCTGCTAACGGCCAATAGCAGCCCTTGAGGGGGCCAAGTTGAGTGTCCGCTTTTCACTCGGGCGCCATGGGGTCAAAAATCCTCGACCATCAAACCTTGTCGGAAAACCGTGTTTCGCGATCAATCGTTGTGTCCGACGAAACGATAGCCGACACCCGGTTCGGTTTTCAGCCAGCGCGGTTGTGCGGGGTCGTCGCCAAGTTTTTGCCGCAGCTTGCCGATCACGATCCGCAGGTATTGGGTGTCCTGCACGTGGCTCGCTCCCCACACTTCACGCAACAACTGCTGCTGGGTGACCACCCGCCCGGCGTGGCGAAGCAGCAGGGCAAGCACGGCGTATTCCTTGCGGGTGAGTGAAAGCGGCGAGCCGTCGAGCATCACCTCGCGTCGCGCAAGGTCGATGCCGAGCCGGCCATCGTCATAACGTGGCTGTGCTTCCTCCGCACCGGCCACGGCGCGATCACGCAGCAACGCACGCAGACGTGCCATCAGTTCCTGGATGCCGAACGGTTTGGTGACGTAATCATTGGCACCGGCATCCAGTGCCAGCACTTTCTCGGTTTCCGCACTACGCACCGACAGCATCAGTACCGGCACCTGGCTCCATTGGCGCAGCTCGGACAACACCTCGTGACCATCGCGGTCGGGTAGGCCAAGGTCGAGGATCACCAGGTCGGGCTCGCGCGTCGCGGCTTGCACCAAGCCTTCGGCGGCGGTGGCAGCCTGCAGTACCTCGTAACCTTCCGCGCGCAAACCGATGTCGAGGAAGCGCCGGATCTGCGCCTCGTCGTCGATCACCAGCACGCGTGGAGCGGCATTCATGCGGGCGCTTCCGGGTCCGCGGTTTTGGCGGGCAGTGGCAGGGTGATCCGGATGGTGGTGCCGCCGCCTTCGCGTGGCAAGGCCTCCACGCTGCCGCCGTGCGCGCCGATCATGCCACGGCAGATTGCGAGCCCGAGCCCGGTGTTCTGGGTGGCGCGGTCGCCGCGTGAAACCGAGTAGAACATGTCGAAGATGCGCGCGCGTTCGTTCTCGGGGATGCCGGGCCCGCGATCGCTCACCTCGATCAGCAACTTGTCGCCGACAATGCGTATGCCGATCAACACGGGCTGTTCCGGCGGCGAGAAACGCTCCGCGTTCTCGAGAATGTTGAACAGCGCTTGCTCGATCAGCGCCGGGTGCACGTATAGCAGCATGGTGTCGGATGGCAACACGGTATCCACGCGCACGTCGGGAAACAGCTTGCGCAGCCGGGCCACGGCGGCGGCCACGATCTCTTCAACGTCGGTCCAGTCACGGTTGAGCTTGAGCGTGCCGTGGCCCAGCCGCGTCATGTCCAGCAGGTTCTGGATATAGCGATCGAGGCGCTGGCCTTCGCCGAGGATCGCCTGCAACAGCGCGTCGCGCTCGTTCGCGGGCAACTGCCCGCCGTAGCTGGCGAGCGTGCCGGCGGAGCCGATGATGGAAGCCAGCGGCGAACGCAGGTCGTGCGACACCGATGACAGCAGCGCGTTGCGCAGGCGCTCGGTCTCGCGCTGCACGCGCGCACCTTCCAGTTCGTCGGCCAGGCGCACGCGCGCCAACGCCTGGCCGATGTCCTGCACCATCGCGAGCGTCAGGCTGCGCCTGTCCGGATCGGGTTCGGTCGCAGCGGGCGGGAAGCGCAGCGCCGCCACGCCCAGCCGGTGGTCCTCGTTGCCCAGCGGCAGCAACCAGCAGGGCGCGGCATTCAAGGTGTCGGTGAAACGACCCGCCTGCGCGCCGTGCCGCTCGCACCAGTCGGCGGCAGCCAGGTCCTGCGTCTGCAGGCTCATGTCGGCGGGAACCGCGGCGGCAACGTGCAGGGCGTCCGACGCATCGCGCAGCAGCATCGCAGCCTGGCTGCCCAATGCCTGCGCCAATGCCGCCGCGCCCGCGCTGCAAATGCCTCCCGCGTCGGTACTGGTTGCAAGTCGCTGCCCAAGCGCAAGCAATGCGCGCGACTGCGCGTGCGCGGTGCGCAGCGATTCCACCTGAAGCACGAGTCGCGTGGCCAACTGGCTGCACACCAGCGCCGCGAGCAGGAACAGGCATACGGTCAACACATCGTCGGGACTGGCGATGGTCAGCGAGTAGAGGGGAGGCGCAAAGAAAAAATTGTCCGCGACGAAGCACAGGGCGGCCGTGTAGACGGCCACGGCCATCCGCGTGCGCACCGCGACCACCAGCACCGCGGTCAGGAAAATCAACGAAAGGTTGGCCACGGACAGATAGCGCTGGCCAATGAAGGCGCACACCAGTGCCGCCAGCGTGGTCACCGTCGCGAAAAGGTATTCGCCGCGCCGGCCGAGGCCGCCCGGCGGACGCGGGAGTCGCAGCCGCCGCCGCGATGCCGCGCGTTCGGCCGGCGTGGCGACGATGGTGAGTTCGAGGTGCGCTCCCTTGCGCAGCAGTTGCTGGGTAAGCGAGCGGCCGAGCATGCGGGCGAACAACCGCTCGCGCGTGCGGCCGAGGATGACCTGGCCCACGCCCTCGCGTTCGGCGTAGGCCAACAGTTCGTCGGCGATGGCATGCCCGCGCAATGTTTCGCCGTCGCCGCCCAACCGCCGTGCCAGCCGCATCGCGGCATCCAGCCGCTCACGCCGTCCCGCTTCGAGCGGCGCGCCGGTGTCCACGAAGACCACGCTCCAACGCGCGCCGCGGCGTTCCGCGATGCGTCGCACCATGCGCACCAGGTATTCGCTCTGCGCATGGCCGTCGATGGCCGCCAGCACGCGCCGGCGCACGGGCATCGCGGTGCCGCGCGCCAGCATGCTGCCGCGCAGGTCGCTCTCGACGTAGGCACCCACCGTTTCCACCGCGAGCTCGCGCAGCGCGGCGAGGTTGGTGGGCGTGAAGAATGCATCGAGCGCCGTGGCCGCGGTTTCCTGCACGTACACCTTGCCCTGTTTCAGCCGCTGGATGAGTTCGCGCGGCGGCAGGTCCACCAGCACGATGTCGCGGGCCCGGTCGAGAAAGGCGTCGGGAACGCGCTCGCGCACGGCCACGTTGGTGATGCGCCGGACTTGGTCGTTGAGGCTTTCGAGGTGCTGCACGTTGAGTGCGGTATAGACCTCGATTCCGGCGTCGAGCAATTCGGCGATGTCCTGCCAGCGCCGTTCGTGGCGACCACCCGGCAGGTTGGTGTGCGCCAGTTCGTCCACCAGCAACACCGCCGGTTTGCGCGCCAGCGCGGCGTCGAGGTCGAATTCCTCGAAATCGCGGCCGTGGTGGTTCACCCGGCGGCGCGGCAGTATTTCCAGCCCTTCCAGCAGTGCCGCGGTTTCGGCGCGCCCGTGGGTTTCGACGATGCCCACCGCCACGTCCACGCCCTGCTTCTTCAGCTCGCGCGCGGCGGACAACATCGCCCAGGTCTTGCCCACGCCGGGTGCGGCGCCAAGGAAGACCTTCAAGCGCCCATGCCGCTCGTCGCGTACGGCGTCGAGCAGTGCGTCGGCACGGGCTTCGCGGTGGGCTTCGGTCATGTGCTGACCGGATGAACGGGCGGCGCTACGTTAGCGCATCAACGCGCCGCCAGCCGGTCCAACGCGAGATTCAATTCCAGGACGTTGACGCGCGGTTCACCCAGCACACCGAACTGGCGGCCTTCGGTGTTGCGATCGACCAGCGCCCACACTTCGTCCGGCGGCAAACCACGTGCGTGTGCGACGCGGTTCAACTGATACAGCGCCGCGGCTGGCGAGATGTCCGGATCAAGCCCGCTGCCGGATGCGGTCACCAGATCTACCGGCACCGGCGCGCGGTTGCCGGGATCGGCCGCGCGCAGTGCGGCGATGCGCTGTTTCACCGCATCCGTCAACGCAGGATTGGTGGGGCCGAGATTCGAGCCGCCCGACGCCGTGCCGTCGTAGGGCTGCGGCGTGGTGGCCGAAGGCCGGCCCCAAAAATATTTCGGGTCGGTGAATGACTGGCCGATCAACGCGGAACCCACTGGCTTGCCGTCGCGCACGATCAGGCTGCCGTTCGCCTGATGCGGGAACACGAGTTGCGCGATGCCGGTGACGGCGAACGGGTAGGCAAGACCGGTGATCGCGGTCAGCAGCAGTAACAGGACGATGGCTTGGCGCAGCAACTTGGCCATGATGGGCTCCGGTCAGAAAGTGCCTTGGAACATCAGGAACCCGCGCGTACCGCCGACATCGAGCACGTCGTCGGGATTCAGCAGGTTCGTCGTGTTGCGGTAAAAGGCGGCATTGGTGGCATGTGTCACGCCACCGCTCAGCGACCAGTGCGTCGCGAGCTGATATTTCAGCGTCGCACCGAAATCGCTGTAACCCGGATCGTTCGCGCCGCTTGCAAGCGGCACGACCAGCATGGTGGTGTAGTGCGTATGCCCCGCGTGCAACGCAAGGCTCCAGGCGCCGGCCAAGGGCAGCGTGGCGTCGAGTTGCAGATAACCCGTTCCGCGCGAGTTGCCGCGGTAGCCCTCCTCCACGTCCGCGCCGAAATAATCGGTGAGCGCGCGGTTGTATTTCAGCGCGAGCCACTTCCAGCCCAGCGCGACGTTGGCTTCGAGCGTGTCGAACGAACGGGATGGCAGGCGCGGATTTGCCTGGTCGAGGTTGCCGCCGGGATAGACGTAGCCGTACAGGCCCGCGCGCCACGACCAGTCGTTGCCGAAGTTGCGGCCGTAGCTGGCATAGAGGTCAAGCTCCATCGCGCCGCCGGGATAACTTCTTTCACTGATGCTCGACGTCCAGAAGCCAGCCGCGAAGCCGTTCGCAGCGGCGTAATCGGCACTGCCCTGGATCGCGGGCCTGCCCCAGGTCTGGGTCAATCCGCGGAACATGTAATCGGACGTGACCGCCACGTTGCCCGTGACGGCACTGGCAGGCGTGCTGTCGGCGTTCGCGATGCCGGTGATGCCAGCCAACGCCGTTGCAAGCGTGATGACGAAGGTGACCGACGTACGCATCATGCCCACCCCGCCAGCACCAGCAGCATGTCGATCAGCTTGATGCCGATGAACGGCACCACGATGCCGCCCAGTCCGTAGACCAGGAGATTCCGGCGCAACAGCGCGCCGGCGCCCAGCGCGCGGTACTTCACGCCCTTCAACGCCAGCGGGATCAGGAACACGATGATCAGCGCGTTGAAGATCACCGCCGACAGGATCGCGCTGCGTGGCGTGGCCAAGTGCATGACGTTGAGCACGTTCAACGCCGGATAGGTCGTCGCGAACGCGGCCGGGATGATCGCGAAATACTTGGCGATGTCGTTGGCGATCGAGAACGTGGTCAGCGCGCCGCGCGTGATCAGCATCTGCTTGCCGATCTCGACCACCTCGATCAGCTTGGTCGGGTTGGAATCGAGGTCGACCATGTTGCCGGCTTCCTTGGCCGCCTGCGTGCCGGTGTTCATCGCCACCGCCACGTCGGCCTGCGCCAGCGCCGGCGCATCATTGGTGCCGTCGCCGCACATCGCGACCAGGCGGCTTTCGCCCTGCAGTTCGCGGATCAGCTTGAGCTTGGCTTCGGGCGTCGCCTCGGCGAGGAAGTCGTCCACGCCCGCCTCGGCCGCGATCGCCGCGGCGGTCAAGGGATTGTCGCCGGTGATCATCACCGTCTTGATGCCCATCCTGCGCATTTCCGCGAAGCGTTCCTTGATGCCGCCCTTGACGATGTCCTTCAGTTCGATCACGCCCAATGCGGTCGCGCCTTCGGTGACGATCAGTGGCGTGGCGCCGCGCCGCGCGATGTCCTCGGCGATCTGTTTCAAGCGTGGCGGCAGCGGGCTGCCAAGCTGGTGCAGGCGCTTCTCGACGGCGTCCAGCGCGCCCTTGCGGATCGAGCGGCCTTCCACGTCCACGCCACTCATCCGCGTCTGCGCGGTGAATGGCACGAACTGCGCGTGCAGCGTTTCGAGTTGCCGTTCGCGCAGGCCGAACTTCTCCTTCGCCAGCACCACCACGCTGCGGCCTTCCGGCGTTTCGTCGGCCAGCGAGGCGAGCTGTGCGGCCTCGGCCAGCGCACGTTCTTCGACGCCTGGCGCAGGATGGAAGACCGTCGCCTCGCGGTTGCCCAGCGTGATCGTGCCGGTCTTGTCCAGCAGCAGCACATCCACGTCGCCCGCGGCTTCCACTGCGCGGCCGGACGTCGCGATCACGTTGGCGTGGATCATCCGGTCCATGCCCGCGATGCCGATCGCCGACAGCAGTGCGCCGATCGTGGTCGGGATCAGGCACACCAGCAGCGCAATCAGGACCGTGAGCGTGATCGGGTGTCCGGCGTGGGCCACTTCGACGCCGTAGATCGAATACGGCAGCAACGTTGCGCAGGCGAGCAGGAAGATCAGCGTGAACTTGGCCAGCAGGATGGTTAGCGCGATCTCGTTGGGAGTCTTGCGCCGCGCCGCGCCTTCCACCATCGCGATCATCCGGTCGAGGAAACTCTCGCCGGGATTCCGCGTGATGCGTACCACCAGCCAGTCCGACAACACCCTGGTGCCGCCGGTCACCGCGCTGCGGTCGCCACCGGATTCGCGGATCACCGGCGCGGATTCGCCGGTGATTGCGCTTTCGTCCACGCTGGCCGCGCCTTCGACCACCTCGCCGTCGCCGGGAACCGTGTCGCCGGTCTCGACCAGCGCGTGGTCGTCGCTGCGCAATTCGGCGGACGGCACGAAGGTGATCGCGGCGCTGCGCGACGGCACCGACAGTTTCTTGGCGATCACGTCCTTGCGCGTGCTGCGCAACGCCGCGGCCTGCGCCTTGCCACGACCTTCGGCCAGGGCCTCGGCAAAGTTGGCGAACAGCAGGGTGAACCACAACCACACGCTGATCCAGAAGATGAAGCCGGCCGGCGCTTCGCCGTGGTGCGCGATGGCCTGTGCCCACAACAGCGTGGTCAGCACGCTGCACACGAACACCACGAACATCACCGGGTTCCTGAACTGCAGGCGCGGCGACAACTTGCGGAAGGCGTCGGCAGCCGCTTTCAGGACCAGTTCGCGGTCGAAGCGGCTGACGGTGTTGGCATGCGAAGTCATGGGTTGCTCTCCTGGTCAGTGCGCGGCCATCAGGTATTCGGCGATCGGCCCCAGCGCCAGCGCCGGCAGGAAGGTGAGCGCGCCGACCACGATCACCACCGAAGCGAGCAACACCACGAACAGCGGCGTATGCGTGGGCAGCGTGCCGGCCGAAACGGGAACGTGCTTCTTGGCCGCGAGCGAGCCGGCCAGCGCCAGCATCGCGATCGCCAGCGGGAAGCGGGCGAGAAACATGCACACGCCCAGCAGCACGTTCCAGAACGGCGTGTTCGCAGACAACCCCGCGAACGCGCTGCCGTTGTTGTTCGACGCCGAGCTGAGCGCGTACAGGATTTCGCTGAAGCCGTGCGCGCCCGGGTTGGCAACCGCGCCCGCGCCGGCAGGGACCATCACGGCGATCGCGGTGCCGATCACCACCAGCGCGCAGGGCAACAGCACCGCGAGGCTGGCCATTTTCATTTCGTAGGCTTCGATCTTCTTGCCCAGATACTCGGGTGTCCTGCCGACCATGAGACCGGCGATGAATACCGCGACCACGGCGAAGGCGAGCATCCCGTACAGGCCCGAACCCACGCCACCGAAGATCACCTCGCCGAGTTGCATCAGCCACATCGGCACCAGCCCACCGAGTGCGGTGAACGAATCGTGCATCGCGTTCACCGCGCCGCACGAGGCCGCGGTCGTGATCGTCGCGAACAGGCCGGATGCAGCGATGCCGAAGCGTGCCTCCTTGCCTTCCATGTTGCCGCCGGCCTGCAGCGCGCTGGCATGTGCATCCACCGCGAGCCCGTGCAATGCGGGATTGCCCGCCTGCTCGGCGGCGATGCAGCCCAGCGCCAAGGGCACGAAGATCACCAGCATCGTCGCCAGGATCGCCCAGCCCTGGCGCCTTTCGCCCACCATGTGTCCGAAGGTGATGCACAGCCCGCCCGGGATCAGGAAGATCGCCAGCATCTCGATGAGGTTGGAGAACGGCGTCGGGTTTTCGAACGGGTGCGCCGAGTTGGCGTTGAAGAAACCGCCGCCGTTGGTACCCAGCATCTTGATCGCGACTTGTGATGCGGCCGGACCCATCGGCAAGGTCTGCGTGGTCACCGGGACCGTTTTCGAAACGTCGTGCCCGGCGGCGTCTTTCGTCGTCGTGGTGTAGCTGCTCGCCTGCACCACCGGCACGTCGGCATAAGGCCTGAAGTTCTGGATCACGCCCTGCGAAACCAACAACAGGCTGATCACCAGCGACAGCGGCAGCAGTACGTACAGCGTGGCGCGCGTCAGGTCCACCCAGAAGTTGCCGAGCGACTGCGCCGAATGGCGCGCGAAGCCGCGCACGACCGCGACCAGCACCGCGATGCCGGTGGCGGCGGACAGGAAGTTCTGCACCGTCAACGCCAGCATGTCGGTGAGATAACTCATCGTCGATTCGCCCGCGTAACCCTGCCAGTTGGTGTTGGTGGCGAAACTTATTGCCGTGTCCATCGCCGAGTCCGGCGACACCGCGCCGAAGTGCTGCGGGTTCAGCGGCAACCACTGCTGCACGCGCTGCAGCAGATACACGGCCAGCACGCCCAATACGTTGAACACGAGCATCGCGATTGCGTAGCGATTCCAGTCCATTTCCCGCTCGGCGTGGATGCCGGCGAGCCGGTACAACGCGCGCTCCGCCGGCGCGCCGAAGCGCGTGACGCGGTTGGGCGCATCGGCAAACACCTTCGCCATGTAGCGGCCCACCGGCCAAACCAGCGCCAGCAGGATGACTAGGTACACCAGCACCTGGATCAGGTCGTTGGCGGTCATTCGAACCACTCCGGCTTGAGCAGGGCCGCGCACAGATAGAGCGCCAACCCGATGGCGATCAGCGCGCCGAGCGCGTACAGGCCATTCATCGACGCACCATCAGGCGATCGCAGATCAGTAAAAAGCCCAGCGTTGCGCCGGACAGCACGAAAAGGAACAACAGGTAGACGAAGTCCATCGCAGCCGGTCCATGTCTCGATTCCGGTGCGCATGCTGGGAGTTCGCGAATAAAAACGGGGTAGCGAAATCACCCGTCCGCATAAATTCTGCGTAAAGAATGCGCCGTCGCGATGGTGAACGATGACTTGGCCGTGCCCGCAGGCGTGCGGGGACACGCATATGCGGCGTTCCGTTCAATCCGATCGGAATCAGTCGCGCCAATTCTTTGAGTCGCCGCCAGGCTAAAACCGAAAGCCGCCGTTCAAGGTAGGAGACATGAAGGTCCGCTCAGGGTCACCATGTCGTCCGTTTAGGTCGTCACTGTCACAATGATCTATCGCACGGGTGCTGGCCGGCCAAAAGTGGATTGTCGGAACTTTGGTCGAGTTGCCGAATAGCGGCTTTGTCGGGGTGCTTCGCCGGACGCCATCGAAGGGCATCGGCCAGAAGGGACGTCCGTCAGACCAAGGACGGGTCAGATTGATCGCGGCGGACAGCAAGCGGTATAAAGTGGCGCATGAACTTCGAACAGACACTCGCGAAAACGGCGCGCGCTCTTGCGGGTGGCGGCGACCCTGCCGTTCACCCCCTCAATGGAGGATGCGATGAGCCCGCTGGCGGATCAGCGCCCCGTATCGGCTCCAGCATCGGGACCCGTTGGTTCTACGTCATGCCGGTCGTGGTCCTGTTTTTAGCTTATACGGGGACCCTTTACGTAGCGCGCGACCAACACTTGGGCCAAGCCATCCTCGGCGGGCTCGCCAACACGATTCCCGTGGTGCTCCTGGGAAGTGCGGCCTGGTGGCTGATCGCGCACAAACTCATCGGCCGCAGCATCTGGCGACAGATCGCCGGACACCTCTGCTTGGCTGCTGGCTTTTCGTTACTCGCGCTTTGGCTGCTTTTTATTCTTTTAGGCATGATCGACAATCTCTCGCCTGTGCATTTTGGGGTTAGGCCCTTTCCGGCGTCCGCTAACGCGTGGCAGCTACTTGAAAATGTCACTACATATGCAGTCATCGCGATGTTCGCCTACATGTGGAAATTGCAGCGGGCGATCGTACCCACGCCAGGAATAGGGCCGGAACTTCCGCGGCCGGCGGAGAAACCGGAAGCGATGCCTTTGCGGCACAGCGAGACGGCGCGCCATTTTATCCGGCGCGGTGAGGACATCCTGCCGGTCGACTTGGGCCGGATCGTGTACGTCACAGGTGCTGACGACTATGCGGAGGTATGTGCCGTCGATCGGACCTACCTGGTGAAGATGACGCTGACCGAATTCAGCCGTACGCTCGACCAGGCAAAATTCCTGCGTGTGCACCGTTCGGCGATTATCAATGTTGAATGTGTCGAGCGCGCCGAATCGGCAGGGGGCGGTCGCATGCTGGTGCACATGAGCAACGGCCGGATCATCAAGGCAAGTCGCGCGGGCACGCAGCTGCTGCGTAACCGCATTCTCTAATCTTCCGGTTGTGACCGTTCGCCCGCGGTGCGTGTTCGTTGGCCGATTTTTCTCCGGCCATGGCTGCCTAGTCGCTATCTTGCGGCGGCCCAACCGGAGACCCCACATGGCCCTGACATTCGTGTCCCGTACCGTAAAGTTGATCGCAATCCTTGCCATCGGCGTCTCGCCGTATTGTGCAGTTGCATCGTCCATATCCCCCGCAAAGTCCGCAAACTACATCATCGAAAAGAACGTAGTCATTCACGCGGACGACGGTGCGACCCTGTGTGCCCTGATCGTGCGGCCGGCGGGAGCCGAGCCAAAGCCGACGGCACTCGAATTCACCATCTACGTCGACCCGAAGAACGACCTCAAAAAGCTCGAATATGCGGCAAGCCGCGGCTACGCCGGCGTGACGGCGTACACCCGGGGAAAGGGGGAATGCGTCCGGCAGACGCAGAAAATCGTGCCGTACGAGGATGACGGCCGGGATGCAAACAGCGTCATCGACTGGATTGCGAAGCAGCCGTGGAGCAATGGCAAGGTCGGCATGATGGGCGGCAGCTACGACGGATTCACGCAGTGGGCCACGGCGAAGTTCGCGAACGAGCACCTCGCGACAATCGTACCCATAGTTCCCAACAACCCGGGCAACGGCCTGCCTCTTCAGAACGGTGTCTTCATTCTGCCGAACTACGCCTGGATCTACTATGTCACAGACAATCGGACACTCGACGACGCGACCTATGACGACCCGAAATGGGCCACATTACCGATGCGTTGGTATCGGAGCGGACGGCCCTATGACGAGGTCGATGCAATCGCTGGCGTCCCGAATCCGTGGCTGCACAAGTGGCTGCAGCATCCCGGTTACGACGCGTACTGGCAGGGTATGAGTCCCTATCGCGGCGATTATGCGCGGATCAGGATTCCGGTGCTTACGATAGACGGCTACTACGGCGACAGCTCGGCCATCAGCTACTTCAACGATTTCCAGCGATACAACCCTGCGGCCCGCAACTATTTGGTTGCCGGACCGTGGGATCACTTCGGCTCACAAAGCCGCACCAAGCCCGACGTCCTTCGCGGCTACCGCATCGATCCGACCGCGCACATTGATGCGTGGCGGCTTACCTTCGATTGGTTCGACTTCGTGATGCGCGGGAAACCGCGTCCGGCGCTGGTGCGGAACCGCGTGAATTACGAGGTAATGGGTGAGAATCGGTGGCGGCATACCCCCTCGTTGGACGCGATGGGCAGTTATGTGCGCTTCTATCTCACGACGACGAAGACAAGCGGGAAGTTCTTCCTGCTCTCGACGGTACCGCAGACCAGTGTGGGAACTCTGGCGCAGGAAGTGAATCTTGCCGACCACGCGACCATGAACAACGATTCTTACCCATATCTCATCCTCGGCAAGAAGCTGGATCTGTCAGACGGCTATGCCTTTGTCACCACGCCATTCTCCCAAGCCAAGGAAGTGAGCGGCTTGGACGGCGGCTTTCATCTCCGGATCAATAAACGCGACTTGGACGTGGGGATTGCCCTGTACGAGGTGCTGCCAGATGGGCGGCTCTTTGAGCTGACCTACTATACGGAGCGCGCGAGCTACGCCAAGGACTTGAGCGTTCGTCACCTGTTGACGCAGGGCAAAGAAGCTGTGATTCCTTTCAAGCAGGACTATCTCTTCAGCAGACTGATCCAGCCTGGGTGCCGGCTTCTGCTGACGGTCACCGTGAACAAGAACGCATTCGCCGAAGTCAACTACGGCACCGGCAGAGACGTCGCCAAGGAGAGCGTCAAGGACGCGGGCGTACCGATGCAGGTGGACTGGCTCACGAGCAGTTACATCGGCCTGAGAGTACGAAATCCGGCCAAAGTCCATGGAGTTGAGAAAGTAGCTGGGCCACCCTCCATCAGCTATCCCGAAAGCGGCCTCTGACGAAGAACTGCAACGGGGGGGTCGTGAGCCGGCGATTCGCTGGCACCATTCTGTTCCGTTTAGCGGCCCGGTCTTATCCAAACGAGATGCTGGCGATCTTGCCGGTCCTGTCCACCGCGACGCCGAATTTGAGCAGGCTACCAGGGCCGAAGCGGATCACGTAGTCGTTGAACGTCTTGCCCGCGTCGGTGTGTCTGCCTTTGAAAACGAACGCGGTGGGTTGACCATAGCCTTTGAATTCGTCTGCCAGGCGCTTGGCCAGACCCGCTT